>Ga0164313_10004543_pt1 | contig 12325 bp, 10 predicted proteins | sample GuaBasSedimGuay4_FD_113735 | JGI IMG/M metagenome (GOLD analysis project Ga0164313, IMG submission 113735) | Subseafloor sediment microbial communities from Guaymas Basin, Gulf of California, Mexico - Guay4, Core 4569-4, 0-3 cm | ecosystem: Environmental > Aquatic > Marine > Hydrothermal vents... | reverse complement strand
GGGCACCTTGGCATAACCATAACCCGGCAGATCGGCAATACGCCGGTCTTCATCCAGCTCGAAGATAACAATCTGCTGGGTACGACCCGGGGTTTTACTGGTGCGGGCCAGTGCTTTCTGATCGGTAAAAGTATTGATTGCGCTCGACTTTCCGGCATTGGAGCGACCGGCGATTGCAACCTCGATACCACTGTCTTTTGGCAACTGTTTCAGTTGATGAGCATTGAGCACATAGCGTGCGATACGGAAGGGGTTTACTTTTTTCATTGAATGTTTCTCATATTTTTCTTTCATATCGCTGGAACGTATGCACTTAAAACAGGATAATAACGGGCCATTTCGGTCATTGTACGCAAACATCCCTGGAGAGTACGAAATGAAGCATTTATTGCAATTCGCTGTCGTCATGACATTGCTGGTCTGTTTACCTGTCCTCGCAGCAGGCGATGCGGATGCAGGCCAAGCCAAAGCCGCTGTTTGTGGTGCCTGTCATGGTGTAGACGGAAACAGCATGGTTCCAATGTGGCCAAAGATCGCTGGTCAGCACAGCGCATACATTGAACGTCAGTTGGGCCTGATCAAGAGTGGCAACCGCGCGGTTCCTGAGATGGCAGGAATTGTCATGGGTCTGACCGAACAGGATATGGCTGATGTAGCCGCTTATTTTTCCAGCCAGGTTACCAGCACAGGTCTGACCGATGATGCACTACGCAGCAACGGTGAACGACTCTACCGGGCTGGCAATCCTGAAACCAATATACCGGCATGTATGTCCTGTCATGGTCCAGTCGGTGAGGGCAATCCACTCTCCGGTTATCCCTCGCTTGCGGGTCAGCACACTGTCTACTCCGAGAAAATGCTCAAGGGCTTCCGCTCCGGCCAGCAGTGGGGAGAAGATGATGCCAACAGCCAGATCATGAACCAGGTAACCCTCAGGCTGACCGATGATGAAATCACAGCCGTGGCCAGCTACATCCAGGGTCTGCACTCAACCGTAGAATAAAACCAGGCCGCGCGGAACAATGGGCCATTGATGTGGTCTGTAAGCCGACAAGAGCACAAAGTGGAGAATTAAAAATGTTTTATAAAGTTTTACTTGCCGTTAGCCTGCTGCTCGGCAGCCAACTGGCCATGGCTCAGCAGGATAAATACCAGGAAGGTGTTCATTACTTCAAAATAGACCAGGTTCCAGCTGATAACGGTTCAGGCATTGTTGAAGTTACCGAAATTTTCAGTTACGCCTGTTCCCACTGCAATACCTTTGAAACTTACATGCAAAGCTGGAGCGAAAAAAAGGCGGATAACGTCAAACTGACCCGCATCCCGGTTGTCTTCGGCCGTAAAGCATGGGAAATGATGGCACGTGGGTATATCGCTGCGGAGATGATGGGGATAGTCGAAGAAAGCCACATGGCCATGATGGATGCCATCTGGAAAGATGGAAAACAATTTCGCAATCTGGATCAGCTGGCTAATTTCTACACAGGTTTTGGTGTCGAAAAATCCGCCTTTATTGCTCATTTCCAGTCGTTTGCCGCAGACAGTCAGCTTCGCAAAAGCCAGCGTGACGTACAATTATTCGGTATCAATGGTACACCGAGCCTGGTAGTCGCCCGTAAATACCGGGTCACCAGCAACAAGGATGTAACAGACTTTAATGCCATGCTGGATGTCGTCGACTTCCTGGTGGCAAAAGAAACATCCACCCTCTAGAATTCAGACAAACCAGGCAGAGTGACAATCGTCATTCTGCCTGGAAATATGACTTCATCTGTTCGTATTTCTTTGAATGAAATTCAGCATCTGCCCGCCGATGGGATTCTCCGGGTGCATGGATGCCATATCTGCAGCGATGGGTCGGGCTTTTTCAAAAAGACCTCTTTTCAGATAATGATCTGCCAGTCCATACTGAAAATCCAGGTTACGCAGTTCAAGATTCAGGGCTGCGCGTAATTCCGCCTCAGCCCGTGTGGCATCACCCAATTGCTGGTAAAGAAGCCCGAGGTTGTAATGAATTCGCGCCCGGTCTGGCAAACCCGCGGATGCATGTGAGAGGTATCGGGAAGCCTCCCGGTAGCGTTGCATTTCTACCAGCAACAGGCCCAATGAATAGGACATTTCATATAGCCCGGGTTGCGCTGTCACCACTTCCCGAAGCAGTCGCTCAGCCTGTTCATTTTGTCCTTTCTGGTTGAGCAAAAGGGCCAGGTTTGCCTTGGCCGGTACAAATTGATTGTCAATCCTAATCGCGGCTTCATATTGGGAGATGGCATCCTCTGGTCGTTCAGTTGCCATATACAGATTGCCCAGGTTGTAACGGGCAAAGGCAAAATCTGCTGAATAAGCCATGGCCGCCTCGAACTCTTGCAAAACGGTCTGAAAAACCTTCTTTTGTTCAGAGTCCAGGTATATTGACAGCTGCCCGGCCAAACGCTGGGCTGCTTCGATACGCACGGTCTTGATCGGATCGTACAACATCGGGATCAGTGTTTTTGCCAGTTTTTCCGGGTCAGGTTGCTGAATGAATACCACCGCGGTTCTGCGGATCAGGGCCTCTTCATCCATCAGTGCAATTTCCAAAACCGGATCACTGAGCTCAGCGGGATAAGTGGCCAGCAGGGAAAGTGCCGTGGCGCGCACAATGACGGGGTATAGAACATCCACCGCCAGCTTCGCAAGCTGTTCACCTGCCTGCGGGTCTGACTCGCGCCCCCTTGCAATAATATTGCCATAGTGGAGTCGCTTGCCTGGCCCGTACCAGTTATTGATGGTTTCTGCCGACCATTGTGATTCTTTATCCTCATGACAACGAAGACAGGCATCGGGTGCACCAATTGCAGCTTCGAGCACGGGGTCGGGTATCCGGAAGCTGTGGTCAGGCCGGTAATCTATCCCCATGTAATCCCGGCCCGGCATATGGCACTGCACACACAAGGCCCCCGTTCCAACATCAAACAGAATGTCACCTTCGGCTGACCTGATGGGCTCACCCGCTTCACCTTCCTGTTTATGAAAATGGTGCTCTTTTGTGTCGTACTGTGCAGACCTGTGGCATTGCAGACAAAGATCATTACCCTCTTTGACCAGCTTGATCGAGTGTACATCGTGGCAATCGCTGCACCGGACATCCTGGTGATACATCTTGCTCTGAGTAAACGAACCGTAGACGTAAACCTCATCCTGTATCTGACCATCGGCAAAATACAGGTCTTCGTTCAACAGGCTGGGCAGAAAATTGTCCAGCAAATCCGTTTCGGTATGGGTCAGGTCTCCCATCGCGCCACGGCGGCTATGGCAGGGCGCGCATAATTCCACCAGTTCCCGGGAACTGGTCTCAGAGGTCTTTTGAACCAGGTCAAAATTCACCGTCCGTGGTCGGGCCATCTCCGGCATTTCCGCCCAATCGACATGTCTCGATCCGGGACCATGACAGGCCTCACAACCCACGTCGATATCCGACCAGGTGGTGTTATAACTGTCCGTCTCGGCATCGTAATTCTTTTTCAGATTGGTGGAGTGGCACTGGGCGCACATGCCATTCCAGTTTTGGGCAGCATTGGTCCAATATAACCAGTCACCGGGATCTACCGGGCCGTAGGGTGGTACCCGGAACCATTGGTTTTGCCTGGCATCCCAGGCAATGGGCAGGGTTTGAAGCCGGCCACCGGGAAATGGCAGGAGGTATTGCTGTAATGGGAACCAGCCAAAAGTGTGGGTGATCTCGAACTCCCCCATCTCGCCGCCAGGGCCATTGGTGTAAACAAAAAACCTGTCGTTCTTTTTATAAAAACGTGAGGTGATACCGTGAAGGGTGAATTCGGCATCGTTGAAATCCCCCAGGACAGTGGTTTCATTTGCCACATCCATGGCCAGGTCATGGTGTGAGCCCTCCCAGTTGTCATACTCCCGGTTGTGGCAATCCCGGCATCCGGTACTACCTACAAAGCTTGATTCGGGCTCTGAACTGACGGTCTCAACCCTGTCTTTCACAACCAGATAGTAGTAGACCGGCAGCGAAACAACGATGACCATCGCTGCTATAAGGCCGGTCAATTCCCAGGCCGCTGTTTTGTTGACGGGCCGGTTCATGATTTTTTCGGATACGTTACCTGCTCTGCTGAAAACCTGGAGCGTTTCCTGAGCCTGGCGGTATCTACCTGGAGAATGTTGTTTTCAATCCTGACCTGGTAAAGATCAAGCGCTCTGGGTGCGGGTGGGTTGGCAACCTCACCCCGGATATCAAATTCGGAAGAATGGCAGGGGCAGATAAATTTGTTCTCTTTCGATACCCATGGAACCGTGCAAGCCAGGTGCGTGCAAGTGCGTGACATGGCCAGGAAGCCGCCATCCTCCAGCCTCGCCAGGTAGAATTTTCCACGTACAAAGGCGCTGACCGTACCCGGTTCAAAATTATCTACAGGGCCGGCAATGATGATGCCATCACCATCTGCTGTTAAGGCTTTTGGTTTTCGAGGTTTAAAAAAAGCAAAAACCATTGCAATAATTTCAGCAAAAGCCACGGTGCCCAGTACAAGCCATAGCTTATTGAGAAAGGAACGACGGGATAAGGGTTCTTTTGCCATTTACCAAGACCCCCACACCAATTGCATGCCTGCCCCGCGGAACCAGGTGCCGATTAGCGTCAAAATTACGAAAGCTGTCATCAGCAGGGTGAACAATGCCTGGATAGCTTCGTTTTTGTTGGCGGTGAAACTTCTTTTTACCAGCCAATAAAACCCGGTGCAGATCAACAACACAATCGCAAAAGGCAGCAGGCCGTTGCTGATCACATTAGGTGGACCCACCGAAACCGTAGTAGTCACAAACTCATCAAAGAGCACTGCAGCAATGGTTGCGATCGTTGAAAACACCATCGCGACCAGGGCCATTTTTCGGCCTTTATGGGAACAGAACCAGATACCGACCGTACTGACATCGTAGTTGATGTAAGGGATCGAGAGCAGCCCGAATACAAGCAAAACGGGGATGACCAAAAGCGCATATATGGGATGAAAATGCATGAGCATTTCCTGGATACCCATAAAGTACCAGGGTGCCTTGGTCGGGTTGGGGCTCAGGCCCGGGTTTGCCTTGTCGGCCAGGGGTGCATCAAAAAACATGGCTATCAACACAATGGTGGCAAGCACAATAAGGGCCAGTGCTACTTCACGCGTGATCAGGTGCGGCATGGTCTCTGCCATTTCCCCCGGTACCGAAAGGTCTTCTTCGGGAGATCTTGGAATGGTAAGTCCGTCAGCTTTACGAATCCGCCAAAAGTGAAAAGACAAAAAGAATAGCAACAGGGTTGGCAGGATAGCCGTATGAATGGCATAGAAGTTCATCAGCGTTGCCTGACCGGGTTCTGCCCCCCCAAGAATCCACTCTTTAAGTACTGACCCTACGCCTGGAATATAGTCCAGCATAGAGGTGCTGATGGTAATCGCCCAATAGGAGATCTGATCCCATGGCAGCAGGTAACCCGTGAAATTGGAGAAAATTACGGCAGTGAAAAGAGCCAGGCCGATGATCCAGTTAAACTGGCGCGGTGCAACAAAAGCCCCGGTATAAAAAACTCTCAGAAAATGAAGAAACACGACCAGCAAAAGTCCGTTGGCGCTCCATCTGTGGATATTTCTTAGCAGTTGTCCGAATGGAATCTGGTTATTCAGATAGACAATGGAGTCGTAAGCCCGGTCAGGAAAAGGCGAATAGGTAAACTTGAGCAACAGACCTGTGATTAAAAGCAGGAATACCAGCACAACAGCCATGACGCCAAGTCCCCAGGCATGAGATAGCTTGAGGGTGCTTTCCGGTACGGTTCGGGGTCTGAAATGCAAAAGTAAACCACGGAAAATTTTCCGATGGTCACTCTGATCTTGGGCCGCGTTGCGGCTACCCGGGAATACAGATAGCCAGATGCGTTGCAGGATATTCAAAGTTTTTGCATCACTCCTGATTAACTCAATTATCCATGATTTTTTCACGTCTTGTTGGCCTATTTTACGCAATCAAGGCAATGCTGAACTCACTCTCCGAGTGTTTGAATAACGTCCATTTGGACTTGTTGTGCCTGCGGCAAATGGACCCCGGATCAAGTCCGGGGTGACGGAAAACCGAGTTCAGGGTGACTAAAAACCCGAGCCCGGGCCAACCAAATCTCGTGTCCGGGAGCACAATCGAGCGTCTGCGCAGCATCAATGGTTGACTCGTACGCGCATTCGGGTATTCTGTTGTTTCCTTACCACACTTTGGGGTTTACAGGCCCTTTCAAGCTATGTCACAAGCCAAAATTCTGGTCGTTGATGATGAATCTGATATCCGGCAACTCGTGCAGGAAATTCTTGAAGACGAAGGTTATTCCGTACAGGTTGCAAAGGACGGCGAAAATGCGCGTCTTATGTATGCCCAGCAGAAACCCGACCTTGTCCTGCTGGATATCTGGATGCCCGACATCGATGGCATTTCACTTCTGAAGGAATGGTCTTCCTCTGGAAACCTTGAATCACAAGTAGTCATCATGTCAGGTCATGGCACACTGGAAACTGCCGTCGAGGCCACTCGCCTGGGCGCGTTTGATTTTGTCCAGAAACCCTTGTCACTGGCCAAATTGTTGGCCACTGTTCGTAAAGCGATCGAGTCAAGACCGCAAGCCAAAACCACGGAATTAGCCGGGCAGCACTTGCTGAACGTGGAGCCGTTGGGCAATAGCCCGGTCATGCAGTTGCTGCGTAACAATGCCAAGCAGGCGGCCAACAATTCTTCGCCCGTCATGATTACCGGAGAAAGTGGTAGCGGACGGGAAACACTGGCCCGGTACATCCATCAATTATCATCATCTGGCGGTGAGATGATCACTCTGGATCACTCCCAGGCCAACGGTGAGAATGTTTGTAGCTATCTGTTCGGGTCAGTTATCAATGGCAATGAGGTACAAGGCCTGTTTGACAAGGCTTCCGGTGGCGTATTATTCATACCGAAGTTGCATGATCTGGCGGATAACACGCTGGAACTGCTGAACAACACCTTCGAATCCGGCGGGTACACACCCCAGGGCAGTACGGCTCATAAACCATTGACCTGCCGTATTATTTGTAGCGCTGGTGAAAACCTGGAGCAGTTGGTTCAGGACGGTGAGTTACCCGCTCCATTATATTTTTATCTGAATGTCTTGCCATTAAAGGTTCCAGCCCTGCGCGACAGACCAGAAGATATACCGGATCTGATCAGGTTTTTCTCCGACTGGTTTCCCAACCAGGAAAACCTGCCCTACCGTTCATTTTCAGTATCTGTTCAGAACCGTATGCGTAACCATAGCTGGCCGGGCAATGTGCGCGAGTTGCGCAACCTGATCCAGCGCTTACTGGTACTCAGTGCCGAAAGCGAGGTTACGGCACAGGAAGTCGAAGAAACACTGAGCCAAAGTACGGCCAGCATCCACACTGAAGGGTCCGGTTATGAGGGCCTGTTTAACCTGCCATTGCGTGAAGCCAGGGAGCAGTTTGAGCGCGACTACCTGACCTACCAATTGAAAAAGGCTGGCGGCAGTGTCGGCAAACTCTCAGACGCGGTAGGGATGGAAAGAACCCACCTGTATCGTAAACTCCGGTCATTGGGAATTGACCCAAAATCGGTGGGTAACTCATGAAAATCGTCATCCTTGGCGCCGGACAGGTCGGCTCAACGGTAGCCAGCGCGCTGGTTCACGAAGACAATGACATCACCATCGTAGATAATAATGAACGTCGTCTGAAAGAACTCCAGGACCAGATGGATATACGCGGTGTGCTGGGGCACGCCTCACACCCCAAGGTCATGGAACGTGCAGGGATCGAGGATGCAGATCTCGTCATCGCGCTGACCAATTCCGACGAAGTAAACATGGTCGCCTGCCAGATCGCTTACACCCTGTACAACGTTCCCACCCGCGTGGCGCGCGTGAGATCTGCTGAATATACCAGGCGTACACAACTGTTCCACCGCGAGCACTCACCGGTGGATGTTCTGATCAGTCCGGAATTATTGTTAACCCAGTATATTGCACGCCTGATTGAATACCCCGGTGCCCTGCAGGTTATGGATTTCGCCGATGGCAGAGCACAACTGGTCGCCACCGAAGCGGAAGCAGGTGGATTGCTGGTAGGACAAAAGCTATACACCCTGCGCCATCACATGCCCGCTAACTCAGATGCGCGAGTGGCTGCGATCTACCGCAAGGGCCAATTGATCCTGCCTGATGGCAATACCATCATCGAAGAGAATGACCTGGTATTTTTCCTCGCCGCCAAGCGACATATCCCTGCCGTCATGAAAGAACTCAGACCAATGGACAACCCGATACGACGCGTGATACTCGCGGGTGGGGGCAATATCGGCAAAAACCTGGCGCGACGCCTTGAACGTGACCATCACGTCAAGATAATTGAGCGTGATCCTGTCAGGGCCGAACTCATTGCAGAAGAACTTTCCAAGACCATCGTGTTGGTCGGAGACTGTGCTGACGCCAACCTGCTCAGGGAAGAAGCCGTTGAAAATACCGATGTTTACTGCGTACTGACCAATGAGGATGAGGCCAATATCCTGTCCGCATTACAAGCCAAGCGCATGGGTGCGAAAAAAGTTATTGCCATTATCAACCGGGTATCCTACGTGGACCTGATGGAATCAGGCACCATCGATATTGATATTACAGTTTCACCTCAACAGATCACCATTGGATCTTTGCTGACCCACATTCGCCGGGGAAGCATGGTACGCGTGCATTCACTCAGACGTGGTGCAGCAGAAGCTATCGAGGCGATTGCTCTTGGTGACCGGCGTAGCTCAAAGGTGGTTGGACGTTCTGTGGAAGAACTGGAACTGCCACAAGACACGACCATCAGTGCCATCGTCAGGGGTGAAGATGTCATCATCGCCCATCATGACACGGTGATCGAAGAACACGACCACGTGCTGTTATTCGTGCCTGACAAGAAAAATATCCACGCCGTGGAACGTTTATTCCAGGTCAGCGCAACCTACGTATGAAACACCGGAGAACGGCGGCCGTTCAACGGGTCCTGGGCTTGCTCATAGCCGGTGCCAGCTTGATGATGTTTCCCCCGGCACTGGTCTCCTGGTGGTACCAGGATGGTACGGCCAACCTGTTTCTGTTCAGTGCAGTTATCCTGTTTGTAACCGGTATGGCCATTTTCCTGCCGGTACGGCATGTTCACGAGGAATTGCGTCTGCGTGACGGATTTCTGATCGTCGCGGTCTGCTGGATCGCACTTGCACTGGCCGGAGCGCTACCATTTTTATTGTTGATGCAGCCCGAAATCTCATACGTGGATGCCTTGTTTGAATCCATGTCCGGGCTGACCACTACGGGTGCCACCATACTGACCAATATTGATGACCTGCCCCGCGGTGTTTTGTACTACCGCCAGCAACTTCAGTGGCTGGGTGGCCTGGGTATTGTCGTGTTGGCTGTAGCTATCCTGCCCATGCTTCGTATTGGTGGTATGCAACTCTACCGGGCGGAAACACCCGGGCCCCTGAAAGACAGCAAATTAACCCCGCGTATTACCGAAACAGCCAAGGCTCTGTGGTTGATTTATCTTGGAATCACCATTTTATGTGCACTGGCCTACTGGCTTGGCGGTATGACACTTTTCGATGCGGTCGGCCATGCGTTCAGCACCATCGCCATTGGTGGAATGTCAACTCACGATGCCGGCTTTGCCTCGTTCGACAACCCGACCCTGGAGATTATCGCTACATTCTTCATGGTGGTGGCCGGTATCAATTTCGCCATTCACTTTACCTCCTGGAAACGGGCCAGTGCACAGCCCTATTTTCATGACCCGGAACTTAAGGTTTATGCATCTTTGTTACTTGGATTTTCGATCCTGACGACCCTTGCGCTTTTCATGAACGGGACCTACGGATCGATTGCCGAATCTGCACGCTATGCAAGCTTCCAGGTAGTTTCAATCATGACCACGACCGGGTTCAGCACCGCGGATTTCTCTATCTGGCCGGGGTTCATTCCAATCATGCTGATCTGCATAGCCTTCATAGGGGGCTGTGCCGGCAGTACCTGTGGTGGCATGAAAGTCATCCGTATCATGCTCTTATACCGACAGGCCATACGCGAGATTCAGCGACTGATCCATCCCCACGCCGTTATCCCGGTTAAAATTTCAGGCAGGAAGACACCGGCCACGGTCATGGATGCGGTCTGGGGGTTCTTCTTCCTGTATGTTTCGAGTTTCGTGATGATTACCATCGCGCTCAATGGTGTGGGGGTAGACCCGGTTACCGCTTACGCCGCGGCAGCGGCCTGTATTACCAACCTGGGTCCCGGCCTGGGTGATGTCAGTGCAAATTACGCCAGTCTCGGCTCAACGGCCAAGCTCATTCTCAGCTTTGCCATGTTGATGGGCCGTCTCGAAATTTTCACATTGCTGGTACTGTTTTCTCCGGCTTTCTGGCGTGATTAATCGTTTTATGTTTAGCAAAGCAATCGTCAGGATTCCATGCCGGGCGATGGTGGATGGAATAAGCAATGCGGGGCTTGGTAAACCTGATTACCAAAAAGCACTTACCCAGCATGCAGACTATGTTGAGGCACTGAAGGAATGTGGCCTGCAGGTTACGATTTTACCAGCCGATGAGAATTTCCCCGATTCCACCTTTGTTGAGGATGTCGCTTTACTCACCCCCCATTGTGCCATCCTGACAAACCCGGGCGCCCCAAGTCGCACCATGGAAACCCGATCCATGCTGCCCAAGCTGCAGGGGCTCTATAAAAGTGTCGAAGTAATTGAAGCACCCGGAACCTGTGAGGCGGGTGACATCATGATGGTGGGGGATCATTATTATATCGGCTTGTCAGAACGCACCAACCAGGCTGGCGCGGAACAAGTGATCGCCATTTTGAACACCTATGGTATGCGGGGCTCAATCGTGGAACTAACCGAGGTCTTGCACCTGAAAACAGGGCTCGGCTACCTCGAAAATAATAACCTCCTGGCATGCGGGGAGTTTCTCGGCAAAGCGGAGTTCCAGCGATATAATTTATTAAGGGTCGATGATGAAGAAGCCTATGCGGCCAATAGCGTATGGGTAAATGATATCGTACTGACACCCAGGGGGTTCCCGAAAACCAGGGCACTGATAGAGTCTGCGGGATACAAAATTCGGCAAGTGGATGTTTCCGAGTTTCAAAAGCTTGATGGCGGGCTCAGCTGTCTTTCGCTCAGGTTTTAAAGAAAGTCTCCTACCGGCTATCAATTGCGACCTCTTGCTATCACAAAATATCAGCGTTTATAGAAAGATTTTTCCCCTTCGGGCCGGCTTCTGAAGCGTTTGTAAGCCCACAAATACTGCCCGGCATCAACTTCAATGCATTGCTCGACACCGTGGTTCACGGCCGTTAATGCTGTGCGCATATCCTTGTCATATATGGCCTCATCCACCTTGAACATGTGTACCACGTAACGTCCACCCTTGAGTCGCTCACAGGTACCGAACAATACCGGTGCACCCGTTCGTTGTGCAAGACGCGGCAACAACACACCCGTCGATGTTTCAATACCGTAAAATGGTGCAAACTGTCCTTCACCCAGGGTGGGTTCCTGATCCGGCACGAAACCTACCGCGCGCCCATCCCTGAGCAACTTGAACATGGTCCTGAGACCCGCCGAGGTCGCGGGAACCAAGGTGGCACCACCGCGGCGGCGCTTTTCCAGCAACATTTTTTCAATCACCGGGTCTCTTGCCTGCTTGTATAAAATCGCACCATCCAGGTATTGCTGTATAAACAGGCTTAATAATTCCCAGGCGCCACTATGAGCTCCCGCCAGTATCACACCTACCCCTGCGCGCCTGGCCTCGTGATATAACTCAATATCCGGTGATTCGTCAAAGTGGCTGAAAATATCTTCCAAAGGCCAATGCCACAACATACCAGCTTCAAATGCACCCCTGACATAATTTGTCATGCTGGACCTGGCGATCCTGTCCCTGCGGTCTGCGTCCATGTCCGGGTATACCGCACGCAGGTTGATGCGGGTGACACGTCTTTTTCGCGGTGACAGGTACCACAATAAAAAAGCCAAAGGGGGTGAAATGATTTCAGCAACACGTGGGCTTACCCAACTGAATACACGCATGGCTGCCCGGAATATTAAAATTTTCAAATCAAGGTCTCTTGATTGGTTGGGATTTTTCAGGGGTCAGACTCAAATGCACCAGACCCTGTTCTATTATTGACAGGTGTTTGATGCATTTGAATCTGACCCCGGTCGGTTAACAGGGTCTGATGCATTTGAATCTGACCCCG
>Ga0164313_10004542_pt1 | contig 12329 bp, 8 predicted proteins | sample GuaBasSedimGuay4_FD_113735 | JGI IMG/M metagenome (GOLD analysis project Ga0164313, IMG submission 113735) | Subseafloor sediment microbial communities from Guaymas Basin, Gulf of California, Mexico - Guay4, Core 4569-4, 0-3 cm | ecosystem: Environmental > Aquatic > Marine > Hydrothermal vents >... | reverse complement strand
GGGCATGGACCACGATCATTCCGGCCCGCGGGGCAAGGTGCAGGGCATCGCCCGGATCAATCACCTCACAAACCGCGCCGGGTTCCAGGGCGACGAAGGTCGCCTCGTCCAGGCGGAGCACCGCCCGTTCAGAACCCGATCGGATCACCCCGGGCAGGTCCACCCGTTCCCCGGTATCGATTTTCCGAATACCCTCCCCAGCGGAATCCGCCCATTGAATCGATCCCGATTCCACGGACAGCTCGCCGAACGAATACGACAGCGGCGCCAGCAGGCAGACGGACAGGATCAGGCGCATTCCTTTACCCCTTGCCATGACGCTCCTTTCGTACCCGTTTATCAAGGATGGCATAGGCCACCGCCAGGCCGGACAGGACGGATACCTGCAGAAGATTCGCCGGGTGCCCCATGGGATAGTCCCAGCAGGCCAGCACCCCGACCAACGCAATCCCGCAGAGGGTCCAATCGGTGACGGGATTGGCCCGGCCTTTGCGACGAAGCAGCAGCAGGATTCCGATCGGCACGGACATGACAGCCAGGAACCCGATCAGCCCGGTTTCCGCCCATAGCTGCAGCCAGTCATTATGCGCAAAGGGAAAGGACCGCATCGAGGCCCCCATCCGCAGCGAGAATTCAGGACCCGCGAACAGCGGAAAGACGTAGGCCCAGGACCCGTTCCCCCACCCCAGAATCGGCTTGTCCATGGCCATGCTCGCCGTATCCCGGGCCAGATACACGCGACTTTCGACCCGTCCCCTTTCGGAAACCTGCTCGACCTGCATCCTGGTATAGTCCCATCGCGCCTTCAGGATGCCTCGCCCGGCAAAAAGCAGGGCGCCAAAAGCGATCAGCAGCACCATCACATAGAGTGTATTGGGCCGAAGCAGACGGGACCACGAAACGCCCTTCGACCCCATCCGCCGAACCACCCGCGCCAGACGAAAGAGGGCGATCGCGAATACGACAGCCATGAGCAGCAGTCCGGAACGGGAACTCGACATGACGACTCCGAGCACCAGCAGCAGGACACAGAAGGCAAGGCCGGGAGGGAGACGAAGCGACTGCCCATCACGAATCTGTCGAACCATCCGGTATTCGATCAATCCGAGGGCGACGGCAATCAACGGAACCGCAAAGCCCGTCCAGTTATTGTGATAGTCGAACGTCGCGAACGGCAGAGTGTCGGTCTGGGGCAGAAGACCGAACAGACTGAACCCCGAAGTCAGCTTTCCCAACAGACCGATCGCGCTGATCAGGGCTCCGTTTACCACCAGCAGGACCAGCAGCGATCGCAGCAGGCTCCGACTGAACGCGCTGCGAACAATGGCGACAAAGGCGACCATGCCCACTGCATAGAGGATAAGCACGATGATGGCGTGGTTCGCATTGACCACCATGGGCAGGGTTTCGCTATGCGCCTGCCGGACCAGGGCGGGACCTTCGGGCAGCAGAATTCGGGTGTAGGCGGGATTGAACAGACCCACCACACCCAGGCCGAGGAAAAACAACCAGGGCAGAAAACCGGTCAACGGGAAGGTGCGGTTTCTGGATACGCCCTTGATTCGCCGGGTCTTGATTTCGTGCGAGATCAGGATCAGGAGAACCGCAGCACCAAACACGGACAGGTTGAGCACGAGCGCGGGCCCCATCCTCCCGAAAAACCAGGAGGCGATCGCAACCATCAGGATCAATGCGGCGCAAAGCAGATGTGAGAAGCTACCCATGTCATTCGAATGACTTCACCACGCAGGGTTCTACACTGGAATATGTGTCAACCACTCTCAATCATTCGACCGCCAGAAGAGCAACCTGAGACTGTTCAGGCAGACGATGACGGTGCTTCCTTCATGAGCAAAAACACCGAGAGACAAGGGCACCTTCCCCGTCAGGGATACCAGCGCCATCACGGCGACCGTCCCCAACGAAATCACCAGGTTCTGCTTGATCACGCGTCGGGCCCGCTGACTCAGCCGAAAGGCCTCAACGAAGTTCTCGATCCGGTCGTTGACCAGCACAACCTCGCTCTGTTCCAGGGCGGCATCACTGCCCCGGGCACCCATGGCCACCGAAACGTAGGCGGCCGCCAGGCTGGGGGCATCGTTGACTCCGTCGCCCACCATGGCCACGCGGGTTCCGTCCTCGCCCAGTTCGAGTATTGCCTCGACCTTCTGCTCCGGGAGAAGGCCGGCGCGGATTTCGTCAATACCAAGCTGCTGCCCCACCGCCTGGGCGGCAAGGTTTCGATCGCCGGTCAGCATCACGGTCCGGATGCCCAATTGCCGCAATCGATCAAGGACCGATTTGGACTCCTGACGCACATCATCCTTGAGGAGAATACGCCCGATAAGATCGTCGGAAAGCACCCAGACCTCGGTTTCACCCGGATCGGTCTGCGGGACGGTCCTAATCCACTCCTTCAGGGGGCCTTCATCCATCAACTCGCGTCGCCCCAACAGGGTTGAGACCTCCCCATGCTTTCCGCGAATACCCTTTCCGGTCAGCGACTGAAAGTCGGTGACCTCATCGGCCTTGATCTGCCGCTTGCGACCGTGGTGGACAATGGCCCTCGCGATGGGGTGTTCCGAATGCCTTTCGAGCGAATAGGCCAGGCGGATGACTTCATCCTCCCTTCCGCCGGGGAAGCTCTCGACTCCGGATACTGCCAGATCTCCGGTGGTCAGGGTCCCTGTCTTGTCCAGGGCAACCACACCGATTTCCGCGATCTTCTCGATCGCCGCCCCACCCCGGAAGAGAATGCCGTGCCTGGCCCCCCAGGCAATGGCCGCCAGGATGGCCGAAGGGATCGAGAGCACAAGGGCACATGGGCTCATGACCACCAGCAGAGTCATCGAACGATAGAAGGCCGAATAACCCCAATCACCCGACTCAAAAGCCGGTATTTCAAACACGAACGACCAGACCAGAAACATCACCAGGCAGGTCGCAAGGACCAGGTAGGTATACCCGACCCCGAATCGATCAGTGAACCGCTGGCTGGGCGCCTTCAAGCGCTGGGCCTTGCGGATCAGGTGGATGATCTTCTGGAGCGTGCTCTGGGAAGCGAGCCGGAGCACGCGGATCTCCACCGCCCCCCAGAGATTCAGGGTGCCGCTGGAAACCTCGTCACCGCTGTCCTTTTCAACCGGGGTCGCTTCACCGGACAGGTTCGATTCGTCCGAGGCGGTCCGACCCTTCAAGATAACACCGTCAACGGGAAAGAGTTCCCCCGGCCGCACAAAGAGACGATCCCCCAATTCCACCCTTTCGATCGCCACCTCCTCGGACTGATCGTCGCTCAATAACCGGGTGGCCGTCTTGGGGGCAGTCTTGAGCAGGGCCGTGATCTCGCGATGGGTCCGGTGCATCGCGTACTCCTCCAGTGCGCTCGAGGTCGAAAAGAGGAAGAGAAGGAGAGCGCCCTCCCCATAGGCGCCGACCAGACTGGCTCCGACCGCCACGGCAAGCATGAGGAAATGGATGTCGATCTCACCGTGACGAATCTTGCGCGATGAATCGACGGCGGCATCCCACCCGCCGAAGCCCATCGAAAGCAGGTAACATACAATCGAAACGACCGGCGGAAAATCGGTAACGGCCTTCGCAAGGAATCCGGCGACCAGAAGCAAACCACAGGCACCGGCCAGGAAAGCGAGGGTCTTCCACTCGCCCTCGCCCGTTTCCTCCAGTTCCTCGCCCTCCGGCCAATCAAATTCCCGCCAGCGCCAGAACCGGGGAGCCGTATCGCAGGTCGTTTTCTGGAGAATGGTCCCTTCTTCGGACTGCCTGACCTGGAATCCATCCGGCAACTGCCCGGTCACCTCGGCACCCGCACCCAGGTCGGCCCGATGGAGATCTATTACCGACTCGAGCTTTCGCTGAAGCGGTCCCACTTCGACCTGACCCAGGGTGGCGATGGCGAGTTTGCCGCCTCCGGGGTCCAGTCGGACCGCTTCGACTCCCTCCTCCCGGAGAAGAAAAGCAGCCAGGCTGTCCACCCAGTTTTCGTCAGTGATCTTGTCCCTGCTCATAAAGCGGCTCGAAACTTCGGAAGAATAGGCCGGTTGAATCCCGGCGCGAGTGGAAAGCGCAGAACACCTCAAGGGGGCATTGCTCACAATTGGTGCAAACGGGGGGTCATTGCTCACAATTGGTGCGAACGGGGGGTCATTGCTCAAGATCTTGCATGCCAATGCGAGATCTGAGCTTTGACCCCTTCAACCGGTGCCGCCGCCTCGGTAGCTAAAAGGGGTTGATCGACGTTCTGAGGTCCCTTGCTGTTCGAAGGGGTCAAACCTTGATTCCCGCATTGGCATGCAGGAATGCAAGGAATGACCCCGTGGGTGCCTCCAAACAGTGCGCTCACTCCCACAAACACGGGAAAACCAGTCCCTTCCCGACAGTTTCAGTTTGCGACCGGCCCGACATTCAGCACCGATAACAGGCACGTGCTGATCCGGACCGAAGACGGGGCCTTGAGCCACCAACCCGAACCGCAGACATGATCGGTCTGCGGGAAGATACGAATGCCAGGGAGCCGGCCGACACCGCCGCTCTGGCCGAATCCATCTTTTCAGACGGGGGGTGGCTGACCTCCCACCTTGGACTCGAGCATCGCCCGCAACAGGAGGTCATGGCCCGGGCCGTTGAGAGGGCACAGGTCGAGGATCTTCCGCTCCTTTTCGAGGCGGGGACCGGCGTGGGCAAGAGCCTGGCCTACCTCGTTCCCGCGATCATCCACGCCGTCGAGACCGGTCGTCCCTGCATTGTGTCCACCCATACCATCTCGTTGCAGGAGCAGATCCAGAATAACGATCTCCCGATGTGCCGACGGCTCTTCGAAACCGATGATGCCCTCAAACCCTACGCAGGATTTCGTTCCTCCCTGCTGGTCGGCATGCGCAATTATCTTTGCCCGAATCGCCTGGCCCAAGCCATCGGCAACCAGGCCGATCTCTTTCCCGGACGGGAACAGGAGGAATTGCTCCGAATCTCGGAATGGGCGCGGACAACAACCCGCGGCCTGGTCCAGGAACTCAGCCCGCCTCCCATGCCCGACGTCTGGGAGTGGGTCAATGCGGAGGGTTCCGGCTGCAGCCGCAAACACTGTTCACCCGACCATTGCCACTACCAGCGCGCCCGGGCCGAAATGCGTCGTTCGCAGATCGTCATCGTCAATCACAGCCTCCTCTTTGCCCTGCTCAATATCGGCGGTTTTGTCCCGGGTGACCGGGGCATTCTCCTTCCGGATGATTTCGTCGTCATCGACGAGGCACACACCATGCCCGAAGTGGCCACCCAGCACTTCGGCCTTCGATTGAGTTCCTATGGCCTCGGTCGTCAGCTGAAAATGGTCTTTAACCCGAGACGCAGGACGGGGCTGCTGAAACGCATGGGCCACGACCGGGACCGGCAGCGCGTGGTGGATGCCATCGAAGCAGCGGCTGAATTCTTCGGCTTCGTACAGGATCGCGTCCTGCAGCGCCAGTCCATCGTCAGGATTCGCGAGGAGGGATGGATCGAACCCACCTTGGATGCACCCCTCCGAGCCGTGATCGATTCCCTGGAAATGGTCGCCGCAAAGCTCGAAGACGGCCCGGCACGAGAAAACCTGCTCGATCACAAGGGACGCCTGACCACCTACCGGGACGGGATCCGTCGATTCATCAGCCTTGCGGCTGAGGACCATGTCCACTGGGTCGAGCGCGGCGGTCGAAAAGGACAGATCTCCACCCTGCAGACCGCACCGGTCGATATCGCGCCGCACCTGCGGGCAGCCGTCTTCCGCCGCAAGACGTCGGTTATTCTCACCAGCGCAACCCTCGCCGTGGCCGGCCGGATCGAACCTTTCCAGAAACGCATCGGGGCCGAAGACGAGGCGTATGAACTGGCGGCGTCACCGTTCGACTATTCCCGACATCTGCGAATCTATGTTGCCGCCGATATGCCCCTGCCGGCACCGGACACGGCTCGACTCGCACTCGATCGCTTGGTCGACTATCTCCGCTTCTGCACCCTGCGGGTCGAAGGTGGAACCCTGGTACTTTTTACCAGTTACGCCGATCTCCGACGCGCGTCGGAAGCGCTCGAAACCGACTATCGGGAGAACGAACGTCCCTTGTTTGTTCAGGGACGCGACCTGTCCCGGACCGAGATCACCCGCCGGTTTCAGGCCTGCGGAAATGGCGTCCTGTTCGGAACCGACAGCTTCTGGACCGGAGTCGACGTGCCCGGGCCCTCACTTTCGCAGGTCATCGTAACCCGTCTCCCCTTTGAGGTGCCGACCCATCCCATTGCGGAAGCCCGGGGCGAGTGGATCCGCTCACAGGGTGGAAACCCGTTCACCGAGATGAATCTGCCCGATGCGCTCATAAAGTTCAGGCAGGGAATAGGAAGGTTGATCCGAAACAAGACCGACTGCGGAGTCGTCACAGTCCTCGACTCGAGGATTCTCTACAAATCCTACGGTCGCCATTTCCTCGCCTCTCTACCCATTCCCGAGTTCGAACGCCTGACCTGCGAAAATCGCGACCATGAGTTTCGTCCCTTCAATTGACTCCGCCGCGGACTTTCTCCATAATTATCACCAGAAATGAAATTGCGCGCTCACGCGTTCACAGATATCGGAAAAGTCCGCAAGAACAACGAAGACAGCTTCTTCCTGGACCAGGATATTGGCGTGTTTGCAGTCGCCGATGGAGTCGGCGGCATTCCCGGGGGCGAACTCGCCAGCCAGACCGCCATGAGTACCTTGGGGGAAATCGTCCGCGATTCGACGACCGCCCGGGATCCAGCCGGTTGGGTCGACGCCATGCAGCAGGAGGTGCATCAGACAGGGCGCGCCAAGGGCTACCAACAGACCATTGCCACCACCATCACCATGGTCGAAATGGATCCGAAAGGGATTACCCTTGCCCATCTCGGAGACTCCGGCGCTTTCCGAATCCGGGACGGACGGATCGAAAAACTGTCAGAGGATCACAACGTTGAGACCGAGACGCTGGCCAAGGGCCTCCCCATCGACCGACTCGGACACTATCGCTTCGCCATCACCCGATACCTGGGTATGGACGGTCCGGTCGAGCCCCAGATCAAGCGCTTCGACCTAAGAGCCAGGGACCGTATTCTCCTGGCCACGGATGGAATGACCGATCTGGTTGATCCCCGGGATACACTCAGGGAATCATTGGCGACCGATGACCCCAAGGCCCTGCTGGAAACGCTGCGGGCCATCTGCCACAAAAAGGGAGCTCACGACAATATCACGGCCATCGCTGTTTTCGTCGACGAAGCCTGACCTGTCACCGTGCGCTCAGAAGGAGTCTTGATTCTCGCGCAGAGACGCAGAGGCGCAGAGATCTGAAAAGCGGGACTGAGTGATCTCAGGGAGGGACTCCTGGTTGAGATTCGAGAAATCTGCTCCCCGTGATCTCCGTGGCTCCGTGAGATTCAATTGCAAGGGTCAAGACCGGTTACCCTGCCCCAAACTCTTCTCTGCGTCCCTGCGCGAGGACACTCTTCTTCATCCACCCCAAAGCTTCTCCGGGTACACGCCCGTCTCGATTCGATCGCGAATGGCCCTCTGACAACCTTCAAGGTCTTCCCGGTAAGTCACTCCGAACCAGTCCTCGTCGGTGGACAGGACCTGCACCGTTGCCTCGCCTTCGTCCACCAGATCGTTGATCGCTTCCGGCAGGTAGAACTCGCCGCTGTCAGCTCCCCTTCCCGCTTTCAGAAATTGATCGAACCGATTCTCGAGTTGCGGAAAAACAGCCGGAGTGAAGCCCCACATATTCATGGATACGACCTCGTCCCCGGAGAGACCATGCGCCACGCCATCGGTCGATTCGTGGTGAATACCGTTCCCATCCCCGATGATCCGGGTTCGCTCGGTCACCGTCTTCAGATACCCTTCGTGATCCGATTCACAGACGCCCCGCGAAACGGCTCCGGCTTCCGACAGAGTGCGCCTGAGCGTGAAACCAACCAGGGAATAATTCGGCGCGGACGGATCCGCTCTGTCCAGGAACCCCGCCAGCCTGGAATAGGAACCCGCTCCGTAAAAATCGTCCGCATTGATCACGGCAAATGGCGTATCCGTCACGCCCGCCGCGGCCAGAGCCGCCTGTCCCGTACCCCATGGCTTGGTGCGACTCGAAGGTAAACAGTGCTCTGCCGGAAGACTCTCCAGGTGCTGAAAGGCGTATTCGACCGGCACGTGCCGACTCAGGCGGTCGCCGATCGCTTCTCTGAAATCCGACTCATTTTTCTCCCGGATAACTGCAACCACCTTCGAAAACCCGGCCCGGACGGCGTCATACACCGAATAATCGATGATCAGCTCACCGGATGGCCCCGCCGGATGGACCTGCTTGAGTCCGCCAAAACGGCTACCCATCCCGGCGGCCAGGATCACGAGTGTCTTCTCATTCGGCATGCCGGAATGCTATAAAGGTCCGTTTGAAGGGGTCAAAGCTCAACATCTCGCACAGACGTGCAAGATGTCGAGCAATGACCCCGCCGTTCGCACCGTCCACTTCCCACTGTCCACCGTCACACCGACCACTAACTCGCCTCAGGCGATTCACCGGCCTCGGTGAGGCGCTTCTTCGCTTCGGCATAGATATCCGGTGCGAGTGCGCCCATCGAAGCAATCCGCACGTTCTCGGTCAGGTGATCGGGTTTCATGGTCCCGACGATCGTGGTGTGACAATGGGGATGACTGAGGGTGAAGCGCAGCAGGAAGGCAGTGCGACTCTCACCCTCCCCGCGCAATTCATCGAGGTTCGCCTTTTCAAAGGTCGCCCACTTGTCCTCGCCGCCAAGACCGGCTCCAGGTTCGCCCTTGGCGACCCCGCCACGAACAATGACGCCCGCACCGGCTTCACCCGCCTTGGTGATCAGGTCTTCGTGCCGACGTTCCATCGCCGAATAGGGAATCTGGAAAACATCAAATGAACCCCAATCGATGTAAGTCGACAGGTGAGGCGAGGTCGATGAACAACCGATATTCCGTACGGCCCCTGACTCTTTGAGTTCCTTGAGTATGTCGACCAGCCCCTCCCGCTCACAGATCTCCACATCCGGATTGTGCAGTTGGAGCAGATCGACGTGATCGGTACGCATCTTCTGGAGAGAATCGGAGATGTTCCGCATCAGGTTGCCGCGGGTCCAGATATGCGGCGTCTCATCATGATCACCGGCAAACTGAACATGACATCCGCACTTGGTCGCCAGGTAGAACTGATCCCTGAGATCATCCAGGTGCCGGCCGATATAGAGCTCACTCAGCCCATAGTCATTCGCCGTATCAATAAAATTGATACCCGAATCGACCACCGCGCGAAGGATGATCCGGGCCTGATCGTCTGAACAGGGTCGTCCGCCCCAGATGCGGTTGCCCCGCACTTCCATGGCGCCATAGCCAAGTTGGGTCACTTCAAGGCCGGTCCGGCCCAGGGTTTTCTTGAGAAGAGTGCTCATGGACGAAGATCCTCTCAGAGCCTCCCCAAGAAGTCGCGAGGTATCTCGTCTGAAAGAAACGCGCCGCAAGGAACGACCGGAATGGGGTCTTCGTGGAGGGCTGTCCTTCCGGGCAGCCGCACAGCCCATGTCCTCCACCCACGGTCGCGCGGAAGCACGACCCTCCATCCCACTCTCTTCCAGCGTGGAGGGATGTCCTCCAGGGCAGCCGCACAGTACATCCAAATGCCCCATCCGTCTCAAGTTGGTATTGAGTCCTCCCGATATCCTGGGCAGCCTCAAGCGCACCATGACCAAACGTGAAGTCATCCAAACCGTTCTCGAAGGCAAACCCGCACCCTATGTTCCCTGGTCGTTCGGCTTCACCCTGGAGGCCCGGGAACGGCTGGTTGAGCACTACGGCACCGATGATCTTGAGCCGGTGCTCCACAATCACCTCCTGGGCTTGGGCAACGGGATCGGGTTCTTCGAAGACATCGGAAACGATCGCGTCCGCGATGTCTTCGGCGTGGTCTGGGACCGCAGTATCGACAAGGACATCGGCAACGTGGAAAACCCGCAATTGGTTGAGCCCACCCTTGATGGCTATACCTTCCCGGATCCCCACGCCTCGCGCTTCTTCGCCGACATTCCGGAGAAAATCGCAAATAGCCCGGACCGTTTCCGCATCTTCAATATCGGTTTTTCACTCTACGAGCGGGCCTGGACCCTGCGTGGGATGGAAAACCTGATGATGGATTTCATCGATCGTCCGGAGTTCGTTCACCATCTCCTTCACACCATCGCGGACTACAATATCGCCCAGGTCGAGAAGGCCCTCGAATACGACATCGATGCGGTCTACTTCGGCGATGACTGGGGGCAACAGCACGGCCTGCAGATGGGTCCGAGCCTCTGGCACGAATTCATCCACCCCGAGCTGAAGCGCATGTATGGCGTGGTCAGGGACTCCGGGAAGGATGTCTTCATTCACTCCTGCGGCGATGTCGACGAGTTGTTCGATGACCTCATCGGCATCGGGGTGAATTGCTTCAACCCGTTCCAGCCGGAAGTGATGAACGTGCCTGACCTCATGGTCCGGTATCGCGGACGACTGACCTTTCACGGAGGATTGTCCACCCAGCGAACCCTCCCATACGGCACGGTCGAAGATGTCAGGGCAGAGACACGCCGCCTGATCGGACTGGGAAAGCCCGGGAACTATATTCTCTCACCCGCCCACGCGGTCGAAGGTGACGTGCCCCTGGAGAATATGCTCGCCTTCATCGACGAGACCTTGGGGCAACCGGGGTTCAAGGGGTAGGCGCTGGAGTAACTCGGGGCCTTGGGTACCTTGGCGAAGAAAATCGAACCATAGTAAAAAGTCACGCCGGGACAGCATTACCTGTTCTTGGGGACTTGCGGTCGCGCGGACGCACGACCCTCCCATTCTCTTCCAGCGTGGAGGGCTGTCCTTCCGGGCAGCCGCACAGCCCATGTCCTCCGTCCACGGTCGCGCAGAAGCACGACCCTCCATTTCTCTTCCAGCGTGGAGGGCTGTCCTTCCGGGCAGCCGCACAGCCCATGTCCTCCGTCCACGGTCGCGCGGAAGCACGACCCTTCCATCTCCGAAGACTTTGGCGCGCACGCCGTGCACCCAGCGATTGGCGCCAGACTCAACTGACCGGGAATACCCGACGACACTAGACCTGCTCGTCCGTATAGCTGGTCTCTTCCGGTGCCGGTTGCAACGGCACTTCCTGATCGCGCAGTTCCGGATGGTTGATCCGGGCACCGGCGCGGCCAATCCAGCCTCCGGCCAGAATTGAGAAACAGGCCAGAGCCAGGGTTGCCCAGATCATGCCGCGGGCAAACCCGGGGATGATCGGACCCATGATCACGGCTGCCAACGCCACAAACGCGGTAACGTAGAAAAGGTAGATCGCCACGTCCGTTCGGTCCTCGTGCTCGTGAAGCCAACCTTTGCTCTCTTTGTCGAGGGTGTCCTCAATCCGGTGCTCGGCCCCCTCCCCCGATTCGTAGATGAAATAGGCCGAACCGGCGGTCATCGCGATGAGCAGCATCGAGATGGTCACCGCTGCCTTGCCCTTGAAAATGAGCCCAAGGATCAGTCCAAGCACAGCGACAAGCAGCCCGATCACCGGCATCGGGTGCAACATGACGTGTACGTATTCGGGTTGGCCGAGAAATTGCATAAGGGCATAATCGACTTCGATCCACCGGTGTAAAGCCTTCGGGAAATGAGGAAGTGTCTGGTTAATCTCTTTCCATCCTCGATTAGCCAAAGAAACAGGGTCACAGTCCTGCATTGGAAACCCGAGAATTGAATACTCTCCATGAAACCGAAATTCCGAAATCACCTTGAGAACGAACTTGCCGGGATCCGTCGCGACGGACTCTTCAAGGAGGAACGATTGATCGATTCCCCGCAGACCTCACATATCCAACTGGCCGACGGACGCACCGTCATCAATCTCTGCGCCAACAATTACCTGGGCCTGGCCGGTCATCCGGAAATCGCCGCCGCCGCACGCGAGGCTCTCGATCGCTGGGGCTACGGCATGGCTTCGGTCCGGTTCATCTGCGGCACCCAGTCAGTCCACAAGGAACTCGAATCTCGCCTGTCCGGTTTTTTCGGCACCGAGGACACCATTCTCTACCCTTCCTGTTTCGATGCCAACGGCGGGCTCTTTGAAACACTTCTCGGCCCTGAAGATGCCATCATCAGCGATGCCCTCAACCACGCCAGCATCATCGACGGGATTCGACTCTGCAAGGCGACCCGATACCGGTACCGCAACAATGACATGGCTGATCTCGAGGCCAGACTGAAGGAGGCATCCGAGGCC
>Ga0164313_10004541_pt1 | contig 12330 bp, 9 predicted proteins | sample GuaBasSedimGuay4_FD_113735 | JGI IMG/M metagenome (GOLD analysis project Ga0164313, IMG submission 113735) | Subseafloor sediment microbial communities from Guaymas Basin, Gulf of California, Mexico - Guay4, Core 4569-4, 0-3 cm | ecosystem: Environmental > Aquatic > Marine > Hydrothermal vents >... | reverse complement strand
TCACAGCAACTGCACCAAGAGTAATGGATTCAACAGGATTCTATCATTCAGGTATCCATCCTGATGTATGGCTCGAATCAAGTAATTATGTCACAACCGGAAAAATTGATTTTACAAGTAAGCTGAACACTATTATGGAACTGAGCACAGGACTCGAAGCCAACTACTACGACCTTTACGATTACAGTGCCTATATTGAGAACTGGCTTACAACGTACGCAAGCCTCTGGGAGGCATATCCTCACTCCGGAAGCGCCTATGCGGAAGTGTCTTCCCGATTTACCGGTGGTCTTGTTCTGAACACCGGCTTACGATTCGATTATTTCGAACCTAACGCTTTCATTCTTTCCCCTGATGACTTCGAGCTTCACTCCGCGCCGGCCAAGTATCAGGTAAGCCCCAGGATAGGAATGACCAATCCCATATCGGACAGAGATGTTTTCTTCTGCACTTACGGTCACTACTTCCAGATGCCCAATATGAATCAGATGTATTTTGGAACAGATTACAACGCAAACGAAGCTGCCGCTATCGTTGGAAACCCGGATCTTGAAGCGCAGCGGACCGTTAGCTACGAAGCCGGTCTGAGGCACCGTTTCACAAACAGTATCTCTCTGGCTGTATCAGGATTCTACAAGGACATTACCGGCCTCGTGAGAACATCAAGCCATTACGATCCGAGTCTGGGAGAATTCTTTCAGTACAGTAACGATGACAGCCATGGTACGATCCGCGGCATGGAGGTTACTTTCCTGAGGCTTCCAGGAGATTATCTTTCGGGAAACATCAACTACACATACGCGGTTGCCAAAGGGAGATACTCTTCGGCTACTTCTCAGTTCGAGTACTCCGCAATTGGTGATACCATTCCTCCTGCGGAGGATAACTACCTCGACTGGGATCAGCGGCATTCAGCTTCTGTGCATCTGAATTATGCTTTTCCCAGAGGAAGCGGCCCCCGGATCTACGGTGTGTATCCCCTTGAAGGTTTTGAACTGGCAATTGACTGGGCTTACGGAAGCGGTTTTCCATACTCTCCTCCTTCCGGGGCATCCGTGATACCCATGGTTAATACTGAACGTTATCCCTGGACTATGCAGACCGATGCAAAAATGTCACGCCGTTTCTGGGTGAACCCTCTGGAACTGAGAGCCAGTTTAACAGTCTTCAACCTTTTCAATAGAACGAATGTAGACAGGATATTCGATACATCCTATTACCAGACCACCGGAGATCCCGGAGGTATAATGGGTAATCCGGGCGCCTACTCACCGGCAAGGCATCTCCTGTTGAGTCTTGATATATACTTCTAGGCATTATGGAGGAATCATCTATGAAATCCGTTTTTGTTCCCTTTCTGTTCCTCCTGATCCTAGCCCTCGGGTGTCATGAGGTAATGGAGTACCAGAGCAATGATCAATCCCGCCTTACATTCATCCGCTCTTCCGATTTCCAGGTGGAGAGGTCTATGGGGGGCCTGCAGCAGGGGAGAGCTCTTCTTTCCGGCGGCTCGAATGAGATTATTCTTCTAAGTGCTGACGGAACTCTCAGTAGGATTGATTCAGAGGATATGATAGTTGACACTTCGTATACAATCGGAGGAAGCTCCGGAACTGGCTACGGTGATGCCGCTATCGCCACTAATGGAAACCTCTACGTACTCGGTCCCGGATCGCAGGTAATAGAGGTGAATCTTGCCACAAATATTGTTGAAGACCACTTCAGCCCCGGGTCGAAACCGGGTTCGATCTGCGCGTCCTCAACCATGGGAAGACTCTATTTCACCGATTCTTCAGAGGATTACATCGGTGAAATATGGACCAGCAACAATCATACCAACTTCACCAGCAATACACTGTTTCCCCTTGCAGATATAATGATCGAGCCCATAGGCGGACGTCATGTCATAGCTGTCTGCTCGAATGATGCAGGTTCAATTTACGGTATCTGGCTTAACCTTTCGGAAACCGCAAGGTTTCTGCAGGTTTCTACAGGATCTCCTTGTTCCAAGGTCATTCCAATAGGTTCGGATTCGGTTTATGTGGTATGCTGTCCCAATTGGAGCAGTGCAAATGGGTATCTGACGTTTGTCCGGGGTTATGTTGATATTGAGAGCAGCGCCAGGTTTGATGTAACAGGGCACCCGATGGATATGTGCTTCAACCTCAGCTCAGGATATCTGGGATACCTTTACGTTATGAGCAAGACAGATTCAGGAAATACCGTTATAACAGTTCTTGGATTTCCTTATTCACACACGGAACCCGAAGTGATTGCCGTTATCAACATTGATGGTTTTCCCAGGGATGTAATTGCACCCTCCGACGGGGAATACCTGATAGTTCTTACATCGGATTAACGAGCCGTTTGAGTCGCTATCCATTCTATGGCGTACTCAAGCACAAGATCGTGCCCCGCCAGGAAATCAGCTGGAGTCGTCTGAACGTAAATATCAGGCAGTATACCGATTCCTTCGATTGATACAGTATCGGCAGTTAATACCCTGGCGAATGGACAGGTAATATTATCCATCTCCCATAGAGGCCAGTAAACCTGAGTGAAATAGCCCGGAGTATTCCCGCCTCCGCCTGTGGTGTCACCTATTAATGTTACGTGTGGCAATTGAGCCATGACGGATACAAAGGCTTCCGAAGCCCCGAAATTCTGTTCCCCTGTAAGGATTGCGACAGGTTTCATGTATGCCCATGGCCTGGGGAATACATCATGAACAGCAAGTGGTGAAAGGTCATCGTGCTGAGGTCCTGTTCTGTACTGTGTATAGAAAGCTGTTACGGTCTGGTCAGTGAAGACTCCCGGTATCTGTGCAGCTGGAACCAGCGATTCACCATCACTCATCCGTATGTCAATTATTATGCCCGGTGCATCGATATTATCCAGTATTACGTCTTTGAAGGCCTGGAAAGTGAAGAAATAATTGAATCCTTTTATAGCGAAATACGGAATGGTATCAATAATACAGTAACCCCATGTTGTGGATCCATCCCAGGAGAAATTCCAGGGGTCAAGATATGCCATCAGAACGGAGTCTACATAGTTGATCTCATTTTCAGGTGAGCATGTGGGATGAATAACATAACCCTGGGAAGGATCCCAGATCCTGAGGAAGGCATTCTTATCCTCCAGTGTTCCAATCATTTGAATAATTACGTCCTGCAATTCCGCAAAGGAACCAATACCGGCAGCCATCTGGCTGTACTCTTCATGAACAGCGTCCCAGTCAACATTTTTCACATCAAAAGCAACGTACTTCTGGTCATAGAGCTCCCATACCAGATCAACGTATGACTGGTAATCGTTGACCGCAGGATGGGTAGGAGGGTCGTCAATACAGGATGAAAGAATAAGAGATACTATGGTTGCTGTAACAAAAGCACCTGACTTTATCCTGAATACGCTATTTTTCCTGTACATAAGCCTCACTGTTCAAGAGTTGCTGCATTAGATTCAGATGGTACAATAGTCTGTTTGTGGAAAATGCGCCAGATGTCAGACGGGAGAAGCATATAAGCAAGGCAAAACTCTTCCGGGCTACAGCCACACCGCTGGCTTCCATCTTTGGAAGCGGTTTTCTGGTCATTGTACCGATTCTTGCCAGCGCCACCGGCAGATTCTCATTATTTGCAGTAATTGCGATTTCCGCTCTCGCGTACTCCATAGGGTCTGTAATCCGTTTCAACATTGCCAATGTCGAGCCTTTACTTGATGCGCGAAAATCACAGAGAAGCACACTCTATCTCGATCGCATCTCGGATATGGCCCTGGTACCCGCATACGTTATCTCCGTATGTCTTTATCTTCGTATTCTAAGCGCTTTTCTCATGAGCGGACTTGGGCTGGCAACCCAGCTCAACGAGCGGTTCTTAACGACTGCGATAATTCTGCTGATAACCATCATAGGTTTTATAAAAGGTCTAAAGGATCTGCAGAAGCTTGAGAACTGGGCTATCTGGGTAACAATGACAATTATCCTGGCAATGATTCTGGGTTTCAGTCTGCACGATATATCTCTTGTTTCCGGGGCAGGCATCCAGCTTCCGGGAAACTCCGGACATAGTTTACTGCACATACTTGCCGTATTGGGCGGCACACTGATCTGTGTTCAGGGTTTTGAAACATCAAGGTACCTCGGGGAAGAGTACAGCATGGAGATGAGGATAAAATCATGCCGACTCTCGCAGCTGATCGCAGCCGCTGTCTATATTGTCTTCATTGCAGTTGCCACCCCTCTGATGCACTACCTCACCGGACCCGTACGAGATGACTCCCTCATTATCCTGGCCGGAAAAGCATCCATGCTGCTCCCGGTGCCGCTTATAGCAGCTGCTGTTCTCAGTCAGTTCAGCGCCTCAATTGCCGATACACTGGGCGGAGAAGGCAACATCGTGGAGGCTACAAGGCAGAGAATAAGTCACAAAGCTGCCTATCTGATACTGGGCGGTGGTTCGATAATCCTCACCTGGAGCGCGAGCACATTTCAGATAGTTGCCCTTGCTTCAAGAGCTTTTGCCTTCTACTATATGATCCAGTGCCTTGTTGCCGTAACTGTTACAAAGAGCATTACAAGGAAGCTGCTGATGATTCTCCTCGCCCTGATTCTTCTTGCCATAACCCTGTTCGCTACACCTGTGGGCTGAGCAGGTTTATTTCCATGTTCTTAATTCCGGTACGGTTATTCCGTTTCGGGAGACAGGGGCAGATCTGTACTTAACAAAGCCGGACCATGTTTCGATCATTCCTTCGTACAGCGACACCTTCCATATCCTCTGAAAATCACCATCTATTCCAACGTACACAGTTCTTTCAAGAGGGTCGAATACCATGGATGCTTTTGTCCCCCATTCAGCATGATTATTGACAGCGGCCTCCAGCGTTCCTATCGCTTCTGGAAGACTGAAGGAGTTGTAATTCTCCTCTATATGCGCAAGGGCTCTTCGGTATCGTTCATCACCCACTCCGAATATTTCCGCAGGAGGTGTATTGATGAAGGCCGCATTCGGGAAATTCGTCATTACGATCCAATCTCCTGTAATCGCAGTTATCAGATTTTCTCCTTCTCCCGCCTCCGCTATAAGTGCGCTTCCCGAAGGATCTGCGATCAGAGCGTGCAATGTCAGATCGTAGAGATTGATCAGCTCCACAGAATCGATGATACATTTCACCTCATCAATAGAGTAACAGTCATTTAGAGCTGCGATGAAAAGTTGATAGATATAGAGCTGATCCTGTGACGGTACAGGAGTCCCCTCGATCATCGGGTACTGGTATTGAAGGGAAGAGAAGAGGCCGTGTTCATTCATGCCGACAGTTGGAACCCAGCGGAACCTGTCATTGTTAAAGAACTGCATTGTGAAAGTACCGCATTCATCGGAATCGGAAACGGAAAATCTGATGTCAGATTCGGGTGGGTAATCAAAATTCATCCCGTACCATGTTTTATCAGCGTACACAGCATATCCGGTACAGCAGAGGGATATCGAGGCCATCAGAAATGTGATGGTAATAGATTTTCTCATAGTCAACCCTTCTCAAGATTACCTCGGCAAGGAACTAGTATTCAAGATATTCATATATTATACTGAAGAATGAATATATGCTTCCAATACAATTTGTTTCTGATCCTGGAGGATGCAGCATGATAAGAGTTAATCGCAAAAGAACCATGCAGATCGTTCTGGTATCATTATTACTCTCTGGAGTTTTCTCCGCAGCAGTATCTGCAGACACCAACTCTGCGAATTCAGCTGTGGTTTTTGATCCTCATGTTCTGAGTAACATGTTCGTTTCAATATCTGAGCTGGTTGGTCCCAGTGTCGTAACCATCACATCGCAGACCATTGTAGTTACCAGGGTCCCGTCGTTTCCGGATTTCTCCCATCCCTACATGGTCGACCCGTGGGGGGAATACTTCCAGATGCCGCGGGAGCAGGAGTACATCATGACCGGCATCGGCAGCGGGGTCATTGTTTCGGTCGATGGGATGATCCTCACCAATTATCATGTTGTTGGCGAAGCCGATGAACTTGAAGTAGTGCTTCAGAGCGGAGACAGATATACCGGTGAGATCGTGGGAACAGATCCTCAGACCGACCTTGCTGTTATCCGTATAGAAGCGTCTGATCTTCCGGCCATTGCAATCGGTGACAGTGATGACCTGAAAGTTGGACAGTGGGTGCTTGCGGTAGGTTCACCCTTCGCTCTGAGTCAGACTGTTACACAGGGAATAATCAGCTATATCGGACGGTCCGATGTGGGACTGGCTGAATACGAGGATTACATTCAGACAGATGCTGCGATTAATCCGGGAAACAGTGGAGGAGCCCTTGTTGACCTTGATGGTAAACTGGTGGGGATCAATACTGCAATCGCGACAAGAACCGGTGGTTATCAGGGTGTGGGATTCGCCATACCGGTCAACGTTGCTGTTGACGTTATGGAAGACCTTCTTACACATGGATACGCGAGAAGAGGCTGGCTGGGTGTTACAATTCAGGAGCTTACTCCCAGCCTTGCAGAGCATTTCGGACTAAGCGCCCGTGATGGAGGTGTACTTGTTTCACAGGTGCTCAGTGATACTCCGGCAAGCTTGTGCGGCATCTACAGAGGGGATGTCATACTGACCATCAATGGTGAAACATTTCGGACAGTAACCGAGTTCAGGAATATGGTTGCAGCTTTAGATCCTGGAAACGAGGTTGAGATCATGGTTTACAGGGATGGAAGAAGTGTGTCCATCCCGGTAGTACTTGGAGAGCGAATTGCTGATGAAGCAATTGTTTCCTCCGCACCTTCTCCATCGGATGATTACGGATGGACGCTTGAAGAACTGGACAGAGAGACTGCTGAAACACTTGGTGCCCCTTCTTTAAGAGGTGTTCTTGTTGTCGAAGTCAGCCAGTCCGGCAGAGCAGGCAGTGTAGGGATAAATCCCGGAGATGTTATTATTGAGGTTGACGGTTTCGAGGTCACTTCCCCTGAGGAACTGGGCAGGCTGATCTCATCCACTGGTGATGTACTGCTTCTGGTATTACGTCAGGGGCACTCGGTCTACTTCATGATGTGATCTGAAAAGTTCAGCAGCTCGTTTACAATTTCAATGAAGATGTCAGCTCCCAATGGAATCAGCTCATCGGGAAAATCATACTCTGAGCTGTGCAGTGCAGGAGTGTCGGTGCCGGCACCGATGCCGAAAAGAGCACCTGGAAATTTCTCAGTAAAATGACCGAAGTCTTCAGACCATGGGAAGGGAGTATCGGGCTGTACAATTATCAGTCCCAGATTCCCGGCTGCTGATCGTATTGCATTAACAGCTTTCGGTGAGTTTTCTGTGACCGGGAACTCATCCGTCCAGCTTATCCGGCAATCCAGCTTATTATTTGAAGCGATGGCCCGGGCTGCTTCCTCAACTTTTCTGGAGAAGTACATCATTTCCTCAGTTGTGCGGGTTCGAAGCACAGCCAGTATACAGCCTTCCCCTGGAGATGTCCCGTAGTTTTCAGAGCCAACCCGGACATGAGTAACAGTCAGCTCTGACGCATCACCCTTTGAAATAGAAGGTTGCGAGTGGCCGGTGAAAGCTTCGACGATCTTTGCTACCGCCAGTGCCGGACTTTTGCCCTTCTGAGGTTCCGATGCATGGGAGGAAGCTCCTGTGAGTTCAACCGTGATGCCTCTTGATGCAGAAGAGAAAGTTCCATTCTTCAGAACGATACTTCCCAGAGGGAATCCGGGAAGGTTGTGCAGCGCAAAAACGAAATCTGGCTCAATATCCTTGAATTTACTGTCTATGATGACTCTGGATGCTCCCTCACCGGTCTCTTCAGCTGGCTGGAAGAGAAGAACAACTGAGCCTCTGGCTGGAGGGTGTTCATGCAGCCTGGCAGCAACACCCATCATAATGGCTGTATGGCCGTCATGCCCGCACTTATGAGATACTCCAGCGATAACTGAAGAGTATGGTACATCCAGGTCCTCATTTATGGGGAGAGCATCCATATCGCATCTGAGGAGAATTCTCGATCCGGATTCCGATCCTTTGAACTCAGCGGCTACGCCTCTGCCCCCAAGACCTGTTATCAGATTGTCAGGCAGGTACGCGGCAATGTGATCCTGTATCGCGGCGGACGTAGCATCTTCTCTGCCTGAAAGTTCCGGGTTCCTATGCAGCGAACGCCTGAATTTAACCAGTTTCCTTTCCATTCATATACCGTTCTATTTCTGGTTCTTCAGAATCTTCTTCCATGTATCTCTCAGTGAGATGGTCCGGTTAAAAACGAGACTGCCTTCAGCAGAATCCGGATCCTTGCAGAAATAGCCCTTTCTCTCGAACTGAACCGGTTCACCGATTGCAAGATCTGCCGCTGAAGGTTCGATTCGGCATCGATTCAGCACCTCTAAAGATTCAGCGTTTATTGTATCAATGAAACTGTCCGACGAAAGCGGGTTTTCCACTGTGAACAGCCTGTCGTAAAGCCGGACTTCCGCCGGTACTGAATGTTCCGCTGAAACCCAGTGAAGTGTACCCTTCACTTTTCGGCCATCCGGCGTGCTGCCTCCACGGGTTTCCGGATCGTAGGTGCAGATAAGCTCCTTCACATTCCCGTTTTCATCCTTTACGACATCAACGCATGTAATCAAATAGGCGTACCGCAGACGCACTTCCTTTCCGGGAGCCAGACGTCTGAATTTTCTGTGCGGTTCCTCCTGGAAATCATCTCTTTCTATGTAGAGCTCTCTTGAAAAGGGAACCATCCTTGTTCCTGCGGATTCATCCTCCGGATTGTTTATGAATTCCAGCTCCTCCTGTTTTCCTGCAGGGTAGTTCTCTATGGTAACCTTCAGGGGATCAAGGACTGCCATCAGCCTTGGAGCTCTTCTGTTAAGATCGTCTCTTATGCAGTATTCCAAAAGCGCCATATCTACAGTGCTGTCCCTCTTCGCAATACCGATCCTTCCTATGAAATCCTTGATCGCATCAGGTGTGTATCCCCGCCTTCTAAGACCGGAAAGGGTCGGCATCCTTGGATCGTCCCAGCCTGAAACAAGCCCGTTTTCTACAAGTATGGCCAGCTTGCGTTTGCTCATTATCGTGTAGGTAAGGTTCAGCCTTGCGAACTCGATCTGCTGAGGGTGAAAGATATCAAGCTGATCGAGGAACCAATCGTAAAGGGGGCGGTGATCTTCGAACTCAATGGAACAGCAGGAATGAGTTATCCCTTCTATTGAATCCTCAAGGCAGTGGGCGTAGTCGTACATGGGGTAGATACACCATTCGTCTCCGGTTCTGTGGTGATTCTTCTTCAGGATACGATAGATAGCGGGATCCCTCATGTTCATGTTGGGAGAAGCCATATCTATTTTCGCGCGGAGAGTTCTGGCTCCGTCAGCAAATTCACCCGCTTTCATTCTTCGGAAAAGATCCAGGTTATCCTCCACCGACCTGTTTCTCCATGGGCTGTTCCTGCCGGGCTCCGTCAGGGTGCCCCGGTATTCACGGACTTCTTCGGCCGGCAGGTCGCACACATAGGCAGCGCCTTTCTCAATAAGCTGCTTCGCGTATTCGTACATTCTGCCGAAGTAATCCGAAGCGTAATAGAGCCTGTCTCCCCAATCGAAACCAAGCCATTTGATATCATTGATTATGGAATCAACGTATTCAACATCTTCTTTCACAGGATTCGTGTCGTCGAATCGCAGGTTGTACAAACCATCGTAATCATCTGCTATTCCGAAATCGATGCAGAAAGCCTTTGCATGTCCTATGTGAAGGTAGCCGTTCGGTTCCGGCGGGAATCTGGTATGTACCCTGCCGCCGTTTTTTCCTTCTTTCAAATCCCTCTCTACAATCTCTCTTATGAAATCAATACTGTTTTCCAAATCTGCGGATGTCATGACGCTCCCTGCTCTAAATGAAATTCATTGCTTCTGCAGGGTATCATAATAAAGGAGAAGAGATTCAGCAGTCCGCCTGTCTCTATGCCGTTTCTTGAGGCTGGGAACGTACTTGAGAGCTAAATAGAAGCCCTTCAATACTATGGCTTCTTTTGACTATAGTTTGTCTTGACATAGTATTAAGTTAATAGTAGTATTGACTTACAATAAACTACTTTCCAGGAAGGGAGAGGTGGAATGGATGGTTCGTCCCTGTCCGGGATAGAAACGGAGAAGAGTGCTTTCGAAGCCGACAGAAAATTCAGAAAAGAGCTCAGTGCCGGCATTACTTCACTGGCCCTGCTGAGTGTCCTGAATTATGCTGATGATCCGATGTACGGGTATCAGATTGCTAAACTGATGGAAGATGATGATAAGCAGAGCGTACCTCTTGTGAAACATGGAGCCCTGTATCCGGTACTTAGATCTCTGGAGGCGAGGGAACTTCTGTGCAGCAGAGTTGAACCATCCGTAGCAGGACCCCCGCGTCGTTACTATGTAATAACTGAGAAAGGTCGAGAAGCCCATCTGCGCTGGGTATCGATCTGGAAGAGAACAAGCAGATTGATTGAGAAGATACTGGGAGGTACCCTCGATGATTAAACTGATTGAAGATTACCTGAACGCTTTTCGGGAAGAGTTGAAGGGGAGCGACAGGGCAACAATTCAGGATGCACTGTCCGATGCGGAGGATCACCTGAGCACCGCCCTTGATACCGAGCTGTCCGAAAATCCTGAAGAAACGCAGGCAGAAGCTGTAAGGAATATCATCACTAAATACGGTGAACCTGAAGAAGTGGCGGAACACTATCGCTCTGTTGAAAAATACACTGTTCCTGCCCTCTCTTCAGTCAAGCGAACAAGAAAAGGGCTGGCTGCATTCTTTGGAATAATAACCGATCCTTCCGCCTGGGCCGCGCTGCTTTACATGATACTGTCACTGGCTACAGGTATCATTTACTTCACCTGGGCTGTTACAGGATTTTCCCTTTCAGCAAGTCTTCTGATCCTAATAATCGGTGTCCCGCTTGCCTGGCTGTTCTTTCTTTCCTTCAGGGGGCTTGCATTTGTTGAGGGAAGGATAGTGGAAGCGCTTCTTGGTGCGAGAATGCCCAGGAGAGCGATCTTCATAAGCAAGGGCAAAGGATGGTGGGGAAGTATAAAGGGGATATTTTCAACGGGAAGTACATGGTCATCTTTCATATACCTGATACTCATGCTGCCCCTTGGCGTATTGTACTTTACTGTATTCATCACGCTTATTGCGGTATCACTGGCAATGATAGCTGATCCAATCCTTGAGCTGATTCTGGACGTGCCTGTGTTCGATTATCCTGCGGTCTGGTGGACACCTGTCTGGCTAATGCCCTTTGTGGTTCTGGCCGGAGTGTTACTGTTTCTATCTACACTGCACCTTGCAAAAATGACGGGAAGACTTCAAGGCAAACTTGCCAGAACCATGCTGGTAAGTGGATGAGAGGACACTGATCGGCGTCAATCTGTTTCCGGCTTGAATCCCCTTATGCAGAAGAAGTGAGATCCGCCGGCGTCCTGATGGTAAGATCTGTTCTCCAGCTGTTCAAGAGCCGTCGTTTCCCACTCTTCCCGTCTGGCTTCAACGGATTTCACGTACCTGTAGAAGGTTGACAGAGAGCCACCTCCTGCTAGAAAACACTCTTTATATCTTCTCCTGAGCAGTTTCTTCGTGTCTTCATCTTTTTCCTTGATATTTTCATGCATCTTCCTAATTCTGTATTCCTGATATTCGGTTTCATAGGGAGGGTGAATGAAGTAGGGAGTATCATTATGAATGGCATCGATATTAATCAATCCGAGATCGGCCATCATCCGTGGCACCTTTGCGCCTATTCCCCAGTCGCCCCTTCCCAGTTTCTTCCTTCCTTCAGCCCAGATCAGCTGTATCTTGAATTGTTCAAGGTTCTCTTTTATGGAGGGGGAGTAAATCGAATTGGATACCATACTCAGAGATGAGGATATGTTGTCCGGCTCCATGGACATGATGACGCCACCCGGTTTCGTTATCCTGATCATTTCATTCAAGGCATTTTCAGGAAATTCAAGGTGCATGAGCAGTGTCTGACACATAGTCCAGTCGGCGCACTCATCCGGCAGGGGTAAGCTGTATGCAGAGCCATTCGCGAAGTATGCGCTGCCGCCCCCTGACCATTCCGATTGAATTTCCTGTGCTTCGCGGAGTAATTTAATTGAGCAATCTACACCGATATAGCTGCTGCCGCTGCCGTAGTGCCGCCAGAAGGTCCAACCCAGGTAACCAAGACCGCAGCCTACATCAACCGCTGTAATGCCGCTGCGCAGATCAAGCCAGGAGGCTACTCTCTCAATGGTACTTTCTCGCCAGAG
>Ga0164313_10004540_pt1 | contig 12331 bp, 13 predicted proteins | sample GuaBasSedimGuay4_FD_113735 | JGI IMG/M metagenome (GOLD analysis project Ga0164313, IMG submission 113735) | Subseafloor sediment microbial communities from Guaymas Basin, Gulf of California, Mexico - Guay4, Core 4569-4, 0-3 cm | ecosystem: Environmental > Aquatic > Marine > Hydrothermal vents... | reverse complement strand
GTTTCCACCAGCGCCAATCGGTCCGGGGACAGCCCTTGTCCCGATTTGGAGGCTGCCCTGGCCAGTTTTGCGAACCAGGTGGACGGGGCCTGGAAACCACAGGAATCGCCTGGTGAGTCAGCGGGTTCTGCCCGCACCGGCCCCAGCGCCTTGATCGACGTAACAACATGGCCTCCCGTCCAGTTGCGGCAGGGTCCCCTGAACATGCCCCCGGCTGAGCCCGGGCATCTTGACGGGGGTTCCCGCGAGGTCTAATTTGGCCTGACAGGTGAATTGCATGGCGAGCAGAATCCTTTTCCTGTGTACCGGTAACATCTGCCGCAGCCCGGTGGCCGAAGCTGTCGCGAGGCAGATGTACGGCGGAGGAGGGCTGGAATTCCATTCCGCGGGACTCAATGCCCTGCAGGGCCTTCCGGCCTCGTCGGAATCGGTGGCCTACGGCAAGGCAACGGGGGCCGATCTCGACGAACACTGCTCGCGGCCTGTTTCGGCGGGTATCCTGACGGACACCTTCTGGGTCATCGGCATGACCAGGAGTCATGCCGCCATTTTTCGCAGCCGATTCGGCCCAGGTTTTCCCGGGGGAATCGGGGTGCTGGGTGCTGCCGGTGTGGACCTGAACCGACGCACACATTCGGCGGAGGCCGAAGAGGTATCCGATCCCTACGGGGGTTCGGTGGAAAACTATCAAGTGGTCTGTGACCAGATCCGACGCCTGTTGATCGGCTGGGAGCTGTATTTCAAGGATCCTGCAGCCCGGAAGGAAATCGAACCATGAAGATCGCCCTGGGATCCGACCATCGCGGTTACCAACACAAGGCCCTGCTCGCCGACTCACTTCGTTCCCGTGGGATGGAAGTCGAGGATCTGGGCTGTCACAGCGAGGATTCGGCCGACTATCCCGACGCCGCCCTGGCGGTGGCTGAACTGGTGGGCACCGGTAAGGTGGACGCTGGGATCCTGATCTGCGGTTCGGGCATCGGAATGAGTATTGCAGCCAACAAGGTCAAAGGCGTGAGGGCTTCCCTGTGTTTCACCCCCGACCAGGCGCGAACGACCCGGCAGCACAACGACAGCAACATCCTGTGTCTCAGCGGGGACCAGATCGACCCCGAAACGACGCTTGTCCTTTGCGACGCCTGGCTGGAGGCGGACTTCGAAGGCGCCCGGCACGGCCGCCGCGTGGACAAGATCATCGCTTACGAAAACAAACACCTGATTCAGGAGTGACCGTCATGTACGACGAAGTGCGGAAAACCGATCCCGAAATTGCCGAGGTCCTGGACCTCGAACTGGCGCGGCAACGCGATCAACTCGAGATGATCGCCAGTGAAAACTTCACCAGCAGGGCGGTGATGGAGACGATGGGGTCCACCCTGACCAACAAGTACGCCGAAGGTTATCCCAAGAAGCGCTATTACGGTGGCTGCGTGAACGTGGACGTCGCCGAGACCCTGGCCAAGAAAAGGGCCATGGCCCTGTTCGGGGCCGAACGCGCCAATGTCCAGCCCCACAGCGGTTCGACCGCCAACATGACCGCCTACCTGGCCTTTCTGAAGCCGGGAGACAAGATCATGGGACTGTCCCTGTCGCACGGCGGACATCTGACCCATGGCCATCCCGTCAACTTTTCGGGCCTGCTGTTCGATGCCATCCACTATGAAGTGGACCGGAAAACCGAAACCATCGATTACGATCGGCTGCGTGAACAGGCCCTCCTCGAACGCCCCAAAATGCTCGTGGGCGGGGCCAGTGCCTATCCCAGGTTCTGGGACTACGAGATCCTTCGGTCGGTCGCGGACGAGATCGACGCGGTCCTGGTCTTCGACATGGCCCACATCGCCGGGCTGGTCGCCGGCGGGGTGCACCCCAGCCCCGTGCCCCATTGCGACGTGGTGACTTCGACCACCCACAAAACCCTGCGAGGCCCCCGGGGCGGTCTGGTATTGAGCCGGAAGGACCATTTCAAGGCCATCAACAAGATGAATTTCCCGGGTATCCAGGGTGGTCCCCTGATGCACGTGATCGCGGCCAAAGCCGTCTGTTTCAAGGAGTGCATGACCGACGAGTTCAAGGATTACGCCAGGCGCATGGTGGACAATGCCGCGGCGCTGGGCGAGACTCTGCTCGAGAGGGGTTTCCATCTGGTCAGTGGCGGGACGGACAACCACCTGCTGCTGGTCAACGTCAGCAACAAGGGCCTGACCGGGAAAGACATGGAAGAGCTTCTCGAGCACGTCGGCATCACGGCCAACAAGAACACGGTGCCGTTTGACCAGGAGAGCCCTTTCGTGACCAGCGGCATCCGCCTTGGCACTCCCGCGCTGACCACACGTGGCATGGGGGTGGAGCAGATGCGTCGGATCGCTGACATCATTGACCGGGCGGTCGCTGGACGGGATGACGATGACGTTCTGGCGGGTCTGCGGGCCGAGAGCGAAGAGCTTTGCCGCCAATTCCCACTTTATCCTGGCATGTGATACGGATCGGAAATGGAGCTTGAACGGTGAAGTGCCCCCATTGCGGCAGTGAAGAAGACAAGGTGGTCGACAGCCGCGCGGTCCGGGACGGTCGCGCGGTCAGGCGGCGGCGGGAGTGTCTTTCCTGCGAGGAGCGCTTTACCACCTACGAGGCCGTGGAAACCCAGCCGGTGCTGGTCGTCAAGCGTAGCGGGGAGAGGATGGCCTACCACCGGGAAAAGGTCATCCTGGGCGTGACCAAGGCCTGTGAAAAGCGTCCGGTCTCGCTGGAACAGATCGAGATCATCGTGGACCGGGTTGAACGGGACCTGGCCCGGTCGGGGAGGCGGGAGGTCCCCAGCGAAGCCATCGGGAGATACGTTCTGGAACAGCTGAGGGACGTGGATGAAGTGGCTTATGTCCGTTTCGCCTCGGTCTACCGGAGCTTCCAGAACATCGATGAATTTTTTGCCCTGTTGAACGACCTGATCGCCGAGGATGAAAACAAGTGACAGATCGCCAGGAACCCGAACTGCCCTTCGATCCGCCCGAGGACCAGGCTGTACCCAAGGACCAGGCAGCCCCCAAGGACCAGACAGCACCCAAGGACCAGGTAGTTCCCGAGGACGAGGTAGTCCCCGAGGTCGAGCTGGATCCCAAGGAAGCCGAAAACGACCGGATGGGTCTGCTGGACCACCTCGGCGAACTGCGTGGTGTCCTGATCCAATCATCCGGCGCCGCACTGGCTGCCACCATCCTGTGCTGGTTCTGGTCGGCCGACCTGCTGGACATTATGATCCGGCCCATCCGCGACCAGGGGATCTATTTCACGGCTCCAAATGAAGCATTCCTGACCCGGCTGAAACTATCCGCGGTTGTGGGCCTGTTCGTGGTGGCGCCTTTCATTTTCTTCAAGATCTACGGCTTCATCCTGCCGGGGCTCTACAAACGTGAACGAAAGGTGGTGACGCCCCTGCTCCTGGCCACGACGGCCCTGTTCTATACCGGCGTCGCCTTCGCTTTCCTGGTGGTGATTCCCCAGGTCATTACCTTTCTGCTCAGTTTCGGGACCGAGGCGATGGAGCCACTCATCGGGGTGGGGCCGTACTTCAATTTCGTCGCCCGCCTGTGTCTGGCCTTCGGGCTGGTGTTCGAACTGCCACTCCTGGTCCTTTTCCTCAGCTTGCTCGGGATCGTCAATCCCCGCATGCTTCTGCGGACCTGGCGGTATGCTATAATCATCATCGTGGCCTTGTCGGCGGTGCTGACCCCGCCGGATGTGATCAGTCAGGTGATGATGGCCGGCCCGGTTCTCGTCCTGTATCTGGGTTCGGTGCTGGTCTCCATCGCGGTGACCAGCCGTCGCCGTAATAAAGAGAATCAGGATCTTGATTGACCCGAGCCCGTCTTTTGGGAATATTTGCAGTCCGCGTCACAGACCGGGACGCGGGATGAACGCATTTCGGAGAGTTGGTATCCATGGGACTCGTTGATAGGGAACGCATCAAGCTGATCACCCTGCAGAGGAAAATCGGTCCTGCCCTGGAGCAGGTGGACCAGGAGTTTCGGCGTATCACCCAGGGGGACAGTCCGCTGACCCGGGAGATCTGCGACCATATCCGGCAAGGCAAGAGCAAGAGATTCCGTCCGACCCTGCTGCTTCTGGCAGCCCAGGACGGGGATGGATTCGCACCCGACGCCATCACCGCCGCCGCCAGCGTCGAACTGGTCCACACCGCCACGCTGGTCCACGATGATTTCATTGACGGATCCCTCACGCGTCGTGGGCTGCCCGCGGTCAACGTTAAATACGGGGCCAGTGCAGCCCTGATCATGGGGGACTACCTTTACAGCAAGGCCCTGCATAATCTCTGCCAGGCCGAATTGCACCACGCGGTTGAACTGCTGGCCCACACAACGGTCCTGATGAGCGAAGCGGAAATGCTCCAGCTCGAATACCGTTACGACATGGGCATCAGTGAAGAGCTGTACATGCAGATCATTCACCAGAAGACCGCGTCGTTGATCGAGAACAGCTGCCGCATCGGGGCCTCTTTCAACAAGCGGTTGGCCTCCGCGGAAGAGGCGTTCGGTACTTTTGGAAGCCAGACCGGCCTGGTGTTCCAGATCACCGACGACATCTTCGATTACCTGGGGGACGAGCGGCGCCTCGGTAAACCCACGGGACAGGACTGGGAAGAGGGCCGCATCACCCTGCCTTTGATCGCCGCGTGGCGAAACGCTCCGGCGGAAACCCGTCGGCGGATCGGCGAACTGGCCAGCCAGACCGACAGCGCGGTGCGGGCGGAATGCTGGCCGGAGGTCAAGGCCTTCGTCACCGATTTCGGAGGTGTCGATTATGCCTTCGACAAGGCTCGCGAGTTCGGCGAAGAAGCCAAGGCGGCCCTGGGGCCCGTGGCTTCGGGATCCCAGAAGGATCTGCTGGCCGTCTCGGTGGAATACGTAATCAATCGTTTGAATTGAACCCGACCACAGGATGCATGCTATGAATCAGGAAACGAATCGGGAAAAATCCAAAAAGTCCGAAGAAATCGGTGGCGAATCCTACACCCTGCCTGATGATTCGCAGGGTTTTGTCCTGGCCGAGCTGGCGGGTTGGCACCTTCTGGAGAAAAAGGGCGAGGATCTTGTCGTGCTGGATCTGCGCGGCCGTTCGGATGTTTGCGATTTTTTCATCATTGCCTCGGGACAATCCAAGATCCAGGTCATCGCCCTGGCCAAACATCTCCACAGGGCGCTGCTCGGCGCCGGGCACCATCCCAAGGGGCTCGAGGGCATGGACAAGGGCCGCTGGGCCCTGCTGGATTTTTTCGATGTGGTGGTGCACATTTTCCATACCGAAGCCCGGGAATATTTTCAGCTGGAGAAGTTATGGGGAGATGCCCCCCGCCTGGATCTCGATTCCCTCTGGTACACTTCACCTGACACCGCCGGACGCCACCCCGATTTGAATTTCACCACCACCTTCGGCACGGGCAGCGCCGACTGAGAAACGGAATGGTATGCTCGAGGATCTTCTGGTAAAGGGCCTGCTGGCCGCTCTGGAGAAGTTCGGCGTCTTCGAGGAGGACGTGAATATCGTCCTGGAAAAACCCCGGGATCGCAGCCACGGTGATTTGAGCTCCAACCTGGCCATGGTGCTGGGAAAACGTCTGGGCAGGAAACCGAGGGAACTGGCGGGTGAAATCGCTGCCGGGGTCGATTTTCCCAAGTCCATTGTCGAGTCCGTGGAGATTGCGGGGCCGGGCTTCATCAACTTCCGGCTGGCCCACTCCTACCAGGTGGAACTTTTGCTCGACCTGCTGGACCCCCTCGGGGCCCTGAAAGACATCAAGACCGGCGGCAACAAGAGGATCAACGTAGAATTCATCAGCGCCAATCCGACCGGGCCCTTGAACGTGGTTTCAGCCCGCGCCGGCGCCTTCGGCATGACCCTGGTCCGCCTCCTGGACGCCATCGGGTATGACGCCCATGCCGAGTATTACGTCAACGACGCCGGGCGGCAGGTGAAAATGCTGGGTCTCAGCCTGCGTGCCCACTATCTGCAACTGGCTGGAGAATCCGTTGAATTTCCCGAGGACGGCTACCACGGCCGCTACCTCGAGATCATGGCCCAGGAACTCATGGAGCAGGACACCTCGGCCATCGTCAAGGCAGCTTCGGCCTTCGATGACGAGAGTTTCCAGCGGGTCCAGGCGCCACCCGGCAACGCCGAGGATTGGCGCAAGTTACCCGAGGATGAATCGGTGCGCCATTTCGCCAAGTTCGCCCTCATGAAAATCCTCAGCTGGCAGCGGGATACCTGCCGGCGATTCGGTCTGCGCTTCGAGACCTGGTACTTCGAATCGGAGCTCCACGAGAGCAAGCGGATCGAACGGGCCCTGGACCGGCTGGAAAAAGTGGGCTCCCTCTACGAGGAGGACGGCGCGACCTGGTTCCGGGCCACGGATTTCGGGGACGAGAAGGACCGCGTGGTGGTTCGCGCCGAGGGCCTGTCGACCTACTTCCTGGCCGATATCGCCTACCACTTCCACAAGTTCCAGCGGGGTTTCGAACGAGCCATCGATTTCTGGGGACCGGACCACCACGGATATATCCAGCGCATGCAGGGTGCGATGGAGGCTTTGGGGGTCCCGCGGGACTGGCTCGAGGTGCAGATCCTTCAGCAGGTGACTTTCCTGGAGGGCGGCCGTCCGATCAAGATGTCCAAGCGGGCCGGCCAGTTCGTGACCATGGATGCCCTCATCGACGAGGTGGGGGCCGATGTGGCGAAGTATATTTTCCTGAGCCGCAAGCCGAACAGCCATCTGGATTTCGATCTGGACCTGGCCAAGGAACAGTCCAACGAGAACCCGGTGTTCTACGTCCAGATGGCCCACGCACGCATCTGTTCGGTGCTGCGCAACGCAGCCGTGGAGGGGATCGATCCCGGGGATGTCACCGCCGAGTCCCTCGGGAAGCTGACCGAGGAGGCCGAATGGAATCTGGTGCGGGAGCTGATCCGGTTGCCTCAGGTGATCGTCTCGGCGGCGAACGCGCGTGAGCCCCACCGCCTGACCGGTTACATCCACGAGGTGGCCGGCCTGTACCACCAGTTCTACCACCAGTGCCACATCCTGGGCGAGGAAAAGGATACCACCCTGGCCAGACTCCATCTGTGCCTGGTGACAAAGTATGTCCTGCGGGTGGTGCTTGACCTCATCGGGGTGGAAGCTCCGGAAAAAATGGGAGAGAAGGTCTGAAATGTCGATAGTCGTCGTCGGGTCCGTAGCTTATGACACCGTGGATACACCACGTGAGAAGAGGGAGCGCCAGCTCGGCGGCAGCGCCAGTTTTTTCTCCATTGCCGCCCTGGGCCGGGGCCCCGTCCGCTGCGTGGGGGTGGTCGGTGAGGATTTCCTGCAGGAAGACCTCGATCTTCTGGCTCGGCGCGGTGCCGACGTTTCTGGCATCAAGCGTGTTGCCGGGAAAAGCTTCCACTGGTCGGGCCGCTACCACGACGACATGATCGAACGGGACACCCTGGCCACCGAGCTGGGTGTGTTCGCCGATTTCCAACCCGAAATTCCTCCCGAGTGGAAGGCCTCTGAATACCTGTTCCTGGCCAATATCCATCCGGCCCTGCAGGCTCACGTCCTGGATGAGATGAACGAGCCCCGCCTGGTCGCCCTGGACACAATGAACCTGTGGATCGAAACCACCCCGGACGAGCTGCGGGCTATCCTGGCGCGAGTGGATGTCCTGCTGGTGAATGACAGCGAAGCCCGCCAGCTGACGGGCAAGAGGAGTCTCGCCCATGCCGCGGCTGCCATCAGGGACATGGGGCCGACGCGGGTCATCGTCAAGAAGGGTGAACACGGGGCCCTGTTCTTCGGAACCGATTCTGTGCTGGCGGTGCCGGCCATCATCCTTGACGACGTGGTCGACCCCACCGGGGCCGGCGACTGTTTCGCGGGAGGCTTCATGGGCAGCCTGGCCGAAGCCGGAGCCGATCGGACCAGCGCCGATGCGGTTTTTCGGCAGGCCATGCTCGACGGTACCGTGACAGCCAGTTTCTGCCCCGAAGGTTTCAACGTGGAGGGGCTGCTCAAGATCGACGATGTGGCCTATACGGGCCGGATGGCCACCCTGAAGGGCATGATGGTTCCCTGAGTGTGCGATGGTGGGTGGGGCGGTCGCGGAATTATGATCTGTTTATGACCATTCAGCCAGAATCCATGAGCAGTCGTCAGATTTGAAGTAAAAGTTGTTTGATTAATTAGGGTGTGGTAATATACCGCCATGCATCTTCCCCAACCGAGAAATCAGGGGGAGATCAACTTTTCCAGGGGAGCAGATATTGGAGTTGGAACCCAACGAGCGGGATGCCTGGGTTTCCGATGCCCAGCGTTGGATTTGCCAGATCAAGGGCGTCCTGCAGTGCAAAATCGATATCGATCCTGCGGGTGAGGTTGCCGGGGTCCATGTGGTGGCGGGAATGGAACGCGAACCCCGTCACATCGTTCGGGATGTGGAAAGCCTGCTGAAGGCCCGCCTGCAGATCAATATCTACTACAAGAAGATCGGCGTGGTCCAGGTCATGGAAAACTCCGATTTCGTGGCGCCGGATCAAGTTGCCGGCGAGCAGGCTTCTTCTGATCAAGCTCCTGTTGCCATGGCCGCACCCCCCGAGGCCGGGACCCCCGGTCCCGCCGGGGTCACCTTTCATCCTCCTGGCCCCATGGATGGCGAGGAGATTCTCGGCGACCCGGCATGGAAAGATGAATCCGGCCCTGTGGTGGGAACCCTGCCGCAGCCCGAAAAGAGTTCCACACCCGAATCTGAATCCGCTCCCGGTCCCATACCCGCAATCCTGGTTGCCGAAGGTCTGACACCCCGGATCACGTGCGGCGGAGTGGGAGTGATGGCCAGCGACATGGTGGTCCGCGCGGAAGTCCAGCTCCGGTCCGGAGAGATCGAAGCCCGGGGAACGCGCGAAGGACCCAACCACGCCGACGGCGATGTGCATCTCGTGGCCCGGGCCACCCTGGACGCCGTCACCGAGTTGCTGACCGAACCGGTATTGCTCCATCTCAATGAGATCCGCATCTCCCACCTGGGTGGACAGACCGTTGTCATGACCGCGGTGGATCTTGTCGAAGGCCGGATCAGCGACACCCTGTTCGGAACCTGCTCCACGCGCCACAACCGCCAGCAGGCCGTGGTCCATTCGGTGTTGGACGCCCTGAACCGTCGGTTGTCCCTGTACTCCCTCAAGTCCGCCAGCGCGAAAAGCTGAGGATTTCCCTCGCCGGGAATGTCCGGCTTTTCTTGAACCTCAGGCTTCCTGCTCTTATCATCTGGCTCAGACGTGACCGACTGCCGTCCCGTTTCGCGATATGCGTCCCTGCTTTCGGACCGACCGGTCCGCCCTCGGGAGGAAATGAATGAAATACGCCGACAGCGGTGTGAACATCGATGCCGCCACCCGCGCCCTGGCCCGGAGCAAGGAGGCCATTGCTTCCACCTGGGACAGCCGGGTCCGGAATGAACTCGGTGCTTTCGGAGGGCTATTCCAGGCCGCCGAAGGGGAACCCCTGCTGGTGGCCAGCGTCGACGGCGTCGGCACCAAGGTCATGGTCGCCAAACTGGCCGGCCGCTACGACACCGTGGGTCAGGACCTGGTGAACCACTGCGTGGACGACATTCTGGTCCAGGGTGCAGAGCCCTTGTTTTTCCTGGATTATTTTGCGACCTCACGGCTCGAGGAGGAGGTCCTGCCGGAAATCATCGCGGGGTTTGCCCGCGGCTGCCGGGAAAACGGTTGCGCCCTGCTCGGCGGCGAAACCGCGGAAATGCCCGGAGTCTATGGGGAGGGGGAGTTCGACCTGGCCGGAACCATCGTCGGAAGGGTTCGCGAGGAGGAGGTCATCGACGGCAGCGGGATCATGGCCGGCGACAGGGCCTGGGGATTGCGGAGCACCGGACTCCACACCAACGGGTACTCCCTGGCCAGGGCCGTCCTGCTGGAGAAGGCCGGCTTCAAGGTCACCGACAAACCCACCGAACTCGGCGGAAGGTCCGTAGGCGACGCCCTGCTGGCGGTGCACCGCAGTTACCTGAATGACATGCGGGCCGTGTGGTCCGTCTTCGGGCGGAGTGCCGTTCACGGCCTGGCCCACATCACGGGTGGCGGTTTCTACGACAACATTCCCCGGGTGGTGCCCGACGGCCTGTGCGTGGATGTGGACCCTTCGACCTGGACTCCCCTGCCGATCTTCAAGCTCATCGCGGAAAAAGGAGGGGTGGCCGATCGCGAGATGTACCGGGTCTTCAACATGGGTGTGGGGATGGTGGTGGTCACCGCCAAGGAGGTGGATCTGACCAAGGTGGAGGGCCTCGATGCCACCGAGATCGGTACGGTGATACCGGGATCCGAAAAGGTCAGGCTGCCGTTCTGATGGCTTGGAGGTGAAAGTCCTAAACGGACCCTGATGTTGTTTCGTTTCCCTGAAGGGAGCGAATACACCGCGGATGGGGCCGGTGGCGGTGCGGCTCTGGGCTACGTGACCAATGGAGAGGGGTATACCGGCTGGATTAGCGCTGATGGCCAAGACTGGGTTCCTTTTAAGGGTGATTTTGGGTTTGCTTTTCACCCGATATTTATTGATGTAGATAATGCCACATTATTTATGAAAAGCGGTGGAGGAAATGGGGAGAATCCACAGATTCCTGGTTTGGTTACTGCCTTGTTCCCTGCGGCGCCGAATCCATTCAACCCCAGCACACGCCTCAAGTTCAGCTTGGCAAATGCCCAACATGTGGAGGTTGTGATCTACAATATCCGGGGTCAGCGCGTGCGAAGCCTAACGAATGGACCGTTCCCCGCAGGTGATCACGAGTTGATCTGGACCGGACGTGATGACGGAGACCGTGGCGTGGCCAGCGGGGTTTATTTTGTACGGATGAAAGCTGGTTCTGTTGTGATGACTCAACGATTGGTTCTTGTCCAATAGTTGGAGCGCAGCCCGAACCTTGTTGACGTAATTGATGGTGAGGAGAGGTATGCCGATTCCACGTATTGCACCCATTTTAGTTGTTATTCTTCTGGCGTTGCCTTTCTCCGCGTCAGCCAGAACCTGGCAGGTGGAAAAGGATGGCTCGGGGGATTTTAGAATCATCCAGGATGCCGTTGATGCCGCCGCGTCAGGCGATACGGTTCAGATCGGGCCAGGTAGGTTTGATGATTTCGCTGATTTTACTGCTCCGGCTTGGACAAGAGAGGTCATCATCGGAGTAACCAAGAACAATCTGACTTTCATTGGGTCCGGTTTTGAGGAAACGATTATCGGCCCCGAAGTCATGTATGAACCGCCTGGTTTGCCGCCCATGGGGATTGCCTGCATCGAGAATTATTTTTGCGAGTTTCGCGATCTTCGGGTGGAGAATGTATACAATGGAATTTACTGGGCCCATGGCAGGGTTGAAGTCAGCAACTGCACTTTTTTTGGGTGCCCAAACGGGGTCCTCTTATTTAATGATGGGGGTGGCCTGATCCAGGATTCCTCGTTTATAACCTCCTATGGTCTTCATATTGGAATTGTAACTCATTCCCCCTGCCAGGACGTTCTTGTTTCGAATTGTAACTTCTCCGGCCCCGGGGGAGGTGTGGATTTCAACGGGACATCAAATGCCTTAGTTTCATCCTGCCAGTTTACCTGTGCCAAACCCATTCATTTTGGGCAAGGCTCAGAGGGAATTGCAGACCACAACATTTCGGGCGATCCTGCTGGCCTCGGTGTATGGGTTAGTTCCAACTCGAGCGCTGTATTGATCGAAAATGAAATTTATGGCTATTTTGCGAGTCTTTACTTGGATTCCTGGGCCCACGTCACCGGAAGCGGAAACATCTTCTCCGGGGGAGCCGATGTTGCCACGATATATATTAGCAGCGCCAGCACGGTGTCTCTAAGTGGAAACCATATTTTGAAAAGCGGAGATTGGGCCGTCTTTCTTGAATACTACTTCTATGAACAGATCGAGCAGGATTTGACGGGCAACTACTGGGGAACAACCGATCCTGACAGCATATCCAGTTGGATATGGGATTATAATGACGATCCGACCATCCATTCTGTTGTGAATTTCGAACCAATTGCTGACGGACCAGTGCCCACAGAAGAAAAGAGCTTCGGCAGCATCAAGGCCATGTTCCGCTGAGATTCTGCGAAAAAATTCACTAAGCGTTCCGCTCGTGGAACCGGGTTTTCAAGTAGGATAAAGTTGTTTGATTTTGGAGGGGAATATTCATGACTTTTTGTACGTCCGCCATGGGCCCTGTCTTGGAGTGGTGAAGCCCCTGAGCAAGTCAC
>Ga0164313_10004539_pt1 | contig 12332 bp, 9 predicted proteins | sample GuaBasSedimGuay4_FD_113735 | JGI IMG/M metagenome (GOLD analysis project Ga0164313, IMG submission 113735) | Subseafloor sediment microbial communities from Guaymas Basin, Gulf of California, Mexico - Guay4, Core 4569-4, 0-3 cm | ecosystem: Environmental > Aquatic > Marine > Hydrothermal vents >... | reverse complement strand
CGGATTCAGGACAAGCGCATATTGCGCACGATCAGGAGATACCTACAAGCCGGGCTGATGCTCGGTGGGCTGGTGAGCCAACGGGTGAAGGGAACCCCGCAAGGGGGACCTCTGTCACCACTGCTCAGCAATATCCTGCTCGACGACCTGGACCGGGAGCTTGAGCGACGCGGCCACCGATTCGCCCGCTATGCGGACGACTTCATCGTATGTGTGAAGAGTCGCAGAGCAGGCGAGCGGGTGCTCGGATCGCTGGAACAGTTTCTTGCAAAGAAGCTGCGTCTGAAAGTGAACCGAGACAAGAGCAAGGTGGCCCGAGTCGACGAGTGCACATTCCTTGGGTACTCGATGATCTACCTGAAGGACGGCAGCATACGCCTGACGCTCCCACGGGGGACGCTTCAACGCCTCCGTGAAAAGGTGAGGGCGGTGATCGGTCGCCGTGGCAGGGGACAATCGATCGAGCAAGTCATCCAGCAGCTGAAGCCAATTCTGCGCGGGTGGTACAACTACTACCGGTTGGCAGAGACGGCTTGGAGCTTCAGCGCCCCGGACGGATATGTCCGTCGGCGGCTTCGGTGGCTCTATTGGCGGCACTGGAAGACACCCCGGACCCGTAGGAAACGTCTCATCGCTCTGGGTCTGAAACCGGAGCAGGCGCGGAAAACCGCCTACTCCAACTGCGGACCGTGGCGGTGCTCGCGGATCCCAGGGGTCAACCAAGCCCTCTCAAACAGCCATTTCGACAAGCTCGGACTCTACAGCCTCTTTCAGGCTCACCAAGGCGCAACCACAGGGATCTCCGTATGACTCGCTTCGAACCGCCGTATACGGAACCGTACGTACGGTGGTGTGGGAGGAACGGGTCCGCAAGGACCCGGTCCTACCCGATCATGGCGCTCGGCCCTTTGTCGTCCAGGCACCCTCGCCGTCACAAAAACCAACAACCTCGAAACCTCGAAATCGAGCATTTTTGCAAGAGGCTGAACTCTCAACTCACAACTTACTTCTAACGCCCCTGAGATCTTGCGATGAAACTCTTAACTCTCAATTCTTAATTACTCCAAGCGCCCCTGCGATGTTGCGATGTAACTAAAAACCAATAACTTAAGACTAAAAACTCTCCCCTAGTATTTAAACCGTCCCACCACCACTTGGAGTTCAGCAGACATCTCGGCCAACTCATCGGCGCCTTCCCGCGATGACGACGAAGCAGCCGCGGTCTGCTGTACCGCTGCGGCGATCCCGGCGATCCGTTCCGCAATCTCACGGGAGCCGGTGGCGGCCTCTGATACGGCGTGGGCAATCTCGGCCGTGGTCGCCGTCTGCTCCTCGACCCCGCTGGCGATGATGGTTTGGATGTCGTGGATGTTCTCGATGATGGTGGTGATCTCGTTGATGGCCTCACCAGCCACTGCTGTATTCTCCGAGATGGCTTGGGCCGTGGCACTGATCTCCTCAGTTGCCTGAGCAGTCTGGTTGGCGAGCTTCTTGACCTCGTCGGCAACCACCGCAAAACCTTTTCCGGCTTCACCTGCCCGGGCGGCCTCGATGGTGGCGTTGAGTGCAAGAAGATTGGTTTGCTCCGCTATGGCGTAGATCACCTTGACCACACCGCCGATGGTTGTACCGCTCTCTGACAGCTGTTGAAAGGTCCCCCGGGTTGTCGCCGCGATATCGACCGCACTGGTAGCCACCCGTGCCGCCTCCGATGCATTGGCCGCGATCTCGCGGGTGTTTGCGTTGAGCTCCTCAGTGGCAGTGGCCACTGAATCGACATTGGCACTCACCTGTTCCGCCGCCGCGGACACCAGACCCGCCTGGCTGGAACTCTCATCGTTCGCCGTGGCAATCTGTTGCGCCAAGCTGCGCATCTGGGTCGCCGCTCCTGAAAGCGACGTCGCCTGGGTCCCGATGGTGTGGATATCGCCCTGAATACGTTCGGCAAATTTGTTGAAGGCTGTTCCGAGCTCACCGACTTCGTCGACACTGGAAACTTGGACCCGGCTCGTGAGGTCGGCCTCGCCGCCGGCGATATCTTGGAATCGCTCGAGCAGTTTCTGAATTGGTTTTGTGACCACCCACCGGCTCACCGCCAGGGTGACGCCACCGATCGCGAGAATGGTGAACAAAATGGCAAGAATGGTGACCAGAACACTCGCTCGAATGGGAGCGCTGATGAGTCCCTCGGGAATCACGAGGCCCAGAGTCCAGTTGAAGTACGGCATCTCAGAGCTGATCGGCACCGTCAAGACAAGGCGCTCGTGGCCCCCGAGTTCAACCCTGGCCGGACTGTGGTCTCCTACGAGAAGCTGCTTGCTCAACTCAGCAAAACCGCGACTGGATGGGATTTGCCGGTCTAAATCGGCGAGCCGTGTCTCGAGATCCACCTCGGCCCCGGAGAAGTAGATCACCTCGCCCTTGTCGTCGACCAGGAATGCTGCGCCCTGATCCTGGAACTTGATCCCACCAACCAGATCGCCCACGGTCGTCAGAAGAACGTCCATTCCCCCAACTCCGAGCATGGTGCCGTTTTCCAGATAAACGGTCGTCTGAATGACCACAGCGACCTCCTGAGTCACCAGGTCCACCGTCGGTGAAGCCAAATAGAGCCGGTCCTCGGCAACCGCCTCTTGCCACCACGGACGGTTGCGCACCAGGTAGCCTTCCTCCTCCACCCGGCCGAACGGAATTTCGGGAATCCGGTTCGAGAAGTACTCCGATGTGTCCTCGTCGGCAAAGAAGATCGCTTTGACTTGGTCGTCAGCGCCGGCGATGGCATCGAAATAATCGATGACCGCATTGAAGTCGCGGTCATTGAGCACCGGGGCCCTGAATATCTCGTAATCGGTGAAGTATCCACGCATTCCGGGATCAGCGAGGAAAGTCCTCACGATCTGCGCACGCTCGGCGAAGAACTGCCGTATCTCCTGAGCGTTGGACTCCAGCAGCCGGTCCGCCTCACCGTAGACCTTCTCTTTTGCAAGGCCGGATGTGTAGCCCACCGCGATGGTCCCGAGGATGGCCAGAGCCAGAGCGATGGAACCTCCAACGAAGACCGTCAGTTTCTGGTTAATGTTCCGCAACGTGTACTTGGCGAGCGCCATGGACCACCTCGGTGTATCGATGAGTAACAGAGTGGCGAGACAATTCTCCACTTCTAACCATTTTAACCCGAACTTTCGCTCAAACCCGGTTTCAGGTCCGGACGATCGGCCCCCTCCCCAGATAACCGGGGTCCTCGTGGTCCCGTCAGCTCCGGCGTGTTGCGGTATCCTTGAATGCGGCGTCTCGAATTGACACGCTTGTGAGAGATTCAGCAGGAAAAATCCATGCTGACGCCGGCTCGAAGATTGCTGATCAGGTACGAAAGGAGAACGAGGATGGATGGCATGTCCGCCATCATTGCCGAGTTTCTGGCAGAGAGCGTCGAGAATCTCGACAGCATGGATTCCGATCTCGTCGCACTCGAGAAGGATCCCTCGAGCACCGAGGTCATCGAACGGATATTTCGGACCATTCACACCATCAAGGGAACCTGCGGATTCCTCGCCTTCGGCAAGCTCGAGGCGGTCACCCATTCCGCAGAAACCGTTCTCGCCCATCTGCGCGACCATAAGCTCGAGCTCACAGTGGAAATCACCACGACCTTGCTCAAGGCCGTCGACAGCGTTCGCGAGATCCTCGCCCACATCGAGGAGGACGGCACCGAAGGCGACGGTGACTATTCAGAAATCGAAAAGGAGCTCGACGCTGTCGACCAGAGCGTAACTAGCAGGAAAATTGAAACCTCAGCCGAGGATGAGGTTGGGGCCCTCGCGCAAGAAGATCCTGATTCAGAGCCAAAACCGATCACGACACAATCGCTTGGAGAAGAAGTGACTCCGGAGACGGCCAAACGAGACCTGGGCAGCAAGGACTCAAATGCTGCCGAGGACTCCGCCACACCGACGGTTGGGGAGTCCAGCCTCCGAGTCGACATCTCGGTTCTCGACCTGTTGATGAATCTTGTGGGAGAACTCGTCCTCTCGAGGAATCAGATCAGCCAGAACCTGAGTCCTGAGAGCGACCCCGGGCTCATCACAGCATCCCAACAACTCGATTCCATCACCGGCGAACTCCAGGAAGTGGTGATGAGAGCACGAATGCAACCGATCAGTTCGATCTTGTCCACCCTCCCCCGATTCGTTCGCGATCTCGCGATCGCTTCCGGCAAGGAGGTGGAGATCGAGCTTGAGGGTCAGGACACCGATCTCGACAAGTCAGTCCTCGAAGCCATCAAAACGTCGCTTCTCCATTTGGTGCGCAACGCCGTTGATCACGGGATCGAGGCTCCCGAGGAACGCGAAGCGGTGGGAAAACCCCGGATCGGCCGCATTTCACTTCGAGCCGCCCACGAAGGCGGCAATGTGACCATCGAGGCCCGCGACGATGGAAAGGGTTTGGACTCGGAGCGGATCCTGGAGCGAGCCCTGTCGGCTGGACTTCTGAACTCCGAGGAGGCCGGAGAGCTGAGTCGATCCCAGATCGAGCAGTTTGTCTTCCGGCCCGGATTCTCGACCGCCCGGGAAGTCACCAACGTATCCGGCCGAGGGGTAGGCCTCGATGTCGTGCGAACCAACGTGGAGAGCATCGGTGGTACGATCGAGATGCAGTCCGAGCCGAAGCAATCCACCACCTTCAGAATCAAGATTCCCCTCACTCTGGCCATCGTCTCGGTGATTCTCGTTCGGTCGGGGGGGCAACGGTTTGCCCTCCCCCAGGCATCGGTGGTGGAGCTCGTTCGTCTTGGCAGGGGTGACAAAGAGCTGGGAATCGAGAAGCTCCACGGCGTGCCGGTCTACCGCCTTCGGGGGCGCCTGCTCCCACTCGTCACCATGTCTGAACAACTCGGTCTCTCTTCATCGGAGATCCACCAAGAGGACAGCATCATTGTCCTCCAGGGTGATAATCGCCAGTTTGGACTTTTGGTGGAGTCCATCGACGACTCGCAGGAGATCGTGGTCAAGCCCCTTGGGACCCGGCTCGCCGGACTGCCCTTTGCCGGAGCAACCATTCTCGGAGACGGTTCCATTACCCTCATTCTGGACGTTTTTCGCATCGGGCTCGCCGCAGGAGTGGTGTCCGACGCACGGGTTCGCTCCCTGACGGCCGATCCAACCGCACCCTCCCATCCGACACCCGGTCTCAAACGCGTCCTGTTGCTCCAGGGTTCGGATGATGAGCGCATGGCGCTCGACCTCAGCCGTGTCTCCCGCCTCGAGTCTCTGGAGCGTAACCGCATCGAACACGTCGGCGACAATCTGGTGGTCCAATACCGTGGGGAGATTCTTCCGATCATCGATCTTCAACGCGCCCTTCCGGAACGACGCACCACCAGGCGAAGCGAAGCGTCCGCAAATGCTGACGAGGCATCGGTCGTGATCTGCACCATCGAGGGCCGATCGTGTGGACTCTTGGTCCACCGAATCCTCGACATCGTGGATGCCGATCTCTCCGACTCCACGTCGGGCAGCCGAGAGGGAATTCAGGCATGTTCGGTCATCGAGGGCCGAATCAATGAAATCATCGACCTCGCCGCAGTGGTCCAACTGGCAGATCCGAGCTTCTTCGCCCGGAATGAGTCCACTGGGGGGAAGACATGAACGACCGAAAACAGTATTGCACCCTCAAGGTGGGCGAGCTCCTTCTCGGCATCGAGGTCGGACAGATTCAGGAGATCCTTCGAGACACGTCGACCACGCCGGTTCCTCTGGCCAACGCTGCCATCAGGGGTCTCATCAACCTCCGTGGGCAGATCGTCACCGCCATCGACCTACGCCGACGCGCGGGGCTCGAGGACGCCGACGAAGGAAGCCCATTCATGACCATGGTGCTCGGATCCGCCGAAGAACCGCTCGCCCTCGTCGTCGATACCGTTGGCGATGTTGTCGAAGTGGACGCGAGCGCCTTCGAATCTCCGCCCGACACCCTCAAGGGAGAGGCCCGCCGGATGATCGAAGGAGCCTACAAGCTCGATCGCGAACTGCTGCTGGTGCTCAACCTCGCGGTCGTTTTGGATCTGAAAGACAGCGCCAAGGAACCGGTGGAATGAACCGGCCTCGATGTCGTCGATCATCGTCGGGGCACGGAGAGGAGGCCTCGTGCTGGACAATATGAAGCTCAGCCAAAAGGTGTTGATCCTACCAACCCTGGCAGCCCTTGGATTCGTCCTCGTCTTCGCTGTTTTTCTGGTTGGATCTGCGAGGTCCCACTCGGCGAGGAACTCAGTGCGGACCGACGAGCTTCGGCAGATTGTCACGTCGAGCAACCCTGCGGCGTGGACCCGATTCGAGTCGGACCTCGACAAGGCGGACCGAATCGACCGCACCGCAATGCGCACCGCGACCTTGATCGTCATCTCGATCCTGGTCGGCCTCGGAGTCTTGACTCTGGTCATCAACCGCTATATCGGCCTGATGTTGCGCCGAACTCTCCGCATCCTGGAGCGAATCGCGGCCGGCGATCTCACCGGTCGCATGAAGGCTGAGCGCCATGACGAAATAGGCCAGGCCGGGGACGCTCTCGACCATCTCTTTTCGGCCTTCGAGGGTACTGTCTACGCCTTTGCCGGGAACACTGCGGTGCTCAAGACCGCCGCCGGCCAGCTATCCGACACCAGTCAGGACATGAGCTCGGCGGCTGAAGAAACCTCGAGCCAGGCTTCGTTGGTTTCGGCGTCCGCCGAACAGGTTGATGCGAGCATTCAGAGCGTCGCCATCGCAGTCGAGGAGCTGACGGCCAGCGTCCAAGAGATCGCGTCCAACGCGCACCAGGCGTCACGAATCGCGTCGGATGCTGTGGCCGCGATCGATGAAACCAACAGCACAATTCGCTCGCTGGGAAGCTCGAGTTCCGAGATTGGTGAGGTGGTCAAGGTCATCAACTCGATTGCCGAACAGACAAACCTCCTCGCCCTCAACGCGACCATCGAGGCCGCCCGCGCCGGCGAGGCGGGGAAGGGCTTTGCGGTGGTTGCCAACGAGGTCAAGGAGTTGGCTCGGGAGACCGCATCCGCCACCGATAACATCGAGCGACGGGTGTCGGCAATTCAGTCGGACACCGGCCAGGCCATCGAAGCAATCTCTGAGATCGGTACAATCGTTCGCACCATTCACGACATCCAGACCACCATAGCGACTGCCGTCGAGGAGCAGTCGGCCACGACTGCCGAAATAGGACGAAACGTGAGCGAGGCTGCAACCGGGAGTTCAGAGATCGCCAGGAACGTCAGCGGCGTCGCTTCGGCCGCGCAGTCGACCTCCACCGGCGCCGCCACGACGTTGGAGGCCGCGGTACAGCTAGGAAACACGGCCGGCGAGTTGGAGTCCACTCTCAGCCACTTCCACTTCAACCCAACTGAGGAGAATTGACTCTCATGAGAGTACTCGTGATCGATGACTCCCGCGCCATGAGATCCATCCTGCGTGGCATTCTGGCGAGCCTGGACTTCGAGGTCGTCGAGGCCGCCGACGGCCGGCAGGCGATTGACCTTCTCAACAAGGACCGTGACTTCAATCTCGCCCTGGTTGACTGGAATCTACCCGAAATGAGCGGGCTTGAAGTTGTCATCGAGGTTCGGAAGGACCCAGGCCTGGCTGGTTTGCCTCTCCTGATGGTCACCACCGAGACCGAGTTCGAACGAGTGACTCAAGCCCTCCAGGCGGGCGCCGACGAGTACATCATGAAGCCCTTTGACCGTGAGATGCTGCTGGACAAACTCGTAATACTCGGCATTCCGGTTGAAGCCGAGAAAGGCTGAAGGGATCAATTTGCCGCCTATTCGAATCCTTGTGGTAGACGATGCGGTCGTCGCCCGCACAGTCATCTCGGAGATCCTGAACGACGAGGACGGCCTGGAGGTCATCGGCACTGCTCCCAATGGGCGGATAGCGCTGGCGAAGATCGAACGCCAGAGCCCCGATCTCGTCACCCTCGATATCGATATGCCCGAGCTCGATGGCATGGAGACCTTGAGTCGGATCAGATCGGATTTTCCTGGAATCGATGTGATCATGGTCAGCAATCTGACCCAGCGCGGCGCCCGGGTCACCGTCGACGCTCTCTTCCTGGGAGCCGCCGACTACGTCACCAAGGCGACACGATCCACCTCTCAAGAATCGGCACGGAACCACCTGAAAAGCCAGCTCATTCCCAAGATCCGCGCCCTCTACCTCGGCCGCCAAGGAGGCACCGGCCTAGCCGGAACCACCACATCTCCGACAAGTACCGGCAATTTCCAACGAGCAAAGAAAGTGGGCATCGTCGCCATCGGTGCATCGACCGGCGGCCCTAACGCCCTCGCCGACGTCCTGGAAAGCATTCCGAAGGGTTTCCTGGCACCGATCGTCATCGTCCAACATATGCCCAAGAACTTTACGGCGTTTCTCGCCAAACGTCTGGACAACCGCAGCGCTCTCACCGTACGCGAGGCGGAGAATGGATCTGTGCTCACGCCCGGCGACGCGTGGATCGCACCAGGAGACCTGCACATCAAGGTGCGACGCAAGGGAGGGCGGATTCAGCTCTCCACCGACGACGGGGCGTTGGTGAACTCCTGCCGGCCTTCGGTCGACGTGCTTTTCCATTCAGTAGCGAAGTGCTTCAACTCGTCCGCTCTCGCCGTGGTCCTCACCGGTATGGGACAGGACGGCCTCGACGGCTGTCGCGCCATTGCCGAGGTCGGCGGTCAGATCGTCGTTCAGGATCAGAGCACGAGTGTCGTCTGGGGCATGCCGGGTCACATCGCCAACAACGGTCTTGCTGACACGGTACTCCCAAGCAACGACATCGGACCGGAGATCGTCCGCAGAGTCGGGTTCCGAGCATGAAACGCGACCGGTGCCGTGTTCACCTTCCCGAATCCATCGAAGGTACGGATTTTCAGTACGTCAGAGAGATGGTCAAGGACCACACGGCCATCGCCCTCGATGACACCAAGGTCTACCTCATCAACGCGCGATTGCTGCCGATTGCGCGCAATGCCGACTTCCCATCGGTTGTCGCTCTGATCAAACACCTGCGTTCACGACCCTTCGGCGGTCTTCACACCCTGGCGTTTGAGGCCATCGTCACCACCGAGACGTCGTTCTTTCGTGATTTCTTCCCCTTCGAGGCCCTCCGAAAAGAAGTCATCCCCCAACTCATGGAGCGCCGTCGAGAAAGCAATCGGAGCCTGACCATCTGGTCGGCAGGGTGTTCAAGCGGCCAGGAGCCGTACAGCATCGCCATGATGCTCCGTGAGGCGTTTCCGGAGCTCGTGACATGGAACACCCACCTCCTCGCCAGCGACGTGTCCAGGGGTATGCTCGAACGATCACAGAACGGAACCTACTCCCAGACCGAGGTCAATCGTGGGCTGCCTGCCCCGATGCTCGTCAAGTTCTTTCACCAGCAGGGCACGACCTGGCAGCTCAGCGACAAGATCCGGAAAATGGTGAGGTTCTTCCACCACAATCTCGCTCGGGACCTTCCCACTCTTCCACCAGTGGACATTCTTGCCATGCGCAACGTCCTGATTTACTTCGATGTCGACACAAAACGCATGGTTTTGGATCGGGTACGGCGACATCTCCGACCGGGAGGACTCCTCATCCTGGGGACCGCCGAGACCACTCTCAATCTGGACGACAGGTTTGAGCGGGTTCGGTACGGTCGTGCTGTGTTCTACCGGGTAGGAGACACGGAGGCGAAATGATACCGGAGGAGACCCAAATCCGTTCCGTCGTCCACAGCGTCTGGTCGACGCAGCTCGGCCTCGATATCCAGGACTCTGATGGTTCTAGCCGATTCCCGAGCTCGGCGACCTTGACAGCCGCCATCCACATCAGCGGTGGTTTCCGCGGTGGGATTCGTCTCGAGTGCAGTCGATCACTGATTCGCCGCGCCGCGTCCATCATGTTCAACCTGCGGGAGGACAAGTTGAGCGAAGACGACGAACGCGATGTCATCGGCGAACTGGCCAATGTTATCGCCGGCAATATCAAGGCGTTGATGCACGGCAGCAACTCGATCTCACTGCCGACCATCATCGACGGTTCCGACTACAGAGTATCGATGCTCGACGTCAAATCATGCGGCGATTTCGCGTTCGTTCTCGATGGCGAGTCGCTCATGGTCACGATCTTCGAGCACGGGAGCTAACCCGCACTCTCACCAGGTGTCTACTACGGGCGCCGATGCACAGCACTCAGCTGTGCTTTCTCATCTCCGGGAGCTCAACGTACCGGTAGTACGCCTCCGCGCCCGGAGATGAGAAAACCCAGCTGTGCACAGCGCCTCGACGCCCTCGTGACGAAACCTGGTGAGAAATACGGGCTGATGATACATCGGGTGCGGAAACGGATTGGATAAGGACTCGAAATCAGTCTTCGGCTTGGTCTCCCTCATCCTGCCGCTTTCGATGGAAAACCCGTTCGGGCTTCCCATCCCAACGGAAGGTCCCAAAGACTTTGCCGATGGGGTCGAGGAGAAACCGAGCGTCATCTTTTTGGCTGTAGTCCCATCTGGTCCCTTCGAGCTTCTTAGCGATGCTGTCGTCCTTCCAATCGGCGCTCATGACTCTCGCCCATCCCGGCACGATGCGACGATCTCCGTCACCAACTCATGATCGGGAGTCCCAGGCACCGCAATCGCGAGCTTCGTTACGCGTTCTTCGGTGGCGACGATAAAAACACATGACTCGTGGGGATCGCCGGCACAGGCGAACTCCCGTGCCGTCAACCGCCGTCCGGAGAGGTAGGTCAAGACCGCAGAATGGAAGCCTGAAAGGATCGGACACGCTCCACCCGATACCGCAACGAAGTGTCCAGGAAACGGGCTACCGTGGTGTGTAACGACGATGATCCCCTCGTCACGGCGACTCAGATCGGCATCGAAACTGCCCAAACCGAGAACCCCGAAGGACGATGACAGCAACTCGAGCGCCATCTGGGTTTCCATCTCCCTGAGGGTCTTATGGTTCATGCGTTGTACGTGTTGCTCAAGACGGAAGGCGTGCCTCAGACCCCACTTTCGCCCGAGTTCCCGCAGGAACTCATGATGCCGAAAACCCATGTGCTTGGTGAAGACGCTTTCGAACGCGTCGAGAAAATCTTCATTGGCGAGCACCACGCGACCGTTTCCTGCATCACGAAGGGCCCCCGCAAGCGGATCCCGATTGATGACCGGCGCCAGGCTTTCGCTGAGGTCGCGAAGTCTCGCCAAGGTCACGATGAAACCCCCACCCAAGACGCGTCGAACCAGATTAATTCGCCACATGCTGTCGTGATGTCCCGAAGAGACTTCGAACTCGGTGCTCGCCGACTTTCGGTCCTCCTGGGGCATTCGAGCGAGGGATTTGAGCACTACTTCCGCCACCGCCGAAGCTTCCTCGGGGAGAAGGCCGAGAAAAAGCCGTCCGTTGACGGTTTCCGGATCCAGGTGGTTGACACGAAGCCCAAACGGAGCGTAGGCCTCCACTCTCATATCACCGTCGAGCAGGAGGCATCCCTCGGGCAGGCTCCCCCGCACCACCGGCTGCCTCGGCCGACTGTCGGTCTCACCATCTCCCGTAGAGTCCACCTCGCGCGGCTCCAGAAAACCCACAAATCCCAACTTCTCCATCCGCGCTTGCCAGGGGGTGAAGAGGTCAGACAGCCGCTTCTTTGTGAAGCGCCAGGCTAGAGCTTCTTCGGTCTGCGCGAAGAACCGTATGATCCAAGTACTGACGAATCCGGCAAAATCCTCCGGCGCGCCGCAAAGATCCCATCCCGGTTCCAGACTGACCTCGCCGGCCGGACCGAGTCGGAATCCCCCGATCTGTTGTGATTCGTCCAACAGCTCGTCTCGAATGGACTCGAGGCGCTGCAGGACCAGTTCCACTTCCATGTGGTTGGAGGCATACGACGTCACAGTGTTGAGCATGGTCAGCGCCGTATCCAGCGTCTGTACCCTTGCGACCTCTTGGGTGTCGTCCTGCGACACCGCTCGTCGTTCGTCGAGCCGGCGCATGGCTTCCAGGAGGAGTTCAGAGGGCGAAATCGAGAACTTCGGGTCGATATCCACCGAACCGAAGTCCGCCTCGAAGGTGCCCGTTTCCCAGGTGGCGATATCGTAGACCGCCTCCTTGCCCTCGATCCCGTCCTGGATCTCGGCGGCGATGACCTGGCCGTCGAGAAGCCAGAGCCGCGCTTTTTCATTGTCGTGTTGAAAAGTGACGTTGCCGCTCCGACGACCGACCTCTGCTGTCTGGAGCAGATCCGCCACCGATAGCTGCGACATGGTCCCGAAGAGAGCCTGGTCGTGCCGGTGCT
>Ga0164313_10004538_pt1 | contig 12332 bp, 9 predicted proteins | sample GuaBasSedimGuay4_FD_113735 | JGI IMG/M metagenome (GOLD analysis project Ga0164313, IMG submission 113735) | Subseafloor sediment microbial communities from Guaymas Basin, Gulf of California, Mexico - Guay4, Core 4569-4, 0-3 cm | ecosystem: Environmental > Aquatic > Marine > Hydrothermal vents >... | reverse complement strand
TTTTGCTCGACCTGCTGTCCCGCAGTTCGCGCGGGCGCAACACCAGCCTGATAGGCACTGTGCAGGAGGTCCTGGTCGAGGGGCCGAGCAAGCGCCGCGACCGGTATACGGGAAGAACCCGCGGCAACCGCACGGTACATTTTGACGCGACTGAACGACTGGTGGGTTCTCTGGTTCCGGTTAAAATCGAACGGGCCACCACCAGTTCTCTGTATGGCGCGGTTCAACTGCTTGGCGTTGCGGAGCGACAACCTCTCGGCGTCTGACACTTTCCTATGGCTCTCATTCTCACGACTCTCCTGACCGGCCTGTTCCTTCTTGCCCTGGCCGCGCCTCTTCTCTGGAACGGCAAGGCCGTCGGTCCGTTTGTGCGGTCCTTCCCGCGCTCCCGGCGGGCCGCCACCCTCACGGTGGTGATCGCCGCCGTCTGGACGCTTTACCGCATCACCCAGCTGGGAGAAGCAGATTTCGGCAACTACAAGATGCCGCTTCTGATCGCTTTTGCGGCCTTGGCGATACTCTCCTTCCGTTACGTGCCCGATTTCCTTTCGGTGCGCGGGACAGCGGCCCTCACTCTGCTTGTCGCGGACGTGCTTCTTTCCTCCGCCTACATGCAGTACGACCTGCCGCAGAGATTGTTCCTGGTCGGGCTGGTCTATGTCGCCATCCTCCTGGCGCTCTATCTGGCCGTATGTCCCTACCGGGCGCGCGATTTTTTCAATTGGCTGTTTTCCACCAGCAACCGGCCCAGGACCTTGGGCATAATACTCGGTACCTACGGATTGGTGCTGACGGTCATTTCCCTGACCTACTGATCGGGCTCAATCGTGGACAACCAACCCCTGGACCAACTGCCGGCATTGCTGTTCATCCTCTCCGGTCCGGCCGGTTCGGGGAAAACGACCCTTTGCGATCGTCTGGTGGCGGAGACCACCGGGCTGGAACGATTGGTCACGTCCACCACACGCACGCCCAGGTCGGGCGAGATAGATGGGCGCGACTATTTTTTCTTCGATGACGCTGAGTTCGATCGACTGATCGAGGAAGGGGCTTTTCTGGAATGGGCCCATGTCCACACCCACCGCTACGGGACACTTCGAAAGGTGGTGGATGACAAGCTCAGTCGGAATATTGATCTGTGCATGAACATTGACGTGCAGGGTGCCGCCAGCTTCCGAGGGGCGGCCGAGCGCGATCCAAAGCTTCGGCAACGCCTGGTGACGGTCTTCCTCATGCCACCGAACCTGGAAGACCTGCGCACTCGCCTGCAGGGAAGGGCGACGGATTCAGCGGAGGAAATCGAGCTTCGATTGAGGACGGCTGTCTCGGAACTCGGGGAATGGAGGCACTATGACTTTTGCGTGCAGAGCCGCTCCAAGGATGTGGATTTTCACGTGGTCCGGTCGATCTGGGAGGCGGAGAAACAACGCGTAGAGCGGATCCTCAGTTTGCATCAGCAAGGAACCTGACGCGGTTACGATGACGCGCCACCCGCCATTTGCTTGCCGATCAGGAAGAGAATAAGGTCACCCAGAGCGGTCAGCAATCGGTGCAGAATGGCGACCAGAGCGGCTTCCGGAGCCGGGATGATCGTGGCCAGTCCCAAGACCAGAACGGTATCCCGAATGCCCGCTCCAGCCGGTGACCCGGGCGTGAGGAATCCGGCCAGCCAACTCGTCACCGCGCAGGCTGTGACGGCAAGCACCGGTGGCGATTCGGACCCGATCGCGATCGCGATCAACCACGTTACGACTCCCAGGACCAGGAAACTGGCGGCGTAAATCGCCATGCAGGCCATCGTCTTGGGGACGGTTGGTCGAAAGTCCGGCAGACGAACTCCCTTGAGTTGCGGCATCCGCGCAATCAAGACCCCCGCCAGCCGGGGTAAGGCAATAGGGACGAGAAATGCAGCGAGGATCCCCGTGCCCAGAATGGGCAGGCGGATGCCGGGTGGCAGGATGTCCAGCCCGGCTGCTCCGGCTGCGAGCAGGGCGATAACGGCTCCGGCGGCTGACGCCCAAGCTGCTTCGACCACGAGAGTCAGGACGACGGCCCCCGTCGGCAGCCCGAGCTTTCTGGAAAGGAAGACGCGGCTCAGGTGTTGAGCGATGTTGCCCGGGACGTACTTGGCAAACTGGGACTCGAGAAACAGGGCTGTGGCCGGCCGGAGGGCAGGGGCGTTGCCGGTGAACCCCAGCAGCATCCTCCAGGCGACCGGGTGAAGAAAGATGTGGCCCACGTAGATGAGCAGGCCCGCCCCCAGAAGAGGCCATTGAAGGTTCGACCAGACCTCCGGGTCGAGACCGTGCCATTCGCGCCGGATGAACACGACGAAGAAAACGATGGCGGCCGCCGTAAGAAGAAAACCAAATACGCGAACGGGCTGTCTCATATTTTCGTGGCCCATGCCAGTAACCCAAGTCCCTTGTCACCGTCGAGAAACCGGCGCTGCCAACGGCAGCCAAGGCGGATGATTGACCGGCCCAGGAGGTTGTTGAGCAAGGGGAAAACACGCAACTCAAAGCCACGATCGATGCCGCTGGCTGCGGTGGCTTCTTCCTTTTCATGTCCCCGCTGACCGACCTCCACGGTTTTTTTCAGAGGTCTTGGCCGGATGGGCGCGATACAGTTGATCATGGGATAACCGTAGGATTCGATTCTTCCGAGTCGAAGACCGGCTGAAAGGCAGAGCGTCTCCAGAGTTTTTCGCGTATAACGCCGAAAGTGGCCGGCCCAGACATCCGAGGCGCCCCACTTTTCGGGTCGACCCGGGACGGAGATAACGAACTGTCCATCGGGTTTCAACCAGCGCACCCACTCCTTCAGGGCGTTCGTGTCGTCTTCGATATGCTCGAGAACTTCGCAGGCAATCGCCAGGTCGAACCGTCCGGTCCACTCTGCCTCCTCGGCGCGTTCAAAAATTTCTACTCCGGGGTCACCGGCATGGGCGGTTCGGGCGATCTTGGCGGCCTTGCCCGAAGTCTCCAAGGCAGTGCATTCATAACCGCGGAGCCGGAGGTCCTTGAGCAGAGCGCCGGCTCCACATCCGATCTCGAGGGCAGCTCCGGTGACGGACTTGGGAAGCCAGGTCAGGATGCGATCCCGCCGAAGCAGGTAGCGCGGTGAGGGGACCCATCCCAATTCGGGCATCGAAAGGCCGAGCACGGGATGGAATTGCATCCGCTGAGATCACCGGGTTATCCGCCCGGCGGCAAGTGCAAGTTTCCTCCCAGCCAGTGGGCGGAAAAGGCGTTGGACATTCCGACCGGAGGGAGCCTTCCTTGGGACGTATCGCATGAACCAGGACCGGCGCCGCATCATTTTCCTGGCCTCTCGAGAGGCCGGCTATTCCCGAGTCCGAGTGATGGGCGATGCGCTCAGGTCCTGTTTTTCGGTCACCGAGATCCTATCCATCCGCAGGAGCTACCCGGTGAGGATGATTGAGGTGCTCTGGCGTTTTGTGTTCCGGCGCCAAAGACGGGCCGACGTTCTGGTGGTTGGGTTTCTGGCGCAGCCGCTGTTGCCGATCCTCCGGCGATTATGGAAGGGCCCCCTGGTCAGCGATGCGTTCATCTCCTTGAAGGACACATTGGTCGAGGATAGAAAGCGCGGCGTGCCGGGAGGCCTGATCGACCGGTTGGCCACCACCCTCGATCGCTTTCTGGTAAAGAACAGCGATCTGGTTTTTTGTGACACCCAGGCCCATGCGGCGTATTTCCAGTCGCGATTCGGGCCGACCCAGGCCCGGTTTCAGCGAGTCTGGGTCGGGGCCCCCGACTTGTCGACGGGCGTCCGTTGCTGGCGGAAACCGGACCGTTTGGATGGGCCGCTCCGGATTTTCTTTTACGGGAGTTTCATTCCTCTGCAGGGAACGGATGTGATCGTGGAGGCGGCTCGACGGATTTCCGCCGGCGAGGTTGTCTTTCGTCTGGCCGGAGAAGGTCCTTTGTGGGGACGGGCGAAGACTGCCGCTGCTGGGCTGGACCACGTGACCTTCCTTGGATGGCAGACGGAAGCGCGGTTGATCGAGGAGATGTTGCAGGCGGATCTTTGCCTGGGGATATTCGGCGCCAGCCCCAAGGCATCGCGGGTCATCCCGAACAAAGCCTACAGCGCGCTGCAGCTCGGGGCTCCGCTGTTGACTGGCGACAACCCCGCCATCCGGGAGTTGCTTCACCCGGGAGTCGATGTCGTAATCAGCCGGATGAACGATCCGGAAGCTCTTGTCGAGAGCCTCCGCTGGTGCGCGTCCCACCGTGAAGCCCTCGCGCGGATCGGTGTGGCAGGGGCGGAGGTTTTCCGGCGCGAGGCATCGACGGAGCGGTTGGCGGGAACGATGGCGCGAGCCATCGATGAACTGCTTGAGTGTTCACCCGGTGAGGGAGGTGTCTTGTGATGGGCTGGCTGGAAGTCGTCGCGGCCGCGGGCTGGTTCCCCGGTGTGTTTCTGTCCGGTTACTGGTTGACGGTACGGTTGGGTGTGGAGCGCCCGCATGAGCGATGGGTTCTGGCACCGGCGGTAGGCCTTTCCCTCTGGACGGTTCCCATGCTGCTGGCCGGGGGGATGGGGTTTTTCCATCCCTGGGCCTTCGGCTTGGCCGGCTGGGGGTTGACCGCCCTTCTGGTGTTCCTGCTCGAGTGGCGCAGTGATCTTGGGCGCCTTGAAATGTCAACCGCTGGCTGGCTGGTCTTGGCTGTGGCTGCTGTTTACGGTGTCCTGTCGCTGGTTTACACCGGGGAGACGTTTCTCGGCGGGCGCGACCAGGGCGGTTACGCCAACCATGCCCTCCATATCGCGAGGACGGGTGGTGTCTGGGTTCCCTTTCCTTTTGAGAGTTTCGCCGAGCGCCGGTTCAGGCATGTCCGCCACCTTCAGGCCCTCTCGAATCTCGGCTTCCCACCGAGCCGGATGGAGGGTCAGTTCCATCCTGTCTACACGATCTGGATGGCGCAGACGGTCGGGGTATTTGGTCGGTTGGGTGTCCTGGGCTTCAACTCCGTATTGGCGGCGCTGACCGTGCCGCTTTTCTACCGCTTGGCCCGGGGAGGGCTTGGACGACCCGCCGCCCTGATTGCGCTTTGTGTCTTCCTGCTCAACCCCGCTCAACTCTGGATGCCGCGGATTACGCTCAGCGAGATCTCGGCCCAGCACCTCGTGATCGCGGCCATGCTCTGCCTTGTCGGCGGATGGTCGGCCCGGCGTTTGCGGGTGGTCGGGCTGGGCGGCCTGCTTCTTGGCACCGTTTTTTGGATACGGATCGACGGATTGGTCTTTGCGCCGACGCTGGCTGTGGCGCTGGCCGCCATACTCATCTGGGGTGAGCGACGTCCGGCATCGGGCGCCTCCGACCTGGGTCTTGTGCTGACCGTGGGGTGGGTCGCATTGGCCGTATTTGTTGCCGGGTCATTCTCCTACCTCTTCTTTACCGAGGAATACTTTTCTTCCATCGGTCCGCTTCTTTTGCGAATCATCGGTCTGACCGTGGTGTTGATACTTGTCGCTCTGACCTTCATCAATGGGAGGTTTCGCAATTGGACGGCCGGAATTCTCGGTCGACGATCCGTCGCCTTTGCCGTCTCCGGGCTACTGCTCCTGCTGGTGGCCTGGGCTTATTGGGTGAGGCCCGTGACTGAGCCGTTTGCCCTGATGGGGGCGCGCCCGGACCTGGGCCGCAGCTTCCGTGAGAATTCTCTGGTCAACCTGGTCGCCTACCTTTCGGAACCTGCCGCCCTGCTTGCACTGGTCGGGCTGATTGTCGCGGTATGGGCCCTTCTTCAGGGGCGGATGACCCGGGCTTGGATCCTGCCGACGGCGGCCTGGGCCGGCTTCACTGTGCTTTACCTCTATGACCCAAGCATTTCTCCGGATCATATTTGGGCCGTCCGCCGGTTTGTTCCCGTGGTCATACCGGGATGTGCGCTGCTGGCCGGTTTTGGATTCGAGATCCTGACCAGGCGTAGCTTGAGCCGGAGAGGTCAGGTGGCCGCGACGGTCGTGGTCGGTCTGATCCTGGCCCTGGTCATGCTTCCGCGGTCTTCGGTTTTCCTTTTCCTGAAGGAAAATCGTGGCACGGAAGCTTTCCTCGCTGATCTTGATGCACAGATCCGCCCGGGCAGTCTGGTCTTCGCCGATACGAGTACCCTGTTTTTCGACCCGCTTTATCCTGGGCTGGGGCATCGGGTGGTTCGAGTCGATCTTGGCGACAAGCGCATGCCGGCCGTGATTGAGACGATCATCCGGGAAAACGCAGACCCGGGCGAGTCCGTCTTCTACCTGACCCAGACGACAAGAGACTCGCTCATCGAGGCGGAGAAAACAGATCGATTTTTATTTGAGTATGACTTCATCGCTCCGACCACGACACCGCCGCCGATCGAGGTCTGGCATCACGCTTACCACCTGAATCTCTACGAGTCGAAGACCGCGCCCTGCGATCCAGCCCTCGGTTTCGGCGACGTGACCGTCGGCCACAGCCCGGTGGCCGGCGTCGCGGAGAGCGGTTTTCATGGCGTGGAATCAAACCAGTTTGGTCCCTTTCGCTGGACGACCGCCAATTGGCACCTGAATATTCCGCTGCGGGAAGGTTACCGCCCCCGGTCCGTGATTCTGAATATCGGGGACCTGTCGCCGAAGGGCTGCGAACTTGTTGTGCACGCCAACGAGGTCGAAATCCACCGGGTTTTCCATCACTCGGCACCGGGTCGCATCGAGATCGACCTGCCTGCCGTTTTCGAGGATTCGATTCTCGATCTGCGGGTCGAAAATGACATCTTCGTGCCGGCGGAAATAGACGGCAGGGGTTCTGATCAACGGGCACTTGGGTTGATGCTCTACGGTGTGTCCCTTTCTGCCCAACCGGCATCGAAGGGGGATTTTGAGTTGGGGATCGCTCCGATGCCCGGTGTCGGGGAAGGAGGATTTCACGATCCCGAGGTCAACGAAGCCGGGCCCTACCGCTGGACGGATGGCGCCGCCTGGCTGGAACTGCCGCTGCCCGCGGGCTATGTGGTGCGTTCAATCGATGTGAATATTCTGGATATTTCACCGAAGGGTGCTGACCTGGAAATCCTTGTGAACGGAGAACCCGTTCACAGGAATTCGTATACCTCACCGCCGGGCACGATCGCCATTGATGTGGCGGAGTTCCCACCGACATCAGAAGGTGACGTTCTACGATTGGACCTTCGCAGCACGACCTTTCGGCCCGTCGACCTCGATATGGGGCAGGATGAAAGAGTTCTCGGTGTTCGCGTGCATGGCATCGTCGTTTCTGACCGGCAGCGGGAAGATTAGGGGAGAACTCACCCGGAAGCTTCACGGTTGGCTTCAGACCTTGAGTTGCGGACGTCCCTTGACCGGCCAGTCGATGTGATAGAACTGTCCTCTGTCCTTGTCGGTGCGCTCGTAGGTATGGGCACCGAAGAAATCGCGCTGTCCCTGAAGCAGATTCTGCGGCAGGCGCGCGGACCGGTAACTGTCGTAATAAGCGAGTGATGAACCGAAGGTGGGAACAGGGATGCCGTTTACGGCTGCCGTCGCCACCACATGGCGCCAGTTTTTCTGGGCTTTCTGCACGGTCTGGTTGAAGTGGCGGTCGAGAAGGAGGTTGGCCAGCTTTGGGTTCCTCTTGTAGGCCTCGGTGATCTTCTGAAGGAAGACGGCCCGGATGATGCAGCCGCCGCGCCAGATCTGGGCAATACGGGCGAAATCGAGCTCCCAATTGTATTCATCCTGCGCATACCGCATGAGCTGGAAACCTTGGGCGTAGGAACAGATCTTCGAGCAGTAGAGGGCGTCGTGGATCGCCTTGATGAACTTCTTCCGGTTGCCTTTGAACTTCGGTTTTGGGCCTTTCAGGACCTTCGAGGCGGCCACGCGCTCGGGTTTCACTGCTGAAACGAAGCGTGCAAAAACGGCCTCGGCTACGGTCGGGGCGGGGGTGCCCATATCGAGGGCGTTAATGGAGGTCCATTTGCCGGTTCCTTTCTGGCCGGCCGTATCCAGAACCATGTCGACGAACGGTTTTCCGGTTGTCGGGTCCTTATGCTTGAGGATGTCAGCCGTGATCTCGATCAGGAATGAATCGAGCATGCCCCGATTCCACTTGGCAAACACCTTGCCCGTCTCGGGAGCGGACATGCCGAGTAGCTTTTTCATCAGGTCGTAGGCTTCGCAGATCATCTGCATGTCACCGTACTCGATCCCGTTGTGCACCATCTTGACGTAGTGCCCGGCGCCATTGGGCCCGATATGGGCGGCACAGGGAGCGCCCCAGGTGATGGGCTTTCCAGGTTTTGCTCCTTCAATCTCGCGGCCGGTTTTTGGATCGACCTTGGCAGAAATCGCATTCCAGATCGGCTCGAGATGACGATAGGCGACGGGGTCCCCACCAGGCATGACCGACGGGCCGAATCGGGCGCCTTCCTCACCACCCGACACACCCGAACCGATGAAGCGAATTCCTTGCGCCTTCAGGTCCTTTTCCCGTCGGATGGTATCGGTCCACTTGGAGTTACCTCCGTCAATGATGATGTCGTTTCTGTCGAGAAGCTTCACCAGGCCGTTGATCACCGCGTCGGTCGCAGCACCTGCCTTGACCATGATGATGATCTTTCGGGGTCTCTTCAGTGATCCGATTAACGCCTTGAGCGTCCTGTGTCCGATCAGACCGCCGGGAGTGTCCGGATTCTTCTGCACGAACGCGGTCATCGTCCCGGTTGTCCGATTGAATACCGAGGTGCGAAACCCGTGATCCGCGATGTTCAGAGCCAGGTTCTGACCCATGACGGCGAGGCCGATGAGTCCGATGTCAGATTTTTTGTTGGCAACAGGCATGATTGTGGCGGTCATTTGGCCATATACGGATGCAAAAAACCATCCAAATCGCCGTGCCGGCTATGCGGGTTCTTCGGGGTCCCTGGTGTCGCCGGCCAATCGATCCAGGAGACGCCCGGCTTCCTGTGCCGTTGCCATCATGCGATTGTCCAACCGGGCGCGCAGCATGAAATAGGCAATCATGGCTGGGATTCCGATCACCAGGCCGACCGCGGTCGTAATCAGGGCCTCGCCGATATCGCCGGCCAGAAGTTCCGGTCGTCCCATACCCCCCGCTGAGATGGTCTGGAAGGCACCGATCATGCCGCTGACCGTTCCGAGCAGCCCGATCATGGGGGCCACCGTGGCCACGACATTGAGGTAATTGATCCACTGTCCGATTGCATTCTCCTCATGCTCGAGGCTTTCGGATACCGTTTCTTCAACCTTCTGCTTGTTGGCGTCGGGAATTTTGGGTCGGGCCCGTTCGAGCCCGGCGGAAAGCGCACGGGCGAGGACACTGGCGGAACCGGCCAGGGTTTCGGACAAGTGCTGAATCTCGCGCCTGGCCAACAACGGCAGGAGGCGGTCGACCAGACCGTCGGGAACGAATCGTGACGGTGTGGTCTCGCGAACGGCGTGCAGAATCAGAAAGAGCATGACGATGGAGCAGAGACCGAGCGGGTACATCGCCCATCCACCCTGCTTGATCAAGCCCCAGAGATTCAGGTCTCCCGCGGGCTGTCCGTTGGCTCCCAGGAGTGCCGGTGTGCTCAAGAGAACGATTAGGCCGAGGAAGATTCGATGCATGGCTCTGGGGTATCTCATGAGATGGGCAAGTGATCAAGATCGGGGTTTAATCAGCCCGAATGTTTCACCGGAATCGTGGGAAACGGATCAGGTTAATGATCTTCAATTGTATTCGGTTTTCCTTAGACTGACATTTTCTGTTGCTCGTGTTTCCCACGATCTCTTTCGCCGGTATGCGCGAAGCCCGGCGTAGTCGGGCCGGAAATCGTTTGGTTACGCACTCCAGTGCGCGCCCGCGCGATTTCGCCCTCCGCCTTGCGCTTCATCACATCCTGGCTTCCTGAAACGTCCGGGCCAGCAGGCGGCGAACCGCTTCGAGCGTGAGTCTGGGATCCGGAATGGGGGGACCGGACATCTCGTCCGCGAGGCTCTCCTCGATGGGCTGGGTCTCGTCGGCCATGGCTTCGGCGAGTATTGCGGAAGCCCGGTCCAGGAGAGGTTCCCGGTCCGGCCAGGGGATTCCACGTTCCTGCATTTCGTTGAACAGAACGACTGCCTGCTCCGCCTTTTCAAGGTGGAGGTTGGCGGCGACGGCCGCGCCGTAGCAGATGCCCAATCTTGAGACGGTGGCATCGTGACCGAAGGCGACCGGATGGAGTGCCAGCCAGAGCGCCTCTTCCCATTCTTCCTGGCGCAGGGCCTGGCGGGCGAGGACGACCCAGCCCAGGACCGATGATCCGGATGCCTCATGTTCGCGGCACCAGGTTTCCGCAAGGACGGAAGCCTCTTCCAGCAGACCGGCCCGTTCGTGACCGATGATGACAACGGCATCCACCCGTTCACGTTCGTCGGGGTCGAGTGCGATGCCTTTCAGGCGGCGCCCGCGGGCGATCGCTTCGAGCGGATGGCCGTCCTGGAGAAGGGCCTCGGCATAGGCCAGAAGGGGAGCCCGGTTGGGTCGATCGAGCGCGGCCAGATAGGCGATTCGTCCGGACCAGGCCTTCTCGAGGACATCGATTACATTTACGGACGGGTCCGTTTCAAGAGCTGCCAGAGCTTCCTCGGCCTCCTGGGCGCCCGGGAATACCAAGGTCCGGATTTCGTCGACCGAGAATTGGTAGATGGCCTCCCCCTCATCGGCCGGAACCCGTAATCGGACACGCTGGTTGCGATAGCCGTCTAGCCAGCCCCGGTAAACACGTCCGCTTTGAGTCACGATGGTTGCCTGCCACTCAAGCGGGGCAAAAACTTCATCGGCTCGAACCATTCCGCAGGAGAGCGTTGCCAGGGCAAGGATGGTGGTTGCGAGGTGCTTCATGATGAAGGCTCCACCGTGCTTTGAACCTTCGGCTCGAGTCGATCACGCGCGTCAACTGCCTGCGAATAGAAGACGGTATCCCTGAGACGTTGGTTGTCGGCCAGTTCCTGATACGTGTTGTAGGCGGCTTCCAGGTCGCCCCTCTCCTCGAACAGGATCGCGCTCCTATAGTAGGCTTCCGACACGAGATCGGAATAGGCCTGATAAAGGGTATAGATCCGTTGAAAGCAGGCGATCGCCCGAGCGGAGTCACTGGTGGCCAGGGCGGCCTCAGCCAGACCGCGCAGCGCCTCGGCATGGAGTCGCCCGCGGGCACTCCTCATCTGCAGCACTTCGTTGAATCCGGCCGCCGCCCGGTCCGGAGCGCCCATATTCAGGTGGGCGGCGGCCCCGATCAACAGGGCTTTGGGGGCCATCGGATGGGAGGGAGTTTCGGCGGGACACCGATCGAGCCAATCGGCCGCAGTCGCATCGTCGCCGGCATCATAGGCTGTCTTGCCCAAGCCGTACCAGGCATAGGCGCGGTCGAAGCTCTTCGGATAGGCCGAAAGGAGCCGATGGAAGTAGTCCTCCGCCGAGGGCGCGCCTATCTCCATCAACGTCGTTCCCACCCGACCGAGAGCAACCGGATCAAGTGTTTCCATCGGAGCCTCGGCGGCGATTTCGAGCAGAAGTGCCTCGGCTGCGTAACTGCGTCCGGCCGTCAGGTGACGGTCGGCCTGGTAAAGACATAAACGTGCGAAGAAGGTGAATCGTTCCTGATCGAGCGCGGATGTCCGCTCGGACTCGATCCAATGGTTGAAGGCCCCGGGCTCGCGACCGAGAATCCGATTCAGCCGGCCGAGTCCCTTGAGAATGGCCATCACCTCGGTCGCTTCAGGATCATTTCCAAACCTCACCAGGGCATCCAGAAAGATGGGTTCGGCTGAGGCAGGGCGTCCCATCCGGTCCTCGGCCCATCCAACCCAGTAAAGCGCCTCGCTGACCCTTGGTGGCGGACCCGGCCTTGAGGCATAGGTTCCGAAATGATCGCTCATCTCCTCGTAACTTTCCAGGGCCTTCAGGATCTTCCCGATCTGGAACGCGGCATATGTGGACTGGGTCTCCATCTCCTCCGGCACCTTCCGGAAGGCGGCCAGAGCCCGATCCAGATCGCCGGAACCCATCAGGGTGTCACCCAGGAGAACGAGTGCCTCGGGCTCCCGCCCGTGTCCGGGGAAAGCCTGGAGGAACGCCTCGAGGTCCTTTTCCGCCTGAAGGAGATCGCGTTTGGCGTATCGGGTGGATGCAATTCTGTAAGAAATTTCCGGATACAAATAGTGCCCTACGGCCTGTGAAGCAAGTGACTCAAACTCGGCCAGCGCCTGTTCGTAATCGCGCTCAAAGAACCAGGTCAGAGCGTGCCAGAGCCCACAGTTCAAGGAAAGAGGGTCATCCGGGTACAGATCCC
>Ga0164313_10004537_pt1 | contig 12333 bp, 13 predicted proteins | sample GuaBasSedimGuay4_FD_113735 | JGI IMG/M metagenome (GOLD analysis project Ga0164313, IMG submission 113735) | Subseafloor sediment microbial communities from Guaymas Basin, Gulf of California, Mexico - Guay4, Core 4569-4, 0-3 cm | ecosystem: Environmental > Aquatic > Marine > Hydrothermal vents... | reverse complement strand
TTTTGTCAGCCTGGTTCATCACGATACGTTGTGCAAACGACGGGTGTTCTATACGGGTTTGCATGACCTTTTTTCCAAGTGAAAACGATTCCTGGAGGATCATCATAATGGGAATTTTTGAAGCAATTGAATCCACCGAACATGAACAAATCGTATTCTGCAATAACAAGGATGCGGGCCTCAAAGCTATCATCGCCATTCACAATACCGTACTGGGCCCTGCACTGGGTGGACTGCGGATGTGGCCCTATGCCAGCGAGCAGGAAGCACTGGACGATGTACTGCGTCTGTCCCGGGGTATGACCTACAAGGCAGCGGTTTCCGGTCTTAACCTCGGTGGCGGCAAGGCAGTCATCATCGGTGATCCGAAGAAAGATAAGTCAGAAGCCTTGTTCCGCGCCCTCGGACGGTTTGTCGACAGCCTCGGTGGTCGTTATATCACGGCTGAAGATGTGGGTATTGACGTTAACGACATGGAGTTTCTTTTCCAGGAAACCAATAATGTCGTCGGCGTGCACCAGGTGCATGGCGGTTCCGGCGATCCGTCACCCTATACCGCTTATGGCACCCTCCAGGGTATCAAGGCTGCCCTGCAATGGAAGCTGGGTGACCAGAATGTGGGCAAATACAGTTACGCTGTCCAGGGTGCAGGCCATGTAGGTTACTACCTGGTTAAATTGCTTCGCGATGAAGGTGCCAAGGTCTTTGTAACCGATTTTAATGAAGAAGCGGTGGCACAGGCAGTGGAATTGGGTGCCGAAGCCGTTGGCATTGACGAGATCTATGATGTTGATGCTGACGTCTATGCTCCCTGTGCATTAGGCGCAACCGTCAATGAGGAGACCATTCCACGGTTTAAGTTCAAAGTGGTTGCAGGTGCTGCGAATAATCAATTGGCTACGGAAGAGGCAGGCGATGAACTGGCTGCCCGTGGCATACTTTACGCACCGGATTATGCGGTCAATGCGGGCGGTCTGATGAATGTCTCTATTGAATTTGAAGGCTGGGACAAGGAAAGAGCACTACGTATGACGCGCACGATCTATTACAATCTGATGAAAATATTTGATATCGCCGAGCGGGATAATATTACCAGTTACAAAGCGGCCGACCGCATGGCACGGGAACGTATTGAAATGATCGGTAAACTCAAACTGCCACATATGGGTAAGCCACATCGATTCCCGGGGCGTGAGCGGAACAACGGCACATAAACGGGAGTCAACCGGATAAGCCTATGCATGTACAAATGCCATTGAGTGAAGAGTTGGAACTGCTGCGCGAAACCGTGCGGCGGTTCGCCGAACAGGAAATTGCACCATACGCTGAAGAAATTGACAGCAGTAATAGCTTTCCAAAGGACTTATGGTCAAAACTGGGCGAACTGGGTTTACTTGGCATGACCATCCCGACATCGCTGGGTGGCTCTGACCTGGGTTACCTTGCACACGTGGTTGCAGTGGAGGAAATCTCCCGGGCTTCGGGTGCCGTAGGTTTGTCATACGGTGCACACAGCAACCTGTGCATGGACAATCTGAACAAAAATGGTACCGGGGCACAACGTCAAAAATACCTGCCCGGCCTGTGTAGCGGTGAACTGGTTGGCGCGCTGGCAATGTCAGAAGCCAGTGCCGGTTCGGATGTGGTTGGCTCTATGAGCTGTCGCGCAGAGCTGCAGGGTGACCACTGGCTGGCCAATGGCTCCAAGATGTGGATCACCAATGGGCCGGATGCTGACATCCTGATTGTCTACATGCGTACCGCTGGTAAAGAACACGGCTCGTCAGCCATGACCGGTTTCCTGGTCGAAAAAGGCATGCCCGGTTTTAGCACTGCGCAAAAACTGGACAAGTTGGGTATGCGTGGCTCCGATACCTGCGAACTGGTGTTTGAGAATTGCAAAATCCCGGTAGAAAACGTCATAGGTGAAGTCAACCGGGGCGTACGGCTTTTAATGGGAGGCTTGAACACAGAACGATTGGTATTGTCCGGTGGTCCGCTGGGACTGATGCAGGCCTGTCTGGACCTGGTCATCCCATATATGCGGGAACGCAAACAATTTGACCGGCCAATCGGCACCTTTGGCATCATGCAGGCGAAGCTCGCAGACATGTTTACCGCACTGCAATCATCGCGTGCCTACGTCTACAGGGTTGCCGAGGACTATGACGCAGGGAAATCCGCCCGTATCGACCCCGCTGCCTGCCTGCTTCATGCATCTACAAGCGCGGTTAAAGTGGCACTTGAAGCGATCCAGTCACTGGGTGGCAACGGTTATATCAATCAATACCCGGCAGGACGTATTTTGCGGGATGCCAAGTTGTACGAAATCGGGGCAGGTACAAATGAAATCCGCAGGATGCTGATCGGTCGCGAGTTGGTGTCTCTTTAGAACAAACACAGTCATGCCGGGCTTGACCCGGCATCTGACCAGACCCTGAATCAGGACAAATATAAATTCAAGCTTAAGAACGGAGTTATAACATGAAAAACAAGGTTGTCATTGTTGGTGCGAAACGCACACCTATCGGCTCTTTCCAGGGTCAGTTCTCCACTGTTTCAGCCGATGTACTCGGCGCTGCGGCCATCCGGGGTGCAATCGATCAGGCAGGAATCAAACCCGAAGACGTCGACGATGTACTGATGGGCTGTGTATTACCAGCAGGTGTTGGCCAGGCGCCCGCCCGTATGGCATCACGCAAGGCCGGCATACCCACCTCTGCCGGGGCAGTCACTATCAACAAGGCCTGCGGCTCCGCCATGAAAGCCATGCAGTTCGGCCATGACCAGATTTTGATGGGTTCATCCAGCATTGTTGTGGCCGGTGGTATGGAAAATATGTCACTGGCTCCCTATATTTTGCCAAAAGCCCGTGGTGGTTATCGCATGGGTCACGGTGAAATTCTTGATCATATGTTTTTCGACGGTTTACAAAACCCTGATGACAAACTGATGATGGGAGTTTTTGGTGAACGTTGTGCGGAAAAATATGATTTTACACGTGAACAACAGGATGCTTTTTCAATCACCTCGATAGAACGTGCCCTGAAAGCCATGCAAAGCGAGTTTGCAGACGAGATCACCCCTGTCACGGTCAAATCCCGTCGCGGTGAGACCGTGATCAGCGAAGATCAGGAGCCACCATCCTGTAACGTGGGTAGAATTCCCACGCTGCGTGCTGCGTTCAAAAAGGATGGCACAGTCACTGCCGCATCCTCTTCAAAGATATCCGACGGTGCTGCAGCCACGATATTGATGTCAGCGCAGAAGGCTGCTGATATGGGTCTCACGCCGTTGGCGACCATTGTTTCCCATTCAACCTTCTCTCAGGATCCTGAATGGTTTACAACGGCACCTATCGGTGCCATCGAGCTTGTACTGGAAAAAGCCGGCTGGAGTATTGATGATGTCGATTTGTTCGAGGTCAACGAGGCATTTGCCACCGTCACCATGGCCGCTATGCATGAGCTCAATATTGACACCGTGAAAATGAATGTTAACGGTGGTGCCTGTGCATTGGGACACCCCATCGGGGCATCCGGTGCCCGTATCGTGGTTACGTTGATCAATGCACTACAGCAACGCGGGCTTAAAAAAGGTGTGGCTGCGCTGTGTATCGGCGGTGGTGAAGCTACTGCATTGGCCATTGAGCTGCCATAATCAGCTGATGACTATCATAAAGACCCAGGTAAATACCGGCAGCAAGGATTTTGCTGCCAATGACGCACATTTGCGCGAACTGGTCGCCGATCTGCAAAAGCAGCTCGACAAGACTGAACTCGGCGGTGGGGATAAGTCCCGCAAGAGGCATATCAAACGCGGTAAATTGCTGCCACGTGAGCGTATCAAACAGCTGATCGATCCCGGTACTCCATTTCTGGAGCTGTCGCCGATGGCGGCCCATGCCATGTACGAAGGCAAGGCACCATCCGCCGGAATCATCACGGGTATTGCCCGTGTCAGTGGTCAGGAAGTTGTCATTATTGCCAACGATGCCACTGTCAAGGGTGGCAGTTACCTGCCGATGACGGTGAAAAAACATCTGCGTGCGCAAGAGGTGGCGATGGAAAACCACCTGCCCTGTATATACCTGGTTGACTCCGGTGGTGCCTTTTTGCCATTGCAGGATGAAGTATTTCCGGATCGTGAACATTTTGGCCGGATTTTTTATAACCAGGCCAACTTATCAGCCGCCAATATTCCCCAGATCGGTGTGGTCATGGGTTCGTGTACTGCCGGTGGCGCCTACGTACCTGCCATGAGTGATGAATCCATCATTGTCAAAAAACAGGGCACCATCTTCCTGGGCGGCCCACCACTGGTTAAAGCAGCAACCGGTGAAATTGTAGACGCGGAGTCACTTGGCGGTGCTGATGTGCACTGCTCTAAATCCGGTGTTACGGATCACTACGCGCTGGACGATGCCCATGCATTGCAGTTGGCACGTGATGCCGTGGCTCATTTAAACCGCACAAAAGAAAACCCTCTGGCTATGCGCAAGTCAGTGAGCCCGGTTTATTCAGTCGAAGAAATTTACGGAATTTTGTCACGCGATACCCGTTATCCCTACAAGGTAATAGAGATCATTGCACGACTTGTAGACGGAAGTGAATTTCATGAATTCAAAGCACGTTATGGGAAAACCCTGGTGTGTGGATTTGCCCATGTGCATGGATACCCCGTTGGCATTGTGGCCAATAACGGAATCCTGTTTTCAGATAGCGCGTTGAAAGGAACGCACTTCATACAGGTTTGTAATAAGCGCAACATACCATTGATATTCTTACAGAATGTAACAGGTTTCATGGTCGGAAAGGCGTACGAGAATTCCGGAATCGCAAAGGATGGTGCCAAGATGGTAACCGCCGTGGCCACCTCGCATGTTCCCAAGTTCACCGTTATCATCGGTGGTTCCTTTGGCGCAGGGAACTACGCTATGTGTGGACGTGCCTACCAGCCCCGCATGATCTGGATGTGGCCCAACGCCCGTATTTCAGTCATGGGTGGCGAACAGGCATCGTCGGTCCTGGCCACTATCCGGCGGGATGCCATGGAAGCTGCGGGTGAAAAATGGTCAGCCGAAGATGAGGCAGCTTTCAGAAAACCCATCCGGGACAGTTATGAAAAAGAAGGCCACCCCTACCACGCCACTGCACGTTTATGGGATGACGGTGTTATTGATCCGATAGATACCCGCCATGTCCTCGGGCTCGCGCTGTCTGCTGCCATGAATGCACCGATCAAACGTGGCAGACATGGTATTTTCAGGATGTAGATGCAAACCATTACCACCAGCATCGACCAAAGAGGTGTCCTGACACTGGTTATGAATCGGCCAAAGGTCTTTAACGCCTTCAATGCAGCCATGATCTCAGAGCTGACCCTGGCGCTAAGCTCAGCAGATAATGATGACAACACCAGACTGGTCGTTATCACCGGTTCAGGTTCCTGTTTTTCTGCCGGTGCCGACATGAACTGGATGCGCAGCCAGGTGGAAGCCAGCCTGGAAGACAACGAGTCCGACGCGCTGGAACTTGCAAATTTGTTACGCACACTCAATTACCTGTCAAAACCAACCATCGCCAGGATCAATGGCGCGGCATTCGGCGGTGGGCTTGGCCTGATTGCCGCCTGTGATATCACCATTGCAGTCGATGCTGCCCGCTTTGGCCTGACCGAAGCACGTCTGGGGCTTGCGCCAGCCGTAATCTCGCCCTATGTTTTTCGCCGTATTGGTGAAGGCAATGCAAGACGATATTTTCTCAGCGGTGAGCGCTTCGATACACAACGGGCCTACGAGATGGGGCTTATCCAGCAGATCGTGACGCCTGAAGAGCTGGAGCCTGCCATTGAGAACATCATCTCGCAAATACTCAAAGGCGGACCACTGGCCGTTGCGCACTGCAAGCAACTAGCCTTTGCGGTTGCCGGCCACAATGCGCAATCACAAAAGAGCACCGATGAATTCACCGCCGGCCTCATCGCCAGGCTGCGGGTATCCGCCGAGGGACAGGAGGGGCTGGCAGCCTTTCTCGAAAAGCGTAAACCCGACTGGTCCAATAACTGATGAATGATTTCGTGACCATCGTCGAGGTTGGTCCGCGCGATGGTTTGCAGAATGAAAAAGAAATCCTGCCGGCGACGACAAAGATCGAATTGATCAACCGTCTTAGCCAATGTGACGTACCCGTCATCGAAGCCGGCAGTTTTGTCAGCCCGAAATGGGTACCACAAATGGCCGACACCGAACTGGTTCTGGCCGGCCTGTCATCCAGACCCGAAACACGCTACCCGGTACTTGTGCCCAATATGAAAGGTTTTGAGCGTGCACTAGGTTGCGGTGCAAACGAAATCGCAGTATTTACCGCGGCCTCGGAAAGTTTCACCCGGCGAAATACCAATTGCAGTATCGCTGAATCCATCACCCGGCTTGAACCGGTAACGCAACAGGCCAAAGCAGCCGGCATGCGGGTTCGTGGTTATGTTTCCTGTGTGCTCGGCTGCCCTTATGAGGGCAAAATTGAGATCGGGGCCGTGACCAATGTCTGTGGCCAACTGCTGGAACTGGGCTGCGACGAAATTTCACTGGGGGATACTATCGGTATCGGAACACCCGGTGTGGCTAACGCCCTGGTCAGGGCTGTTGGCTCTATTGTTCCTGTAGCACAACTGGCGGTACACTTTCATGACACTTACGGACAGGCACTGGCCAATATCCTGGCCTGTCTCGATGCAGGTATCCGAATTATCGACTCATCCGTATCCGGCCTGGGCGGATGTCCATATGCATGCGGTGCGAGTGGCAATGTGGCCAGAGAGGACGTGGTCTACATGTTACACGGCCTGGGTCTTGAAACCGGCATCGACCTGGAAGCCCTTGCCAAAACCGGTGACTGGATATCAAAACAGCTGCAACGCCCCAATAACAGCAATGCAGGTCTTGCATTGCTTACCAATGAGATCAATTAAACAGGAGTTTTTACCATGCAACTCAATCAAGTCAAAGCACTGATAACCGGCGGAGTCTCCGGTCTTGGATTAGCCGTCGCACGTAAAGTAGTCGCCAGTGGCGGCCAGGCCGTATTACTGGATATCAACGACGATGCCGGCGCTGCCGTAACGGCCGAACTTGGTGGTGCGGTCAGCTATATTCGAACCGATGTCACCTCCGAGCAGGGCGTAAGCGAGGCGGTAAACATGGCAGTTGATCACATGGGTCTGATCAATGTCGCAGTCAACTGTGCCGGTGTCATTGGCGCGGGTCGTGTTCTTGGCCGCGAAGCACCGATGGCGCTGGATTACTTTGCAAAAGCCATCCAGATCAACCTGATCGGCAGTTTCAACGTTATCAAAGCCTCCGGGGCCGCCATGGAGTCCAACCCTCCGGGTGCAGATGGTGAACGTGGCGTCATCATCAGCACGGCTTCGGTCGCCGCTTATGAAGGACAGATCGGACAGGCAGCCTATTCCGCATCCAAGGGCGGTATCGTTGGCATGACACTACCCATCGCACGGGAGTTTGCCCGTATTGGCGTACGTGTAAATACGGTTGCGCCCGGGATATTCCTGACACCCATGGCTGACGGTATGCCGGAACATATACAGGAAGCATTGAACGCCTCGGTTCCATTTCCATCCCGTATGGGCAAACCGGAAGAATTTGCTGAATTAGTCGCTCATATCATGGAGAATGGATACCTCAACGGTGAAACCATTCGTCTGGATGGCGCCGTCAGGCTGGCGCCAAAATAATAAGGAGAGCCCATGGAAACATTTGCCGAAGTAAGACACCACATACTTGAGAATCACCAACTGATAATCGATGAACCTTTTCAACTGGCTTTCGATTGCCCGATGGAAGGTAGTGACAGGAAACAGGCCATCTTTATTGCTGAATTGAAAGCAACGGACAACCGCCGCTATCTGCGGGTAGAAACCCTGATTTGCCCACTGGATGGTTTTGACGCAGAAAAGTGCCTGCGCATTAACCTGATTCTGCGCGTCGGTTACCTGGCTGTTGGTGACCTTGAGGGTACGGCATATGTGAAAATGTGTGAGAACCTGCCCTATAGCTCGCTGGATGGCGAAGAGCTGGAATATGTCATCGACCATATTGCACCGATGGCAGACCGCATGGAACAGGCGCTCGAGCCCGATAGCGATATCGCCTGATATTGAGCTAAATATAAAATAACTGGAGGGAAGAAAAATGGACGCAATTAAAGACTTTATTGCCGATGCCAATATCATCGAAATACTAACCAACGGCTTGATCAACCTGGTCATAGCAGCGCTGATCTTCCTGATCGGCAAGTGGGTCGCCCGCATGGTCCAGAATGCACTCGAAAAAGTGCTCAGACTTCGGAGTGTTGATGAGGTACTGGTCGATTTTCTGGGAAATATCGTTTATGCATTGGTAATTATTGTTGCCGTTGTGGCAGCCTTTGATCAGCTGGGTATCCCGGCAACATCATTTATGGCCATTATTGGTGCTGCAGGCCTGGCAATTGGTCTGGCCCTGAAGGATTCCCTGTCCAACTTTGCATCCGGTGTCATGCTGGTACTGTTCCGTCCATTTACCAAGGGTAATTTCATTGATGCCGGTGGTGTCACCGGGACGGTGGATGAGATCCGCCTGGTCAGCACCACGCTGACAACCCCTGATAACAAGCTCGTCACCGTGCCCAATGCCATGATGTACACGAGTGCCATTACCAATTTTTCAGCCAAGGATACCCGCCGGGTCGATATGGTTATTGGTGTTGGTTACAACGATGACCTGAAAGTAGCAGCCAGCGTACTGGAGAAGATCTGCGCGGACCACCCTAAAGTGCTAAAGGATCCTGGTACCAATATCTTCATCAACAACCTCGGTGACAGCAGTGTGGATTTCGTTGTCAGGCCATGGGTGAAAAGTGAGGACTACTGGTCAGTACTCGCAGATGTTCTGGAAACTGCCAAGGTAGAACTTGAAGCAGCTGGCTGTAATATTCCTTACCCGCAAACCGATGTACATCTTCACAAGGTGCCTCAAGAATAAAATAGCGGAGAAAAGCAATGGCAAATGAAGGTTATCACGAGCCTGTTGAAGAGCTCAGCGATGAAACGCGCGATATGCATCGCGCCATTACCTCGCTGATGGAAGAACTCGAAGCGGTTGACTGGTACAACCAGCGCGTTGATGCCTGCAAGGACCCTGAATTGCGGGCTATCCTTGCGCATAACCGGGATGAGGAAAAAGAGCACGCGGCAATGGTATTGGAATGGATTCGCAGACGCGATCCTGCCATGGATCATGAACTGAAGGATTATTTGTTCACTGATAAACCTATTGCACATAGCTAATAAAGCCCGGCCAGCCGGTGTCGTTCCGGGCTTGACCCGGAATCCATTTTTGTCGAGCCAAAAACCAACTAAACCAGCAACCCACGGCAAACTCTCTGGTTTGATGATTTCGGCACTGACTTTGGTAATGCCAATAGTCTGCCAGGCTGCCACCTTGACAGCCTATGCAGTATTGCCCGCTGACACCTTTGTTCCAGGATCAACATCAGGTCAATTGATAAAGCCTGTCAACGACCGCAAACCACCATTCATGAACCAGCAACCTGTACAGGGCTTTTCAGCCGTGGTGCAAGCTGAAAAAGGTTCATTTTTCATTCTGAGCGACAATGGTTTTGGCCGTCGTGATAAATAGCACCACGCTGGGTATTGTAAACGACAACAATTATCCCCTTGGTCAGGCCCGCGACCACAGCGGCACACAACCTGATAATAACGAATTCATCCTCATTGAGGTTGATCCATTATGGGAATGAACAAAAGGCTATAATACACAGCCAACAATCGAATTATTCTGGAAAACAACACACTTCCTGCCACCTGCAAAGGCCCCTATCAAGGAGAGTTAACACATGAAGTCACGCGCTGCAGTTGCCGTAAAGGCCGGCCAACCACTCGAGATTACTGAAATTGACGTACAGGGCCCTAAAGAAGGTGAAGTATTGATACGCATGGTAGCCACCGGTGTATGCCACACCGATGCTTTTACACTTTCCGGAGAGGATCCCGAAGGGATTTTTCCATCGATTCTCGGTCACGAAGGTGGTGGTGTGGTTGAAGAAGTAGGCGCCGGCGTAAGCAGTGTTAAACCAGGTGACCACGTGATCCCCTTATATACGCCGGAGTGCGGTGTATGCAGTTTCTGTACCTCGGGCAAGACAAACCTCTGCCAGGCCATCCGTGTCACCCAGGGCCAGGGCTTGATGCCGGACGGAAGTTCGCGGTTCTCGCTCAACGGTGAAACCCTTTATCACTACATGGGTACATCAACATTTTCCGAATACAGTGTTATGCCGGAAATCTCGGTGGCAAAAATTAACCAACAAGCGCCATTGGACAAGGTTTGCCTGCTCGGTTGCGGAATTACAACCGGAATAGGTGCAGTATTGAATACGGCCAAGGTTGAAGCCGGTGCAACGGTGGCAGTTTTCGGGCTCGGCGGTATCGGGCTCAGCGTGGTCCAGGGTGCTGTCATGGCGGGTGCGTCACGTATCCTGGCCGTTGACCTGAATGATGATAAATTTGAAATGGCCCGTATGCTGGGTGCCACCGACTTCGTCAACCCCTCCAAATATGACCAGCCCATACAGGACGTTATCGTAGACCTGACCGATGGTGGCGTGGATTATTCATTCGAGTGTATCGGTAATACCAACGTCATGCGTTCAGCACTGGAGTGCTGTCACAAGGGCTGGGGGGAATCTGTCATCATCGGTGTCGCCGGTGCCGGTCAGGAAATTTGCACCCGGCCATTCCAGTTGGTAACGGGCAGGGTTTGGCGTGGAACGGCTTTTGGCGGTGTGCGCGGACGCAGTGAATTACCGGGTTATGTGGATAATTACATGGCTGGCAAAATCAATATCGATGATATGGTCACCCACACCATGGGTCTCGAAGATATCAACAAGGCTTTTGACCTGATGCACGCTGGTGAAAGCATTCGTTCGGTCGTGATTTTCTAATGACAGGGATTACTGAAATTTCGCGCAACCGCGTACATGGTGGTCAGCAGATACGGTTGCAACATCACTCCGAAACACTTCAATGCGATATGATTTTTGGAGTATTCCTGCCACCACAGGCAGAAACCGGCCCGGTACCAGTGCTGTACTGGCTCTCTGGCCTGACATGTAACGATGAGAATTTCGCTCAGAAAGCAGGTGCGCAACGGTTGGCAGCCGAACTGGGTCTGGCCATTGTCTGCCCTGATACCAGCCCGCGTGGTACCGACCTGCCCGGTGAACACGATAATTGGGATTTTGGCTCCGGCGCCGGCTTTTATGTCAATGCTACCCAGGCACCCTGGTCAGATCACTACAATATGTATGACTATGTGACCAAGGAACTGCCCACATTGGTCGAGGCCGAACTTCCGGTCACAGATAAACGCAGTGTCAGCGGTCATTCCATGGGTGGCCACGGTGCCCTGATGTGTGCCTTAAAAGATCCGGATAGCTTTCAGTCAGTATCCGCTTTCTCACCCATATGCCACCCGTCTGAAACACCCTGGGGCGTAAAAGCATTCAGTCATTACCTTGGCGAAGACCGCAATGACTGGCTTGAGTGGGATGCCACACAACTGGTCTGTGAGGTCAAAAAACAGTTACCCATTCTGATTGACCAGGGTCTTGATGATGATTTTCTGGGTGAAGAATTGAAACCCGGAAGCCTTGAGCAAGCTTGTATCTGTACCCATCATCCACTGGAAGTGCGTATGCAGGAAGGCTACGACCACAGTTATTTTTTCATCGCCAGTTTTATTGATGATCACCTGAGATATCACGCGAAAGCGTTAGGATTAAACCCATAGCACTAAAGAATCGCCGCGGGGCGCGCCTCCAGAATAGTGCAGTGCCGGGGCTTGCTGTAGGAGGCGCCCCCGGCGGCGATTTTTTAGCGGGGTGCAAACCTGACACAATCGCGGCGAGGCTCCCCTCCTACAGGGGTTTGCGCCCCGCGGCGATTATTTTTAAAATAAGATAAACAATCTATTCCTGGTTTAGCCACACCCTGGCCGCCAGGCCTGCCTTGGTTGAGTAGCCTACCGAACGGCTAACAATCTGCCCATCGCCGTCAATCACAAAGTAGGTAGGAAAACCTCGAATTTGCCAATCATTAGTGGTCTGAGAACTGCCCAACAACACGGGTAAATGCACCCCGGTCTCGTTGATAAACTCTCGCACATCGTCAAGACTTTCATATTCAAGTGCCACAGCCCTGGCCCAGGCTAACTGGCCGCTCGCAACCAGATCATCGAGATTATCAATACTC
>Ga0164313_10004536_pt1 | contig 12335 bp, 9 predicted proteins | sample GuaBasSedimGuay4_FD_113735 | JGI IMG/M metagenome (GOLD analysis project Ga0164313, IMG submission 113735) | Subseafloor sediment microbial communities from Guaymas Basin, Gulf of California, Mexico - Guay4, Core 4569-4, 0-3 cm | ecosystem: Environmental > Aquatic > Marine > Hydrothermal vents >... | reverse complement strand
CCGTAGTGGGCAACAGTATTATCTTCTTCTTGATGTGGTGGACCGCCCGGCCGCTCCTGGGATGGCGCTATCGGCAGGTTTTGGCAGCTCTGGCCCCCGGCTTCTCCGCCGCCCTCTCGGCGGGTTCGGTGGCGCTATTGCTTCGGGGATTCGGCGCATCGAGCCTCCTCGGGGCGTTCATCTCTTGCGCCATCACGGGGCTCATCGGCCTCGTCGCGGCCAGCTTGATGCTCAAGGTGACCGCTCCCGCCGAGGTGTCCGATGAAGGGGATTCACAGACTCCCTGAATCATCGAATCATTCTGCTATCGTGCGTCCCCATGGGGCGGGCAAAAAATCGCTTCGGAGCGATCGGCGCGACGATGGTCCTCTTGGCATGCGCTGCCGGGTGCGAGACGACCTGTCGCGCCCAAGCGACCGCCGACGAGCTCACGCCGCGGATTAGCGAGGTCACGGCCGGGGCGGTGACGGTCTCCTGGCCTGCCATCCGCGGTGCGACGGCGGTGCGCGTCATTTTCGGGACCGAGCCTCCCCGCGGCGACGAAGGCCGCATGCGCGGGACGAAGCGCGTGGCGGCCCTCGACGGCGGCGCGCATCGCTTCACCCTCGAGCATCTGCCGCCGAACGTCGACGTCTTCCTGCGCGTCGAGGCCGACACCCCTGCCGGTGAGCAGACCTCGGTGGTGCATGCACGAACCCTCGCCGGGCCCCGGGATGAGGGGGCCCCCGTCGTGGCCGTCGCGGGCATGGCGCCGAACGTATTGATGGTGACCTTGCGCGGCGGCAACGGGCGCGTGTGGGCGCGGCGCGGCTGGTCCGTGACGCGCCGCAACGGCGACGAGATCGCCGTTCGCGAGGTTCACCGCCACTCCTTGCCCGTGGCCCAGCCGGACTACGAACTGGGCTTTGGCGCCGACGACGACCTCTCGGAGGTCTCCGTGGACCACCGCATCTTTCTGGTCCTCGGCGAGGACATCGGTAGCCCCGAGATCCTGACGGTCCGCGGTCCGAACGATGCGCGTCTGCTCGTACCCTTCAACGACTGCTATCTCGAAACGCCGGTCATCCAACTCAATCAGGTCGGCTACAGCCCGAGGGCCCGGGTCCGGTATGCGTACCTCTCGGCCTGGATGGGGGACGGCGGCGGCCTCGACCTCACCGGCTTCCCGAGCGCCGCCGAGGTGCGCGCCGAGCCTGCGGATCCCCTCGCCGGTCACCCCGAGGTGGCCCACCCGGTTCGCATTCGTCGCCGGTCGAACTCGGACGAAGATGCCGGAGCGCCGGTCTTCGAGATCGATCTCTCGTCGCTCCCCGCCGACGAAGAAGCCATCTACCGAATCCACGTCCCCGGGGTAGGGGTCTCGTATCCGACCCGGGTCGCCGAGGCCGCGGTCTTCGAGTCCTACTACGTCACCGCCCGCGGGCTCTTCCACAACCGCTGGGGCGGCGACCTCCGTCGTGGCCTGACGGACTTTCCCCGGGCCCAGGACCACCGCTACGTCTTCGTCCGCGAGCAGGACAACGCCTTTGATTTCTTCCCGCAAAATACGCAGCCCGGAGGACGGCGCCTCGAACTTCGGGGCGGCTACCACGACGCCGGGGATTTCGACCAACGACCGATGCACACCGTCGTCCCGCAGCTGCTTCTGCGCGCCTACGAATCGTCACCGGCGAGCTTCTCCGACCGCCAGCTGATCTTGCCCGAGAGCGGCAACGGCAGAAGCGACCTCCTCGACGAGGCCCTCTGGGGAGTGGCGGCCTGGGAGGCGCTCCAGGAGCGTGATGGCGGGGTCAGGGCGGGGGTCGAGTCGACTCGTCATCCCTGGGGCATCTACGGCGCCGACCAAGACGAACTCGTCTACTACACCTTCTCTCGGGACGCCCAGGTGACGATGCGCTCCGCCGGAGTCTTCGCCCAGGCCGCGTTCCTGCTGAAGGACATCGACGGCGCCCGGTCCCGGGTCCTCAGGCGGCGGGCGGTCCGGGCCTATGCCTGGGCCGATGACCACGGCGCGCGAACGGCCTATCGGCTCTACGGCGCTGGTGAGCTCTACCGGCTGACCGGGGAGGCTTCGTACAAGGCGGCCTTCGAGGCGGCGTGGCGTTCCGTCGGGCCCTACGGCGCGTTCAGCAACTTCACCGACCGCCACAACTTTCAAGGGGACTATGCCCGGGGCGGTCAGGTCATGCCGGACTACATCCTCGGCTACCTGCTCGGGCCGGCACCGGACCCGGCCCTGGTCACCGCCGCTCGTCAGTACATCGGGCGACAGGCTGACGAAGTGGTCGGGGACATCCTCCGGTCGACCCGAGCTCACCGCAACGCGCGCCCCCAGGGGCGCCCCGCCGCGTGGGGGCAGGGCACGGTCATGGGCCGTTATCTCGACCCCATCTTCGCCCGCCTCGCCCTCGGAGACGTGTCCGCCGAGGACCGAGCGCGCTACTTCGATGCGATGAGCGTTGCCGCCGATTACGTGCTCGGCGCCAACCCCCTCGGCATGAGCTTCATCACTGGTTTGGGGACGGTGTCGCCGCAGGAGCCGCTGCACCTCGACTCCCTCGTCTCGGTCAAGAACGGGCGCGGCCCGATGCCGGGCATACCTATCTATGGCCCCGTGGAGAATCTGCCCCGCGCCGAGTATTATCGTTACGCCAGTACGGTGTTTCATCCCGCCTTCGAGCGGCATCCGTTGATGCGGCGCTATGCCGATGTGCGTTCCTTCGTCGTGACGAACGAATGCACCATTTGGGAGTGCCAGGCGCCGCACACCGAACACTTCGCGGCGTTGATCGCGCCTGGCCTCATGCCGACGCGCGCCCTTCGCCCGGAGACCCCTCGACGGGAGTAGTCACGATTGGGATGAGACCCTAGGCTCACGACAGGTAACCGCCATGAAATACAGAACTTCAATCCTCTCGGTCGTTTCCATATTCATCCTCGCGGCGGGCCTCGTGGGCTGCGGCGACGACGGGGTTTCTCCCGACGGCGGCGTCGACAGCGGTACGCCGACTGACGGCGCGACGGACACCGGCACGCCGACCGATGGGGCGACGGATACCGGCACGCCGACCGACGGCGGCATGGACAGCGGCACGCCCGATGGCGGCGGAGCGCTCATGTTCACCGGCACGGTCTACGTCGAAGGCGCGACCGATCGCGAACCCGACGGCGGCGTCGCCCCGTGGCCCGACGGCGGCATGCCCGACGGGGCCATGGTCACCCCCGGAGGCCGCGTCATCGGGGCCTCCGTCTTCTTGAAGAACCTGGCCGGCGAGGTCATGGCGACCACGACGACCGATGCGGTCGGCGAATACACGCTCAACGCGCCGACCGATACGCTCACCTTCCTTCAGGTCGACCCCATCACGGACTACGCCGGCTCCATCCGGGCGGAGCTGACCCGCGGTGGGGACTACGAAGCCTACGAGATGGTCCTCCCCGACGAAGCGGGCCTCGTCGCTACCACCGCTGCCGCCGGTGTGACCCGTGACCCGGCCACCGGCTTCATCGCCTGCGGCTTCAACCCCGTCGACAACGACGCGGGGGGCGAGGGCGCCGAGCTCGGCGCCTCCATCACCCACGACAACGCGTTCAACGTCACGGCTACCGGGGCCATCGTCGGCGACCGCCTGGTGCCCCTCTGCGAGGCCGGCGGCGGCAACCCCCCCGGCGCGAGGCCAGACGCCGTGTGCACGACCGAGGACCGCGCCAAGCAGATCTTCTTCCCCAACGTCGTCGAGTCTTTGGCTCCGGTGACGCCCCTCGACCCCGAGGCTGGGACCTGCGCCGAGCGCTTCGCCGTGGACCAGTGGCTCACCGCCCCGGGGTGCATGACCGTCGTCAACATCGACTGCTCGCTGTGACGCGATGGATAGTCTCCGATTGCTCGGCGTCGACATCGCCGACCTGACGATGGACGAGGCGCTCGGCTTCTTGACCGAGCGCGTCGAGGACCGGTCCCGGACCGACGTTCTCTATTACGTAAACGCCCACACCCTCAACTGCGCCAGCGACGACCCCGCCTATCGGGACGTGCTGAACGGCGCCGACGTCGTTTTTGGCGACGGGACCGGCGTGCGTTGGGGGGTGAAGATGCAGGGGGGGCGCATCAAGGCGAACCTCAACGGTACCGACCTGACCCCCGCCTTCCTCGACGCGACGGCCGGGCTGGGTTTCCGCTACTATTTGCTCGGGGCCTCCGAGGACACGATCGGCCGGACCGCGGCGTTTTGTCAGGAGCGCTTTTCGGGGTGGGACCTCGCGGGCTTTCACCACGGCTTCGTCTTCGACGGTCCCATCGAGCCCGTCCTCGAGGACATCGCCGCGGCCAAGCCCGACATGCTCCTCGTCGGCATGGGCAATCCGATTCAAGAACGTTGGATTCACGAACATCGGGACCGCCTCGACGTGCCACTGGTGGCGGCCGTTGGTGGCCTCTTCGATCACTGGGCGGGCAACATCGACCGAGCGCCGTCGTGGGTACGCGATGCCGGCTTCGAATGGCTGCAGATCCTCATTCAGCAGCCCCACAAGGCGCGTCGCTACCTGCTCGGCAACCCCCTTTACCTCTTTCGCGTCGCTCGCGAGATAGGCCGCCGTTGACCGGGCCCAAGTCCGAGTCGATCACGCGCCAGCGATGGATGGCAAAGAAGGCCGCCCGAGCCGCGGTCGCTTTTGGGTCCGTGGCCACCGGTCGGCTTGCTCTGGTGGAGCGACTGCGCCTCGGTCCTGAGGTGCGCGTTCTGACCTACCACCGCTTTGGTGATGCCGACCGTGAACCATTTCGAGTCGCGGCGAAGTCCTTCGAAGAGCAGGTGCGCTACCTCGCGGAACGCGGCCTCGCGCTCTCGCTCTCCGAGTTCGAACAGTTTCTCGCCGGGGACCTCGTGCCGAAGCGAGGTGCCTCTCTCGTGACCATCGACGACGGCTCGGTGAGCGTGCACCGCGTCGCCCTGCCCATCTTGCGGGACCACGGCGTTCCGGCGGTGCTCTTCACCGTCGCCGGGGCCGTGGGCACCGGCCACGGCCAAGACGGGAGCGCCGCCGAGGCCTTCGTCGATTGGGATGAGCTCGCCGAAATCGCAGCTGGCGGAATCGCCGTTCAATCCCATTCCATGACGCACCGGTCGATGGCCCGGCTCTCGGTCAACGAGGTCGCCGACGAGGCGGCGCAATCCCGGGAGCTCCTCGAAGGGCGCCTCGGGGGCGACGTCCGCAGCTTCGCCTACCCGTACGGGACGCGGGCCGACTACGACGCGGGGACGGCAAGGGCCATCCACGACGCGGGCTATCGCTGCATCTTCACCTCGCAGCACGGGGCGATCGGCGCGGGGGCCGACCCGCTCACCTTGCCCCGCGTGAAGATCGAAGGCGGGGAGGGCATGGCGATGTTTCGCTTGGCGGTCGCCGGCGGCCTCGATGCGTGGAGCGTCGTGGACAGGTCGCTCTACGCGCTCCAGACGCCCGGTTGAGGCGCCCTACCGAGCGGCCCACGCGCGACGGCGCATGCGCAGCCAGCCTTCGGCGACGGCGAGCAGTCCGGCCAGGAGGAAGAGCCAGGGGGCGATTCTCCGCTTCGCGACGGTGCCTCCATCGGCTCGCTGGGTCTCGACGCTCGAGGGGACTTCGTTCGGGCCGCCGGGGGTGAGGTCGCTCTCGGCGCTCGGCGGGGCGACGACGAAGGCCGCCGGACCGATGTCGGAGGGGGTCGCGCCCCGGGCGGCGGCGAGGACTCGGTAAGCTCCGGGGGCTACGGTCTCGTCGAAAGTGAAGGTGCCCCTCTCGTCGTAGTCGTGGCGGCTGCCATCGGGGCCGACGATGACCATCGTGTCCGCCCCGGGGGGTGTCGCCAGCTCGAGCGCCGCGCCGGGCACGACCGCTCCCCGGGGCCTCTCGCCGTCTGGCGCGAGGTGTTCGATGAGCTCGACCATCAGGGGGAGAAACCCCGGCTGGTAGGGCAGGTCGGACCAAGCGGCGTCGAGGGTGACGGCGAGGACGGCGGTTCGTCCGGAGCCGAACTGGCCGAGGACCAGAGCGGGACTGCCGTCGGTGAACGCGAGGGCCACCTGGGCCCCGGTCGGCGGGGCGTCGAGGACCCACCGACGGGTCGTCACGGTCCCTTCGAGGTTCGAGACTCGAAGGCCCGAGGCTGATACCGGAGCTGCCGCGGAGGGACTGGGCGGCGCCAAGGACAGACCCTCACTCGGGGCGATGGCGCTCGGGCGGGCCGGGAGCAGCTCGCCGAGGCGCGCTGCGTAGGGGCCGGTTTCGACGCGGTCTCCGCCGGTGATCAGGAGCCCACCGCCGTCCTCGACGAACCGGTAGAGGCGCGTCGTCGCCTGCCGTGAGGGCACCCGGACGTTGGCCAGGACGATGACGTCCCAGGCGGCGAGGTCGAGGGCTTCGGCGGTGTCGGGGTCGACGACTCGATAGCTGAGCACGCCGTGGTCCAGAGGCGCGAGGTCGAGGGCGCGAGCGAGGTAGCCGACTTCGTCTCGGTCGCGGCTCGGGTGGGGGTCTCCGTCGACCAGGAGGATTCGCACCGCCGCAGACCGCCGGAGCAGCACCGCCCGTTCATCGTCGACCGCGAGGGCATCGCCCTCGTCACGGTCCAGGACCAAGCGTGCCGACGGGTCTCCGTCGACGGCGAGGGGGCCGTGGAGGGTGACCCGGCTCGACCCCGTCGTGAGGTCGACGGAGCGGGCGTCGATCTCCGCGTCGCCCTGGAGCAGTCGGACTCGCGTCTGTGGGAAGTCGCCGTGAGCGCGGGTATGAACCGCGATGGAAACCTGTCCCGGGGTCGTCGGGTCGATGGCGACCTCGGCGGCGATGATGGCTCGGTTGTCCGGTTGGCCTTCGAAGCGACGGTCCTCGACGGAGATCCCACCTTCGGGCCAGCGCACGTCGTCGACGTGGGCGTGGGCGGCGCCGTCGGTGAACACCAGGAGGCGCCGGGCCTCGACCCCCGCCCCGGCGAGCTCGCGAATCGCTCGGGCGACGGCTCCCGGAAGGTCCGTGGCACGGGCGCTCGGTGCGCCTCGTCCGCCCAGAGCCAGCCGGGCGGCTTCGAGGTCGTCGGTCCGAGGGACGAGCAGTCGCACGGGGCTCCCCGCGAGGATGACCGAAACCTCGGAACCCTCCGGGAGGGCGTCGATGGCGTCTTGGGCTTCCGCCCGGGCGAGGGCGGCGAGGGTCTCTTCTCCTGCTTCTCTTGCTCCTCCTGCTCCACCTGCGACGAGGGGACGCTCCATGCTCATCGAGTCGTCGATGACGATGGCAACCGAGGCGGCTTGGCCATCGCCGTAGGCGAGGCGGACTTCGATGAAGGGGTCGGCTACCGCGACGACTAGGCCGACGACCAGGAGAATGCGCGCCGCGAGGAGCAGGAGGTCGACTACATGCACCCGCCGCCGGCTCCGGGCCATGGCCCGGGAGAGCAGGGCGACCGTTGGCAGTTCCACCCGCGGTAGGTCGCGGCGTCGCATCAGGTGGGCGGCCACCGGAACAGCGGCGGCGAGCAGGCCGAGGAGCATGAGCGGCGTCGCGAAACCCACGGTGCTTCCTCAGCGCGATCCCGGGGAGCCCGTTGAGCCAGTGGCCCGTCGACCGGCGGCGAGCACCTCGCTGAGCTGTTGCTCTGGACGTCCGTCGGTGCGCGCGAGGGTATAGCGCGCGCCGGCGGCGACCGCGCGCCGGCGTGATGTGTCGATGAACGCCTCTATCTCGCGCTTATAGGACCGACGCACGGCGTCCGCGTCGGCATCGATGGCGTCTTCGCCTTCACAACCCAGGAACCGGGTCGGGCCCGGGAAGGGCAGGTCGATTTCGTCGGGGTGCAGCACGTGGAAGAGAATCACCTCGTGGCCCCGGGAGACGAGGTGGGCGATCGGGGCGAGGGCGTCTTCTTGCAGGTCGATGAGGTCGCTCGCGATGGCCACGACGCCGCGGCGGCCGGCGCGCTCGGCGACGGCATAGAGGGCGGCGCGCAGGTCCGTCGGGGCGCCGGGCTCTGGCGGTTGGGCGAGGGCCGTGAGCACCGTCTCGAGGTGGGCCGGGCGGGTGCGCGGGGGCACTACGTCGCCGACCTCGTCGGTGAAGAGGGCCGCGCCGGCGGCGTCGCCCTGGCGGATGAGCACGTAGGCGAGGGCCGAGAGGAGGGTCGCGGCGTGGGTGTGTTTGTTCGCGGGCCCCTCCTTGCTGCGTTTGCCGTCTTTCGGATACGCCATCGATCCGGAGCGGTCGAGGACCAGGGTCGCCCGGAGCTGCGTCTCCTGCTCGAAGCGCTTGATGACGTCACGGTCGGTCCGGGCGAAGGCCCGCCAGTCCAGGAGCCGGGGGTCGTCCCCGGGCCGGTACTCGCGGTGCTCCACGAAGACCACCGAAGCGCCCCGGTGGGGGCTTCGGTGCATGCCCGAGAGCAGCCCTTCGACGGCGCGCCGGGCAGAAAGGGTCAGGCTCTGGACGCGCTGGGCGACGTCCGGGTCGAGGCTCACGACGCGATGCTCACGGGCGAACGGCCTCGAGGATGGCCGCGATGATGTCCTTCGAGGCGACGCGCTCGGCCTCGGCCCGGAAGTTGATGACCAGGCGGTGCCGGAGCACCGGGGCGGCGAGGGCGCGCACGTCTTCGACTTCGGCGGCGAAGCGTCCGTCGAGGACCGCTCGGGCTTTGGCGCCGAGGATCAAGGCCTGGCTCGCTCGCGGGCCTGCGCCGAAGGCCACATAATCGCGGACGAGCTTTGGAGCGCTTCGAGTGCTCTTGGACTCTTGGTCCGGCCGGGAAGCCCGAGCGATGGCGACCGCATGTTCGATGACGTGGTTGGCCGCGGGCACCCGGGGGACGAGCTCTTGGAGCGCGAGGATCTCTTCGCGCCCGAGGACCGCCGACGGCGTCTCCTGGGCCGGCGCGGTGGTGCGCTGGACGATCTCGACCTCTTCGGCCGCGGACGGATAACCCACGTCGATTTGGAAGAGGAAGCGGTCGAGCTGCGCTTCCGGGAGTGGGTAGGTGCCCTCTTGTTCGATGGGGTTCTGGGTCGCGAAGACCAGGTACGGCGCTTCGAGGGGATAGGTCCGGCCGCCGGCGGTTACGCGCCCCTCGGCCATCGCCTGGAGCAACGCCGCCTGGGTCTTCGGGGGCGTCCGGTTGATCTCGTCGGCGAGGAGGATGTTGGTGAACACCGGCCCGCGCACGAAGCGGAAGCGCCGCTCGCCGGTGGTAGGGTCGATCTCGAGGACGTCCGTCCCGGTGATGTCGCTGGGCATCAAGTCCGGGGTGAACTGGATGCGGTTGCTCGAGAGCGACAGGACCTCGCCGAGGGTCGTGATGAGCAGGGTCTTGGCGAGGCCGGGGACGCCGACGAAGAGCCCATGGCCCCGAGCGAAGAGGGCTACCAGCAGGAGGTCGATGACCTCGTCTTGGCCCACGATGCGCTTCTTGACCTCACGGAGGATCGCGCTGTGGGCGGCGGCGAGGTGTTCGACGCGCTCGACATCGTTTGGGGGCGCGGGGTGCAGTTCGACTGGGCCATCCGGGGTCGCCGGGGCTTCTTGGGCCTCTTGGCCTTCTTGGGCCGGTTCTTTCTGCATTTTCCGCGCGTGGGTTGCGTCGCTCACGGACGGGAAGCTAGCAGCCCACGGGAGATCCTGCGACCGCCAGAAGCGTCTCGGAGCGTCCTATGAGAGCGCTGGCGTTGCGCAGGCCCCGCGCCTGCTATGATGCGCTCGTGCTTGGACTATCGCAGGGTGCCCCGAAGGCGACCCTTTGGCTGACCCTCGTTTCTCTAGCCCTTCTAGCCCTTCTTGCAGGGACGGGCTGCTGGACCGACCCCGTTCGTGGTGACACGGGCCCCGTCGCCGACGCCGGAGGCGACACCGGCCCGGCGCCGGATACGTCCGTTCCGCCGCCGACCCCCTATGCCTCGGGTGTGGGCTATCCTTTCGACGCCGATCCCCTGCGCCTCGACGACGCCAACCTCGAAGGCGTGAGCCCCGCGACCCTCCCGGTCATGGCCGCCTCGCCCTGCCGGGAGCCGGTCTTGGTCACGGTCACCCGGGTCCTCGACGGCGACACCATCTTCGTCAACGCCCCGGGCCTCGCCGAGCGAGTGCGCCTGATCGGCATCGATACCCCGGAGATCGCCCACGACCCGGAGCCGGCTGAATGCTACGGCGTCGACGCCCACGAGTTCACCAAGGCACTCCAGAGCCGCACCGTCTGGCTCACCTTCGACGCCGAGTGCCGGGACCCCTTCGAGCGGCTCCTCGCCTACGTCTGGGTCGGCAACGGCCCGCAAGACCTCTGGGCCCGTCAGATCATGCGCCGCGGCTACGCCCGGACCCTGACCATCGCGCCCAATACGTCCTTCGTGGACGTGCTCTCGGACGACCAGTTCGCCGCGACGAGCGCGAGCGCGGGGCTCTGGGGCGCGTGTCGCTGAGGGGCGCCTTGCCCTGACTCTCAGAAGTCGCGGATGCGCCCCGCCAAATCGGGGCGGTCGATGAACGGGTTCCGGTTGCCCTGGAACGCCTCGATGCGCTCGTTGCGTTGGCGCTCCCGGTCGTCGACGGGGTCTTCGGCGTGCCACTCGCGGAGTACGGCTTCTTCCTTGTCGTCGATGGCGCCGTCGGCGGAGCGGTCGTTGTCGTCGAAGACGATGCCGATAGTGCTGTCGAGGGCGTAGCGGGCGACCATGTAGAAGTGCGCACGGGCGACGTCGCCGCGGCGCTCGGGGCGCACCTGATAAACGAGGTCGCCGGTGCCGTTCACGTTCGGGCCGAGGCGTGAACTCGGGTTGGTTGCGGCGGCGTTGAAGCCGTAGTGATAGGACGACCGCGAGGAGTTGCTGGTCCGGTCCACGGCGAAGATGTGGTGCAGGTCCGAGACCATCGGGTCGAGGCGGTCGAATTGGCCCTGGGGCCAGGTGTGCTCGGTATTGAATCCGCTCTGGAAGGCCAGGATGCTTTCGCCGGGGGCCTCGATGACGGCGCCGTTGTAGAGGCTCTCGATGAGGCCATCTTGCACATCCACGGTGCCGAAGAGCAGGGTGCGGGCGCTGTTTACGCCTCGGTAGCCGTAGACCTGGTGGCCCCCGATGCGAGCGTAGAGTCCGGCGAGCAACGCGCCGTCGGTCAGCTCGTCGAGGTCTGAGTAGTCGAGGGTCGGGGCGACGTCGGCGTTGAGGCCCGAGATGGGGGCCGGCGCGAGGTTTCCGTAGTCGGCATCGTCGCTCTCGACCCGGAAGTGCACCGAGAAGGGCATGTCGCCATCGAGGAAGTCGTCGCGGACGCCGGTGACGCGGATTTCGACTTCGCGGGCCCAGTGGTTGTCGACCCTCGCCTCGCCGTCGGGGATGACCTCGCAGCCGATATTGTCCTGCCGGAAGCCGTCCGCGCAAAAGAAGGCGCGGGTGGGGAAGATGACGGCCTCGGAGTGGTCGTCGCTCTCGATCCATACCTGAACGCTCGAGGACGGCTCGGATCCGAGATGCAGGCGGAAGACCTGACTGGCCCCGTCTTCGCTGGTCCGCACGGAGGTCGCATCGACGCGGATGGCGGGGCCTGCCGGAGGTGGCTCGACCGGCGGTTCACACGTCCCCGACTCGCAGGTCAGAGTCAGGCGGTAGTACCCGCGGTCCGCGCCGGCGTAGGTGCCGAGGAGGGCCAGGTATTCGCCCCGGGCATCGACGGTGAAGTCTCGGATGCGGGCGTGCAGACCGTACCCGCCGTCGTCGTCGAAGGCGATGGTGGCGGCGCCGTAGAACCCGTCGTCGTTCTTCGGCCCATACAAGAAGAGGGTGGAGTCGAGGTGCCTGGCCGTGCCCCGGTGGGAGTTGTCGAGGGTGATGACGGCGCCGGCCTCGGCCGTGAAGGTGTATCCGTCGAGTTGGTCCTCGCGGGTGAAATCACCCGTGACCTCGCCCCCGAACTCGAGCCTGCCGAGAGGAGTGACGGTTTCTCCGCCCAAGTCGGCTTTGGTGGGATCGGCCAGGACGGGCGCATCGACCGAGTCTTTGTCGGCCGCGCAGCCCGCGATCAAGAAGGACAATGTGCTCGAAATCAGAATCGTCGTCACAACGGACGCGAGGCGGATGCCGATGCGAGGGGCCGGGTGGGGGAACGTCATCTTCGCCATCTGGGGTAAGAGGGTATCACTCGGGGGGCGTCGGTCGAAGGCGGGCGAACGGCATTTGTATTACCGGGCGTCCGCGCGAACGAGGATGGCGCGGCGCAGGTGCCTCGGCGCGGGGGTGGCTTCGAGTTCGGCGAGGCCCTCGATCGCGTCCTGGGGTAGCCAATAGAGGATCGTGTCGGCGACACGGGGCCCGCCCACGATG
>Ga0164313_10004535_pt1 | contig 12338 bp, 8 predicted proteins | sample GuaBasSedimGuay4_FD_113735 | JGI IMG/M metagenome (GOLD analysis project Ga0164313, IMG submission 113735) | Subseafloor sediment microbial communities from Guaymas Basin, Gulf of California, Mexico - Guay4, Core 4569-4, 0-3 cm | ecosystem: Environmental > Aquatic > Marine > Hydrothermal vents >... | reverse complement strand
CAAGGTTGTTTTCCATCTTGATATGAGAAGATCCTTCATCTGGATAAAGTCCCCAGCCACCATAAGAATAAGCATATATATCATGTGCCACATTGTGGCTAACTTCGGTTCCTTCTGAAATTCCGAGTGTATATACTGCGGCCATATCACTCAGAAGTGCCCAGCCGATGTGATGGATGTGGTTGTAAAGGATCTTATTGTTTTTTGCAGGGCTGTTCGCATATCCCCATACCCATCCAACTGAAACACCAGTATAGCGAAAGTCTCCAATATCGTTGTGAATAACTGAATTATTACCACTTTGGCCTATCCATACACCTACGGCTGAAGGATAGCGCATGCCACCAGATTGAATGATATTGTTGACAAGATGAATATTTCCCGTAGCAAGCAGGGAATCTTCCTGTAATTTAGTTTCCCCGATTCTCACGCCACCAGCGCCCAGGTCATGTATGTAACAATTCTTCACAAAAATGTTTTGACAACCTTTTCTAAACCACAAGCCATGCTGGCCGGTGTGATTGAAGGTACAGTTTTCAAAGGTGATGTTTTTTGCACCGTCAATTGTAATTGCTGCATCGACAGTGGATGCTGCCTGGGCGGGCTCAAATCCTTCATTGGGAAGGGGGTAGTTTGCATGGCTGAAGGTAATACCACGGAAAATAATGTTTTGTACAAATGCTTGTGATTCTGGCTTGCCTTGAATCACCAATAGTTTTTCCTGAATGGGTATGGTGAGCTGCGTATGTTCGTACACCTCTCCAGGCATTGGAAAATAAAGAATGCGTCCATCGGCAGTAGCTAACCATTCACCGGGCTGGTCAAGTGACGCCTCATATCCGGCGAGGAAAAAGCGTGTTTGGTTAGTAAAGGAATTCCATGGTTTTAGCCCCTGGCCGGTTGAGATTATGATACCTTTTTTGTAGTCAATAGAATCGATACGACGGATCATATTGTCCCATTTGAAAAATGCATGTAATGTCAGGAGGTCTGATTCTTCAGGTTTTATTTTCTTTATTGCTTCTCGTGCATCGGCTTCCAAATAAATGTATTGTGTTGCGCGTTTAGGAAATCTGCCGCCACCGTCTTCAAGAATTTTTTGTTCTACTTTCTTCATGTAAAAATACCCTCCATCTTTATTTGGGGTTCGGGCCGGAGTGGCTCTGCGGCCGTTTACATAAAGGTCAGAAATGCCGGAGGAGGGCGCTACACCTGGATTTGTTTCCCAAATCCCATCATCTCGCTGAGTGATTTGAGTTAGTTCAATACCTCCTGAAATTACAGGATGTGCATTTACATCAGCTTCAAAAACAACAGGATATTGATCTGAACCGCTGTCTATGAACTTAAGAACAAGTGGTTGGTCTATGTGCCATGTTCCATCGTGTAAAATTATATGAATAGTATCTTTGAGTGAGCCTTTCTTTTTTAGACTGTAGATGGCGTCTTGTGCACCCTGTAAGGTAGCAAGTGGTTTTTTGGACGTGCCTGGATTCTTGTCATCTCCATCGGGTGCAACATGAATTTGATAACCAGGTGAAGAACACGCAGCTAACAATGCGATGAAAACAACTCCCAATATATACGAGCTTAAAAATTTTACTTTAAATGCTGTTGAAAGATATGTCATGATATATATTAATGATTAAATGCGATGATTTGTTTACAAATTTATTGTTAATGCATAAATAATTTGTGGTAGAACCAATTATATTATGGATAATTGATGAACTAAGAGTAAAACTATATAAAGTTATAATTATATGAAGATTAAATTGTTGTATTTTCCATTGATATGGGTTATGGTAGCATCTTGCATTGATAAAAAACCAATCGTTTCAGAACGTCCAAACATAGTATTTATCATTGGCGATGATGTTGGATGGAATGATATAGGGTGTTATGGGAATTCAGGAGTAAAAACACCAAACATCGATCGACTTGCTAATGAAGGAATTCTTTTCAATAATGCCTTTTTAACTGCCAGTTCCTGCAGCCCAAGCAGGTGTAGTATCATCACCGGTCGCTATCCCCATAACACAGGAGCAAGTGAGCTTCATTCACCATTGCCGGAAAATCAGGTTTTATTCCCTGAAATTCTTAAAGCACAAGGGTACTATACAGCACAAGCGGGTAAATGGCATTTTGGCGGTGGCGGCTTGGGGCCTGCTGTGAGAGCATTTGATAGAAAATCCATCTCGAAAAAGGAAAATGGGGATGGAGGCGAAAATATGTGGGTAAGGATTTTGCAGGAACGCCCAAAAGACAAACCATTTTTTATGTGGTTTGCCTCGTATGATTCGCACAGGACCTGGGGTGCGGATAAATTTCAGGTGACCCATGGACTGAAAGATGTTACCGTGCCATTGTTTTTGGTTGATGGAAAAGAGACCAGGGCAGATCTTGCTTCTTATTATAATGAGATATCAAGGCTGGATTATTATGTGGGAGAAGTGGAGAGTGAACTAAAGCGACAGGGGGTTGCTGAAAACACTATTATAATCGTGACATCTGACAATGGCAGACCTTTCCCCAGGAGTAAAACACGTGTTTATGACAGTGGTATGAAAGCGCCATTGGTGATAAAGTGGCCGGAAGGTATTGCACCAGGAAGTATTTCTGATGCCTTATTGAGTGTTATAGATCTGGCACCAACTCTACTTAAACTCGCAGGCATTCAACCCGGACCAACTTTTCAGGGCAGGAGTTTTATAGATCTTTTTGATAATCCTGAAAACGAATTCAGGAATTATATATTTTCTGAACACAATTGGCACGATTATGAAGCTTATGAGCGACAAGTGCGTACAAAAGATTTCATGTACATTATTAACAAACGGCCGCAATTTGATTCCTGGGGACCGGCAGATGCTGTTGTCAGCCCTTCAATGAAGGAACTATATTCTACATATCAAAATGGCAAACTTAATAAATATCAGATGGATATTTTTACAAAACCCAGACAGGAGGAGGAGTTGTATGATTGTAAGGCTGACCCTTTTCAGCTAGTGAATATTGCAGGTGAGCCTGGATATAATAAGCAATTACAATCGCTTCGGGTAATACTTGACCTTTGGCAGAAAGAAACCGGAGATACTTGTCCGGAGCATCTTACACCCGACCATTTTGATCGCATAACGGGAGAACGTGTTTTGGAAGGATTTCAATGGGGGGAGATGCCTGGTGTTTCGCGCGGCGCCGACACGATTACAGAACCAGGGTCGTTTTAACTTATTGATTCATACATCAATTTTGGTTCAGATTGGGACATGAAAAAACTTCCTCAAGAATTCTACACAAGAGATGATGTTACTACAATAGCAAGGGATCTCCTTGGTAAGGTGCTTTATACCAAGATCGAAGGGGATGGAGTTACTGCCGGGATGATCGTAGAAGTTGAGGCTTATTCCGGCCGGGATGATAAGGCCTGTCATGCCAGCAATGGCACGAGAACAAATCGCACTGAAATTATGTATGCACCTGGAGGGGTGGCTTATGTATATCTGATTTATGGTATGTATCATCTTTTTAATGTGGTAACTAATGTGGAAGGTAGAGCTGATGCCATATTGGTCCGGGCACTGGAGCCCATACAAGGCATAAAAATGATGTTGAAAAGGAGAAAATTGTTAAAAACCAATAAACGATTAACATCAGGCCCGGGGGTGCTTAGCCAGGCAATGGGGATAAACACAAATATGTACGGGGAAATACTAACTGGTGAAAAAATATGGATAGCTGATAATGGTTTCACCGTTGATGAGAGAGATATCTTATCAACTACCAGGATTGGAGTAGATTATGCCGGAGATGACGCCCTTAAATCCTGGCGGTATTATATAAAAGAAAATCCATGGGTAAGTAGGGTATAAGCCCATAAAAATGTATTTTTATTGTAGGCATTTGGTGACAGGTAAAAATCTTGTTAGCTTCACCTTAGAAAACTAAATATTTGGCAAGTGATTATGTTATTTGGCCTTTATTTGTTGAATTAAGTTGAATAATGAATATCGATTAACGAATAATGATTTGAGTTGTAACTTGATTACATCATAATTATAAAATCGTTAATCGGAGTTCGAAATTTAAAAAAACTGAAAGTGATAAAAGACACAATTTAGGGGCAAATCATTGCTTCATTAAAGAAAATTGTGATTTGTGTTTATTTTCAACTTCACTGTTTGATTGATGATAAGTACTAGTTGGTTAATAAGAGCCGATTAAATATGAATAAAATACTATGCCCAATCGATTTTTCAAAGGCATCATTAAATGCTCTGGAATTTGCGGCTGCAATTGGGGAGAAAAACAATTCGGAGATTATCCTGCTCAATATATTTACCGAGGCAGATTTTAATTTGATCCTTAATCACGAAGGAGTCGACAGTGAGTATAAAGAATTATTGCAACAAGCTGAGCGTAGATTAGAATCTATCAGGGATGAAATTAATAAAATCAGTCAACCGCGTGGGCTAAAGGAATGTACATACTTGTTAAAATCCGGGAAAGTTGTGGATGTATTGAGTGATTGTGCGCAGGAAGGTAAAGTTGATTTGATTGTAGTTGGAACCACAGGAGCTTCAGGGTTTGATAAAAGGTATATTGGAAGTAAAGCTGTTAGCATTGTGGAACATGCCAGGTGCAACGTACTTTGTATACCTGAAAACCGGAATTATCACGGTATTAATAGTTTTGTTTATGCTACAGATTACCAGGAGGAGGATAAAATTTCTATTCAGCTACTGGTTCTTCTCGCAAATCAGATGAATGCCTCTATAGATATCTTGCACATATCACATCACAATGATACCATTGATAAGGCCATTTACGAAGATTATATACATGAAATGAAGGCCTTTATTTCATATGATAAGCTTTCATTTAACAGGAAGGTTTATCATCATATTTCAGAGGGCCTGGATGACTATATGAAAACTTCAGAATCAGATTTGTTGATTTTATTGTATAAGAAACGCAATTATTTTGAGAATCTTTTCCATCACAGCCTGACCAAACATCTATCAAATTTCGCCGATTTCCCTTTTATGGTGATGAAGTTGTGATTGTTAAATTCATCAGGTTAGGTTAAATGGTGTGCTATATTTTAAAGTATAAAAGCAGAATTGTGTAATTTAGCGTGGAATTGAATCCGAAATGAATATGAAGTATTTTTTATTGACAGTATTTTTATTTTGCGTTGTTCATGTGTCTGGCCAGACCATCGATCAGCAGAATTTACCTGAAGTAACTAAAGCCCTGAATTCTCGATGGGATGAAAACAATCCAGTTTTGAGTCCTGATGGCAAGATCATTTATTTTACGCGAGCCAATGATAGTTTAAATGTCGGTGGAGTAAAGGATAAAGGAGATATTTGGTTTTCGCAATTGGGTGAAAGAGGACACTGGCAAGAGCCGGAAAATCTAGGAGAACCGGTCAATGACAACACCCGAAACAGTATTTTGGGTTTTTCATCTGATGGCAGTGTTATGTTTTTGAACATTCAGAAAAGGCATGGTGGCGGTTATATCAGTAATGATGGTGTCGGCTTTTCGGTTAAACAGGAAAATGCAGGATGGTCCATCCCAAAAAAGATGCAGATGGATTATTATCTGAATAAATCAGACTTTCAAAGTGGTTGTGTTTCGAAAGATGGTCGGGTGATGTTGTTGTCTATGCAATCGTATGCATCACGTGGGGAGGAGGATCTTTATGTGTCATTCTATCAAAATGGTAGTTGGACCCAACCGAAAAATTTGGGATCGGATATTAACACCACGGCACAGGAAATGACACCTTTTATTTCTGTTGATCTGAAAACACTTTATTTTTCGAGTAATGGATATGGCGGAAAAGGAGGAAGGGATCTGTTTAAGTCAGAACGGTTGGATGAATCCTGGAGAAAGTGGTCGAAACCAAAAAACCTTGGAAGTGAAATAAACAGTAATGGTGTGGAGCTGTCTTATTTTATCGATTATATAAATAAAGTGGGATATTTCTCAACAACGCAGAATTCGGATGGTTATGGGGATATCCGTGTTATGCCTGTGGATATATCACTACCTGACACCATTCCAGTTGATACAGCTGAATCTTTTAAGGAACTTGCCGTTGTGGTTGTGCCGGATCCGGTTATTCAACCAAAACAAGAGTTGATTTTTAGGGGTAAGGTAGTAGATGCTAAAACTGTTAAGTCGATAGCTGCCGCAGTACAATTGCAGGGGAATGGATTTGAAGAAAACATAAACACTTCTGCTACTACCGGGTTATTTGAAGTTCGCCTGCCTGGTGAAACTTTAGATTTTGATATTTCAATTAAGGCACCGGGTTATATGGGTTATGAAGAAACGGTGCAGGATATATCCGCTGACGGAAAAATCGAATTGTTTTCATTAGCACCTCTGACGGTTGGTACAACCATTAGATTGAATAAGGTGTATTTTGAGCGGGGGAAAGCTGTTTTACTTGATAGTTCATTTAGCGAATTGAACCGCGTATCTGAAATGATGCTGGAAAATCCGGGTGTAAAAATTGAATTGTCAGGTCATACTGATAATCAGGGGAATGCCAAGTTGAATTTAGAATTGTCAAAAGAACGAGTAGACGCGGTATTGACCTATCTTGTTTCAAATGGTGTGGATGCTAAGCGGATCAAGGGAAAGGGATATGGTGGTACCCGGCCTGTTGCCAGCAATGCCACGGAAGAAACCCGTAGATTGAACCGGCGGGTTGAGTTCAAGATTCTAAAAAGTAAGGTGGATTAGAGATAATTATTATAAATTAATTGAGTAAAAAAAACAAAATTGATCTTGATCAGATTGATCTGGATAAGCTCAAGGACTTGAGTGTAGAAAATCCAGGATTAATATCTTTTCCACACACCGTAGGCAGTGCGGTGGTTAAGCCTGAAGATAAAGGTAGAATTAAGGGGCTGGCTATGGCTGCTATGGAAGAGCAGACTACAACTCAGTTGCGTCAGCTTTACGATCAGATGAAAGTGTTGGCCGAACAAGCTCAGGCCATAAAATCAAGGGTTCAGGTTTCTGAAAGAGTCTATCAGGCACAAATAAATTTTGATCCGGTTATTGGGAAAGAGTATTTTTTATATAAGAAATCATCCGGCAAGGATGTACTGTCTATGATCGCACCTGAAGAATGGGGTAAGACAATCCCTTACGTTAGATTTGTGGCTAAAGTAAAATTGTTGTCAGACCACACATGGGAAGTGTTTAGTAAATAAGATACGGCTACAGTTTTTGAATTTTCACATTAGTCACGAAAAAATAAGAAGGTTTTATGTGAAATAATATTTTGTTAAGCATTCGGGTTGAGGTCTAATCCATAGTGGTTTAGTTTGATGTTAGAGATAAAGTGGGAAAAAATCCCGAAGGGATGATATTTTTGTAGATAAAAAGATTAAAATATCTGAGTTTAACCCAGAAGGGGTGATATTAATTTTGAAGACAAATATTTATTTGAATGGGATGAATAATGCCACCCCTTTGGGGTTAGCGTAAATGTCCTATCGTACAATTCTACAATTCTGACACCCCTTCGGGGTTTTTAAATTTGAACTGCTATAATTGTGCATAATCATAATCCCAAGATAGAGAAGCATATTTTGCGTGAAATTTATTGAGTTTTGAAACAGCATTAAAGGAATTTAGAATTATGAGTCGTGAATTTGTGCTTTCTGCTTCAACTTATAGAGTTATATATGGAAGTTGGTGAAGGATAGAAAAGTATACACAAATCAGATATATTCAATAATTAAGTATAAAATTATTTTTTGGTTCACCGATTTTTTTGGGGTGTTCACCGATTTTATCTGTTGGAGGTAGGTTTCTTCATCTATATTTGAGCTAAACAAAATAATAAAAGCAATGAAACCTATTATTCAAGACAAGAAAGTTTTAATTGGAGCCCTAATGATTATGGCTGGTCTGGTTCTTATTCTTGATCAGATTTTGGATGTAAATATCATTCCTTATTGGATCTGGACATGGCAATTCTTATTGATCACTATCGGTGTAATTTCCCTATTGACAAGTGATAAGATTGCCCCTGGTATTATACTTATCTCTATCGGTTCTTATTTCCTTTTTCCTGATATATTTCGTGGTACATGGGTGTATGACACACTCTTCCGCAGCCATCTCTTATTTTATTTGATCCTGATTGGGATTGGATTTATTTTGATCTTAAACCGTCGAAAATTGCATGGCACCCGGAAGTATAAAAGAGTGGTCGAGGAAGGGAACGATACGAATGATGTGTTGGATGAAGTAGCCATATTTGGCGGGGGTGAAAAAATTGTTACATCTGAGAATTTTCAGGGTGGTAATCTTACAACTATTTTTGGAGGAAGTGATCTTAACTTAACTCATGCCAAACTTGCTTCTGGTGTACATGAAATAAATATATTCACCATGTTTGGTGGATGGGGACTAATCATACCTGCTGAATGGAATGTTAAGGTTGAAGTGTTTTCTATTTTCGGAGGTGTGTCTGATAAAAGAATGATTGGTCCAAATACTGTACGGGATAATACTAGGACTCTTGTGTTGAAAGGGTTTGTTATGTTTGGTGGTGGAGATATCAAATCAGTATAACAATATTGATTTATGGATCATCCTATTATTAATAGCAGACTTAACCTTTCCATCTACTATCTGATCTGGCTGTTTATGGCTGTGATTTACGGATTGTTTTTAATTAAATTCTATGATGCATCGGTATGGCAGAGTGTAGTGGAAAGCTTTGTATATGCAGTTTTATTTAGTGTGCTTGGGTTGGGCCTTTGGTTTGCCGTCCGTTTCAATCAGATGGGAAATACAAGTTTGTTCAATATGGCTATCAATCATTTGGCAGCAATTAGTGTGACATTGATTCTATGGTTGTTTTTAGGTTTTTATAGTCTGAAGCCAATTACCTTTTTTTTTGATAATTATCGGGATTTTTTTGATCACATTCTGTTATGGAGAGTATTGATGGGCATTACCTGGTATATTATGATTGTGCTTGTTTATTATGTAATTTTCTATTACAAAAATTTTCAGGATCGACTGACTTTGCAGACTACATTGCAAACAGATATAAATACGGCCGAATTACGCGTACTCAAGTCTCAAATTAATCCGCATTTTCTCTTTAACAGTTTGAATTCTATCAATGCATTAACCGTTGATGCTCCTGAAAAAGCAAGCGATATGATCGTTAAACTCTCCGATTATCTTCGAAACAGCATAACCGGTCAGAAGGAAGGTATGAGAACTTTAAATGTAGAAATTAATAATATCAATCAGTACCTGGATATTGAGAAAGTACGGTTTGGCGATAGACTTGAAGTTATCATGGATGTTTCTGAAAAGTGTGGAGAAAATAATTTGCCAAACATGATATTGCAGCCTCTTATAGAAAATGCTGTAAAATACGGTGTGGAAGAAAATACGGGGAAAGTTACTATTATAATTGTAGCTGATTGTTTTCAGAGTTATCTTAAGGTTCAGATAGAGAACAATTTTGATCCTGATAACAAAGTAACCGGTGGAACCGGAACCGGTCTAAAATATATCGAAAAGCGAATGCAATTAATTTATAACCGAGAAGATCTCACAAATGTCGAAGTAGATAAGCATATTTTTCGTGTAACTTTAAATTTTCCTCAGAACAGTTTATGAAATGAAAATGAATTTTTGATAATATTTTTATGTCAAATAATCATAAACAAATGAAATTCCGTATTGCTATAGTTGAAGATGAGGCACCTGCCAGGTCGCTAATATTAAATTTCCTAAAGGATATTAGTGATGTTGAGGTAGTAGGAATTTTTGAAAATGGATTTGAAGGATTAAAGGGGGTAAATGACCTGAAACCTGATTTGTTGTTTTTGGATATAAAAATGCCAAAACTCAATGGTTTTGAGATGCTTGAATTATTGGATTATATGCCATTTGTGATTTTTACAACAGCTTATGACCAATATGCCGTTAAAGCTTTTGAGCAAAATGCGATTGATTATTTATTAAAGCCTTTTACAAAACAACGACTGGAAGCAGCATTGGACAGATATCGTGAGAGAAATTCGAGCAAAAAGAGTGGAACATCCATGAAACAGTTTTCGGGTGGGATTATCCAGGGCGGAGAATTTATCCAACGCATTGCTGTAAAAAACGGTTCAAAAATCAAACTTATTTATGTGGAAGATATTCTGTACTTTGAAGCCCAGGATGATTATGTAATGATTTATACATCAGGTGAAAAACACCTTAAGCAACTGACGATGAAGTATTTGGCTATGCATTTGCCTCCTGATCAATTTGTGAGTGTACACCGGTCATATATTGTCAGGATAGGTGCTATTGAGCAAATTGAACTATATCAAAAGGACTCCTTTATCATTAAACTGAAAAACGGACAAACAATTCCAATCAGTAAGGCCGGTTACAGCAGGCTGAAGAATGTGTTGGGATTTTAGTTTTTAGTGATTCAACTTAATATTTCTTTTTTTTCTATTTTCCGAAAATGACACCAATTTCAAAAATGTTTTAACAGGCTGTTAAATGAATATTCGAATAACTCAATGATGTTTATTAACCCCGAAGGGGTGTTAGGATTGTAGAACAATAAATATATGTATTGTCATTAACCCCGAAGGGGTGATATTGTATATACCATTAAAAATTAATTTGATTGATAAAATTTCGCATAAAGGCATGGACTATAAATCTGCTAATTGTTAATTTCGCAAAATCATATCACCCCTTTCGGGGTTAAACCTAAAAAATCCTTTCTTTTTCTATAATAATTTCATCCCTTCGGGATTTTTTCCACTTTTTTCCACTATATAGCTAAATAACTATCCATAATGCTCATTGTGGCTAATTAATAATAGTACTAATCTTTATACTTTTATTGTCAGTTCCAAAAGAATTCGAAATCTATATACTATTAAGTTTTTAGGACACCCAAAAACGTAACACAAAAAATCATAAATCGATATAATACAGCCCCTTAGAAGTGAGTAATGATTTATATTTGAAAAGTTCGGAAAACAGGAGGGGAGGGGCGATTTTTGGTTGCACAATAATTATTCCACTATTCCCTTTTCCATTATTGCATTATCGCATTTTTCAATAAACAGGCATGTCTGGATCGATTTCCTCAGCCCATGCATTGATACCGCCTTTCAGATTGTAAAGATTATCGAAGCCGTATTTGTCTTGTAGCAATTCGATAGCTTGTGCACTTCGTATTCCACCACGGCAATAAATCACAACCTTTTTGTTAGAAGAAATGCGTTGAAGGGCGGACTCAATATTTGCCTGAGGGATCCATTCTCCGCCTATGGTTGCAATTTCAAGTTCGAAATCTTCACGAACATCAATCAACTGATAATCATGTTTCTTATTTATAATCCATTGCTCTAATTCCTTGACTTCAATTTCTTTAACATCCGGAATAACTGGTTCATCTCCAAAACCACAAAACTGCTCATAGTCGATGAGCTTTTTGATCTTAGGTGTTTTTGGGTCTTTATGCAGCTTGATTGTCCTCGTTTCAAATGTAAGTGCATCGAACAAAAAGAGTCGGCCGGAAAGAGTATCACCAATACCTGATGTCACTTTAATTACTTCGTTGGCCTGCATGCTTCCGATAATTCCAGGTAATACACCTAATACTCCCCCTTCAGCGCAACTTGGTACCAGGCCGGGTGGTGGTGGGGCCGGAAAGAGATCACGATAATTTGGCCCGGTGATACCTTCCTTATCAGTGTAATTAAATACTGATACTTGTCCTTCAAACCTGAATATAGAACCATATACATTGGGCTTTCCCAAGATCACACAAGCATCATTGACAAGATACCGAGTCGGGAAGTTGTCGGTGCCATCGGCGATGACATCATAATCCTTGAAAATATTCAGTGCATTGTCTGACTTGAGTTGTATATGATGAGTCTGGTATTTAATGAATGGGTTAAGCCCTTTCAGGTGCTTAACAGCTGCTTCTACTTTAGGTTTTCCAACATCTGATTCTGAAAATAGTATCTGACGCTGCAAATTACTTTCGTCAACTGTGTCGAAGTCGAGTATCCCGATGGTACCAACACCGGCTGCAGTGAGGTAGAGCAGGAGAGGACTACCAAGGCCACCAGTACCTACTACCAGAACTCTTGATGCTTTCAATTTTCGTTGTCCTTCGATGTTGAATTCGGGGATAATGAGGTGTCGGCTGTACCGTTCGATCTCTTGCTTAGAAAATTTGATGTCTTTCATTCCTATTTGGTACCTGTTATTCTTGATCTTTTCTTTGTGCAGTCGGATTAGTGGAAATGCTT
>Ga0164313_10004534_pt1 | contig 12338 bp, 10 predicted proteins | sample GuaBasSedimGuay4_FD_113735 | JGI IMG/M metagenome (GOLD analysis project Ga0164313, IMG submission 113735) | Subseafloor sediment microbial communities from Guaymas Basin, Gulf of California, Mexico - Guay4, Core 4569-4, 0-3 cm | ecosystem: Environmental > Aquatic > Marine > Hydrothermal vents... | reverse complement strand
CAACACCGCCAACGGCGCAAAAAACGGCAACCATGCCATCAATTACACGGAGTGAACGCTCTACTTCAATGGTGAAGTCGACGTGCCCCGGAGTGTCGATAATATTAATGCTGTTTTCACCCCACTTTGTGGAAATGGCTGCAGAAGCAATGGTGATGCCCCTTTCTTGTTCCTGCTTCATGAAGTCCATGGTGGCCTGCCCATCGTGAACTTCGCCCATCTTACGCGAAACACCGGTAAAGAAGAGAATCCTCTCTGTTACGGTGGTCTTCCCTGCATCGATATGCGCAGCGATTCCTATATTTCTGAGTTTTGATAAGGTCATTTCTGTTGTAATTAATTGTCATCTAGTATTTTGTATCACCTTAAACGGAAAATCTGTCTAAAATGGCTGCAAAGGTAGCGTTTCTATTTTAGATAGTTGATTAATAAATTGTTTAAAGGCACTAAAACATTCTCTTTGGTAAATATTTAACAGAAATATTGACCCTTTGTTCAAAAAAAATCCCCCCGGCCAGCCGGAGGGATAGTATATCATTTGGATTGATCAGGTTTATTCGTGACAGATAATGAGGCCGTAGTGGGCAACAGAATATCCTGGTTCGAACTCATAACATTCGATTTCGATCATATATTGTGCAGTGTAACTGGGCGTTACCGTTACAATAGCCATGGGGTCGATGTCTTCATCTTTGGTGATCTCTACCCAGGTGCCATCCACATCCTTGTAGACTTTCACATCCATATCTTTTACGCGGAAGTCACCGAAAGCAATGATGGCATATTCCCAGCCTTCGTGCAGGTAACGGTAAGTAGATTTGGTGGTTTCGCCAATGATGTCGAATTCCATCCTTACGATCTCGAGGTCTTCACCCTCTACAGTCTCGATAACAGGAACGGCTTCTTCCAAAATAGGGGCCATCGATGTTTCACTCTGTCCAATGGCAAAGCCTGAGGTAAGCACAAGAGCCGTAATAATTAATAAGAACTTTCTCATGAAAAAAGGTTTAAAGTTAATAATGGTTCAATAGTTTCGTTTCAAATTGCTTTAATATCGGCAGGAATCAGGTAAAATTAGCCAGCCACTCATAGTTAAGAAGGTAAATATATGAATATTTTTTCTGAGAGGTGTTAAGCTTGGAAAGAAGCATTTTTTAATCTCGGATATATTTATACATGTGTTAAGGATTGCTAAGAATGACTATAGTTTCTATTTCTTACATTTGTAAGTTGATCGCCTTATGAAAAGTCCACAAATAAATATTCAGAAAAGGGAAACGCTCATCTCGTTACTTGGCCTGTTCATCATACTGGGATCAACCATACTGCTGTATAAAAGTGTTCCGGACTTCGGGTGGATCACCGGTCTGGATCAGGAACTCCTGATCGAAAACAGGCTGGTCTATTTTTTTAATTCCTCTAATGCGACGGATATGTTCTTCTCGGCAACTGCCGGCAGGTATGAACCCCTTACATTTTTATCGTATTCCATTGATATAGGGATGGGAGGTGAAGATGCCATCAGGACCATCCATTTGATGAATCTGATCCTTCATCTTCTTAATATTATTATTCTTTTTCGCCTGGTTAAATTAATGAGCAATAAGGTGATGCCGGCATTGATCGCTAGCCTCATTTTTGCCCTGCATCCTTTAAATCTTGATGCTGTTGCCTGGTTGTCAGCTCGGAACACATTGCTTTGCGCATTCTTTTTTCTGTCTGCGCTGCTCAGTTATGTTTATTATCTCAAGCAAGCTAAGACAGCATATAGAAATATTAGTGTCATCTTCTTCCTATTGGCGCTCCTTTCCAATATCATGGCGGTGCTATATCCATTTGCCCTCATCGTTTTGGATCAGATCGAAGGAAAGGAGCTTAAGAAATCAGCATCAGAAAAGGTTTTCCTTTTTATACTCAGCCTGGTATTCCTGATTATCGCATTATTATCAGCAGAAGGTCAGCAGGACATTGAGGTAGCTTACCCGTTGCTATCATTTGCTCCGGGCCTTTTTCTGCTCAAATATTTTGTACCGCTGGGAATTTCAGGGCTGCATCAGCTGCCTTTCCAGCATGGTATCTGGCAGGCCGCTTCACTAACATACATCCCTTTTATGGGCCTGGCAGCCCTGACGGGATGGGCTTTTTGTTATTACTACAAACTTTCACGGAAGAGCAGGTATTTCCATGTCTTAATTGCCATGGGCTTTGCTGTTTGGATGGTGTGGATTGCCTGGACCTCTGTTCAGCGCCTTCCCGACTGGAAGAGCAGTGCTTCATACTGGAACAGGGTAATCGAACTTTATCCGGAAGACTTTCAGGCTTACTTTTACCGGGGTGACCATTGGGCCATGAATGCTGATTTCGAAAAGGCTAAATTTGATTATACCCGAAGCATCATGCTGAATGATAATTCCTATAAGGCCATGAACAACCTTGGCTTGATTTACCTTCAGGAAAAAGCACTCCGGCTGGCCCTTGCGGAGTTCAGCAACTCGATCAGGGTGAATGAAGATTTTTATAAAGCTCATCTCAACCGTGGACTGACCTATATGCGGATAGGAAAGAATGAACTGGCCATGGAAAACATGGATCGTGCTATCGAACTCAACCCCGACGAGCCTCTTGCATATTATAATCGCGGGCTGATTTTTGAACGGGCTAATCTGCTGGATCAGGCTATCGAAGATTTTTCAAGAGCCATAAGGCTCGATCCATACAAATATGTTTTCTATAAAGACAGGGGCAAGGCTTTTGTCTGGACTCAAAGGTTTCAGGAAGCGGAACTTGATTTCAGCAGGGCGCTGGAACTCGATCCTTCTGATCCTGAGATGTGGTTCAGGAGGTCCCTGGCAAGGGTGTCGCAGAATAAATTTGAAGCAGGACTGGAAGACGCTATCATAGCACAATCGTTGGGATTTCCGGTAACGGAGGATTATATCAAGGGCCTGACAGTGCAGATATTGGAATTAGATTCGATAAGGATAGAATAAAAAAAACCCCGCGGAATCCGCAGGGTTAAATCTTTCAATGTGATAATCTATATTAAACTTACGCGAGTTTAACATTCACCGCATTTAGACCTTTTCTACCTTCAGTCAGTTCAAAAGTGACTTCATCGTTTTCTTTGACCTCATCAATGAGACCTGTTACGTGTACGAAATACTCGTTGTCTGATTCTGCATCTTTAATAAATCCAAATCCCTTGGCGTTATTAAAGAATTTTACTGTTCCTTTATTCATTGTAATATGTTAAAAATTTCGGCTAAAGTACTATATTTAATTTAAATACGAAGTGTTTAATCTTTTTTTTTATTTTTGAATGACTTTAAAACAAGTTTTTTTTAACCAGTCTTATATACAGCTTGCTTGATAATTAGAATTAAAAAATATATCGCCGGAACCCTTGTATTTCTGGCTTTTACGCTGTTTCCGCTTTTTTCTATAGCCGGTCCCAAGACTGATACTGTATATCTGTATAATGGTGACAGGATAACCGGGGAGATAAAACGCCTCGAATATGGCATCTTATTCTTGAAAACAGATGGATTGGGTACACTGAAGATTGAATTTGACAGGATCAAGACATTTTATTCCAAGGATCAGTTTGTCGTGCTGGTATCCAATGGATTGAGGTTCTTTGGTAGCATTGATACATCCGGTACACCCGGTTATGTGAACCTGAAAGTAAAAAGTTTTACGATTCCTGAGCCTATTGCCAAACTCGTAGAGATCTACCCGGTGAAGAATGCCTTCTGGAAGCGCCTGGATGGAGCTATAGATGTAGGCTATTCTTATACCAAGGCCAGTACGATCTCACAATTGAATTTCTCCGGGAATGTTGATTACCGTGTGCAGAAATCCTTTACACAGATCAAGGGAAGTGCGATCTTTACCGATCAGCAGGATCGCGACCGTATTCGAAATCAGGATTATTCACTGGGCTATAGCCGCTTCTTCAAGAAACGATGGTTTGCAACAGCTTTTGGCGGTATGCAGCAGAACACCGAGTTGGGAAATATTTATCGTTTCTATGGGGGGCTTGGCTATGGGAAAGACCTCATTCATAACAACCGGAATGTAATGGATGCAGCCATCGGAATAATGGTTTCCACTGAGAAATCCCAGACCGATTCTATCATCCAGAGTGTTGAGGGCGTGTTCCAGTGGAACTATCGTATCTTCAAGTTTAATGATCCTGAAATTGATATAACCTCCTATTTTAATGCTATTCCCAGTTTTACCTCCGCAGGGCGTATACGTATGGAGTTTCAGGTTAAAGGTAGAATTGAACTTTTTAATGATTTTTACATTGGACTAACCTTATGGGACAATTACGACAGCAAGCCACTCGATGTTAATTCTGAAACTAATGATTGGGGTGTAACCACTTCTTTTGGATATTCGTGGTAGAAATCGACTACCGGCTTTAATTAGTCTTCTGATGATACAAAGCTAGTATTATCCGACTTTAGTTTTTGCCTGAATAGCATTGTTTTGTCAACAGACCCGGGCTGGCGGTAGGTGAAATAGGCATACCCGTTTCGTACCAGTATTTTCTTCACATAAGGATAATATAAATGATTTGCGCTCCCAAGGAGACCGGTATTTATGTCTACAGAATGAAGACTGGCCCTGTTTGAATGAAGGAATCCGGTATAATACTTATCCTGTATCTCATCCTTAAGTATTATCTCATCCCAATCCTTTTTATGATGATAATCAATTTCAGTTGTGGCCTCTAATTGTCCATATGGATTTAAGAACTCAATCTGGGAATCTGGATGGTTGAAAATGATCATTTTCTCGCCTGATTTAAAGAGTGGGGCGTATATTGGCGTGTACACCATCTCTCTAAGGTAGTGCGCTTCAATAGAAACGGAACGCTCCATATCTCGAGCGTCTTTTTGCGCTTGAAAGCTTTCATTTCCCATCAGGAGTACATTGAACTCAAATACATCTGAAATAATACTGCTAAGCATGCCGTGGTGCTGTGGGTTATCCTTTAGCATCTGCAGCCTTTTCTTATCAAATATTTCCCTGAAGGCCACATATTCATCTGCGATGGAATCATACCTGACGTACTCAATGATCTGATTGTGCATCCCCGGAATAGCAAAGTAATACATCTTATTGTGATAGGCCTTGAAAGCACGTGCTACAGGTAAAAAGAGGCTGATGTCGGCCGGATATACAAGTTCTATCTCTGTCCCTGTAAACAGGACCTGGTAGGCACTGTCAAATGCAACATAATGTATATTATCAAGGCAATCGCGGTGAAGCTTCAGAGCCCTTCCCGGTAATTTCGTCAGAAGGGCCAGCGTATCGTTCATGGTCGATAGCAGGACCAGTTCAGATCGCTTAAGGCGGTTCCTGAATATCAGGAGCATCAGCCCGTTCTCATGAAATTCAAAGTCGAGGACGGAATAACTAACATCTTTGAATATCAGCTCCGCTTTTTTGTCAGTGATCGTAACTCCTTCAAGCATCTCCGCCGAGAAGTTCATTCCAAGCATCAGTATTTGATCCTTCAGCTCTTCAGTGACCGTGAAAACGCGGTCTTCAAAACCAATATGCGTCACCTTGAGGGTTATTGGAAAGTCTTTGGTACTCAGGCGGAAAGAACCATCGGGTCCGGAAATGGTCCCAAAAGAAGTGCCATCGATGAGCACATGAGCCCCCGGGAGTGGCATCTCAGATTCTTTTTCGAAAATACCCCCTTCTATAATATGTCTGTTCTGACCCAGTGTATTACTTGAAAGAAGAAGCAGAAATACCAGTGTCAGGGCAAGTTCAAAAAGAACGACCAGGTAGTGATGCTTCATCAGGGTTCGAAACAATCTCATAGCAGATAATTAGTCCCATAAATATAACAAAAAAGCACATCAGATGCAATTCTGACTTTCCCACTGGTATGATTCATTTCATAATGAACTCATTTTTTTCATATTTTTGAATTAAATTATTCCTCGAGGCTTGTCGCGAGCTTTCCTAATAGGCTCCCCTGATTTTCAGGGGAGATGTACCGCTTTGGCGGGACAGAGGGGTATTAAATATAATGCCGGTGGATATTAAAACACTTTTCAACAGGCGTAACCGATTTATCTGGTTCATGGCCATCATCTTGCTGCCATTGTTTTTTATCAATGTTCGCAGTTCACATGATTGGGGTGGCGATTTTGCCATGTACATCATGCAGGCAAAAAATATAGTCGAAGGTGTACCACAGACAGAGGTTTCTTACATTTATAATCCCGATAACCCTGTGATTGGTCCTCCGGCGTATCCGATCGGCTTTCCACTTTTACTGAGTCCTGTATATGCCCTGGCAGGAAACAGTATCTTTGCCTTTAGCTTGTGGATCACAGCCTTTCTGTTCGGAACGGGCATGATCATGGCGCTATATCTGCGCAGGTATTTTACTGAATTGGTAGCCTTTTTCCTTGTCATGATCCTGATGTATAATCCCTGGACCCTCGGCATGAAACTGGAGATCATGTCGGAGTTCCCATTCGCTTTCTTGCTCATGCTGTGCTTATACTTATTTGAAAAGTACGCCGGCGGGCCCTTTTGGATGGGAATTGTGATCGCTTTTGTGGGAGGCCTGCTGATGTCGGTGAGGACAATCGGAGTTGTTTTCCCAATTGCCGTTCTCATATGGGCTATACGGAAACGCTTTATCGAAAAAGATAAGACGCCCATGAGCCGATGCGTATGCGGATTCCTTGTTGGCGTTGGATCGATCCTTGTTTACCTGCTGCTCAATAATATTCTCTTCGTTGTACCCCAGGCAGAAGGTGGCTCCTATGCCGGTATTTGGGGTGAGGAGAAACTCTACTACACCATATTATTTAACCTTGCTTACTATACCGAACAATTCAAATATTTCTTCTCCCCCTGGGGAGGGTCATGGAATTTTCTCCCTCTGATCCTGAAAGCCGTTATTTTTACTTTCACATTGCTGGGTATGATCAGGGCCTTTTTTAAGAGGCTCGAACTCATCGACATGATCGTTATCCTGTATATGGGAGTCCTGCTGATATACCCGTATCGCCATGCAGGCATTCGTTTCCTGTTCCCCATCATGCCATTGCTCGTATATTACCTGGCGAAAGGACTGGAAACTGTAAGCATCTTCCCGGCTATTCGCAATAATGCAAAAGTGTGGTTCCTGGGATGCCTGGTACTGGTTTCATACCTGCATATGTTCTGGATCATTATTGATACCCGGCATGAAGTAGTGAAAGGTCCCCAGGAAAAGTCTTCCGTAGAAGCATTTGAATATATCAGGAACAATACAGAAAAGGAGGATGTTATCATCTTTAGCAAGCCTCGTGTGCTTGCCCTGTATGCGGAGAGGTCCAGCCTGGCCAATCATAAGGAACTTGGAACCAGAGAAATTGCTGAATTGATCTTTGAACATGATGTCGATTATGTGCTGACTCACACAGAGATCTCCGATCAGGCTATCCATGACTTTATCCGGAGTCAGGATTATATCTGTGAGTATTTATGGAGTAATGAAAAATTTGTCCTTTACAAGGTGGTACTTTGATTATGGATGATGGATGATGGATTATGAATTTTGATTTTGAAGGATGAGTAAACTGAGTAAGTTGATAAAAGCCCTGGGGATGATCGTAAGTAAACCTTATCTGCTTAATAAGGTCCTTGACGATAATGATGCCTGGAAGACAAGGGTAGAAAACGAATTTGGTGCCACCGCTTTACCTGAAGTTAGCCTGGGTGAACTCATGGCGGGGAAGGAGCTCAGCGTAAAACCCTTTGCCTTCATGGAAGGAGGTTCACTACCTACCGACCTGGCCCTCCTGAAACTGCTGGCCGGCAGCATAGAGGGTTGCAAATACTTTGAGATTGGTACCTGGCGTGGCGAGAGCGTAGCCAATGTGTCGGAAGTAGCGGATTCCTGTGTCACACTGAATCTCCCGCTGAAGAGCATGCGGGAAATGGGACTTTCTGAGGATTACATAAACCAGCATGCCATGTTTTCGCATGAGCTGAACAACGTAACCCACCTGGAAGGGAATTCACTTGAATACGATTTTGCCGCCTTAAATACAAAGTATGACCTTGTTTTTATCGACGGCGATCATCATTATGAGTCTATAATGAAGGATACCGAAAAAGTATTTGCCCGGCTGCTACATAAAAAAAGCATTGTAGTATGGCATGACTATGCCTGGCAACCTGGAAACATCCGACATGAGACCATGGCAGCCATCCTGGCAGGAATACCGGAGGACTTGCGAGGGAAAGTGTATGCGGTACGGAACACGCTTTGTGCCATGTACCATCCGGGAGAATTGAATTCTTATCCGGCATCGGTGGTGGCAAAGAAGGAGGAAGCCTTCGAACTGAAATTAAAAGCCTGATCTTTTATTGGTATACAAAGAAATGTTCGCAATCCGGGTAATTGACCTGGTCATTGATATTTTCCAGGTAATACATGATGGCTTCTGCGGTAGTGTATGCCTGAATATCCCCCACGGCAGGAAAATAATTATCATATACTGCCGGGATATAATCGTTGATACCCACCCGTAGGATGCTGCTGTTAGGGATGACGGTATTGTTCATGTCCCTGATCACAACACTGTTGGCATCCTGTGATATGCGGATGCCGGAATAATAAAATCCTGATCCGGAGCCTTTGAGGAATGCTTTTATGTCCGAAACTGTCATCTCATAAATAACGGCACCATTGTCAAATGGGTCGAATGCATACACCTCCCCGACGGTGATGTCGCCCTGGTTCAGGCCTGCACGTATACCACCGGAATTCTGGAAGCTTACATCCACATCCATCCTTTGTCTCAGGGCATCCGTATAAAAACAACCTACCTGAGATTTTTGGTGGTTCAGATGTGAGTAGCCGATCACCTCATCGAGTACTACGGCCATACTTTCATTGTACTGCTCAATGATGGCTTTCAGACCTGCATCTTCAGCTGTATAGCTGCTCAGGTCGATGAGCTCGAAGTCAGTATGTACAAGCACCTTTTCTTGCACCAGCAGCTTTATCTTACCTAGCTTATTTAAATAGCTCCCCGATTGAAAGATGGGAATGCCGTTCACGCTGGTATTCTGTTCAGAATGGGAATGCCCGCCAATGATTAGGTCGAAATAGGGAAATTGATCAGCCAGCTCGTAATCACCCAGGCTTACTCCGTAGCCATCATGCCCCAGGTGGGTAAGCGCGATATAGAGGTCTGCATTTTCCTGCTCTTTTACATTCGCATATTGAGCCACTACACTTTCCGGTCGCTGAAAACTGAAATTCTGCACCCGGAAGGGGTGGGTGGAGGGGATGGTGCCATTGTCTTTGCCATTGGTCTCTGTCAGCCCCAGGAAAGTTACCCTGAAGCTATCGATAGCCAGGGTGTAATACTCGTAGGGTTCCGGTACTTCCGTTCCATCGTAATCTACATTGGCGCATACCCAGGCAAAATTAGCTTGCTCCATCCTGTCCTTCAACACCTCTTCTCCGTAATCGTATTCATGGTTCCCAACTACGGAAACATTGAAGCCTGAGCGGTTCATCAAATCGATCATGGGATAACCTTTTTCATCATAATAATCAACCACCGGGTTGCCGGAAAAGATATCTCCGCTGCAGACTACGATCACACTGTTTAGTTGTTTTTCAAGATCAACGATATATTTGATCTTCGAAAAGTTGTTGATCTGTCCATGCTGGTCATTCACAAAGAAGATGGTCAGCTTGCTGGCACCGGAATAATCAGGAATGACATCATCTTCGGTCTTTTTGCAGCTGCAAATAATCATTGCGATTGATAAGATTGATGCAATTAGATGAATCTTTTTCATAGAAAATTGTTTTATGGTCCACTCCTGATGCCGTGGATATAGATTATAAAGATAATAAATTAAAATCTGGTCCTCGGGCTAATGGTTTGTGATGCCTTTGGCATCAGACCCCAAAGGGGTCTCCCATCATTAGCCCTGATGATGAATTATAATTATTTCGACCCCGAGGGGGTCGCATATTTTATTCAAGGTGTGACATTTTCGCAAAATCGGTATTAATAGATAGAGACGGATTGTAAACCAAAAAAATTAGAATGTTATGCCTGGCACCTATGCTCATATTTCAATTCAAATTGTATTTGCGGTCAGATTCAGGAAAGCTTTAATATCTCCTGCGTGGGAGGCAGACCTATACAAGTATATAACAGGGATAGTGAAGAATAATGGACAGAATTTAATTGCCATTAACGGTATGCCGGATCATATCCATATTTTTCTTGGCCTACGGCCTGAATGTCATTTGCCATCTTTGGTCAGGGAGATCAAAAAATCCTCTAACAACTTCATAAATAAGAATAACCTTACCGGAGAACGTTTTTACTGGCAAAATGGATACGGTGCCTTTTCGTATGGCAGATCACAAATGATGACCGTTGTAAATTATATTGAGAACCAGAAGACAATTCATTTACGCAGGAGCCTGAGGGAAGAATTTATAGAGCTTTTAACACGCTTTGAGGTGGAATATAAAAGTGATTATTTATTTGAATTGGTTGAATGAAACCTGTGACCCTTTCAGGGTCATATCTTTTTTCATAATTTTCTCATAAACATTGGACCCCCTCGGGGTCCTTTGTTTTTTGAATCATCCGGGGGGCTAATGATGGGAGACCCTTCCAGGGTCTGATGCTGAAAGCATCACAAACCATTGCCCTGATGATAAATTATAATTATTTCGACCCCGAGGGGGTCGCAGATTATTCAGATTTTCTTTTGAACATCCCTTTCAATAGATTCACGTCCTGCCTGTGGGGTAAAAAGGCCCGTCCACCGATTTTCGCTTCGCGGAGGAAAAAGATCATTACCACCAGGCTGGTGACGGCATAGCTGATGCTGGCAGCGATTCCGGCTCCGATAGTAACATATGGCGGGATAAGGGTAACAAAGAGGATAATGGAGACCACCAGGCCGATGCTGGAAGCAATGGTATTCACATGGTATTGCCCTGTGCCGGAGAAATAGTGTCCCAGGATGAGGGAGATATTGTATATCAAAACCCCCGGGGCCAGGATCCAGATCACCTCTTTCACGCCGCTAAAACCTTTTCCAAACAAGAATAAATAGAAGGATTCAGGAAGCAGGAGCAAGGGGATGATGCACAGCAGGCTGATGAAGAATGAAGCCTTCAGGAGTTTTACCGAGAGCTCTTGTGAATATTTTCTGTCGTCGGTATTGGCAATGCGGGCATACTGCACCAGGGAGATGCTTTTGCTTATCAGCCAGATGGATTCCATGATCTGAATGCCGTTGGAATATATCCCTACGCTGGCATCACCATGGTAAAGCTCAAGAAAGTAGTAGCTTAACCTGAAGCTCATCATCTGGGTGATATGCGCCATCTGGTTCATGAAGCCCAGGCGGAATAACTCGTTTACTACTTTAAAGTATGCGGGAATCGGATACAAGCTGATCATCCCGAAGGTTTTAAACATATAGATGATACTTACCAGGAGACTTCCGCCGAAGGCGAAGTACAGGGCTTTGATATAGGCCGTGACACTTTCATCCTTTAGCACCATGAAAGATATAAGCAAGCTGCTGATTACGATCAGGGGCTGCATCAGGCTTATGAGGTTGGATGCTTTGATCTTCTCCCTGCCGATTAGCATGGTGGAGTGGATGTTCGTAAATGAATTCAGTACCGACAAAAGGCATATATGCAGGATATATTCATGCTCGACAATATCGAACAGCCAGAGGAGAACGAATGCGATCACACTCACACCCAGCGACCAGAGATAGGAGGGGAGGATGAGAAGGGAGGGTTTATAACGAGGAATGAGATATACCAGTGTGGCTCCGCCCACCAGGTTGGAAAATACCAGCACAAAAGCGATGGTAGCAAGAATGATTCCCTGCTCCCCCTTTCCTTCGGGACCAAGGTATTGCGATATCACGATCGCGATCATGAAATTGATCACGGCCGATAGGCTTCTTGCACCGAAGGTGTTAAGTATCTTGTTGATCAAAGCTGGTAATTATTTTGATTTCGCAACAGCGGAATACACATCGAACAACTGCCTGCCGATCACTTCATTACTGAAATGGTCCACGGCATAGTTCCTGATCTTCTGGGCATCGTAACTGCGATAGTTGTCGAGCATCTTGTCGAGGGTCTGGAAAAAGCTCTCTTCATCTTCCGAATCCAGGAGTATCCCCAGGTCCTTATTCATATGTTCACGAATCCCGCCAACATCGGTAGAGATCACAGGTACCCCACAGGCATAGCTTTCCAGGATCACTACAGGCAGGTTCTCATAGCGGCTGAACAT
>Ga0164313_10004533_pt1 | contig 12339 bp, 11 predicted proteins | sample GuaBasSedimGuay4_FD_113735 | JGI IMG/M metagenome (GOLD analysis project Ga0164313, IMG submission 113735) | Subseafloor sediment microbial communities from Guaymas Basin, Gulf of California, Mexico - Guay4, Core 4569-4, 0-3 cm | ecosystem: Environmental > Aquatic > Marine > Hydrothermal vents... | reverse complement strand
GAATATGCCCGTCTGGCTCCTCTGCACAACCCGCCGAACCTGGCGGGAATCGAGGCGTGCGAAGAGAGTTTTCCCGACAGCTCCCAAGTGGCTGTTTTCGACACGGCCTTTCACACCACCCTGCCGGAGAAAGCCTACCTCTACGGACTTCCGTATGATCTCTATACAGAAGGCAAAATTCGCCGCTATGGGTTCCATGGAACCAGTCATCGCTATGTGAGTCAAAAAGCCGCTCGATTTCTGGGCAGACCGTTGAAAGACCTCAAAATGATTACCTGTCATCTGGGTAACGGCAGCAGTATTACGGCGGTGGACGGTGGCCGGAGCGTGGACACCAGCATGGGGTTCACCCCCCTGGAGGGGACGATCATGGGTACGCGTTGTGGCACCATCGACCCGGCCATCGTTATGCATCTGATGCAGCACGAGGGCCTTTCCGTGGATCAGGTCAATGCACTGCTCAATAAAAAGAGTGGATTTCTAGGCATGGCCGGCATCGACAGCAGCGATGTCCGGGATGTACTGGCGGCCATGGAAAAGGGCCAGGCAAGGGCGGCGGCGGCAATCCATGTGTTTGTCCATCAGATCAGGAAATATCTGGGCGCCTATACGGCCGTAATGAACGACCTGGATGCGGTTGTGTTCACCGGCGGAGTGGGCGAGAATTCCTCTGTGATCCGTGAGATGGTGTGCAACGGGGAAGGGGGCCTGGAAAAATTCGGTATTCGTTTGGACCCGGAAAAGAATGGTGCGGGCAGTCGGGCAGCCCGTGATATCCAAGCCCATGACAGCCCGGTCTCCATCCTTGTGATCCCCACGGATGAAGAAAAGGAGATTGCCCGGCAAACAATGGAACTCATAAACCCCAAAGCTGCATAAACCCTAACGTATGCAACCTTGGGGTAAACTTATCAAAGGAAAATTATGAAATTTGAGAGCTGCTTTGCCGACGTTAACAATGTCCGGCTGCACTACGTTACGGTCGGCCAGGGGCCCTTGATACTTTTTGTACACGGGTTTCCGGAGTTCTGGGGGGAATGGGAAGAACAACTGATTGAATTCTCAAATGACTACCAGGCAGTTGCCCTGGATATGCGTGGCTACAACCTGTCGTCAAAACCTGCCGATACAAAGGATTACGCCATCGGAGAGCTGGTGCAGGACCTCAAGGCGCTTGTTGAGCACCTGGGACACCAGCGGATGATATTGGTGGCGCACGATTGGGGAGGGGCGGTGGCCTGGTCTTTGGCCAACAGCCACCCGGAGATGTTGGAGAGCCTGGTCATTATCAACTCGCCCCACCCGGGTATTTTTGCGCGGGAATTGTTACATAATAAAGAACAGCAGGCGGCCAGCGACTATATGCTGGCATTTCGAACGTCAGATGCAGAAACAGTTCTTTCCGAGAACAGCTATGCGAAACTTGTGGAGGCGGTGTTTACCTTCGGAAGCCGATGGGAATTCACCGAAGAGGTGCGTAAGAAATACATAGCGGCCTGGGATCAGCCCGGGGCACTTACCGGTGGATTGAACTATTACAGGGCCTCTCCGCTTTACCCGCCCGCATCAAAAGCAGATAGAGCACGGATTCAGGGAATTGCCGACCTTCCCCGTGAAATATTTTCAGTGAGCGTCCCCACGCTGGTTATCTGGGGTGAAGCGGACACGGCACTTCTGCCCGCGCTTCTGGATGGTCTTGATCAATACGTCAAAAACCTCACAATTAAGCGCATTCCAGACGGCTCCCACTGGGTTGTTCACGAACAGCCTGAAAATGTCAGCAATTTGATCAGAGAATTTCTGGCGCAAAATATGACCTAAATTTAGGTAGGAGAAAGGATATTACCCCTTGAATACAATCGATCCCAAAGTTTTCTTGCCGGCATCTATCAGCAAGGAAACTGTTGAGTTCAATCAAGGTATTCATGAGATCATTTCGGTTGTGCCACCGACATATACCCAGCCTCCGCAGCAGATCCGGGACGACCGGGAGGCCGGCAAAGGCTTGTGGCCGGTCACCAAATTGGACGTGGTTCAGGATTGGTCCGCACCCGGGATCGACAGGGATGTTCCTTTAAGGGTGTATATCCCTGATACGGTAAAGGGGGTGTATCTGCACATCCATGGCGGCGGGTTTATGCTGGGACGGGCACATCAATCGGATGAGGGCATGGTCAGGTTGGCTCAGGAGTGCCAGGTGGCAACCTGCAGCGTTGACTACCGTCTGGCACCCGAGGACCCCTATCCGGCCGGGCCGGATGATTGTGAAAACGCGGCACTCTGGCTGGTTGAAAACGCCAAAAAGGAATTCGGGACCGATGTTGTCATTATCGGCGGGGAGTCTGCCGGGGCCAACCTTTCCGTGGTCACCATGTTGCGGATGCGGGACCGCCACGGTTACACCGGGTTTGCGGCGGCTAATCTCGTTTACGGGGTATATGACCTTTCCATGACGCCCAGCACTCGCAACTGGGGAGAAACCCCCAATTATGTGCTCACCACCCGTCTGATGGAATGGTTTAACGACAATTACCTTTTTGCAGAAAAACAAACCGACCCGGATGTCTCACCGCTGTATGCCGATCTGGCAAACCTGCCGCCGGCTCTCTTTACCATTGGAACCCAGGATCCGTTGCTGGATGATTCCCTCTTCATGCACGCCCGGTGGCTGGCGGCCGGGAACGCTTCAGAGATTGCGATCTATCCAGGGGGGATTCACGCCTTCAATGCGTTTCCCACCAAGATCGCCCACGAGGCCAATTCCCGTATGGAAGTCTTCATTAGAAACAGTCTGTCATGAAAATTTGTCAGGCAGCATGTTTAACGGTTTTGCCCGGCGCCTGGATATCAGGCTGGAAGTCGAGGGTGGCAAAATAGTCATCCACTGTCTCTTCCCGCCGGATCAATTCCATTGACCCGTCGCTGCGCAGTAAAAGTTCCTTGGGGCGCAGCCTTCCGTTGTAGTTGAACCCCATGGCGTGCCCGTGGGCGCCGGTGTCATGAATGCAAAGAATGTCCCCGTTGTCGATCCGGGGCAGCTCCCTTTGGATGGCGAACTTGTCGTTGTTTTCACAGAGCGACCCCACCACATCAACTGTCTCCAGAATGTTCTCTGCAGGTTTTCCCAACACGTCGATGTGGTGGTAGGCGCCGTATATGCCCGGCCGCATCAGGGCGGACATGGAGGCATCCACTCCGATATGGGTCCGGTAGATCTCCTTGCGGTTAATGGCCGTTACGATCAGGGCACCGTGCGGGCCGGTGATATAGCGCCCGCTTTCCATGTGCAGGGCGGGTGCATACCCGTTGCGGTTTTCGAATTGCATAAAAAGATCAATGATCGCATGGGCCATTGCCCTAAGGTTGAGGGGTTCGGTATCCGGCGTGTAGGGGATGCCAAAGCCGCCGCCGATATTGATGATCTCAAAGCGGATGCCCAGCCTGCCGGCAATGTGTTCTGCTGTTTCCAGGAGCATGCGTGCCGTGTCGACCATGTAGCCGTGGTTCAGCTCATTGGAGGCCAGCATGCTGTGAAGGCCGAACCGGTTGGCTCCCCGGTCCCGGGTACTGCGGTAGGCGCTGACCAGCTGTTCCTGCGTAGCCCCGTATTTGGCTTCGGCCGGCAGACCTATAATGCTGTTGCCGCAGCGTTCGGCCCCGGGGTTGTAGCGGAAACATACCAGATCCGGCATGCGGGGGACTCTGTCCACCAGGGAAAGGTCATCCAGGTTGAGAATGCTGCCCCCGTCGGCAGCGGCTGCCTCGAATTCCTGCAGGGTGGTGTTGTTGGAGGTGAATATAATGTCCTCACCTGCGGCGCCCACCTTCCGGCTCAACATCAATTCCGGTATGGAGCTGCAGTCAAACCCGAAGCCCATCTCTCGCATGATTCCAAGGATGCGCGGGTTGGGGAGCGCCTTCACCGCAAAGAATTCCCTGAACGCTTCTACGCCGGAAAATGCCTGGGTCAGAGCGCGGCCCGTTTCCCTGATACCGGTTTCATCATATATGTGGAACGGCGTTCCAAAGTGCCCGGCAATCTCCTTAAGGCCCGGAAACAGTCTTTCTTTAAATGCGTGTGACATGGGCATGGTAGTTGTTTCCTGTTTGTGTTTGGTATTTCGTGTTTTGTGTTTCGTGTTTCAAGCTGCGGGTTGCAGGTTTTGGGTTATATCTAATACATTCTTCCGATAACTGACGACTGACAACGCATTCCGTCTTCTGTAGTTCTGTGGCTCTGAGGTTCTGTGGTTCAGTCTTCTGTCCTCTGACTAACCGAGAACGTCCGCCATCCGCTGCATGGCCTTTTGCACATTTTCAAAGTCGTTAAAGGCACTGATGCGGATAAACCCTCTCCCACATTGGCCAAAGCCTTCGCCAGGCGTGCAGACGACGCCGGCCTTGTTCAACAGCAGGTCGAAAAATTCCCAGGACCCCATTTTGCAGTCCACCCAGATATAGGGGGAGTTCTGGCCGCCGATACAGTCAAAGCCCATGCTGCCCACTTCTTCCAGGATCAAGGCTGCATTTTTAAGGTAGTATTCGATCAAGGCCCGGCTCTGGGACTGCCCCTCGGGGCTGTAAATGGCTTCGGCTGCCCGTTGGACAGGATAGGAAACGCTGTTGAATTTAGTGGTGTGACGGCGATACCATAAGTCATAAAGACTGTGTTCTGCCCCGTCGGATGTGTAGGCGCGGCACTCTTTGGGGACGACCGTGAAGGCGCAGCGGGTGCCCGTAAACCCGGCGGTTTTGGAAAAGCTCCTGAATTCAATGGCGACCTGTCGTGCGCCCTCGATTTCATATATGGACCTGGGAAGGGCGGCATCCCTTATGAAGGATTCATAAGCGGCATCGTAAAGGATCAGGGCTTTGTTTTCCAGGGCGTAGTCGACCCAGACTTTGAGCTGTTCCTTGGTAATGGTAGCGCCGGTGGGGTTGTTGGGGTAGCAGAGATAGATCAGGTCCACCGGCTGTTCCGGCAGGTCGGGGATAAAACCGTTCTCCCGGGAACCCTCGAGGTAGATAATCTGATCATACCTGCCTTTGTGGCAGGCACCGGTGCGCCCGGCCATGACATTGGTGTCCACATATACCGGGTATACCGGGTCGGGGATGGCTACCCGGATATCCGTCGACAAAATTTCCTGGATATTGCCGGTGTCGCACTTGGCCCCGTCGCTTACAAAAATCTCGTCTGCCTCGATATCGGCCCCTCGATCCTTGAAATCGGTCTGGGCGATCTTTTCCCTTAAAAAGTCATATCCCTGTTCCGGCCCGTAGCCGCGGAAGGATTTGCCATGGGCCATTTCATCCACAGCCTTGTGAAATGCCTGGATGCACGCATCCGGAAGGGGACGGGTCACATCACCGATGCCGAGCTTGATAATTTCCTGGTCCGGATGGGCGGCCTGGTGTGCGGTAGCGCGTTTGCCGATTTTCGCAAATAAATAAGATGCCTGCAGTTTAAGATAGTTTTCGTTGATCTTGATCATGACGTACCTCTTTCTTACCTTTTTTTAAATTTAGGGTCGGGGAGTTTTAGCTTATAACCCTCGTCATTCCCGCGCAGGCGGGACACGCAGTGAAGCTTTTGCGCTATCCAGAAAGCGATTAGCTGAATGCCCTGGATCCCCGCCTGCGCGGGGATGACGGTAAAAACACCCCGATGGCTCATTTAATTAAGTCCATTCTTAAAATTTGAAACGCTCATCTTAGGTGATGTCTATGTCGTCTATAGGTATACGGGCTGTTTCTTTCAGCGTGGACATGACAATCATTGTCCGGGTTGAACACACCGCATCAATGGCGGCAATTTGTTGCTCCAGGAGCCGCCCCAATTCTACGGTGTCTGATACCCTTATTTTAACAAGGATTCCATCCTCACCCGCTACTACATGTATTTCCTGGGCTTCGGGAATGGCGGATAGCTGCTTGGCGGTTTTAAGGCGCTGCTTGGGGTGCTTTGTGGTGACCATGACAAAGGCTACCAGATTGCGTCGGAACCTTTCCGGGTTCAAGCGGACCTCATAGCCGTCGATAAAACCCTGTTTCTCGAGTTTCCGAATTCGCTCCAACACGGCCGATGGCACCATATCCACCTGCCGGGCGACTTCGACATTGGGGATGCGGGCTTTTTTTTGCAAAATTTTCAGGATTTGTAAATCTATACCGTCTATCATTCTTAAAATTCCTTTGATCAGAAACAATTATTCATTATAATTATAGTTGTCAAGAATAATATTCCTTTTTGTTGCATCAATTCTGCCGGGTAGGTGTCATGTGCCAAAAGCGGTTGAAAAAAATATGCCTTTCCAATGCACTCTTTATTTGACACTTGTATTATTCTAATTTATTTTAATTGGTTAATAAACTTGGGAGAAACTTGATAATTCGCTGCCAATACACGCGGTTGGCATCGATGATGTAAAAACGGTGCAGAAAACCAAACAGGGGGCCTGAAAAATGAAAATTATGGTATGCTACGAAGATTCCAGCACGTCAAGGGACGCGGTACGGTTGACCCAAAAGCACGCCGAATCCTGGAACGCCGAGGTTGAAGTGGTGTCAACCATCATGCGCGAGGAGCCCATCAAGCACTCCCGCCTTCAGGAAAGGGAGGAGCAGTTCGAGATGCAGATCCGGGAGCTGTTCGAAGATGTCGATATTCCCTACAAGGCGCAGCTTCTGGTCAACTCGACACCTGCCGGGGAACAATTGGTCAGACACGCTATCAGGAAAAATGTCGATTTCGTCTGCATGGGCATTCGGAAAAAGTCCAAGGTGGGAAAACTGATCTTTGGTTCAACCGTGCAGTACGTCATTCTGAATGCACCCTGCCCGGTGCTGACGACCGGCTGATTTATAGGGAAAAATAAAAATCATTTTAGGGTGATTTTATGATTGTATTTAAAAAAAACCTGTTCTATAGAGGCCTAATTCAGGATATGGGTGGAAATAGACGTACAAATGGGCATAATCATTCCTAAAGGAGACAATCAGATGAGTGAACTTTATGAAAAAATGGCCAAAGAGCTGATCGTGGGCAACGAAGCCGAGGTTAAGAGACTGACCCAGCAAGCGATCGATGAGGGAAATGTCGCGCGAGACGTTCTTGACAATGGTTTACTTGCCGGCATGGACGTTGTCGGCAAACGGTTTAAAGCCGGCGACATGTTTATTCCTGAAGTTCTCCTGTGCGCAAGAACCATGCACGCTGCCATGGATATTCTCAAGCCGCTTCTTTCCGAAGGTGACCGGGCCGGCGCCGGCACGGTTATCATTGGAACTGTCGAGGGCGATCTGCACGACATCGGAAAAAACCTCGTGGCCATGATGCTTCAGGGCGGCGGTTTCAAGGTTATTGACCTGGGCACGAATATCAAACCCCAGGCCTTTGTTGAGGCGGTGAAAGAGCATAATCCGCAAATCGTCGGCCTGTCAGCCCTCTTAACAACTACCATGCCGAAAATGGAAGAGACCATCGAGGCCCTCAAGGAAGCCGGTGTCCGTGATCAGGTCAAGATCATGGCCGGTGGTGCTCCCGTGACCCAGGACTTTATTGAGAAAATAGGTGCTGATGCCTACGGGGCCAATGCAGCCTCTGCAACAGAAAAGGCAAAAGCGCTGCTCGCTTAATTTCTGTTTCGTTTATTTCAAGGCGGGGGCTTTTGAAGCCTCCGCCTTTTTTTGTTTTGCATGAGGTAGACTAAGTGATAACAATCCTGGATTACGGCGCAGGCAATGTAAGAAGCGTCATCAATGCCATAGAGAAACTGGGAGGGACGGTTAAAGTCGTTACCAAACCGGAAGATGTGATCATGGCTGAAAAGCTAATCTTTCCCGGGGTGGGCAGTTTCGGCAGCATGATGCACAGCCTTGAAAAGAAAAATTATGTGGACCCGTTGAAGACATTCCTGCAATCGGCAAAACCGTTCTTCGGTATATGTCTGGGAATGCAGGCGCTTTTTGAATCCAGCGAAGAGGCCCCGGGCATCCGCGGCCTGGGTGTATTTGGCGGTTGTGTGAAGCGGTTTCATATTGAAAAATCCGTTCCGCACATCGGCTGGAACGGAATCAGTATAAAAAAACCTTCGCGTATTTTCAAAGAAGCCGCGGGCAATGAAAAATTCTACTTTGTCCACTCCTACTACGTGGCTCCAGAGGAGAGGGACGTTGTTCTGACCACGACCGACTATGGCTTGGAATTCGTGAGCAGCGTCGAGCAGGGCAGCATCACGGGAACCCAGTTCCATCCTGAAAAGAGTGGGGCGCCCGGCTTGACCCTGTTAAAAAATTTCATGGCCGACGCGGAACCGGCATCCATGCCCCTGGACGACACCCCGCGCACGGAACTGGCCAAAAGAATCATCGCCTGCCTGGATGTACGGGCCAACGACCAGGGGGACCTGGTGGTTACAAAAGGCGATCAGTACGATGTTCGTGAAAAGGGGGCTGTCCGCAATCTGGGCCAACCCGTTGAATTGGCGGCACGGTATTACACCGAAGGTGCGGATGAAATCACCTTTTTGAACATCACGGGGTTTCGTGATTTTCCCCTGGAAGATATGCCCATGCTTAAGGTGCTGGAGGAAACATCCAAAACGGTTTTTGTGCCCCTGACCATCGGCGGCGGCATCCGCGACTATGTGGACAAGGAGGGGCGGCAGTATTCGGCTTTGGAGGTTGCGTCCGAATATTTCAGGTCAGGCGCGGACAAAATATCCATTGGCAGTGATGCGGTTCTGATTGCAGAGGCGTTTTTGAAGCTCGGTAAAAAAACCGGCCAAAGCGCCATCGAAGAAATTTCCCGTGTTTATGGCAACCAGGCGGTGGTCATTTCCATTGACCCGCGACGCATCTATGTGAGTTCGCCCGGGGAAACCAGCCACCCTGTGGTGGAGACATCGATTCCAGGACCTGAAGGAGAGCGGTACTGCTGGTTTCAGTGTACCATCAAAGGGGGCAGAGAGGGTCGTGATATCGATGCCACCACCCTGGCACGTGTCTGTGAAGAGCTAGGTGCCGGAGAAATATTGCTGAACTGCATTGACAGGGACGGCACCAATGCCGGTTTTGATACGGAACTTGTCAACGCCGTCAGGGGGGCGGTCTCTATTCCGGTCATAGCTTCCAGCGGCGCCGGTTGTGTCGAACATTTTCATGACGTGTTTGCAGAAACAGACGTCGAGGCAGCCCTGGCGGCGGGAATTTTTCATCGCAGAGAAGTCCCCATCGGGGATGTAAAGTCCCACCTGGTTGAGAAAGGGGTCGCGGTCAGGCACTGAGGAGCAAAATGTATGTATTTTGTCACCAGGTCGATATGAACCGCTAAGACGCAAGGACCAAAACCAGAGGACAGAATTCCAGAACCACAGAGGACGGAACCTCAGAGAGCAGAGGAAAAGGCGGAGAGGCCAGAGGCTCTGCAGGGCTGAAGCCCTGCCATACAAGCCCATTCTTCGAACCAACTACGTAGTGCAGGGATTTATCCCTGCCGGTAGCTGGGCGCGGGAAAAAACAGTTAAAGTGACAACTTTTAGTCAGGACTTGACCTCCGTTCTCGAACCTCTGGTTAGTTGGCGTTCTTGGCGTCTTGAGCGAAACGGGCGGTGAAAGCTCTTGGTCTTAATATACGTAACCGTGTTTACGAATTGAAGCACGAAGCTAATGTTGAAGGTACCGACAAAGGATTTCACATGTCATTGTTTAGTATATTCGTGGGTAAAAAACCGCAAGCGTATGAGCAACAAGGCGATGCCTACGCCAAGGAAGGCCTGTGGGGCAACGCCAAGGTGGAATACGAGCGGGCCCTGAACCGGCTGGAAAAAGAGGAGCCCCTTGACCACGAATATTCTGACAGGCTTTTCACAAAGGTTGCTCGGGTCAGTGAGGAACTGGCCCGGGAACACCAGGAAGATGCCAGAAACCTGGTTGCCGGTGGTTATGGGGACGAGGCCCGTGATCTTTTTGATCTGGCCCTGGAGTTGACCCGGGATACTACCCTCGCGAAGGAGTTGCAGGCAGAGATCGTCGTCCTGGAAGAAGGGGCATCCCACGCATCCGCAATGGAGATGCCAGTTTGGGAGCGTGCCGGGGATGATATGGATGAAGGCACGAGCACGGCGGACATGCCCGACGATCAAAGTGAATATTTTTTTGCCCTGTGCGGAACCCTGCCGGATGAGGTTCAGATGGCCTATCTGGGGTATGGCGGTAATTTTAAGACCGGGTATCTGGCCCTGAATGCAGGTGACTTTGAAACCGCCGCACACTCTCTTTCCCTGGCCATGGCGGACAATGAAGGCCTTGATACCTACATTCCGCTGGAGCTGGCCACGGCCTTTTTGAATCAGGGCCGGCACACCCAGGCCCGTGAGCTGCTGGAATCCTTTGTCGAGAGCCATCCGGATGTGCTGCCGGCTTTTCAGTTGTTGTGCGACCTGTACTGGGAAAGCGGGGATATAGATCAGGCCGAGCGCTTGCTGACGTCCATACAGGAAGATCTGCAGGCTTCCGTATCCGTGGCGATTTTGAAAGGGGAGACCCGCCGGAGGGCAAATGACGATCCCGGGGCCAGGTCTTTTTACCTGCAGTTTATGGAAACCCATGGCTGGAACGACTCCATTGCCCGGGCCCTGGCTGAAACCCACACCGCCATGGGGGAGGTGGAAGAAGCCCGCCGCATCTACGGGACGATCATGGACAACTGCCGCAACTGCCATGCCCGCATTGATCCCTTGATCAAGGAACAATATGCCGAGCTTTGTTTTGCATCCGGCTCACGGGATACTGCCACTCTGGAACTCTACCTTTCCCTGGCCCAGGAAATCAGGGAGAATGCACCCCTTTACTACGACAGGGTGAGCAGGATTTACGCTGAACAGGGAAACGAGGCCGAGGCAAGACGGTTCCGCTCTTTTTCCGAACAACTGCGCACGGAGGCGACCAAGGGCCCATGAGCTTCACATCCGGTTTCAAACCACCTGATAAAATCTACGCAGCCGACCTCTGGTTCGTATTCAAGGAAGGCGATCTACTGATCAAAACCATTGGAAACTCCCTGTACGTCCCGGAAACAAAGGACATCAATGGGTACCGGGACCGTTTGATCCGCAGGCAGTATATGGGCAGCCTCGACGGCCGCCACTGTTATACAGCAGACATTCAGGAGGATGTGCCCGAGGGGGCAGGTCTTCAGCAGAAGGATCTGCGTTCGATCTTCGGCGTCATGGAAGAGGAGCTCATATGGGCGGCCGGCCGGGCCAACCAGTTGGCTGCCTGGAGCCGCAATCATCAGTACTGCGGCAAGTGCAGCACTTCCTGTGAAGACAAGCAGGATGAGCGGGCTAAGATCTGCCCGGCCTGCGGACTCATCAACTACCCCCGTCTCTCCCCTGCGGTTATCGTCGCGGTCTTGAAAGAGAACCGGATTCTGCTGGCCAGAAATAAGCGTTTCCGATTGCCCTTTTTCAGTGTGCTGGCCGGGTTTGTGGAACCCGGAGAGACGCTCGAGGCGTGTATTGTAAGGGAGATCGAAGAAGAGGTCGGCATCACCGTGAAAAATATCCGCTATTTCGGCAGTCAACCCTGGCCTTTCCCGGACTCCCTGATGGTTGCCTTTGTTGCCGACTATTCTGGCGGGGAGATAAAGGTGGATGATACTGAAATAACAGAGGCCAATTGGTTTTCCAAAAAGGAACTGCCAAGGATACCCCCGCGCATCAGCATTGCCCGACAGTTGATTGACTGGTTTACAGCCCATAACCCCTAATAAACATGCTGTCGCAACTTTTCAATTCCTTAAAAAACTCAAATAGTATTCTCTTTTCTCAGGTTTGGTAAAACTGTGATCTCCTATAAGTATCCCAGCCAGCCTCAATGTTTCTTCAACAGAAATACGAACGCATCCAATGGATAAACGCCCACAAACGACCAGTCTAAATTTTTTAATTTTCTTCTTGACTAATATATTAATATACTAATATATTAGTTGAGGCTCACATCTTTCCCTAAGGAACATCATGGCAACATCACCAAATATGACCATGTCAAATTCTTCGCACTCCTTATTACGATCACAGGTCTACGATCATCTGCGCAAAGAACTCAAGGAAGGGTATCTGAAGCCTGGAATGTTTATCAGCATCAGCCAGATTATGAAACCGCTGGGGCTCAGCAGAACCCCTTTGCGGGATGCGTTGCTTCAACTTCAATCAGAAGGATTTGTGACTTTCCTGCCCCAGCGCGGTATCCGTATCAATAAACTGTCCCAGCAGGATATCGAAGATTTGTACGAGATGCTGGGTGCTTTGGATTCGAGGGTCCTGCTGGCGGTAT
>Ga0164313_10004532_pt1 | contig 12340 bp, 10 predicted proteins | sample GuaBasSedimGuay4_FD_113735 | JGI IMG/M metagenome (GOLD analysis project Ga0164313, IMG submission 113735) | Subseafloor sediment microbial communities from Guaymas Basin, Gulf of California, Mexico - Guay4, Core 4569-4, 0-3 cm | ecosystem: Environmental > Aquatic > Marine > Hydrothermal vents... | reverse complement strand
GATCCTCGTGGGGACCCTTCATCTGCAGTTGAGTATTACAATTACCTGAATGCAATATGGCGAGATAATTCGCCCATGCTCTTTGGTGGAACCGGCCATATTAATGGTGGTGGAGATCCCAATACACCTTGTCTATATATGTTCCCCGGAGATAGTGATCCATTGTTCTGGGGCACCTTCGGTGTACCGACTTCTTTTGAATGGACAGAAGAACAAGCAGGGAATTTCGCTGATGACCGCCGCTTTATGCAAAGTGCTGGACCGTTCCAATTAGACCCTGGAGAATTCAATAACATTACGGTAGGTGTGGTATGGGCAAGAGCATCCTCTGGAGGTCCATTCCAGAGTGTTAAGGAGGTACGAGTAGCGGATGACAAAGCTCAGGCTTTGTTCGATAACTGTTTCCGAATATTGGACGGTCCAGATGCACCGGATCTATCTTTCCAGGAATTGGACAATGAATTGATCATGTACATTACCAATTGTGAATCTGGGAATAATTTCAATGAGACCTATGAAGAGCTTGATCCTACCATTCCGGAAGAGGCATTGGATGATGAAGGCAATGTGTTCAATCCAGACCGGTATTATCGTTTCCAAGGTTACCAGATCTACCAGCTAAGGGACGCTGTAGTATCCGTAGCGGATCTTGGCGATATCGACTTGGCAAGGCTTCTCTTTCAATGTGATATTGAAGATGGTATAGCTCAGGTGGTGAACTTTATCAATGATCCTCAGATCGGTTTGCCTATCCCAACAGAAATGGTTGATGGAGCGAATGAAGGGGTCATACATACTTTGAAGATCACAGAAGATCTATTTGCAGATGGAAATCCTATTCTCATCAACCACAAGACCTATTATTATATGGCGATAGCCTATGGGTATAACAATTGGGAGGATTACCATACCGTTGATCTGTCAGGTCAGCCATTCCCATATAAGGCCGGACGTAAAGGTTGTGCTGGATCGATCAGATCTTATACTGCGATCCCACATATTCCAGTTCCTGAAAATGGAGGTACGGTTCAGAATTCCGAGTATGGAGATGGATTCAAGATCACTCGATATGAGGGGCAAGGGAACGGAAACCTTATTGTGGATCTAGATGACGAAACAGTTGAGGCGATCATGAACTCCGGTCCAGATTGGAGGCAGGACGAATTGGTTTATACGCCAGGTCTGGGACCTGTTGATATTAAGGTGATAGACCCACTGAACATACCAAATGATGAGTTTGAATTGTGGTTGAACGACTCAGTGAATGGTGGTTCGCCACTAGATGATGGACATTGGTTCGTGGTACGTGTGAGTACTGGGGATACTGTTAGAGCTACGCAGTCCATTGCGGTGAATAATGAACAAATAATCCCGGAATGGGGTATATCCGTGAATTTTGCGCAGCATTATTACACGCAGAACAATCAATATACAGCACCGCTGGCGGCAGTCATTGAATTCGAAGATCCGAGTAAACCATGGTTCTTTGGTATTCCAGATCAGGAAGGGTTCAACTTCTTGAACTGGATACGTTCTGGTACTTCTATAGAGGAAGACCCACCCGATAATGTGTGGAATGATTTTATTGGTAAGGACGATGATGAATTGTACGAAATGCTACTCGATGGAACGTGGGCTCCATGGCCACTTGTAGGTGATACAGCATTCCAGCCAAGTGATCCATCGGTATCCAATACTGTCAACATCGCCAAACTGCGAGAGCTTTCAAGTGTTATAGTTGTGATCACCAGTGATAAGGATCGTTGGTCTCGCGTGCCGGTATTCGAAATGCAATTGAATCCGAATCTTACCGAACATGGCGATGATAAATTGACCTTGCGTAGCTCACCAAGTGTTAACAAGGAAGGGAACGACGATGGTTCAGGAACTACGGGTATGAGTTGGTTCCCCGGTTATGCTATAAATATTGAGACAGGTGAAAGACTCAATATGGCATTTGGAGAGGATAGCTGGATACAAAGTGAGAATGGACGGGATATGATGTGGAACCCGACCGAGAATTATACCACCAACCTTGGCGCACCTTTATTCGGCGGGCAGCATTGGATCTACATATTCAAGAATGAGCGTTTAACTACTGGTAGTGATTCGCGCATGCCACAATACGACGAAGGAGCATATATCAAAGAGAAGTTGGGCTCTGGTTCTGGAAGCGACAGGACGAAGGTGTTCAGAGCTATCAACTGGGTTGGTTCTGCCATGGTGGTAGAGGGTTATAGTTTACTTGAAACTGATGTTAAGATCCGCCTCAACGTGGGAAAACCATATCAAACCTATACAGAGCCATATGGTGGATATTCACCTTTGATCCAAACCCCTCTGAATGATGGCTTGCCATTGTATAAGTTCGATACGAACGGAAGTCAAACATTAGTGGATCAGAGTACAACAGCGAAGGAAGCACTGGATATCATTAACGTAGTGCCGAATCCGTACTATGCGTACTCTTCTTATGAGAATAATAGAATTGATACGAGGGTTAAATTCACCAACCTGCCTCAACGTTGTACCATTACGATCTACAATGTTAGCGGAACCGTAGTAAGACAATACAAAAAGGATGACCCAACAACATCATTGGATTGGGACCTGAAGAATTCAACGAATGTTCCTATTGCTGGTGGTACATATATATGCCATATAGATGTGCCTGGTGTTGGAGAAAAGATCTTGAAATGGTTCGGAGTGATGAGACCAGTTGATCTGGAGAACTTCTGATCGAACCAATTAGTAGAGCCTATGAAAAATTTGAATAGAATGAATATCAAAGCTATATACATTGGATCGTTGCTCATATTGATGGGTGCATCGGTCCAGGCGGGCAATCCTGACAGAGCCGGTTCTGCAGGAGCTACACAGCTACTTATTAATCCGTTTGCGCGGAGTAGTGGTTGGGCAACAGCAAATACGTCTTCGATCTACGGCGTAGAGGCCATGTTCCAGAATGTAGCTGGATTAGCTTTCACCAAAGGTACCGAACTGTATTTTACAAGCACCAATTGGTTACAAGGCACAGATATTACGATCAATTCAGTAGGTCTGGGCCAAAAGCTCGGAGATGCAGGAGTGATCGGATTGAGTGTTATGGTAATGAGTTTTGGAGAGATCGACGTAACCACTACAGATCAACCAGAAGGAGGATTGGGTAAATTCTCACCGAATTACTCCAACATTGCACTCAGTTACGCAAAGGAATTCTCAAATAGTATATATGGTGGGATCACTGCCAGAATAATATCAGAATCCATTGCTAACGTTAAGGCTTCAGGATTCAGTTTTGATGCAGGGATCGATTATGTTACCGGAGAGACCGATAATGTAAAATTTGGTATTTCTCTTAAAAACGTAGGCCCGCCGATGCAATACTCTGGTGATGGTCTTTCGTTCAATGGTATTGTTCCACCAAACAATCAACAAATGACGGTTGAACAGCGTTCTGAGAATTTCGAGATGCCATCTGTACTGAATATTGGAGGCTCGTACGATTATTATTTTGGGGAACAGCATATTATGACATTGGCTGGTAATTTCCGATCCAATAGCTTTACTAAAGATCAGTTCATGCTTGGTGTGGAGTACGGATTCAAGAAAATGTTCTACTTGCGCGGAGGATTTACTTTCGAAGATGGTGTATTCAATGATGAAGAAAGGACTACCGTGTATACCGGTCCTTCTGCTGGTCTAAGTATAGACTTGCCATTCGGTTCTGAGAAACAAAGCGTGATGGCGTTCGATTATTCTTATCGTGCTACAAACCCGTTCGACGGAGTGCATAGCGTGGGCGTCCGTATCGGTCTGAATTAAAATTTTATTTACATTCGTATTGCAAGAGAGCCTTTTAGGTTCTCTTGCTGTTATATATACCCGAGACATGGGAGTTACATATTATACCAAAGAAGGTCTTACTAAGATCAAAGAAGAGCTGCATGAAATGGAAACCATTCAGCGCCCTTCCATCACAAAGCAAATAGCAGAAGCTCGCGATAAAGGCGATCTATCTGAGAATGCAGAATATGATGCGGCTAAAGAAGCTCAAGGTTTGCTTGAGATGAAGATCAATAAGCTACAAACAGTGATCAATGAAGCACGATTGATCGACGAGAGCCAATTGGATGATTCAAAAGTGTTTATTCTGTCCAAGGTGAAGATCAAGAACCAAAGCAATGGTAAAGAGTTGAGCTATACTCTTGTTGCTGAGAATGAAGCTGATCTGAAAAGTGGGAAGATCTCTATAGATTCGCCTATAGGTAAGGGTCTATTAGGCAAAGAGCGAGGAGATGTTGCAGAGATCGCCGTACCTAATGGCGTTCTGAAATTCGAGGTGCTCGATATTTCAAGATAATCAATGGCCAGTATTTTCAGTCGGATCATTTCGGGAGAGATCCCAAGTCATAAAGTGGCGGAAAATGACGAATTCTTTGCCTTTCTTGATATTAACCCTTTAGCTAAAGGACATACTCTTGTGGTTCCCAAAATGGAGGTGGACTACATCTTTGATCTGGATGATGAGTTGTTGGCTGGAATGTTCCCTTTTGCAAAAGAAGTTGGTAAACGCATAGAAAAAGTGGTTCCTTGCGAGCGTATCGGAATAGCGGTGATCGGATTAGAAGTGCCCCATTGCCATATTCATTTGGTGCCGATCAATGGAATACACGATCTGGATTTTTCTCGTCCAAAGTTGGAATTCAGTCAAGAGGAATTCGCTGAGATCGCTGCGGCTATCCGCAACGCCTGATCACAATTTTCGATCGGGGTTCTTTTGAAGGAAAGCTTCCCAACCCGAGTACGATCTTCCTGAACTTATTCTTCCGTTCTGAAAGTGATGACATACTGCGGCAGCTACCCCATCGGTCGCATCGAGGTCTTTGGGTAGTGCATTCGTAGACAGAATAGATCTCAACATATGGGCTACCTGCTCTTTCGAAGCATTCCCGTTACCGGTAATGGCCATTTTTATTTTCTTAGGCGCGTATTCCGTAATTGGAGTTTCCCGATGCATAGCAGCAGCGATGGCAACTCCTTGAGCTCTTCCTAATTTCAACATGCTCTGCACGTTCTTGCCATAGAATGGTGCTTCAATAGCCAATTCATCAGGACAGTGTTTTTCAATAAGAGCAACTGTTCCCTTGAAAATAGCTTGTAATTTCAGGTTGTGATCCTTCAATTTGCCCATCTTAATAGATCCCGCGTCTATTAATTGGATCTTGTTGCCATTTGCTATGATAATTCCATACCCCATTACCATAGTTCCAGGATCAATTCCTAAAATAATGCGCTCCTTCATTCTGGGCGTTTATTTTTGGCCATCGATCGCATCGTGAAAAGATCCAGTATCATCCGCATTCTTAAATGGGCCGTTTTCGTGGCGGCCACAGCTATTATATATCTCAAACTATTTCACGATAAAGATACCACTCGCATACTGTCTTCCGTAGCCGATATTCTACGTTATCCCCTCCGTCCGTTGTTGATCGTCGTGCTGCTTATGGTCTTTGTCAATTGGATGATCGAAGCGCGTAAATGGCAATTCCTGGTCAATCGATTTGGTTCCATCTCTTTGGGAAGAGCGTTCAAGGCCACTATTGCCGGGACTTGCTTTTCACTTTTCACGCCGAACAGAGTAGGGGAATTCTTAGGTAGGGTCATTTTTGTAGAGCCTTCCGATAGGAAAAAAGCTGTTTTTGCAACCATTGTCGGAAGCATAGCACAATTCTTAACGACCATTCTAATGGGTTGTTTTGCCGCCATCTGGTTCATTTACACAAAGGCAACTATCCAAGGAATTCAAGGACTTGGCATGGGTGTCGTGCTTTCATTGTCCATCATGCTTGCATTTCTTTGCATTGTCATTTATTTCCAACCGAGCATTATCCGTACAGTGTTCAGCAACATCCGTTGGCTTAGAAAGTGGAGGCAAGCAATTCTGGTGTTGGATCGATATGATAAGGCTTCATTGATCACCGTTCTATTTCTCAGCATCTTTAGATACCTTGTTTTCTCAACACAATTCGTATTGCTTTTGTTCTTGTTCGAAGTTGATATTTCGGTTACCAATGCATATGCTTCGGTCTTCTTGGTCTATTTGATCAGCACGATACTTCCAACCGTCATATTCAGTGAACTAGGAGTTCGGGAGTTGGTGGCTTGGTCGGTAATGAGTGCTTTTGCCACGAACGAGATCGGCATCGTTGCAGCGTCATTCGTACTATGGGTCATCAATCTGTTAGTGCCGGCGGCCGTAGGCTCAGTAATAGTGTTAGGTTCTCGGGTCGAGCTTTCAACTTCGCAATAATGATGACCATTTACATAGGTCTAGGAATGGTGTTTCTTTCTTATTCAGGCTATGTTTTGCTGTGTATGATCGGATGGAGGAGATCTAAGAATGAGAAGGACGACCGTGCTGAACACGTGGATCTGAACCCTTTTTCAGTGATCATTCCTGTTCGGAATGAGGAGGAGAACATTGATCAGCGCATTTTGCAACTCATTCAGGATATTGATCAGGTCAAGGGGTCAGAATTGATCATTGTGAATGACGAAAGCTCTGATGGAACAATGGATGTTCTGCGAAAGCGTAATGATCATGGATCGTTGCGAGTGCTGAATGTGAACGATGGGAAGGGCAAAAAAGCCGCTATCCGAACAGGTGTTCTGGCGGCCAATAATGAGATCATCATTACGACTGATGGGGATGTTCGGAGCAAGGACGGTTGGGTGAATTCGGTCGTTGAGGCCTTCGTCCAAAAAGATGCGGACATGCTGCTGATGCCTGTTCTCATTAAAGATGGTCAAGATCTTTTAGGCGAGATCCAGTTAATGGATCAGGCCATTCTTACCGGAATGGCGATCGGGTCTGCTCAGATGGCGTGCCCGGTTTGGGCAAGCGGAGCGGCATTAGCTTTTCGTAAGAGTGATTTTCTGGAACTTGAAGGATTCAAAGGGAATGAACAATGGTCATCTGGAGACGATGTGTTCTTGTTGCACAAATTCAAAAGCGCTGGTAAAAAGATCTCTGTTCTGAATAGTTCGAATGCATTGGTTGTTGCAGAAGCATGTGGAACATGGGGGCAATTGATCGAGCAACGACTGCGCTGGGGGAGTAAATCGATCGCTTATCGCGATCCATTAACAGTGTTCGTTACTATGCTTGGTCTATTGCGCTGGTCGGCTTTGATCTTCCTCTTCGTGCTGCTACAATTATCTATAGTGGTTCCTAGTGCTCTTTGGTTATTAGCGATCATTAGTATTGGAGCTGATCTAATACTAGCTCGCACGGTTCTGCATTCCGAAGGGTTGAAGCTTCCTTTGCTTGCACAACTTTTCGTGCCTGTTTTTTACCTTTTTTTCGGGGTCTTTTTAATGGTGGCCTCGGTCTTTTATACACCTACATGGAAAGGTAGAAAAGTGCTGGGTCAGAACCAATGAGCGAAAAGGGATCAAGATCATTATCGGGACTAGCTTGGCAACGGCTAAAGAAGGACAGGTTAGCCATGTTCGGACTTTGGGTCATTGGAGCCGTGATGCTCGTTGCTTTCTTGGGTGGTCTTATTCGGCCTGATAGTACACCAAATGCGAACCAGCAGATACTCAATTTCAAAGATCTAAGGCCGGGTTCTAAAATGGAAGTGCTTCTTGTTAGGAAGAACCAACACATCGAACCAACACCATTTTATAAGTATTTCTTTTTTGGCGGCGGGGTCAATGAGGATAGGGCGGTGGCCATGTACGCTCTGCATTTTAGAAAAGGCAAGGCCATAGTTGAAGAGTACAACGGAAGGAATGAGGTAGTTGAGGGAAAACTGATCACGCTGGAACTTCCAGATATCATTTATCCTCTTGTTTATGGCAGCAAAGTCGAGCACTTGGATGATGGCTCGGTGCGTTTTGAGGTGATCGACGAAGGTGTTGTGGAAATGCCGATAAAAGATCTTCAGCGCATTATTGAGACCGAACGAATTGAAGAAAGACGTTTTGTATTGGGTACGGATAATTTTGGACGAGATCTTTTAAGCCGGTTGATGGCCGGGTCCATGGTCTCACTTTCGGTCGGTGCCATTTCTGTGATCATTTCCTTGATAATTGGTATTTTCTTAGGAGCAATCGCTGGATATTTCAGGGCAATGCCACCAACTATTTCGAGGGTCGAATTGTTCATTTGGTTGCTCTCGATCGCAGTCGGGATCATTTTGACCTCACAAATTCATGATCCATCGAGTTTCCGATTTCGATGGGCTTTTCTGCTTGGTGCGGCAATTGCCGGTGTACTCATATTTATCCTTAAGCGTTTATTCGCTTCGTCCATTCGTGGATCCACCAAACATGTTAAGCTCCCTGTAGATGACGTTATCATGTGGTTCATTAATGTGGTGTGGTCTATTCCTACTTTGCTTCTTGTTATCGCCATCACATTGGCTTTGGGCAAAGGGTTCGTGCAAGTCTTTATTGCAGTTGGATTGACCATGTGGGTTGAAGTAGCCCGTGTTGTGCGTGGACAGGTGCTCAGCTTGCGCGAAAAGGAATTCGTGGAGGCCGGAAGAGCGCTCGGATTTTCACCCGGCAGGATCATCTTCAGACATATTCTGCCCAATGCCATGGGGCCAGTGATCGTTATTTCAGCGGCCAATTTCGCTTCCGCCATATTAATAGAAGCCGGACTTTCATTTCTCGGGATCGGAACGCAAATACCTATGGCGAGTTGGGGCGGAATGATCAAGACCTATTATCCATATATAACTACAGATCTACCCCATCTTGCTGTCCTGCCTGGAGCTTGCATTGTTCTGTTGGTGCTAGCATTCATGTTAGTGGGCAACGGCTTGCGCGATGCGCTGGATGTGAAGACGGTCGATGGTTAGGTCTTCAGAAAAGCAACAGCGCCGCAACAAAGATCACAGCTCCGACCATCATCATCAGCACTGTATAGGGAAGGATCTCCTTGGCTTTCAAACCCGTGATGCCCAGTAGTGGAAGTGCCCAGAAGGGTTGTAGCATATTGGTCAGCTGATCGCCGTAGGCCATTGCCATAATGCTTTTGGGTAGGTCGATGCCCATTGCCGTTGCAGCTTGAACTATTATCGGCCCTTGCACGGCCCATTGTCCTCCGCCACTGGGAACAAAAATGTTAACTATTCCAGCGCTGATGAAAGTGAAGATGGGGTAAGTGGTAGCGTTCGAATGGTTGATGAAAAAATTGGAAAAGACCTCTACCAAACCAGAATATTTCATCAATCCCATTATTCCGAAGTAGAGCGGGAATTGGATAAGAATTCCAGCAGCTCCTCCGATCGCCTCTTCAATTGCTTTTAGAAAAGAGGAGAATCGTCCGTGTAAAAGGATGCAACTACCGAACAAGAAAAGGTTTATGAAATTCGGGTCGATGAATTTTCCGCTTTCCTCGAAGGCATTGAAAGCCTTCCAAATGCTATAACCAAGTACGATAAGTCCTACACTTATGCCAAGGATCAGACTATGATCCAATCGTTCCGCTCCATGTATATTTTCTTCACTATCGGGAGTAGGTAATACTGCTTTTCGCAGAACAGGTACGCCACTTTTTGATCTTTTACCCATCCAATACATAAAGGCTGGAAGAGCAATAAGCAAGACCGCAGAAACGATCAGGTTCATAGGAGAGAAGACCGTTTCACTATATCCGATACTCAATGGTAGTGCAGCAATAGAAGCTTGATCCATACTGCCGACCATCATATTCTGTATGTGGCCATCTTCGGCGATCTTAGCTAAACTGGAACCCGAGATCCCGCCATGCCAAACCATAAGTCCGACGTACCCTGCTGCACCGATCAAGGGATAATTCAAGGAGATGTTGTTCTTAATGGCGTGCTCACCGACCTTTCTCGCGAATATGGCTCCGAATACTAGTCCTAGACCCCAGTTGAAAAGCGCAACTATGATCGTTAAGGTCGTAACAATTGCCGCTGCATTCGCAGTGTTGTTGCACGCGCGTAACGCACCATTAATGATCCATGCGACAGGTTTGGTCAATGCCAGTGCATGGCCTAGCACCAGCATAAGCATCATTTGCATGGCGAAGACCATCAAGCCATCTTCCCACAACCCTTGTTCCCAATAGGTGAGTAGGGTCAATGCATAAGGGCGGTCGCTATCAGTTGGTGCATCCGTCCAAATAAGCGCAATAAGAAAAGTAATAACGCTCAGTATCACCGCAATGGTAAAAGGCGAAGGCAGCAATGCCTTGAACACCTTCATCATGCGGTCGGAGCGCGTCATAGATCCGGAATTCAGATCAGAACGGTAGGTCGTCGGTCTCATCAACCATCGGCGCATCATTCACCGATGGGGGTGGAGTGCTAGTTTCGGGCGCAGCAGTAGCTGTTGTTGCTTCTATGCGCCAAGCACTAAGCGTGTTGAAGTATTTCACCTGGCCATCCTTTGGGCTCGTCCATTCGCGACCACGAAGATCGAAAGAGACGTTCACTTCGTCCCCAACTTTGTGCGCATCGATCATATCTACGTTATCCTGCGTAAGCTGCAAAGCTATCACTTGGTCGTATTGACCGGATTTTGTATCCAATACGAATTCTCTTTTCTTGAACTTTTCGCTGATCACTTGCACGTCCATGATCACTTTGATAGTTCCTTTAATGTTGAACATTTTGTCTTATTTAATTATTGAATGCTAGCAAAGTTCGCCATGCTTCTTCCACTTTACCTTCTTTAAGAAGAGCATGCGCTAGCTTGTGTAATTCTGATTCTAATCCTTTTGCATCCGAATCGTAGTGAAGGAAAATTTCACTTAGATCCGTCAATTTATGGTCGTTAACTGTTGTCTCGTCGGGAAGGGTCTCTACATTCCCCAATCTACCCAGATCATTGCCGGTCAAGATCGTACTGTTCCGAATGTCATCTGGTATATTATCCACCCCAATACCCATTGTGGTCAAGGGTTTCTGCACTTCGAAAAGCGCTTCTCCATTTGCACGACAATACCAATTGCCACCCATTCTACCTACAAGGTCGATCTTCTTTTGATCTATTCTACCATCCTCGCCTAGCAGTTCATCTTTAATGTGGATCAGTACGACTTCGCAAACCACCAGATTTCCGGCGCCGCCTTGATCTCCAAGTTCAATAACTTCTTTCACCTTACATTCAAAGCTAACTGGTGATTCCGCCACACGAAAAGGTTTGATCTTTTCAGAAGGAACTGGGGTCAAACCAGCCTTTTCGAATTCACTTACTCCTTCGGGGTATTCCGTACTGGCCAAGCTGACCTGTTGAACAATATCGTAGTTCACAATATTGATCACCACTTCTCCGGTCTCCTTTACATTATGATAAGTGTGCTTCGTCGTATTGTCTCTTCCGCGCCTCGCTGGCGAAAAAATAGCGATAGGGGGATTCGCACTGAACACATTGAAAAAACTGAAGGGTGCCAGATTCGGGCGGCCTTCTTCGTCCATTGTGCTCGCTAGCGCTATTGGCCTTGGCCCAACTGCTCCCAGCAAATGACCGTGTAGTACGGGTATTGAAACTTTTTTTGGGTCTACTGTCATGTTTTTAGAGTGGGCCAAATTACTAAAGAAGGAGGCAGTTTTGGGGCAAAAAAACAGGTAAAAAGAATGCTTTCTATTTCATCAGAAGGTAGTTATCTTTGCGCTCCCATTTTTGGGGTCTATTGCGGGTGTGGTGAAATTGGTAGACACGCTAGATTTAGGATCTAGTGCCGAGAGGTGTGTGGGTTCGAGTCCCTCCACCCGCACTAAAAGAACATAGGTGCAAGGACAAGAACCTTGCACCTTTTTATTTTATTCGAATGAACGTAACACAAGAGAATATCGATGCCTTGAATGCCGTGCTTAAAGTGCGCATTGATAAGTCGGACTATTTCGAGAAATACGAGAATGCTTTAAAAGAGCAGCGTCGTAATGCTACTATTCCGGGGTTTCGTCCCGGCAAAGTGCCAATGGGCATTATCAAGAAGAGAGTGGGAACTGCGCTTCTTTTGGATGAAGTCAACAATATTCTGAGTAAAAGCGTTCAGCAGCATATTGAGCAGAATAAACTGCAAGTATTGGGAGACCCAATGCCTAAGCGTTCCGAGGAGGACATGGACTGGAACGAACCGGAAAGTTTGGAATTCGAATTCGAACTGGGGCTAGCTCCTGAATTTGAACTTAAGCTTTCCAATAAAGATAAGATCAAGTATTTCACAATAAAAGTCGATGATAAAGTGATCGACAACCAGGTCGATGACCTAACGCGCCGCTATGGAAAGTTGGAAGAGACAGATCTTTCGGGTGAAAAGGATATGCTTTTTGGTGACCTGATCGAATTG
>Ga0164313_10004531_pt1 | contig 12342 bp, 10 predicted proteins | sample GuaBasSedimGuay4_FD_113735 | JGI IMG/M metagenome (GOLD analysis project Ga0164313, IMG submission 113735) | Subseafloor sediment microbial communities from Guaymas Basin, Gulf of California, Mexico - Guay4, Core 4569-4, 0-3 cm | ecosystem: Environmental > Aquatic > Marine > Hydrothermal vents... | reverse complement strand
CGTCTTTTTCGCCATAGCGGCGTTAAAAATAGTCTCAAAATGCTCATTTACACCAGTAAACTGCGCTTTTTCGACTATTTTTGCCTTGCTATGACAAAAAACACTTATCGTGCAAAGGTCTCTAATAGTTAAATTTTTAATCCGTTCATCTTGAAATCCTGAAGCTTGCCGAAGGATCAAAGGATGTTGCGGTCACACTTAAAACAATGTCGGGAGACACACAATGGCAGAACGAATTCAAAAAGTATTAGCACGCGCAGGTTATGGCTCACGTCGTGGGATTGAAGCGGCAATTAAAGCAGGCAATATCACCGTCAATGGCGATGTTGCAAACTTAGGCGACCAAATAGAAGTCGGCGATACTATTCGCCTAGATAACAAACCCCTTTCAGCCAAGCGGCTGTGGCAACAACCGCAACAACAAGTTATTCTTTATAACAAACCTGTTGGCGAAGTCTGTTCGCGAAAAGATCCTGAAGGTCGCAGAACCATATTCCAATCATTACCCGCACCAGAAGAAGGTCGCTGGGTTAGTGTAGGGCGGTTAGATATCAACACTAGTGGTTTAATTATTCTCACCACTGATGGCGAATTAGCCAACCGTTTAATGCATCCATCAAATGAAATGGATCGTGAATATGCGGTGCGTGTTTTGGGTGAAGTGACAACAGATATGATGCAAACATTACGTGATGGTGTTGAACTAGAAGATGGCAAAGCCCATTTTTCTGATATTCAACCTGCCGGTGGTGAAGGTGCTAATCGCTGGTTCCATGTGGTGATCCAAGAAGGTCGAAACCGTGAGATTCGTCGTCTATGGGAAAGCCAAGGCGTGCAAGTAAGTCGACTTATGCGGGTGCGTTATGGACCTGTCACCATCCCTAATAAACTTAAAATGGGTCGCTGGATGATGTTGCCAGAACCTGACCTTGAAATATTATATGAAGAAGTTGATCTGCAAATGAATGTGGTCACACAAACAGGGCGCGCCCAACGTGAGAAGAAACTTCGTCCACTTAAAAACACCACCATAAAGGCAAGTCAAAAATCAACAAAAGAAAAACCTAGTCGTAATAAACAACAAGGTACAGCTAGAATTAGAGGTCGTTAAACTACTTTTAGTTAGGTCAATAAAAAGCCCAAACATATCACTATGTTTGGGCTTTTTTTATCACTTGACTTGAGTCTTAAACATCATAGTTGGTGGCAGAAATATCACCACCGCGACCTGTCCAGTTGGTGTGGAAGAACTCACCGCGTGGTTTATCAAGACGTTCATAAGTATGAGCACCGAAGTAATCACGTTGTGCTTGCAATAAGTTGGCTGGCAATCTTGCACTACGATAACCATCATAGAAAGCAAGCGCACTGCTAAATGTTGGTGCAGGAATACCTAATGAAATAGAGCCAATGACTGCTTTACGCCAACCCGGTAAGGCTTCGGTAATTGCATCAATAAAGAATTGATCTAATAACAAGTTTTCTAAGTTTTCATTGCGATCAAAGGCTTCACGAATATTCGCCAAGAATTGACTGCGAATAATACAACCACCACGCCACATAAGAGCAATACCACCGTAGTTTAACTCCCAACCATAAGTATTCGCCGCTTCACGCATCAACATATAACCTTGGGCATAAGAGATGATTTTAGAAGCATATAAAGCATCACGAATCGCATCAACCATTTCAGCGCGATCACCTTCAAAATCATTAGCCAGTTTTGGCAACACTTTAGAAGCGGCAACACGTTCATCTTTACGTGCTGATAAACAACGAGAGAATACGGCTTCACCAATCAAGGTTAAAGGAATACCTAAATCTAAGGCATTCATGCCTGTCCATTTACCCGTACCTTTTTGCCCTGCTGTGTCCAAGATATGGTCAATCAATAGACTGCCATCATCTTCTTTCACAGCTAGAATATCACGGGTGATTTCAATTAAATATGAATCTAAAACACCTTCATTCCAAGTGGCAAACACGGCTTGAATTTCATCACCTGTCATGCCTAAACCTTCACGCATCAGTTGATATGCTTCGCAAATCAACTGCATATCGCCATATTCAATGCCGTTATGCACCATTTTGACATAGTGACCTGCACCATCATTACCCACCCAATCACAACAAGGCTCACCATCAACTTGTGCTGCAATGGCTTGGAAGATCGGCTTCACTGATTCCCATGCACCTTTATGTCCACCCGGCATAATTGAAGGTCCAAAACGCGCGCCCTCTTCACCACCAGAAACACCAGAACCAATAAACAAAATACCTTTTTCTTTTAGGCTTTGTGTGCGACGGTTACTGTCCGTATATAAAGAGTTACCGCCATCAATAATGATGTCACCTTTTTCTAAATACGGTAATATTTGTTCGATAAACGCATCAACAACAGCACCTGCTTTAACCATTAACATCACGCGACGGGGTGCTTTTAAGCTTTCTACAAAGCCCTTAACATCATGACAGCCAATGACTTTAGTGCCTTTTGCTGGTCCTTCTAAAAACTCATCAACTTTACTTGTTGTGCGATTATAAACAGCAACGGTGAAACCATTGTCATCCATATTTAACACAAGGTTTTGCCCCATTACGGCTAAACCTACTAAACCAATATCTGCCTGTGCGGCTGTTTCTACTGCGCTCATTTATTTACACACCTTAATATATTCACCTTCGGCTTCGCGGGAAGATCCCACGACTATCCGACATTTCCCCGTAGTCATATCGCGCTCTACGGCACCTGATACTTCAATTCTTTCGCCTTGTTGTGCTTGTCCAACATAGGTATGTGTAAATGAAACAATCTCTGAAAGTTCATTATTATCAACCACATACCTTGCAGGAAAGTCAAAAGCAAAGCGATCATCCATTACTTTAGCGATAATCGTCTGCTTACCTTGTTTTTGGCGGCTATTATAGTCTTGTTGTCGCTCATTAGCGAAACAAACCATGCCAATATCAAACTTACACTCCTTGATAACCGCTTTATTATACTTGCGATTTTCATGCCAAGAAAAGTCTTCAAAGGATAACTCACCTAATCTTCGTTTAAAGTTATCCACCATCAAGTCATGATCTAATAAACTTAAAACACCCTCATCAACTGCTCGCTTAACCGCTTGGCGTGTTTGTTGAAATGCATCACGTCCATACACCACAAGATCAATATCTGAATGTGGGGTTTGCCGATTAATCAGCATTGAACCTGTTAAGCCTAAAGTCGTACTGTCTGCCCCATATTGCACCAAAATGGGGATCAACTGTTGAAGCTTCAACTCAATCTCATCAGCAGCTTCTTTTTGCAAGACTTTGTGCAATCGTTGTTCGGGTTGATGATGTTGCACAATATCTTCTATTGCCACCGCATGATAATAGGCATCGCTTTGTTTTGAATGATAAAGATAGTGTGGGTAGTGTTGTTTTAATAATGTGTTGGCTTTTTCTGTACCGACTTTCTGCCATGCTTGGTCTTGAAAAATATACCGTAAGAAACAGCCTACTTTCCCCTCTTCAGGCTGATAACTCACCACGGCAAAGATCAAGCCTTCTTCGGTTTCAATAAAGTCTTTGGGTAGATAGGGGAAGTTGGGATCTCTAAACATTATTTATCAACTCGTACACTTAAATCGAGCAGGTCATCCTCGCGAATCGTTACATGGATGTAACTTAGTAGAGCAATGCAGGAGCAATTGCCGATGCGGGGGATCCAACGATAGTAATTATTTGAACAGCCCATGGATCCCCGCGTTCGCGAGGATGACGGTAATTTTATTTTATTATATAACTTCACTGTGCTTCTTTAATTTAGACATGGTTCGACAGGCTCACCACGAACGATTGGAAGCTGTATTTACAACTCTTCAAGCGGCACTTTCTTATGCTTTTTAAGCTTACTTCTCAAGGCTAACACTTGTTGTCTTAACCAGAGATATAAGCCTGTTAATGATAATAAAATCAACAATACACTGACTACGTCCAATAACCAAACACCATATTTCGTCACAATATGTCCATTGTGAATATCTAAAACAAGTCGTTCAACACTGATACCTTTGCCGTGAAAATAGTGGGCAAGTTGCTGTTCAATATCTGCAGGTAAGGGTTCGGGTTGGCTCCAACTTACGGCTTGTAGAGTAATGTCTTCCCATTGATCAAGCATAAAGTCAGTGCGCCTCATCCCTTCTCGTGTTTGAATAATAGGATCACCATGAGAAAGACCAATGTTTTGAATATGACTAGGCACGCCCGCTTCTTCAGACATTTGTTCGATAAACTCCCCTTCTGGGGTAAATAGTAACAAACCTTGTTCCGTGGCTAAGACGATTAAATCATCAATATGCACGCCGCCCAACACAGGCTGGACAGAACGATAAGCAGGCACAGCATCAATAAAGACTTGTTCATCAAACTGTGAGACAGTGCTTCGACCTAGTTGATAACTCACATCAGGCTGTACTGATGTTAAGCCATACTGTTTCAACACCCAATCCCAAGTGATATAACGTTGGTCAAGCTGCCAGTCAGTGGTGTGATTGAGCAACAATCCTGTTGTTGCCAATATCAACACAAACACGGCAACCATCGCCCCCATACTTCGGTGTAGACTTCGCATTCTACGGTTCATAATTGTCGTGATCTCTATTTATGGATAAAGCTATCCAAATATAATGCCAGCCTAGCCACATTAGTCATAGCCCTAACTGACAAGGTTGCACCTGATATACCGTCAATATGCCGATCAAGTTGTTGATCTTGTAACCTCACTTGGTCAAACTGTTGGCTAAATGCGGGATAACGGATCTCACTACCGCGACTTTCACGAAAAGCCAATACCTTAATAGATGTTATTTTATTGTCCACAATCACAACACCAAAAGTGATCGGCTCTGTCTTGCCGATCTCTTCCAAGATCCACACACTTTGTTGATCATCTTGCCAATATCGTATTCGCAAGCCAATATAATGATGTCCCAATATATCCGTCAAATCCTGACGAAGATCACCCTTCACCCACACCGTCTGACTTTTCGGCACATTATCATTAAACACCTCCATCAAGAAGTCTTGATTAGTTTGATAAACACCACGAGCAAACACCGAACAAGAGACTAAAAATAAGGTTAAAAATACAGCGTCTTTGCGAACGAAGTGAAGCAATCTACAACCTTGAAGTATTAAAGCCTTCAATAACAGCAACAACCGTGACAGCCCAGATTGCCGCGTCGCTACCGCTCCTCGCAATGACGACTTATCAAATCCAAACATTAAAACTGATAACCCAAACCGATATTAAAGCCATCTAACTCAACTTTACCCGAAGGTGCAGTTTGATCTTGATAATCCAACTTCACCACCACATTCTCATGCGGCCACCAGTTCACACCCAAATCAATTTGCTGATAGTCGCTATCTGTCGAATTCCCCGCGGCATTATCCCAGTCATTATAGCGAGCAAACACCCCGAAATAAGTGCTGATACGATATGAAGGTTCGATATACCAACCATTTTGTTGATCGGCGCCAATCGACTCAGGACCATCACCTTGCAAGTCCCATCGGGCATATAAAGCACGCAAAGCAAAGTCACCTTGTTCAATCGCCGCATGAGTTTCAAACAAAGTACCACTACCTGCGGTTGGATCAGTGCTCTGCGTCATATCTTCCTGATATTGTAATGTTGCCGCCAACTCAACACCGGGAATAGCCGTCCACTTGATCCGCCCCGTATAAGCAAAGTCTTCTGCCGTAGCCTTAGACACTTTTTGACGACCTTTACGTGGTTTATAACCATCACCCGCCGACGTATTCAAACCCGATGTTGCCGCCACATCATAACTAAAGCCACGGGCGATCTCGCCACTAAACATCGCTCCAGCCGCCCACCATGTTGCAGGGATAATATTCTTCTCAACAGGGTTACGCTCAGTGCCATAAAATGTAGTCGGCTCATGAGTCTCATTGATAATGCCCACAGGCGTTAAGAATAAGCCCCCCTTAACATGATGTTGATCATTCAAATCATATTCAATATAAGCCTGCTCCAACTCGATCTCACCATTTTTACCATCACCCGAAAGAGCATGTTCCAACTCTAACTCCGAGAAGAAGCGTAAATCATCATTAAACTCATGACCAAAAAACAACACAAAACGGTGAAAATCTATCTCCTTTTTATCCTTATCATTGTCACTCTGATCACTTAAGTTGTTGTAATGTAACTCACCATAACCGCCGATTGTCGTCTTATTAGCCTCCATTGCCGCGACCTTAATCGCCTCTTCACTTGCCACCGCAACCGCCTCAACAGACTCATTCGCCTCAACTGCAAGTTGCTGTGTTTCATCTACTTTTTCTTTAAGACTGGCATTCTCAGCTTTTAATTGCTGATTCTGATCTTGCACCGTAGACATTTGTTGTTGTAACTCTTGTAATAAAGCCCACATCTCCTCATTAGTCGGTGTTGCCGCCTGAACACCTGCCATCGTAGCCATTAAACTCAAAGCCACTATCGTCTTTTTAAACACCATCACAAAATCCACAATCAAAACAAAAGAAAGTGAAATTATAAATACATCTTAATCTAAATGCAAATCGTTCTTATTTATATTTAAAGAAGAAACTAGAAATAGCTGAATTCATCCAGCCCCAGCCCCATCAAGCAGGAAAAACAAAAACTGTCGGAAGTATGCCCGCCATCAACAGCTATTTTTACTGCAAAAGTGATATGATTGGATCTTTTATTTCAGGGGCAATTCGATGAATGCAACTAAGTTGACAAATATCAAGCCAGCCGCCCCCTTGATATATTCTCTCAATAAATTATGTGATTAAAGGATTCAGGAGTTAGCTAATGGAAGATAATAAAATAAAGTTTGCTTATTACCTTGAAGACTGGGAATTTGATATAGATAATAAAAAGGTATTAAAAAAGGAAGCTGGAGAGGTCGCTACAACGGAATACCTCTCTGAAATGAAAGGGCATATATTCTGCCCAGAATGCAGCGCTCCCTTATTTAAGTCGCCAGAAAATAAAGAATTTGACACTAATGGAAGAAAAGCCTTTTTTGCTCATGGTCGTAAGTACAGTCCTGATTGTAATCTTAGGGTCAAAAAAGCAGAAGGCAAACGATATGTTTCTGAAGAGCTAGCAAAAAAGGCTATTGAAGATGAGGAGCTGGTCATTGTAAAACACTTTATGAAGGAAAAGCCAGTACTACCAAAAATTGATAACCCTCAAGAATATCAGGGGGATCCAGTAGAAGATATTAACGGTGAGTTAGCCAATGTACCAATCGGTCGTCATAATGGAGAAATTTTTAGCCTACCATCAAAAATAACGACTGTTCGAGGATTATGTCGAAATTTTAACAAAAATATATATAAATACTTCCATTTACCGGGAAGAAAAAATGCGATCCAATTAAAAAACTTATTAGTTGATGTTAAAACAGTTCAAAATGTTGATGATGTACCTAGGCTTTATTTCGCTAAAGTGGAAGGCTCATCTAATTGTGGCCCTACCCCTCAAAATATTCGACAAACTATGTTTGAATATCCACCTGGTGAGTATGTTGATTTTTGTTTGAAAGCTATTGATTTAAATTCAAGGGAGCATGGAATTGACGATAACTCTAAGGGTAAAGTTGTAATAATGTATGGCACCGTTACAAAAAGTGGAATAGGATTGTGTATAGAAGGGATAGGTTGGGGAGAGTTTTCTGTATTAGCGGATAAATATATCGACCTTCTAAATAAAGGGAATTAAAGGGGAATTAAAGGGGACGCTACCCTTTAATTTGTAAGCAATTGATAAATATACTATTTTATATTTTAGTGCGCTAGTCCTACATTTGTGAAGATGACAGTGATATTTTGAGAGGGTTGACTATGTTCGGAAGCGGGATCTTTAGTCCCGCATCGGCTTGGCGGGGTTGAAACCCCACTTCCAGTTGTGTTTTTCTTAAGGCTTGGACTGCGTTACGCTTGTGGATTGCTTCACTTTGTTTGCAAAGACGGGCTTGACCTCTGACACCCTTCGACAGGCTCAGGGCGAACGGGGCATCGGGTGAACGGGCTGGGCGGGCGGGGAAACAGGGTTTATTTTATACTTCACCTACTTCATTAGTAATGGAAAGATCACGCTAAACTCTGTGCCTATTGCTTGATTAACAACGGTTACTTTGCCTTTCATCGCTAGGGTCATTTGCTGAACAAGTGCCAGCCCGATACCTGTGCCAACTGTTTCGCGGGTGAGTTCATCTTCACTGCGATAAAACAGTTTAAAGATCTGTTGCATTTGTTTTTTGTCGATACCCATACCATAATCACGCACACTAAATTGCACGTGATCTTTGACTTTCTGGCAATGTAGTTCGATCTGCTTCTTGTCGGCATTGGTAGAGAACTTGAGGGCATTGTCCACTAAGTTGATGATAATTTGACTAAACCAGTCACTATCAATAATCAATGTGCCATCAACTTTTCCTGTCATATTAAGGGTGAACCCTGCGCGTTCAACTTGGCTTGATATTTTCGATTGCACAATATCCATTAACTCAGCAACGGTGACTTGCTTAGGATCACTTTGTTGTTCATTTCGGGTCATTCTTGCGAGTTGTAAGACATTATTGATCAAGCGTGAGAGTCGTTCACTCTCATCAAAGATATAGTTGTAATACACCTGCTTTTTATCTTCTGTTGCCCAACCTTCTTTTAGCAATTCACCATACATTCTGATTGAAGTCAGTGGTGTTTTCAACTCATGACTGACTGATGAAACAAAGTCTTGTTGTTGATTAACCAATTTGATCTGCCCCAAACCAAGTCGATACATCCAATAAAAACCAACACATAATAGGATACTCAGGATCACCGCTAACCAGATAATCATATTACCGCCCGCCCCAATAGGCAGTTGCGTGACACTAAATAGTAACTGTAAATCACCCAGCGGGGCAGATAGTCGTGTTTGATATAACAACTCACCTTTCAAGCCTTGTCTATTTGATGAATAGTTATTGGCGGCTTGTTGTGAGAATGCATTTAAAACATTGTCTTGATACACGACCAGCAAATGGCTGATTGTTGCTACATCCGTATGTTGAAAAGGCTGGTTAATTGTCTGATCTAAAAAAGCCGCTGATTCAATTAACACCCCTTGAATATAGCGTTGATCATTAAGCCATACCTTGCGAAAGAGTACAAAATGTCCGCTTGCTAATTGATTAAACTCAAAGGGATCAATAATACTTTCAAAGGTATTGATCCTAATGTCTTTATTTGCTGAGACTTGATCTATACCCACATCTGCCGCTGATTCTTTCGCCATTGTTTGCGGTAGGGCATTTTTCTCCACTCGCATCTTTCTCATCGCTTGTTGGCTTTTTTGTTCTGATAATTCACCAAAAAACTGTTCTTGTTTAACCATTTTTGCAGGGTAAGGTGATGATAACTCTAACTCTTCTACCTGAGCTAATGACTTGTTTTTGTTTAATTTTTTTGCCCGCACCTTATCATCTAACTTATCGAAAGCGGCTTGTCCTTGATAGGTCTTATCAAGTTTTTGGTAACTATCTTGGTCGCGCTCTTCTTGAGGTGTATTATCAACTAAATGATTATCCAGCAAGATCATTTTGATCTGTTCTTGCAAGGCAAATCGTTGTTTCAATTCTTCGGGCGAGATACCATAATCACCTGCTTTCTCACCTTGTTTTGGCAACAATGGGGTTTGCAACTGTCCGTTCGCATCTACTTGAAAATAGCCAATAAGACCTGCTATTTCGGATGTTATCGGATAGTTCGACAATGGTGAACGTTGTAAAAAGTTGGCACTGGGGTCGCCTGCCACATTAAGAAAACTATAGTCTGTAAAAGGTCGCAATGCTTCATCAGCAATCAGTTTTGAAATCTGGCTATCAATACGCCCGACTAACTCAACGGCTCTGTTTTGATATTGATGAAAGGCTTGCCACTTTAATTGCTTTGATGATTGGTGGATCAACAATGCCGTGGGCAAGGCTAAAGCGATGAAAAAGATTAACAAAACGCGACGGAGTTTGTTTTTATCTAAACCTGTTAATACATTAGCTAACATTATTCACTCAACAAGCGATAACCCGCACCGCGTACTGTCATTAAATACTGTGGTTGCGAGGGTTTGGCTTCTATTTTACGGCGAAGTTTAGCAATGTGAATATCAACGGTGCGGGTTTCTAAGTCAATATTATTGGCATATCCCCACACTTTATTCAGCAGTTCATCACGCGAAATAGGGCGATCTGAATAATGATGTAGATATTGCAATATATCCATTTCTCGGCGGGTAAAATGAACGGTTTCATTGCCAGATTGTGCCGAAAGATTAAGACAATCAATATCAAGATGATCAGCTAGATTAATATGTTCTGCTACAGGCGTTTGGTCTTGGCTTCGTCTTAACACCGCCTGCACCCGCAACACCAACTGTGCCACAGAAAAAGGTTTGCTCACATAATCATCCGCACCATAAGACAAGCCTTGAATGATATCTTCATCACTGTTTTTAGCCGTCAACATAATGATCGCTTGGTCACGATCATGTTCACGCACTTGATTACAAATATCAAAGCCATTGACCTCAGGCAACATCACATCTAATAAGATCAAATCAAACTGCCCTGTTAAGGCCTTTTGCAAACCCACGCGACCATTATCAGCAGAATCAACCTCATAACCGTGATAAACAAACACATCTATCAAGCCTTCACGAATGGCGATCTCATCTTCAACAATCAATAATTTAGCTTTATTTTTCATAACGCTAGTGTAAGTCTTTCTCAAGGTTAATAGGTAACTTTTTTGTAAACTTTCGCAGCTTTATTTTACCAAAAGTGGTCTATTTAATCACACTCCACCCGCCTACACTGTGAACTGTCAATTCAATTATCAACAACTGGAGATGGATCATGAAACTTAAACAACTCACATTAGGGCTTATCGCCGCCAGCTTATTAACAAGCGCACCTGCCTTATTGGCAAAAGACCTAACCCCTTTAAACGCTACCCCAGCTAAATACAAGTTACTACAACAACAAGCCCAAATAGAAGTCGTGTTTGTACTCGATACCACTGGCAGTATGAGTGGTCTTATTCATGCCGCCAAAGAAAAGATCTGGTCAATCGCCAGCACTATGGCATCTGCCCAAAATGCCCCTAATATTAAAATGGGCTTAGTCGCTTATCGTGATCGTGGTGATAACTATGTCACTCAAACAGTCGCCCTATCGAATGATCTTGATTCAATGTATGCCAGCTTAATGGACTTTCACGCCGATGGTGGCGGTGACACACCCGAAAGTGTCAACCAAGCCCTAGATGATGCCGTCAATAGAATGGCTTGGAGCGACTATCAACAAACCTATAAAGTGATCTTCTTAGTCGGTGATGCACCCGCCCATATGGACTATCCAGATGATGTTAAATATCCACAAACATTAGCACTTGCCCACAGCAAAGGTATTATCGTCAACACTATTCAAGCAGGACAAGACAGCATCGCCAAAACAAACTGGCAACAAATCGCCCTTCTCGGGTCGGGTGACTACTTCCAAGTAGAACAATCAGGTAACGCCGTTGCCATTGCCACACCTTATGACAAGAAAATGGCAGAACTCTCAAACCAACTTGATGAAACTCGTCTTTATTATGGTGATGAAGAAGCCAAATATAAACAAGATAGAAAAGTCTCTGCCAGCAAGAAACTACATAAAGAAGCCAGTGAAAAATCACTTGCCCGACGTGCCAGTTTTAATGCCACCGCCAGCGGCAAGAACAACTTCTTAGGTGAAGGAGAGTTAGTTGAAGCCATCAGCAGTGGGCGCGTTGAACTTGATGATATTGCCAAAGAAGAGTTGCCCATAACAATGCAGGCGATGAACAAAGAACAACAAGTTACCTTATTAAAAGAAAAAGCCCAACGGAGAAAACAGCTAGAAAAACAAATAACACAACTGGCAAAACAACGTGATGACTACCTAAAAAAAGAAGTCGCCAAATTAGACCCGAAAAAAGACTCCCTTGATGCCAAGATCTTTAGCTCAATCCGATCTCAATCTAAAGACAAAGGACTGGATTATGATGATGAAAGTGTTAAGTATTAGTATATTGTCAATAGACAGGATCAGTTGTGGTGACTTGCCACATCATAACCGAACACCCTAAAATGAAAGCCAATATGGCTTGATTATCAACTTACTAGGCGTTATAGTCCATCTATGTATAGAATTACGGGGAAAGTCTCCTATTAAGGTAGAATCAAGGGGTCAGCCAGCTTGATTTTATAAGCCGCTGATTTGT
>Ga0164313_10004530_pt1 | contig 12342 bp, 13 predicted proteins | sample GuaBasSedimGuay4_FD_113735 | JGI IMG/M metagenome (GOLD analysis project Ga0164313, IMG submission 113735) | Subseafloor sediment microbial communities from Guaymas Basin, Gulf of California, Mexico - Guay4, Core 4569-4, 0-3 cm | ecosystem: Environmental > Aquatic > Marine > Hydrothermal vents... | reverse complement strand
GGTTTCTAGCCGCTATTCGCGGGCATGGCCCGTTTATACCCTCGGGTGCTCCTACGGGCAGCCTTAACGGGTTGGGCCCGACTGCACGCTGATCACGGGCCGGGTCGCTTCTTTGAGGCGGACTTCCGGCGGCAAGTTGATCTCCAGGGCCACCGGACAATGGTCGGAAAAGGCCACATCGAGCACTTCCGCCGTGCCAGCGATAAGTGTCTTGCTGACCAGGATGTGATCGATGGCGCGCTGTGGCTGCCATGACGGATAGGTTGGCAAGCCCCGGGTCGGCGCCTGCAGGGCCAGCGTGTCGCGTAATTCCAGCACATGCGGCGTGTCCACCTGGGTATTGAAATCACCCAGCATGACAAGGTGCCGGCTGCTGTCCAGTTCGCGGGCGAGAAATTTGAGTTGTTGAGCGCGCGCCCGTTTACCCAGGGCAAGGTGTACGACCGCGATATCCAGCCCGTCAAAACCATCGCCATACCGTACCAGCAGGGTTCCCCGCCCTGGAATCACCCCGGGCAGACGATATTCTTCCACCGCATCAGGCTCAAAGCGGCTCAGAAAGCCGTTACCCGCATAGGCAACGGTCCCAACTTTGCGATTGGACTGGTGGCACCAAAACGGCATGCCCGAATGGTTGGCCAGGTAGCGGGACTGGTTGATATACCCCGATCTCAGGCTACCCGAGTCCACTTCCTGCAAAGCCACCATGTCATAGGGCGTCACCAGCTCCGCGATGGCATCCAGGTTCTTGACCCGCTTGGCGTGCGGCAGAACCTGTCGCCAGCTATGGGTGACATAATGGTGGTACCGGGCGGTCGATGTGCCCGCCTGGATGTTGAAACTCAGAAGCCGAAGTTTCTGGCCGCGATCAGGGGCCGTCTCAGTCGGCTGCGGCACTGGTTTGCTGCGAAGCCGGGGTTTCCAGCTCAATGAGGAAATCCACAACGTCGAACATGACGTCGAAACTGGGAACTGCCGCGCTGCCCGCAATCCGGTATTTACCGTTCAGTACCAATGACGGAGTTCCACGAATGCCGTAGTCCCGAACCAGCGTCTGATCCTTGCGTAACATGCCATCAACGGCGAATGAGCGTGAAGTCGAGATGAATTTTTCCTTGTCGAGACCAAATTGGCTGTAAAACGTGGCCAATTCGTCCAGGTTGCGAATGACTTCTTTTTCTTTCCAGATACGATCCATCAGGGCGATATGGGATTCTGCCGGAGCATTCATCATTTGGGCGGTTACGTAACCGCGCGCGTAGAGTTCCCAGGAACCGCGGCCGAACACCACAGGAATTCTCCGGAACTTCACATTTTCAGGCTTGCGCTGTACCCAACTGGCGGCATAGGGCTCAAACGTATAGCAATGGGTGCACAGGTAACTGAAGGCCTCTTCGAGCTTCATCTCGCCACTGCTCACGGCGGGGGCGCCCTCGATCAGGAAATAATGCAGGCCTTCCTGGTAGGGAACCGGCTTGCCAGCCTGAGCCTGCGCCACGTTACTGAACAGCAACAAAGCGGCGACGCACACGATCAAAAATCTAATTGAAGAATATTTCATTAATTTACTCCAGCGAAACCCGGTCTCTATTGGTAATCAGTACTGACCGTCATCCGCGAATTCAGTTCATTCGGTATCCAGGTATAGCCCCTGGATGTAACTGGCCACTGCCTCGATCTCCTCAACGCTCAATTCAGAAGCCGCGCCGTTCATGATCCCGCTGGGCGTATCGTCTTCGCCGTAATTTTCACCGGCGAGAAACCCTGTCAGCATCTTGTTGGTGTACATCGCGTGCTGACCTGCCAGCGCTGGGTAGCCAGCCGGCGGATTGCCCTCACCGGCAGGCCCGTGGCACGACATGCAGGCCGGAACTCCGGATTCTGCATTGCCGGCGCGGAATATTCTCTCACCGAGTATCACTTTTGACTCGTCAGCCACTCCGGGAGTTATTTCCTGGGATGCGAAATATGCGGCAAGGTCCTCAATATCCTGATCACTCAAACCCGGGACAATGCCCATCATTTCGGGAACCTGGCGCTCACCGGATTTGATCAGCGTCACCTGGCGGACCATGTATTTCTCATGCTGGCCGGCCAGTTTGGGCCAGTTTGGAACGACGCTGTTACCGTCAACACCGTGACAGGCTGCGCAGATAGCGGACTTGGCCTGCCCTGCCGCCGCATCTCCCTTGGCGAAGGCTTGCAAGCTGATAAGAACCAGCGAGCTGGCTATGGCCCGAAGCAATAAACTCATTTTGCGATCTCCCAGAGTCTGTATACAGGATAGAATGGCCCGGTATTATCGCGGTTTAAACGGCCGCATTCCAGCTTAACCAGACAATCAAATGACAATTGAAGCCATAAAATACAATCCCTACCGCTCTGCAAGCTACGTAATCAGCGCACACAAGCTCAGGCAACTACCGCCTGACTCAGGTTTTGAAGTGGCGTTCGCAGGCCGCTCGAATGCCGGGAAATCCAGCGCTATCAACACCCTGACTGATCAGAAATCATTGGCCAGGACCAGCAAAACCCCGGGGCGCACACAGCAGATCATCATTTTTGATATTGACAGTGAGCGCCGCATCGCAGACTTGCCGGGCTATGGCTATGCCAAGGTTCCGGCCAAACTCAAAGCGCATTGGCGCCAGGTCATGCAGCAATACTTCGATCAGAGAGAGTCGCTGCGGGGCGTTGTGCTGGTGATGGACATCCGTCATCCGATGCGGGCTTTCGACGAACAGATGCTTGCCTGGTGCTCAGCAACCAAAGTGCCTTGTCACGTGCTGCTGTCAAAAGCCGATAAGCTAAAACGTGGTCCAGCCCAGTCAACCCTGTTGCAGGTTCGCAAAGTGCTGCCGCAGGTAGCTACCGCCCAGGTATTTTCAGCGAAAAGTCGCGCCGGACTCGCTGAATTGATCACTTGTCTGAACCAGTGGTACGAGTTCCCCCCAAGGGTTTAAAATTGCACATGATAAAAACAGGAATGATGACATGACTTTTCCAGCAACCCGCATGCGCCGGATGCGCGCACACGATTTTTCCCGCAGGCTGATGTGTGAAACCAAACTCACCAGCAATGACCTGATCTGGACGGTATTTGTTCTCGAGGGGGACGATGCTGTCGAGCCGGTGAAATCCATGCCGGGAGTCGAGCGCATGACCATTGATCGCCTGCTGCCGGCGGCGGAGCATTGCCTGGAGCTTGGCATCCCGGCAATCGCCTTGTTTCCGGTGGTTTCCGCCGATTGCAAATCTGACGATGCACGTGAAGCCTGGAACCCGGAGGGCTTGTCGCAAAGGGCGGTAACTGCATTGAAAAAACGCTTTCCCAAACTGGGCGTGATCACCGACGTCGCCCTCGACCCGTTCACCTCCCATGGGCAGGACGGCCTGATCGACGACACCGGTTATGTGGTAAATGATGAGACGGTGGACGTGCTGGTCAAACAGGCGCTCTCGCACGTGGAAGCGGGCGCCGACATCGTTGCTCCATCCGATATGATGGATGGGCGGATCGGCGCTATCCGGCAGGCGTTCGAAACGGAAGGTTTCCCCAACAAACAGATTCTTGCCTATTCGGCCAAGTATGCCTCCGCTTTCTACGGCCCGTTCCGGGACGCGGTAGGCTCTGCCAGCAACCTCGCTGGCGGCAACAAGTATTCCTACCAGATGGATCCGGCTAACAGTAACGAAGCCCTGCGCGAAATCGAACTGGACCTTGAGGAAGGCGCCGACATGGTGATGGTCAAACCGGGCATGCCTTACCTGGACATCATCCGCCGCGTGAAGGAAAACTTTGAAGTGCCTACATTTGCCTACCAGGTCTCCGGGGAATACGCGATGCTCAAAGCAGCATCGCTGAACGGTTGGCTGGACGAGGAAGCCGTGGTGCTCGAGGCCCTGACCTGCTTTAAGCGGGCCGGCGCTGATGGCATTTTGACTTACTACGCGGTGCAGGCAGCGGAGTGGCTGCAAAATTGCTGATCAAGCTTGCCGTCTTTGGCCAGCCGGTCGCTCATTCACTCTCGCCGCGAATTCACGGCTTGTTCGCAGATCAATGCGGTCTCGAGGTGGATTACCGGGCCATTGAGGCCACCACGGAATCATTTCCGGGGCTGGTGGCCGATCTGGCCGAAAATGGCGGCTGCGGCTGCAATATAACGGTTCCACTGAAACGCGATGCCTGGAAACTGGCCGGCCGCTGCAGCGAGAATGCTGAGCGGGCTCAAGCAGCCAATACCCTGGTATTCCGTGGTGTAAACGACTGGTATGCAGACAGTACCGACGGCATGGGGCTGGTCAACGACCTGCAATCCATTCCCGGTTGCAGCCTATCCGGAGCCCGGCTCTGCCTGCTCGGCGCCGGCGGTGCGGCGGCCAGCGTTTTAGGGGCATTACTCCGCTCAGCTCCGGCCTCGGTCCTGATTGCCAATCGCACCAAAGACCGGGCCGCAGAACTGGCGCGGGCGCACTCCGACCTGGGTAAAATCGACACCTGCAGACCCGCTGAACTCGGCTCCAGGGCGCCTTTCGACCTGATCATCAACGCCACTTCTCTCGGGCATGGCGGCGCAGCGCCGGAACTATCATCAACCTGGTTAAAACCGGACGGGTTCTGCTACGACATGAATTACGGAAGGGCCGCGGAACCACTCAGGCATCTGTGCCTGCAAAACAGCATCCGCTATTCGGATGGACTCGGAATGCTGGTCAGCCAGGCGGCGCTGTCCTTCAGACTCTGGACGGATCAGGCTCCCGATACAGCTAAGGTTCTCAACGTCTTACGTGGGCCCGCGGGGTAAGTCCCCGACTACTTCTCCATTTTCATCCAGTTCCGGGTAGTCCAGGCCACGTTCACGGCAGAAACGGGCCACCGCCGGGTGCATCCATTCAAACCTCTGCAACTCCAGGGTTTCCCGGTCAAGGTGACGACTCCCAAACAGGCCGGCGGCCTCGCGCTGCCTCATCGCCTCGTACAAAACAATGGCGCAGGCAACCGATACATTTAACGACTGGGTCATGCCCCGCATCGGGATCATGACCTGCTGGTCGGAAAGAGCGAGGGCAGCTTCACTGACGCCGAATAGCTCGGTACCCACAACCAGTGCGGTTGGAATCGTGTAGTCCAGTTCACGATAATCGGTGGCTTGATCGGACAAGTGCGCGGCTACCAGTTGGTAACCCCGCCCCTTCAGGTGCCGGCAGGCTGCTTCCAGGTCAGCGTGCGGATGCACTTTCAGCCACTTCTCAGCGCCCTGGGATGTTTTCCAGTGAATCGCCAGGCCTTCTTCACCCGGAATGGCATGCAACTCGTTGATGCCCACCGCATCACAGGTCCGCACGATCGCGGAGAAATTCCTGGGCTTATACAAACGCTCGGCAAGGACCGTCAGATCCGGCTGCCGGTCCGCCAGCACAGAGTCGATTTTTTGCCGGCGCCGATCCGTCATTGAGCCGCGCCCGTGTCAGGGCTTGTGGAGTTGGGATATGCAGTGCCGGATCGTGCTCCATGACTGGAGCAGCAGCAAGGCTGGCATGACCAGAATCAGGCTTTTAAGCAGGAATACCAGGGGCAGCCCTCCGGCCTCCCTGGAAGATTCCATGGTAGCCCATGAAGCCGCCACGTAGTCCCAGCCGATGATCAACAGGAACAGGCTGAACGGAACGAGAAACAACAGGGTTCCGGCCAGGTTGATCCAGTTTTTGTGACGACGGGATTTATCACGATAAAAAATATCCACCCGGACGTGGTCATCTGTCTGGAAAGCCCATGCAGCAGCTATCATGAAGACCGTGGCGTGCAGGTAAGTGGCGCTTTCCTGCAACCAGATCCAGCCCAGGTTAAAGCCGTAGCGCAGTACCACGATTCCGAAAATCAGTACAACCATGACCAGCGTCAGCCAGGAGACACTGCGTCCAAGCCAGCCCACGACCAGGGCGGCAACGTCTTTGCCATCCCTGAGGTTTTCGGGCTTGGCTACTTCCACTCCTTGACCTTCCAGTAAACCGGTTGCACGGGGTTCAACGCTTGCTGGTCCATATCCAGTTCCAGCTTGCCGTCGCCATTGGTATCGATGTAGTAGTAAGGAATGCCGCCTTTGGGCGTGATTTTAACCATGTAAACCTGCCCATTGAGGCGGTACTCTTCAATCATCCGGTTTTCTTCTTCGCGGATGGTTACCGTGGGCACTATCTGTTCTTCCTGGATCTTTGGCGGTATCGGCACATCCCGAGGCTCAGCATCTGCCGGCGGAATCGGTGGTGGTTTTTCCAAATCATCCTGCGCCAACAGGGTACCGGGGAGTAAAATCATCACCGCCAGCGCAGCGCCTGCCGTTATCAGCTTCCATTGCCTGAATGAAATGTTTCTCATCGACTCGGCTTCCCTCTGAGTTAGACTCTCATAGTATCAGACCCGCAAATACAGATAATGATTCCAGGCAATCCATGAGCAAAATACCCACGCTATTCCTCGTTGATGGTTCATCCTATCTTTATCGAGCCTTTCACGCCCTCCCCAACCTGACCAACAGCCGCGGTGAACCGACCGGCGCGCTGCTCGGTGTGGCCAACATGCTCAAGCGTCTGCTCAAGGAGCAGGACCCCGAGTACATCGCCGTGGTCTTCGACGCGAAAGGCCCGACATTCCGCCATGAACTCTACCCCCAGTACAAGGCAAACCGCCCGCCGATGCCGGCTGAGTTGCGGCAACAGGTGGAGTCCATCCTGGACTTCACACGCATGCTCGGCTTGCCCCTGCTGCAGGTAGACGGCGTCGAAGCCGATGATGTCATCGGCACACTGGCCCGCTCTGCCGAGGAGGCCGGTATGAATTGCGTTATTTCCACCGGTGACAAGGACATGGCGCAATTGGTCAGCGACCGGACCACTTTGACCAACACGATGACCAACACGGACATGGACCGCGCGGGTGTCAAGGCGAAGTTCGACGTCACCCCTGAACAAATCACCGATTTCCTGGCGTTGACCGGCGACAAATCCGACAACATCCCCGGCGTTGAAAAATGTGGTCCAAAAACCGCCGCAAAATGGCTGGGTAAATGGGGCAGCCTGGATGAGGTGATGGCGCATGCGGACGAAGTCGGGGGAAAAATCGGTGAATACCTCCGGGCTGCACTGGGTCAACTGCCCCTGTCAAAAGACCTGGCCACCATTCGCCTTGAGCTGGAACTGGAAGAAGATCCGCAACAGCTCAAGCGGGAGGTCGTCGATGACGAGCGCCTGATCAAAGCGCTGAAACGTTATGAGTTCAATAGCTGGCTGCAGGAAATGGAAGACGGGAAAAGCCTGGAATCGGTGGTAACCCACTACCGAACCATCACCCGGGTCGACCAGCTCAACACCCTGATCACTGAGCTCGAAAGCGCTGAACTGATCGCTTTTGATACCGAAACCACCAGCCTCGACTCGATGCAGGCTGAACTGGTGGGTTTGAGTTTTTGCACTGAAGCGGGCCGGGCGGCATATATCCCGGTTGGGCATGATTACCCGGCGGCCCCGCAGCAACTCGATCGTGAGTCGGTGCTGGCGAAGCTGCAGCCACTGCTGGAAAGCCCGGAACGGCCAAAAGTTGGCCAGCACATGAAGTACGACATGAACGTGCTGTCGCTTTACGGCCTCGAAATTCAGGGGGTGGACTTTGACACCATGCTGGAATCCTATGTCTTGAACAGCACCGGGAGCCGCCACGACATGGATTCGCTGGCGTTGAAATACCTGGGGCGCCAAACCACGCATTACGAAGACGTTGCCGGCAAGGGCGCCAAACAGATTTCCTTCAGCCAGGTCAGCATCGAGGATGCCAGCCACTACGCCGCCGAAGATGCTGACATCACGCTTCAATTGCACCAGCACCTGTGGCCACGGCTGCAACAACTGCCGTGCCTGGCAGCGGTGTTGCAGGAGATTGAAATCCCACTGATCCCGGTGCTGGCCAGAATGGAACAGCGCGGCGTGCTGATTGACGGCAAGCTGCTCACCGTGCAAAGCACGGAAATGTCCAAACAAATTCTGAAGCTCGAGCAGGAAGCCTTTGCCGCGGCCGGCCAGCCCTTCAATCTTGGGTCTCCAAAGCAGTTGCAGCAGATCCTGTTTGAAAAGCTCGGCCTGCCGGTGATCCGCAAGACCCCCAAAGGCCAGCCATCGACTGCAGAGGACGTGCTGCAGGAACTGGCCGTGGACTACGAACTGCCCAGCCTGGTCCTGGAGTACCGTTCCCTGTCCAAGCTCAAGTCCACCTACACCGACAAACTTCCGCTGCAGATCAATCCGCGCACCGGACGGGTGCACACCTCCTACCACCAGGCCGTGGCAGCCACCGGACGCCTTTCATCCTCAGATCCAAACCTGCAGAACATCCCGGTCCGGACCCCGTTGGGGCGGCGCATCCGGGAGGCCTTCGTGGCGCCGGAAGGGTACCTGATCATGGCCTGCGATTACTCGCAGATTGAGTTGCGTATCATGGCGCACCTGTCAGGTGACAAGGCTCTTCTGCAGGCTTTTCATGACGATGTTGACATCCACCAGGCCACGGCCGGCGAAGTCTTCAACGTACCCTACGGTGAAGTGGACAGTGATCAACGCAGGGCAGCCAAGGCGATCAATTTCGGCCTGATGTACGGAATGTCCGCATTCGGACTGGCCCGCCAGCTCAACATCGGCCGGGTTGAGGCGCAAGCCTACATGGAGACCTATTTCATGCGCTATCCCGGGGTGCAGAAATTCATGGAAGACACCCGTGAAAAAGCCAGGGAGCAAGGTTACGTTGAAACCCTGTTTGGCCGCCGGCTGTACCTGCCCGAGATCAACGCCAGCAACATGCAGAGGCGCCAGGGGGCTGAAAGGGCGGCGATCAACGCGCCAATGCAGGGTACCGCGGCCGACATCATCAAGCGTGCAATGATCAGCGTCGATGCGTGGCTGCAGAAAGAAAAACCCGGTGCCCACCTGGTCATGCAAGTACATGATGAACTGGTATTGGAAGTACCGGAAAACCAGTTAGATCATTTGAAGCAGGCGGTTGTTTCGCGCATGTCCGGAGCAGCGGAGCTGGATGTTCCGCTCATCGTGGACACCGGCTATGGTCCGGATTGGGATACCGCCCACTGAGGGTGCGGTAGAATTGAATGTTATTGAATCAAGGAGAGAATCAGTATGAGCGAAAATACCGGAAAGAAAACCGACATAAAACCCCGGCCTGAGGACGTCAGTTCTCCGGATTCAATCATCAAGGCCATGTACGAAACCATTTCGGGTCCGGCCGGGAAACGCAACTGGTACCGGGAACGCAGTCTTTATATTGAAGGCGCGCGCCTGATCCCCATCGGCAAGCGCGTTCACAAGGATAGCGAATTCCAGATGATGAGCATCGATGAGTGGATCGATGACGCTGAGGACTATTTCGCTGAAAACGATTTCTACGAATCAGAAATCATGCGTCAAATGTATCGCTTTGGGAACATCGTCCAGGCATTCAGCACCTACGAAGCCCGAAATGACCTGGAGGGAGCGCCATTGCACGCGGTATCAACAGTATCCAGTTAGTGCAAAAAGACGGTCGCTGGTGGATCGTCACGGTGATGTGGGACAACGAGAGCAGGGATAATCCGATTCCCGAAGAGTTTCTCCCCTATCTATGGTGATTTATTCTTGAATCGCGGGCATGGCCCGCTCCAACGTAAGAGCGGGCCATGCCCGCGATTGGTACGAGCGTCATCAGGCCAACCAATCCCTGGGTTCCAAAAATTCGTAAAGCACGGCTTCTTCGGAACCGGGCTCCGGCTGCCAGTTGTAGCGCCAGGACACCAGCGGGGGTAACGACATCAGAATGGATTCGGTGCGCCCACCGGACTGCAGGCCGAACAGGGTCCCGCGGTCATAGACCAGGTTAAATTCCACGTAACGGCCGCGCCGGTATAACTGGAACTGTCTTTGCTGCTGTGTCCATGGCAACGCTTTGCGCCGTCGCACGATGGGCAGATAAGCGCCAAGGTAACTGTCCCCCACCGCCTTGAGGAATTCGAAACTCCGCGCAAACCCCCATTCGTTCAGGTCGTCGAAAAACAAGCCGCCGACACCCCGCGCCTCCTTTCGATGCTTAAGATAAAAATAGCGGTCACACCACTCCTTGAAGCGCGCATAGACCTCTTCACCAAATGGCTCACAGGCCGCGTATGCAGCCTGGTGCCAGCTAACGATATCTTCCTTCAACGGATAATAGGGGGTGAGGTCATAACCGCCCCCGAACCACCAGACCGGGGCTTCACCCTCTTTTTCTGCGATGAAAAATCGGACATTGGCATGACTGGTCGGCACATGCGGATTTTCCGGATGGATGACCAGGGAAACGCCCAGCGCTTCGAAGCTCCTGCCTGAGAGTTCAGGCCGGGCCGCCGTGGCTGATGGTGGCAGGCTGACGCCCGTTACATGAGAGAAATTCACTCCGGCCTGCTCAAACACCGCCCCCCCATTGAGCACCCGGGTACGTCCGCCTCCCCCCAGGAGCGGTCCGTCATGGTCCTTTTCACTCTCGTCGCGCGACCAGGCATCTTCGAAAAAAACTGCCTTTGAGTCCTCACGCTCCAGTTCAGCACAAATTCGATCCTGCAGATCCAGCAGATAATGTTTAACCTGGTTGGTCGAGATAGATTCACCTGGGTTCACTTTCATCCCTCCCGGAGTACCTGGCCGCTGACCAGGTCACGAATTTCGCTGGGCCTGACCCCACCACCCAGTTTACCCTCGACAATGCCGCCAAGGGCGGCGCCAAAATACTGTTCCAATTGCGCAACTGTCCTGGCCGGCTCGGCCTTTCCCGGGTTAGCGCTGGTGGATACTATGGCGTCGTTGAAAGCAGCGCAAAGGGCCTGGCAAACCGGGTGGGCGCTGATCCTGAGCGCAATCGTTTGATGTTCTCCGGCCAACCAGCCGGGCGCGCCATCACCCCTGGGGAACAACCAGGTGACCGGACCGGGCCACGCGGCCATGGCCCGTTCCTTTTGCTCATTGCTCACTGGCTGAATAAAGGACTGGAAACGCTCGAAGGTATCCGCAATCAGGATCAACCCGGCCTCGATGGGTCGATTCTTCAGCGCCAGCAGGCGCCGGACAGCCGATTCATTTCCCGGGTCGCAACCCAGTCCATAGACCGCCTCGGTGGGATAGGCGATGATTTCTCCGTCCCGCAGGCATTGTGCAGCCTGGCTAACGGTCAGGAGGCTGTGACCATGCACCGGGTTTTTACTCGCCGGCGGTTCCAGCGGCCGGTTTTGCCGTGGCGCGTTTTTTGGCTGCCTTCTTTTTGCTGGCTTTTTTGCGGCTGGCTTTTTTCTTCGTTGCCTTTTTCTTTGCTGCTTTCTTTTTACTCGCTTTCTTCTTGCTGCGCTTATCCGGTGCAGCCTCGAGCAAGGCCAGACATTCCTCGAGCGTCATCGAATCGGGCTCGCGTTCCTTTGGCATTCGGGCATTTTTCTTGCCATCGGTTATGAACGGGCCCCAACGGCCTTTCAGAATCTGCACGTCGGTGTCTTTAAAGGTCCGCAGGATGCGATCCAGATCAGCCTGCTTTTTCGCGGCCACCAGTTCCAGTGCATGCGGCAACTCCACCGTGTGCGGATCGGCATCTTTGAGCGATACGAACTTGCTGCCGTAGCGGATATAGGGACCAAACCGTCCGATGCCGGCCATTACTTCTTCACCCTCGGGTGAAACGCCCAGTTCGCGCGGCAGCTTGAACAACTGCAGCGCCTCCTCCAATTCGATGGTTTCCAGCCTCTGGCCGGGTTGAAGGCCGGCAAACTTCGGCTTTTCTTCATCCTCCACGCTGCCAATCTGCGCGTGCGGCCCAAACCGCCCAAGGCGCACGGAAACGTCTTTTCCGGTAGCCGGGTCCTTGCCGAGCACACGAGTGAGCTTGGCTTCCTCGCGGCTGACCGTCTCCTGCTTGTCCCGGACCCGCTCGATGAAAGGCTTCCAGAACTGCATCAGCGGCGGAATCCAATGTATCTCTCCACGGGAGATCTCGTCCAGGGTATCTTCCATCTTCGCGGTGAATTCGTAATCCACGTATGGCTCGAAGTGGTTTTCAAGGAATCGTGCAACCACCCGTCCGGTATCGGTTGGAATGAAGCGCCTGCGGTCCAGGTCGACGTACTTGCGGCGCACCAGGGTCTGGATGATGCTGGCGTAAGTCGACGGGCGGCCGATTCCGAAATCTTCCAGGGCTTTGACCAGGCTGGCCTCCGAGAAGCGCGGCGGTGGTTCGGTAAAGTGTTGCTCAGCCCGAATCTCCTGCAGACCGACCACGTCTCCTTCTTTCAT
>Ga0164313_10004529_pt1 | contig 12344 bp, 8 predicted proteins | sample GuaBasSedimGuay4_FD_113735 | JGI IMG/M metagenome (GOLD analysis project Ga0164313, IMG submission 113735) | Subseafloor sediment microbial communities from Guaymas Basin, Gulf of California, Mexico - Guay4, Core 4569-4, 0-3 cm | ecosystem: Environmental > Aquatic > Marine > Hydrothermal vents >... | reverse complement strand
CGAGGTGCTGGGGAGCGCCATCTACATCGATGGCTGGGACGAGCACACCCACCACATCGTGGTGCCGGATAACTACCTCCACGACGTCACCCGCGGCGTCTCCATCGGCTCCGAGCAAGGTGGGTTGGTGGACGAGATCGACATCTACAACAACATCGTGGTGCGGGCCGGCAACAGCGGCATCCAGCTGACTCCGGTCTCACTGGACGGCCCGCGGGAGCGCATCCGCATCTTCAACAACACCATCGTCGAGAGCGTCAACCACGGCGGCGGCGGCATCTACGTGCACACCACCAACGTCGACGAGATCATCATCCGCAACAACCTGGTGGCGTTCGGGCCTCAGTGGCAAGGGATGATCCGGGCGGACTCACCGGCGGGGATCACCGCGGATCACAACCTGATCTTCGGCGAGAGCAAATTCCCCGAGGAGGAGCTCGGCGGCAGCATCGAGGCCGATCCGCTCTTTGTGGACATTGCCTCGTCCGAGGCCACTGGCTTTGCCGTGCAGGCCGGTTCGCCAGCCATCGATTCGGGGAGCGAGGATGGGGCACCGGGGCACGACTTTGCGGGCGTGGCCCGCCCCCAGGACGGCGACGGCAACGGCTCGCCGGTGGTGGATATCGGGGCCTTCGAACGGTCCGAGTGACGCGCCGGTCAGGGCTTCGGGCTCTTGGGTGGCAACCGGCGGCGCACGACCACCGCCACGTGGTTGGGCAGGATGCGCTGAACCGAAAGGCCTTGCGGGTGGGACAGGCTGGCCTCGCTGACCGCCACCGATGACGTACCCAGCGGAGCGTTCGGTAGCGACAGCATCACCCGCAAGCGCGACGGGCTCACGAAGTAGAAGTCGCGACGGGCCCCGCTGAAGGTCACGGTGACCGTCCCGGGCACGACCTTGGACAGTGCCTTGCCTGTTCCCAGATCGGCCACCTCCACTGGCACCGAAAAGGACCGCTGGCTCGGGGTGGCGCCGTGGACGAGCACGACCCACAGCAGGCCCGCGATGGCCACGGCGGTGAGCTTGGTCCACCAGTTGCCCCTTAGGTAGGACCACCACGAGCGGTGGGGCGGCGCCTCGGCCGTGCCCAGATGACGCTCGAGCACCGCAGCGAGGGCCTCACCGTCGCCGAGCAGCTCCAGCTCGCCGCCCGCCATGGCCGTGATCTCGCCGCGCTCCTCCGAGACCACCAGGCAGAGGGCGTCGGCCTGCTCGGAGAGGCCCAGTCCGGCAGCGTGGCGGGTGCCGCGGTGGCCGAGCCGTTCGAAGTTGGTCGACATGGGGAGGTGCGCGGCGAAGCGCTGTAGCCGCCCCTCATCGATGATCACTGCGCCGTCGTGCCCCATCGAGTGGGGGTCGAAGATGCTCTTGATCAGGGGCTCGCTGGGCTCGCCGTCTAGCGTCACGCCACCTTGCAGGTGGATGTCCAGCGAGTCCCGGCCCTGGAGCACCACCAGCGCGCCGATGTGGGCCTCCGCCAGGTCGACCAGGGTTCGGGTGAGCATGCTGCGCAGCGGTTCGCTGCCCGACTGGCGCGGCGGCGGATGAATCGACAGCCCGGGTGCCCGGCGGCTCAAGCTCGCCACCCGCTCCACCAGGGCGCGGAGCTCGTCTCGGTAGATGACCACGGCCGCCACGAGCAGCACGACGAAGAAGGCCTCGAGCACCGCAGCGGTCATCCCGAGGTCGAACTGGCGTGCGCCCAGGTAAACCGCCCCCAGGGTCAAAGCGCCCCGAATGCCGTTGGCCACCCGACTGCGCCGGGCCCAGACCAGCCCCGCGTAGACCATCACGCTCATCAGCGCGATGTCCACGGCACCGCGGATCCCCACCACCGCAGCGATCTCGAGCAGCTGGCTGCGCAGGGCCGACCCATCCATGGGTCACGGCCATAGCACGCTGGGCGCCGTCAGGCGCTGTTCATAGGGGAGCCTCGAGAAAGGACGTCGACGCTGGCCGTGCTCAACGTCGCAGTACGGCCAGCCCATTGCCCGTGTCGACCCGAATGGAGAAGCCGACAAAGGCCGGCAGGCTGGCCAGCGACGGCGTGCGGCCGCGGTTGCCCTGGACGTAGCGGAGCGTGACCTCGTTTTCGTCCAGATCGACCTCGACGGCATAGCGGGCATCGGCGGTGCTCACCTCCCGGGGGAACTCGCGATCGAGCACGTCCCGAACCTCGTAGGGCAGCTCGCCGAACAGGACGTCGCCCGGGGACAGCAGCTCGAGATCCTCGGCGCCCTCGACGCCGAGCTCGGCCAGACGATGGAGGAACCACCCCTCCACGGTCCAGCCGCTTGGCGGTACCAACCCCTCGGGCAGCTCGAGCTTGCCCCGCGCGGCGAGCCGGTTGGCCAGGGTGGCATCGCGAATGCGCTCTCGGGTGGGCACGAGAACTTCGGCGAAAAGGCTGCCCCGCAGGATGAGCTGAGCCATGGCCTCGCGGGCCAGGGCGCCGGTGGGCTCGCTCTCCCGCGTGACGAGCACCTTGCGGGCGAAGACGCGCTCGACCACGGCCACCAGGCGGCCATCGCGGTGGCGCTTGACCCGGGCCACCCGTTCCTTGCCGAGGTTCTCTTTCACGAGCCACGGGAGGGGGACGGGCGAGCCGCAGGTGGCCATCACCGTGGTGCGGCGCAGATCCTTGGCGAAGGCGCGGGTCTCGAAGACCACCATGGCCTCGGGCGGATGCTGGGCCCGGTGGACGGCGCTGTCCCGAGCTAGCTCGATCTCGGTGCCGCCGTTGCTCCAGTACGTTCGGCCGCGGCGGTGGCGGGCGACGTGGGCTGCACGGGGATCGGCGGCCATGGCGGTACGCACCAATGCCTCGCGGTCGAGCTCGAAGTCGTCGTCGCGCTTCGCGGGCAGCCCAAAGGCCTTGCGGAGACGCCGGGCGTTGCTCCGGGCTTCCTCGAGCGCGTGGGGACGCAACCCGTGGTGCCGGGGCTTGCCTTCCCGAAGGGCCCGAATGTTGGCGGTGGCGTCGCAAGCCGAGACGCGTAGATCGTCGCTGGGATGGACCGGAGCCCCACGGCGCTCGAAGAGGGGGCGGCCGACGGCGAGCACCGACACCAGATCGATGGCGTCGGCGAGGGTGTCCCGCTTCGCCGCCTCGACGAGCAACCGGCCCAGGGGCGGATCGAGGGGGAGTCCATAGAGATCCCGACCCGTGTCGGTGATCCGGCCCCCGTCATCGAGGGCACCCAGGGCGCCAGCCTCCTCCTTGGCCGCCGCCACCGCGTAGTCCGTCGGCTCGTCTAGGAAGCGCAGATCGTCGACTCGCTCGCCACAGGCCGCGGCGCCGAGCACCAGCGGCAAGAGCGATTCACGACGGATCTCCGGTGGGGTGGCTCGCTCCAGTCGAGCCGCTTCGCTCCAGAGCCGGAGGCAGACGCCCGGACCGGTGCGCCCGGCGCGGCCTGCCCGCTGCTCGGCGCTGTCGGCAGCAATGGCCGACAAGGTCAGAAACCCCCGTCCGCGGTGGTACCGGGTGCGCCGCACCAACCCGCTGTCGATTACCACTCCGATGCCGGGGACGGTCACCGAGGTTTCGGCGACGTTGGTGGCAAGCACGATCTTGCGCAAGGCGCAGGGACGAAAGGCGCGACTCTGCTCGGCCAGGGTGAGACCGCCGTGCAGCTCGATCACCTCCACGTCCGCCCAGCCCGACAGGGCGGCGGCGGTGGCCCCAATCTCGGCCTTGCCGGGCAGGAAGACGAGCACGTCGCCAGGCAGATCGGCGGCCTGGGACAGAGCGGCGACCACTCGCTCCGGCAGGTCATGCCGATCCGGAAGCTGGGCGCCGCTGCCCAGGTGGCGATGGGAAACGGGGAATTGGCGACCCTGGGCCTCAAGATGGATCCCCTCGACGTAACGGGCCACGGCCACCCCATCGAGGGTGGCCGACATCACGGCGAGCTGGCCCTGTCGCTGGGCGACGAGCAAGGCCAGGAGCAGATCGACGTCGAGCGCCCGCTCGTGAAACTCGTCGACGATCACCACGTCCCGGGCGGCCAGCTCGGCGAAACGCCGCAGGGCCATGCCGGGCGTCACGAACAGAATGCGGGTGGCGTCACTGGCCAGGTGGTGGTCCCGCACGTGGAAACCCACCTCGCCACCGAGCTCGCAGCCCTCGAGCTCGGCCACCCGGGCCGCCAGGGTCTTGCAGGCCACCCGCCGCGGTTCGACTACCACGACCTGGCCCGCGCACCAGCGAGGCACCTGGGTGGACTTGCCCGAGCCCGTGGGCGCGGTGATCACCACAGGCTGCTGCGTCAGCTGGTGACACACCTGCTCACGGAGCGCCTCGATGGGCAGCGACTCGTCGCTTGGCGGCACGCCGTCAGGCTAGTCCAATTTTGGCACAGTCGGGGTCACGACGAGCGAGCACGGCGTCGTCGCCACCTGAGCAGAACCAGTCCGGCTAGGAGCGCCATGGTGCCGAGCGCTGGCCGTGGTTGGCCGGGTAGGGCGCAGCCACAATCGCCGGATTCCGACTCGGCCACTCCCGAGGGGGCACCGCCGCTTCCGCCCCCGCCCGCGCCAGATGAGGTGCCCCCGGGGTCCTCGGCATGGACCCGCACGGTCAGGGCGCCATCTTCGGGTCCGCCGCCTGATGGCCGGTCGGCGAACCACGTCAGGCCTTCGTGGACCAAGCCGAGGCTCAGGTCGTGATCGCCGGGCGAGGGCGCCACCATCGAGAAGGTGAACCTGCCCACCTCGCCCGGCGCAACCTCGGTCGTGAGGGTGGCTGCACGCTGCGGTGACGGCCACTCTGGACCGGCCAGGGGCGAGTCGGTGTCCCGGGGCAGGGGCGCGAGCAGGGTCGTGTCTGGGAGCCAGGGCATCAGGCCGGTGTTCTCGAGCTCGAACCAGAGCTCCGCGGTCTCGCTGGCGTCGACGGTGAGGTCACCACCCTCCGGAGCTCCGAGGGACGAAGCCGACGGGGTGCCCTGGTAGAAGTCGGCCCAGCACCAGGCGGTGCCGAAGCCCTCCACGCACGGCAGTCCATAGCCGGCGCAATCGCCCTCGCTGTAGACTCCGTCGGTGCACATGGCGACGTGCGTCTCGTCGAGGCAGAAGCTGTTCAGCCCGCCATTGACGCACTTCGGATCGACGCAGAAGGCGAACAGGCCGTCAGTCTCACAGGTCAACCCGTAGACGCCGCAATCGCTGAGCCCGTGGTCGATCCCGCCGATGCAGGTCCGGTATTGGGTGTCATCCACGCACTGTTTGGAGTTTTCGACGCCGACGCAGGCCGGGTCGGTGTGGGCGCTCACGACGATGGCCAGGTGATTGGCGACGATCCGCTCGGAGCCGTCGGAAGGGACGTTCGCTACGGTGCCCCCCAAGACCAGGGTGCTGCTCCCGCCGCCGTCGTGGTTGGCCGCGTTCCAGGCGCCGAACTCGAGCATGACGGTGCTGAGCTCGGCGAAGTTCATGCCCAGCGCGACCGGGGTGCGACCATCGACCACGAGCAAGATCAGCGTGTGGCCATCCTGGGTGATCCCCGTGGCGGTGCGCGGGTCTTGCTCCTGGTAGTACGCCGGGGTGTAGCTCTGCGCCACGCCGTCGATCACCAGCAGATCCTGCATGGCGCCAATGGCGGTCCACCAGCGCGGCGAGCTCTCGACCAGGTGTCCCCAGGGATCGTAGCTGCACTGCTTGCTGGGATCGCAGGCGAGAAAGGACCAGGTGTCGGTGTCGTCACGCCACGTCCACCCCTCGCCCACGGCGAGCCCGAGCGGCTCGTAGGCGTTCCAGTTGTTGGCGTCCCAGAGGTCGCCGTTGATGGCGACGGTCGCGCCGACGCTGGTGGCGAAGCTCGACGTGCGCTGGCCGTTGGCCCCGGGGCCAGTGGCCTGCAGGTAGATCTCCGGGCGGGTCAAGTCGACCAGCACGACGTGGTAGCTCTGCGGGTCAGGCGTGGTCCGGTACAGGTGCTCGATGCCCGGAGCGATCGTGGTCCAGGTGTCGTCGGCACGGGCAACCCCGGTTGCCGCCATCAGGCCAACCAGAACGACAGCCGATAGGCGCAGCGCCATGAACCCAACATACCAGATCCGGGCATGGGGCAACGCCGGCCTCGGGGTCGTTCGGTTGCGCAGCTTGCGCAGCTTGCGCAGCGAGGTGGTGTCGCTGTGGGGGCCGTGCGATGAACCGTGCAGGGGTCCTGGGGGGTGAACCGGAGAGGTGTCATGCACGACCATTGGCCAACCGCCGTAGCCACCGCGGCCCGCGTCGCCTGCTTCTGCGGGATCGGAGCAGCCTACGCCAGCCTGTTGACCACGGGAGCCTGTACCCCGGATTGCTCACTCGACTCGTGCTGGGCGGAAGTGGGCTTGGAGGGCGGGATCTGCGAGGACGGTACCGGCGTTTTCAGCGACGGCACCGAGACGGAGGATGGGGATGCGACCTTCAAGAAATGCTATTGCCCCTTCGTCGATACCGCCTGTGCCGACGGCCGCACCGCAACGATGTGCATGGCGCCCGTCCACACCTCCATCGAGTCGACGGCGCTCTGGGACAGCGTCGAGTTCAGCGACGGCGCTTCGATGCACTTCAACGGTGGGTTTGCCGAGTGTTTCGACTACGACGCTTGCGACCACCTCAGCTGCGGGAACGACCCGGGTCAGTGGATGATGGAGTGCTCCCGGGGCACCGATGCGTACCACCACACCTGGGACGGCAAGGTGTTCGAGAACAACAGGGCCGGAGCGTTCCGCTACTGCGATGGCGAGTCGTTCGAGGAGGCCTCGGAGAAGTGCGTGTGGGTCATCGGGAGCTGTGCGGAGCTCAACGAGGCCGATTGCGACGACTCCCACCCGTGCTTCTGGGTGGGCGACGACTGCAATGCCTGGGCGTCGACCCGAGACTGCAGCGACCATGGTGTCCAGATCGACTGCCTCCAGGATCCGGCTTGCGACTGGGAGTGACGGAGCGGTAGTCGGGTTGCCTGCTGGCGTCGGTTGTACGCAACCGCCTGGATGAAGACGTTCTATCTTGCTGCGGCGCGAGGTTATGGATGCGCTCTAGCCTCCCGCGACGATGGGCTCGTGCGGGTATTGGACTTGCCGCTGTTGGAACGAAAAGACCTCAGCCTTCTTGATCACACCTTCGTCGATCACCACAGCTCGGCGAATGGTCTCGTCGTCGTGCCAGCTCCCGCGCCCAGCCATAACGGTCGGCAAGTGGACGATCAGCGCGGCCGAGATCGAACGCGAGGCGCTCTCCCACAGGTAGCTTGGTGTGTGATCCACGGCGTAGTAGTCCACCGTCCCCACCTTGAACATGGGCTCGTCGAAGGTGGTCGGCTTGGCAAAGGGGAAGCCCATAGCCTCGTCGCAGCTCACGTCGACGATCAGGCAATCCCGCTTGAGCCGTGGGATCTCGTCGGCGGCGACGAACATCAGCGGATTGTCGGGGTTTTGGTAGATCCCGTTGACGATGATGTCTGCCTCGCTCAGCAGGTCGATGAAGGGCCGCTCCGCGCCGTCGTGCTCCACGGCCACGAGCCGCGCTTGGTCCTTTTCGCCTTGCCGAATGCGCACGTAATGGCAGCCGAGAACTTCCTCGCGCACCATGTGGTCGGGACGTTGGATGCAGATGGTGATGTCCCTGAAGCCGCGCGCCTTGAGCGCGTAGATGGCCCCCTTGCTCACGGCGCCGAAGCTGATGATGATGGTCTTGCGCTGGTTTCCGTAGTGCCCGTCGATGCCCCGCAGTTGCAGGGCGTGCAACACCGCGCAATAGCCGGCCAGCTCGTTGTTCTTGTAGAACGTGTGCCGGCCCGCATGCCCGTCGGGGCCCCAGACGTACATCTCCTCGAAGGCGATGAGCGTCTGCTTGCGATCGATCGCCACCTGGGTCAGAGTGGTCTGTTGCACGACGTGCGGCCAACCCCACAGGATGCCACCCTCGCGGAGCGTCTTGAGATCTTTCAGAGTCGGCTTGGCAAGGACCACCGCTCCAACGTCGGCCAAGAGCTCACGCCGTGACGCCGTGCCGCCCGTCTGTTCGGCGATCTCGGTGTCCGAGATGCCGAGCGAGGCCCCATAGCCCTGCTCGAATATCAATTGCCGGCGCAGTTGCTCCGGCAGGCGCAGGAGGTGATCGGGGTGGATGGGGATGCGCCGTTCGTTTTCCTTGTTCGACGTTCCGATGACTCCGAGTCTCAGCATGAAGCTCCTGTTGCTGCCACGATCTGCGGCATGTTTGGGCGATGGGGAGGCGAACCGAGTGCGCGTGCTCACCGAGGATCGGTCGAGCCGATCCTCCCCTTCGAGCGAACGGGTTCGACCGCTGGTGGCGCGCGCGCCTCGTGCACGTTGCTCGCCCCCACAACCACCCTCGCTCGGCGTCCGAGCCCTGTCCACTTCGCCAGAATATGACAAGCACCGGGCTGGCGCCGGCGGGCGCGCTACTCTGAGCCACGGACTCTGCAGCGGTGGGCCGCGGGTCGTCGAATCATCGTCACCGACGCCGCGACAGACGAGGAAGCCGTGGACAGCACGTACTTTCGGGTCCGGGCGGTGGCTTCAGACGCCCGCGCTGGGCCCTGGACCCACGGAATGTGGGAATGCTGGGTGGAGTGATCGCACTGTGAGATCCTCGGGCCATCGCTCGGGTCCCGAGCGCAGATTTGTGGTTGGGCGTCTGAGCCCGTTGCGCCGGCCGAGTTCTGAGCGGACTTGTTTGACTTAATTAGCCAACTTGATGGATCTTGAAATACGATCTATTTGGTCAAGTACAGCTTAAGTTGTTGAAATTGCGTCTAGATAATCTAGGTGTAACTCCTTAGCTTTCCTAAATACGGTTACTTGATCTACTGTTCAAGTAGTGCCTTTAAGTGAAACATCTCCGGATCGTTCGAGCCGCGGGCGGAATGACAGCTGGTTTGCGGCTGAGAAGCAGCGCCTCATCGCCCTGCTTCGTGAGTACACGGAACAAGAGATCACCGCCGCCGAATCGTCACGGTCGGAGGTGGATCTGGTGGTGTACAGCTCGACCCATAGGTTCTTCATCGAGGCCCGCGCCGCCGCCACGGCCGGCCCGGTGACGAAGGCGGCAAGGCGTGTCCGAGAGCTCGCGCGAGACTCGCGTGCCACGGCGCTCGTCGTCGTGCCGTACATGGGCAAGACGGGAAGGCGGGCGCTCAGGGAGCTCGGCGTGTCTTGGCTCGACCTATCTGGCAACGCACGGATCTCGGCGCCTGGTCTGCATGTCGATGTGCGGGGTCGTCCGAATCGCTACGTCAAGCGTGGCCGACCGGAGAACCTGTTCGCGCCCAAGTCTAGTCGCGTCGTGCGCTGCCTGTTGATGGAGCCGAGTTCCTTCTTGAGTCAGCGCACGATCACGAAGACTACGGGGCTTGGAGAAGGGCACGTCAGCAAGCTCGTTCGCCGCCTAGAAAAGGAGAGTCTGATCGAGCGCAATCGACGTGGCGCCGTGAAGCCGAAGGACTGCCAGTTGCTCATCAACGAATGGCGCCGGCGTTCCGACTTCTCACGAAACCACATTCTGAAGGGCCAGCTACCGCGCAAGACTGGATTGGCGAGGCTCCGCGAGCTCGCGGAGTTTTTCGATCAGTGTGGACTTCGACACTCGGCCACTGGGCTGAGCGCGGCGTGGCTGCTTGCGCCACATGCCAACTTCCGATTGGCGACGCTCTATGTGGCCGAGCATCCTTCGTTAGACGATCTCGAGGTGCTGGGTTGGCGGGAAAAGCCACGGGCCCCCGATACCTGGCTCGTCGTCCCCCGTGATGAAGGTGTCTTCCACGGTGCATCGGTCGTTGACGGCATCTCGTGCGTTCATCCGGTGCAGGTCTATGTAGATCTGGTCGACCAGCCAGAGCGAGCCGCAGAGGCCGCGCAAGAGCTCAAGACGAAGTGTCTGCCGTGGTAGGCCACAAGACCTCCAGCGACTACTCAGCGGATGACCGCCTACGGGTGCTGAAGACCTGTCGGGTGGTTGCCGGCATTCTCGGCGAGCTGACGGAACACGTTACGGTTGTCGGAGGAATCGTGCCCACCCTCCTCACGCTCTCGCAAGACGATATCGAGGAAGAGCACGTGGGCAGCACCGATCTCGATATTGCGATCACTCTCGTTGCAGATGCTGGCTTGAAAGCCGAGGTCATCTCCAAGCTCGAGGACGTCGGCTTCGCCCCGGCGAGGCGCGAGGGTGGTGGCACGAGCGAATCGCGGTGGACTCACCCCGACGCGACCGAGCGAGTCCACATCGACATCATCCCGGTCACGGCAGATGGCGTCGGGGCGACAGGTCGACTTTCTGAGGTGCGCTTTGCACTGTCGAGACGCAGACGCGTTCGGATAGGTGATGCTCTCGAGCTGTGGGTCTGCGCACCTGGCCCCTATGTGCTCCTCAAGACCGCGGCGTTCATGGATCGCAGAGAGCCGAAGGATGCCTACGACCTCTGCTTCGTTCTGGAGCACTGCTCCACCGATGAGATCGTGCACGACCTCGCACCGCTCATGCGCCAGCGGGAGGCGGCGGAGCTCATGGAGGAGCTGAGCCAGCTCTTCACCGATGAAGAGGCCGAGGGGCCTCAGGCGGTGGCGGCCTTCCTTGGGCTAGTGGATGATGACGTGACGCTTACCGAGGCTGTGGGTCTCGTGCTGAACCTCTGCGCGAAGGTCGGCTTCACCTAGGGGAATGCCCTCCATGCCGCCTAGGTGCGACGGCGTGAGGCTCAGGACGTGCTGGTGTAGCTCATGGCTTCCTGTTCGCCCGCGTCGGTGTGGGCAAACACTTCGTAGGAGGCACCGCCGTTTCGTACCCGAACCACCGCCGCGCCATGAGCATCCATCACGGGCGGGTGAGGCAGCAGCGCCGAAGCAACCGGGGGCTGGGTGAGCCAAATGCGCCCCTCGCCGATACGCGCCCCCACCCGGTCGACCACGTCGCTGGCTGGCGCTCCGGGGTAGGCATTGTTGACGCCGACCACGGTGTTGCGGCTCTGCCCATCGCCGGGCAGCAGCCAGTCCACCCAGGGCTGCTGGGTGGAGGACTTTGAGCACAGCAAGCTCACGCCTCGTGTCACGCGTTGCACTCGGGGGAGCCTAGGGCTCGGTGAAGTTGACCGGCTCCGTCTCGGTTTCCTCATCAGGAGCGCTGGCGAATGGATCGAAGGACCACTGCATGTTCAGGTTCACGAAGCCGATCGCCTGACGGTATTCCCCGCCCGAGTCGGGTCCGAGCGACTTGGCGTCAGGAGGATCGGCGGTCTTCGATTTGCCGGTGGTGTCCCGTGGGATGTAGAAGATCTGCGTATAGGCCAGCGACAGCGCCCACCAGTCAGTGATGCTGAGGCGGCCGCCGCCACCGACGCTGATGTCGTCGAAGTCGATCAGCGCGGGCTCGAGGGTCTCGTCGGGGATGGCGTTCGAGTCGTAGCCAGCGCCGAGGAATAGCTCGATATCCTCGTTGACCCAGTAGCTGGCGCCCAAGCGAAGGCCGACGCCGACGTTCCACGAGCGAGGGATGTTGAGGATGACCTCCTTCACCAACTCGCCATCGGCATCGCGACACTCTGGGGTGTCTGCGGCGGTAATGCATTGGTCCTCGAATAGGTTCCAGCGCGTGACGTCGCCAAACAAGCGGAGCTCCAGCTCGGTCATTGGTTGGTAGGCCACCCCAGCCCGGAACACGTCGGGCCAGACGTGATGGAAATCGATGTCCTGCTCTGAGACGGCGCCGGGGGTGCCGGCATGGATCGACAGCTTGCCCGGCATCCTGACGCCGTCGAGGCCGACGGGCATCTGGTAGCTGAGGCCCAGCCGGAGCTCGTTGTTTCTGAACGGCGTGAGGACCACGCCGCCTCCGAGGTGGGCGTTGATGGCGGAGGCGTCTACCCACGCCCGTCCTTCGAGTGCCAGGTCGTTCGAGTTGTTGAGCACCTTGGCCCGGATGGTGTCGACCTCGGAGAAGGCCACGCCGCCGGAGACGCCGAGATGGACCAGATCATGAATCGAGAACGACAGCGCACCGGACAGGAATAGCGCGCGCAGCGTTCCGTCGATGGACCACCAGCGGTTGGCGCCGTCGCGCGGTCCCGGGAAGCGCGGATGGTCCTCGAAGGCGTCGTTCTTGTCCCAGCTCGACGAACCGCCGAAAGGCACGAAGAAGGCGGCGCCGATCCCAAGACCATAGTTTTCGGCGATCGGGATCTTGGCGCTAGCGCCGAGCATCGGTGCAGCCGCCAGGTTGACGAGGGCGGCCTTGTTGTAGTTCGCTCCGAGGGCGTCGTTCGATTCGCCGTATTCGTTGTTGCTGGGATTGGCCTCGCATGGGGTGGGCTTTTCGGCGGGCGGGCACACCTGGG
>Ga0164313_10004527_pt1 | contig 12348 bp, 6 predicted proteins | sample GuaBasSedimGuay4_FD_113735 | JGI IMG/M metagenome (GOLD analysis project Ga0164313, IMG submission 113735) | Subseafloor sediment microbial communities from Guaymas Basin, Gulf of California, Mexico - Guay4, Core 4569-4, 0-3 cm | ecosystem: Environmental > Aquatic > Marine > Hydrothermal vents >... | reverse complement strand
GGCAGGGTATAATTATAGGTCGCTACCTCAACACCATTCTTCATCACATATCCTGTAATACAATATTTTTGTAGTACCCATCCGATCAAAGCAGGAACTCCCATCAGTCCCCAGTTCTGTACCCAGAAAATCAAAGAAAATGAGGTTCCCAGATACCGAAAAGGAATAATTTTGGGCACCGATGGCCACATGGCTGAGGGTACCAGGGAAAAGCCAATTCCGAGGACAATGATCAGAACAATGGCAATGAACCAGTGATCGATAAAGGGCATGGAAAAGAGGGCATGGACAATAATAAGCAGTATTGCACCAATGATCATGATGGACGCACCTTTGCCTTTTTTATCATAAATACCCCCGAAAAGAGGGGTCAGCAGAATTGCTCCGAAAGGGAGCATGGCAGGAATGGTTCCGGCAAGGGAATCGGAAACGTGAAACTTCTGAACCATCAGGTCTGAAGCATACTTCAGAAAGGGGAAGACAGCCGAATAAAAAAGGACACAGAGGATGGCGAGGTACCACCAGCCCCTGTTGTTCAAAATGAATTTGATATCTGAAATTTTGAATTTCTCCTCATCTGCCTCTTCACTATTGGCCGCAAGGAGTTCTGCTTCAGATGCATCCAGTTTCTTGTCCATAAATGTGTAAAGGATGAAAGTAATAAGTCCGATGCAGAGCAGGACCAGCCCCAGCAGGATTGGTTTTGAAACATGTCCCATGCGAAGCGCTATCGGTGCAGAAACACCAATGGCCAAAGCGGTACCCAACCTGGCAACCGACACCTGCAATCCCATGGCCAGTGCCATCTCTTTTCCTTTGAACCACTTCACAACGACTTTGGAAACAGTGATACCGGCCACTTCAACACCCACTCCGAAAATGGCAAATCCGATTGCAGCCATCATTACCTGTGCTTTGGTATCAAACCAGAGGATATGCCAGACTACCCCGTCCAACGAGTGAGTGGAGACTGCCCAATATTTTAAGGCGGCACCGATCACCATGACGGAAGCAGCTCCTATTCCTGTCATCCTGACGCCAATTTTATCAAGAATAATCCCGCCAAGAATCAGCATGATCAGGAAAACATTGAACCAACCGTATGCACTGGTGAAAAAACCATATTCAGCACTGTTCCAGGTAAGCTGCTGTTCCAACAGCCCTTTCAAAGGTGCCATAACATCGGTAATGTAATAACCGGCGAGCATGGTAAATGCAACGATACCCAGTGCAGACCATCGTGCAACAGCTGAATCCCTCAGGCTTTTTCTAATCGCTTCCATCAAATATTTTTTGGTTTATGAATCACTAAAAATAGGAAAAAATTGCAGGCCCCGGTGGTTTTGTAAAACATAGTGGAAAAGTAAATTGTATTGATATTCAAATAATTTCTATTTTGGACGAAATATGGTACGCCATTTGCGTAAGGAATAGAACTTTACTGCGACTATTGTGTGAAGAGATTAAATTGGAGGTTATAATGAAAAGAGTCTTGTTATTAATAGGAGTGGTCATTGCCCTTATTTCAACATCTGCTGCTCAGGAGAAAGTGAAATGGTATTCTATCGCGGAAGCCATTCAACTGGCCAGCCAGGAACCCAGGGTGCTGGTTATCGATGTATATACCGATTGGTGCGGATGGTGCAAGCGCATGGATGCTGATACTTTCTCAGATCCTGCTGTTGCCGAAATAATGAACGAACACTTCTATCCTGTGAAATTAAATGCTGAAGGGAAAGAAGACGTAGTGATCGGAGATAAAACCTTTAAGTTTGTGGAAAATGGCCGCAGGGGCTACCATGAGATTGCAGCCGTTGTGACCAAAGGAAGGCTTTCCTACCCCACCATTTCATATGTGGATGATAAGGGCAGGGTGCTTGAAGCTGCTCCGGGTTATAAAACCGCAGATCAGTTCAAAGTCTATCTGGCCTACTACTCAAATGATACCTATAAAACCCAAACATTTCAGGATTTCTCTGCTTCGTATACCGCTCAAATTTCATCTGAGTAGGAGGATAACATCTGATTCAGTTCAGCTTTAATCTCCTGTTGCAGGGAAGCGGGTTCTACTACTTCTCCATCTTTTCCAAGGCTCAATAGCAGAGATTTGAATTCATAAGTGGGGTGAACCCTGAAACTGAAAACTATCTGATCTTCGTCTTCTTGTTCGATATTTTGTGAATCATGCCAGGGTTGGGTGATCAGGTATTGGGCCTGCGTTTTTTGAACAGCTATTTTGATCAGGGGCGGATTGGTCTGTGGAGCAATAATACCAATGGTATTTTTGAAATAGGCTGAAGTATCGAAGTCCGGCTCCCTGTAGTTTATTCCATGGGCATCCTGGATATCCCTGATCCGGTCCAGCGCATAGGTTCGTACCTGTCCCTTAAATTCGTTTAATCCAATCAGGTACCATCTGAAACCATGCTCCTTGAGCAGGTAAGGATGCACCTCGTTAAAATAGGGTTTATCCTCATAAAATGGAAGGTAATAGAGACGCAATGCCCGTTTCGTCTCTATGGCTGTAATGATGGGATCGAGATACTGAGTCCCTTTTATTTCTGGTGCTTTTCTAAAACTTATAAATCCCCGATCCCCATATCGATCATAGAGTCCGGCTATCAATGTGTAGATCTCCAGGTTGTTTTTGGAATATGCCATAAGGTAATTGATTAATGATACTCAAAAATAACAAAACCATACCGAATAGTTAATTTATTAAGTTCCCACCTGATCAGCGTTTGTTATAATTATTATATTGGTTCCTCAATTTAATCCCACAAACCATGAAACACTTTATAAGCATCGGTCTCGCCTTGTTTCTTTTCAGCTCTCTACTGGCCCAGCCACTGGATATGGAACTATTAAAAGGTATGGATGCTCGTAATATTGGTCCGGGAGGAATGAGTGGCAGGGTTACTGCCATTGATGTTCAGCTGGAAAATCCTTCGGTCATCTATGTGGGAACTGCTTCAGGTGGACTGTGGAAGAGTGAGAACGGGGGTACCAATTTCTCACCGATATTTGATAAAGAGAGCGTGGCCAGCATTGGTGCACTCACTATCGATCCTTCCAATGCTGATGTAATCTGGGCCGGTACTGGTGAAGGCAATCCCCGCAACAGTCTGAATGGGGGATATGGCATATACAAAAGCCTGGATGGAGGGAGAAGCTGGAATCTGATGGGTCTTGAACGGACCAGGCATATCCATCGGATCATAGTGCACCCCACCAATTCGGACGTAGTCTATGTGGGTGCCATAGGGAGTCCATGGGGTCCCCATCCTCAACGAGGGGTGTATAAAACCACCGACGGCGGGAAAAACTGGAACCAGATCCTCTATAGCAATGAGCTATCGGGTGTGGCTGATATGGTGATGGATCCCAATAATCCGGAAAAGCTATTTGTGGCCATGTGGGAACATCAGCGCTGGCCCTGGTTCTTCAAGTCAGGCGGCGAAGGATCAGGATTGCATGTAACAGTGGATGGAGGAGAGAACTGGAAGCTTCTTACCTCTGAGGATGGTCTTCCTGAAGGGGAACTTGGACGTATGGGACTGGCAATTTCCAGAGGGAATAACAAATTTGTATATGCGCTTATCGAATCCAAAAAGAATGCACTCTATCGCTCTACAGACGGAGGTTACACCTGGGAAAAGCGAGGTGAGGAAAACATAGGAAACAGGCCCTTCTATTATGCAGATATTTATGTGGACCCGGCCAATGAGAACCGTGTATACAGCCTCTATAGCGAAGTGAATGTGAGTGAGGATGGAGGCAAATCATTCTCGACCCTCATTGGCAACAACATTCACCTGGATCACCATGCCTGGTGGATCCATCCTGATGATCCTACATTTATGATCGATGGGAACGATGGAGGCATGGCCATTACCTATGACCGTGGAAAGAACTGGCGCCACATTTCCAACCTTCCCGTTGCGCAGTTTTATCACATTGGTGTGGATATGGATTTACCTTACCATGTATATGGCGGAATGCAAGACAACGGTTCATGGAAAGGTCCGGGCTATCTCTGGAGTCGAGGCGGAATTATAAATACTTACTGGGAATTCCTTATGGGAGGCGATGGATTTGAAGTGCTGCCTGCTTCGGGTGATCCAACCACCTGTTACGCCATGTCCCAACAGGGTAATGTACGAAGGATGAACCTTGAGACAGGAGGCAGCGTGGATATTAAGCCCACAAAAGCAGACGATGAGGAGTTACGTTTCCATTGGAATTCGGCTCTTTCACAGGACCCGTTCGATGCCAATACCATCTTTTTTGGAAGCCAGTTTGTGCATAAAAGTACCGATCGAGGCGACTCCTGGTCAGTCATCTCACCCGATCTGACCACCAATGATACTACCAAACAGAAATTTAATGAGAGTGGAGGTCTGACCTACGATGTGACCGGGGCAGAGAACCACACCTGCATATTGGCCATCTCACCCAGTCCGGTGGAGCAGGGGGTAATCTGGGTGGGGACCGATGATGGAAATATCCAGGTCACTACTGATGGAGGAGATACCTGGACCAACTGCTCTCCACAAATCAAGGAGTTACCGGAAGGGGCATGGATACCTCAGATTGTCACCTCTGCGTCTGGAGGAGGAGAGGCTTACGTGGTGGTAAATAACTACAGGCTCAATGACTATGCACCCTATCTGTTTCATACGCTCGATTATGGCAGGAAGTGGACCCGTGTAGTGGAACCCCCGGATGTACCCGGTTATGTGTTATCATTTGCCATGGATCCTGAAGAGTCCAGGTTGCAATTCCTGGGAACGGAATACGGACTCTATGTAACCATTGATGGTGGAGAGAAGTGGACCAAGTGGACCAATGGGTATCCCACGGTTCCTACCATGGATATGGTCATCCATCCCAGAGAGCATGACCTGGTTATAGGGACATTTGGAAGATCGGCATATGTGATCGACGATATCAGTCCCCTGCGTGCCCTTGCAAGAGAATATGAGACCATCAAAAGTTCAAAGGTATATGCCATGGAACCACCGGTGGCCTACCTGGCCGATACGAAAAATGCTCCGGGTTACTATTTTACAGGAGATGCTTATTACGAAGGTGAAAACAGATCCATGGGAGCAAGGTTGAGCTATTTTGTGCAGGTAGATGACGATTCTGAAAAAGAGAAGAAAGATACAGTTACGATCATTGTAAGAGACCAGGATAAGAAACTGGTCCGAACTCTGAAGCGTGTTCCTGAAAATGGTTTGAACAGGGCCGTCTGGCGTCTGGACAGGAAAGGGGTAAGGGTGAATTTCAGCAGGACCAGGGACCGTTCCGGTAACGGCGAATCGGGTGGAGGGGGGTATGTACTTCCGGGAGAGTACCAGGTGGAACTAGGCTTCAGGGGAGATACCGTCTCGACCATGGTCAGGGTGAAACCCGATCCCAGAAGGGATTTTGATCTGGCAGGTATGAAAGTCAAACAGGAGAAAACGGATCGTTTGATTGAGAAGTTTGAGGAATTAAATGATGCATTGGGTAAAATCAGGATGTGCCATGAATCCTATAAATTGGTTAAGAAGCTTACAGGAGATGAGATCTCGGATGAGTTTAAAGAGACCGCGAAAAGTGTTAAGATAGAGCTGGACCGGATTTCAAAGCTGGTTTTCAGGGATGAGTCTGTACAGGGAATCTACTATCCTTCAGATGCACTCTCTGTAAGATTGGGAGGAACCTATTCCATAACCGGAGCTACTCAACCACTTACAGCCAATCAGTTGCAGAAGTATGACCTTTATATGGCACTGGCCAATGAAACCTTAGTAGTGATTCATACGTTTATGGATACCCAGTGGCAAGATTATAAAGAACTTGTTGATAAATCGGAGGTAAACCTGTTTCAGGAGTAAGAAAATATCTATCTGTATTTTGTAACTTTACTTACAATGACAGAGGTAAATAGCTCAATAGTGAAAGAAGTTCCCGACACCAGGCATGGCAGATGTCATCTGGTGATCAGGAACAGATCGGGTAGCCGGTTAAATTTGGTGTTGCATGCCACCGAAATAAACAAAGTTCGCGCCATGACCATTCGGCGGATTAAAAGGCTTAAACTGGAGAAAGGGACTTATGTGATGGAGGCCTGGCTCTCCAATGGTCGCATAAACATCAATGCTGTGAATATTCCTCACATCAGCATTGAGAAGATCACCTCTCGCAATGATGTTTCAATACGGGGTCGTAAGATTGTAGCCGATTTTGTCAATGACAGGGCTTCAATTGAAATAGATTCTGAACCCACTACTGGCGACCTGGTACAGAATATTTAATAATTCAGATTGGAAGCCAGCAAACTCTCTACCTGTTTGACAGTCAGTTTTTTCCTGGTGGCATAATCTTCAACCTGATCCTTGCCTATTTTCCCCACAAAGAAGTATTTGGAAGCCTGATTGGCAAATACCAGTCCGCTTACCGATGCTGCCGGTACCATGGAATAATTCTCTGTCAGTTGAATCCCGTACTTCTGTGCCTCCAGAAGATCGAACAGCACCTCCTTCTCCGAGTGTTCGGGACATGCAGGGTAACCATGTGCAGGCCTGATTCCTGAGTACTTTTCCCTGAAAAGATCGTCCATTCCCAGCTTTTCATCGACTGCATAGCCCCAGGTTACCTTTCGCATCTCTTCGTGAACCAGCTCAGTGAAAGCTTCTGCCAATCGATCGGCCAATGCCTTTAACATAATGGAAGAGTAATCATCATGAGATTCTTCAAACTCCTTCAGTTTCTTTTCAATACCCAGGCCGGCGGTAACAGCAAAGGCACCCAGGTAATCTGTCAGTCCTGAGTCGACAGGTGCAATAAAATCGGAGAGGCAAAGATTAGGCAGCTCCTCCTCTTTTGTTGTCTGGTTCCTCAAGTTGGTGAAACGAGGCCGGATGGTTCCTGCTGACTTCTCATCCAGAAAGACAATATCATCCCCAACCGATTGAGCGGGAAATATTCCATATACAGCATTGGCGGTGAGCCATTTTTCTTTCACAATTTGATCAAGCATCTCCAGGGCATCCTCATAGAGTTTCCGGGCCTCCTCGCCATATTTCGGGTGATCAAGAATATCGGGGAACTTACCTCGCATCTCCCAGGTCACAAAAAAGAAGATCCAGTTGATATAGGGGATGATCTTCTCCATGGGAAAATCTATCAAGCTTTGAATGCCAATCTGGTTGGGCTTAATGATTGTTTCGGGCGACCAATTGAGCTTCATGGAGTTTGCACGGGCATCCTCCAGCGAGAGGTATTTGATATCCCGTCTGGCTCCCGCATAATTGGTTCTCAGAGCCTGGTAATCCTTTTTGATCTCAGCCACGTATTCACTCCTCTTCTCTTTGGAAAGCAGCGAAGCTACTACAGCCACACTTCTGGAGGCATCCTTTACATGAACCACAGGGTGGTTGTAGTTAGGTTCAATTTTTACAGCTGAATGGATTTTAGAGGTGGTAGCACCGCCAATAAGTAGCGATTGATTCATTCCCCTTCGCTTCATTTCAGAAGCCACATGGATCATCTCCTCAAGAGAAGGAGTGATCAGTCCGGATAGCCCCACAATATCCACCTTCTGTTTTTCAGCCTCATCCAGAATCTTTTGAGTTGGGACCATAACACCCAGGTCGATCACTTCATAATTGTTACACCCCAGTACTACGCCCACGATGTTCTTTCCAATATCGTGTACATCTCCCTTTACGGTGGCCATCAGTATTTTACCGGCTGAATAGGTCTCTCCGGATTTACCACTGGCTTTCTCCTGTTCAATGAAAGGCAGGAGTGTGGCCACAGCACGTTTCATGACTCTTGCGCTTTTAACTACCTGAGGCAGAAACATCTTACCATCTCCAAACAGGTCTCCCACCACATTCATTCCATCCATCAATGGCCCCTCAATCACCTTTAAGCCAAGACCAAGTATCTGATGAGCCTCAAGAGCATCAGATTCAATAAACTCAGTTTTCCCTTTGATCAATGCATGTTTCAATCGCTCTCCCACTGGCAACTCCCTCCAGGCATCCAGCTTCTCTTCCACTTTATCGGTTTTCTGAAGGGTCGATGAGTATTCAATGATTCGTTCAGTGGCATCAGATCTTCGGTTGAGCACCAGGTCTTCGGTATATTCCAGAAATTTAGCAGGGATCGCATCATATACCTGAAGCATCCCGGGATTCACAATACCCATATCCAGGCCAGCTTTAATGGCATGGTAGAGAAAAACCGAATGTATGGCTTCCCTGACCACATCGTTGCCTCGAAATGAAAATGACAGATTACTGATGCCTCCGCTCACCCGTGCATGGGGAAGGTTTTCCTTGATCCACCTGGTGGTATTGATAAAATCCACTGCATAGTTATTGTGCTCCTCAATTCCAGTTCCAATGGTTAATACATTTGGATCAAATATGATATCATCGGGTGGATAATTGAGTTGATCCCTCAGAAGATGATAGGCCCTCTCACAGATCTCAATGCGCCTTTGGAAAGAGCCGGCCTGTCCCTGTTCATCAAAGGCCATTACGATGACTGCAGCACCATATCCCCTTATTTTTCGTGCATGGTCCAGGAACTCCTTCTCGCCCTCCTTCAGGCTGATGGAGTTCACCACTGCTTTGCCCTGGATACACTTTAATCCGGCCTCTATAACAGGAAACTTCGACGAGTCCACCATCAGTGGTACTTTTGAAATATCTGGTTCTGCAAGCAGTAGGTTGAGAAATGTTACCATCTCCTCTTCTGCATCAAGCATGGCATCGTCCACATTGATATCCAGAATCTGCGCACCGTCTTCAACCTGTCTTCGTGCTATTTCAAGTGTTTCATCGTACTTCTTCTCCCTGATTAATCTGGCAAATTTCCGACTTCCGGCCACATTGCAACGCTCTCCAATATTGATAAAGTTTGATCCTTCAAATGCATTCAGTGGTTCCAGTCCACTAAGTTTCAGTCCCGACTTTGGTAGTGCCGGCCTGCGAACTTTGGACGAACCAAGCAGTTCAGCCATTGCTTTGATGTGTTCAGGAGTGGTTCCGCAACAGCCTCCCACAATGTTTACAAAACCAGAATCAAGGAAATCCTGGATATGGAGGGCCATCTGGTCCGGAGTTTCATCATATTCCCCAAATTGATTGGGCAGTCCTGCATTGGGATGCACCGAAATAAAATGGGGTGATTTGGCTGCCATCTCGCCCAGGTAAGGCCGGATCTCTTTTGATCCAAGGGAACAGTTCAAACCCATGGAGAGGAGTTCTGCGTGGTCGAGGGAATGCATAAATGCCTCCAGGGTTTGGCCCGAAAGGGTGCGGCCACTGGCATCTGTGATGGTTCCCGAAACCATTACCGGAATATATATATTTTTGTCTGCAAGGTACTCTTCAATACCCAGTAAAGCAGCCTTGGCATTGAGGGTATCGAAAATGGTCTCCACCAAAAGCAGATCCACACCCCCCTCCACCAGTCCCTCCACCTGCTCCCTGTAAGCCTCTTTCATTTCATCAAATGAAATGGCCCTAAATCCGGGATCATTCACATCGGGTGACAGGGAGGTGGTTTTGTTAGTGGGGCCAATGGAGCCGGCCACAAACCTGGGTTTGCCGGGTGTCAGCTTACTGTATTTGCGAGCCACCTCTGAGGCAATCCTGGCCGATTCAAAATTGAGCTGGTAAACCAATGATTCCAACCCGTAGTCGGCTTGCGATATGGAAGTGGAATTAAATGTATTGGTCTCCAGAATGTCTGCCCCAGCTTCCAGGTAGGCGTCGTGAATTTCCCTTATCACATGGGCCTTTGTAATGGAGAGTAGATCATTATTGCCCTTCAGATCACTGGGGTGTTCCTTGAACTGGTTGCCCCGGTAATCCTCTTCACTAAGTTTATAACGTTGAATCATGGTTCCCATGGCTCCGTCCAGAAGAAGCACGCGGGATTTCAATATCTCTTTTATCTTGTTTCCTTGTCCTGTCATCATTTCAGTCCCGAAATTACTCATTTTTTGAGCAATCATTTACAAACTTTAGGGAAGAGGTCTCAATTGAGACTCAACTGCACCAGATTACTCTCCTTATGGGCATTGGTCTTTCTCTTTTTGTGGATCTTTTCTGTCTCTCCCTCATGCCAAAAATTACGGATGATGCTGGTAAGTTTCTCATATTCAATTAAAAATCCATCATGTCCATGGGGTGATTCAATTTCGCGGTAGGTTCCATTTGTTAAATGTGCCAGAAACTTTTGTTCATGTACGGGAAATAGTGAGTCGGATGAAATTCCTATGCAGAGCACCTTTGCCCTGGTTCTTCCCAAGGCATTACTCAGTGATCCGCGTTCCCTGATCACATTGTGGGTATCCATCAGCCTGGTAAGGGCATGGTAACTGTAAGCATCAAATCTTCGGACCAGTTTATCACCCTGGTAATTCTGGTAGGCAGAAGCGGGCAGGTTCCTGTGGTTGGACTCATCCTCCTCTCTCTGCGTCTTATTATAAATCTGTTCACTGCGATAGCTCAACAGGGCAATGGATCTGGCTGCTTTTAACCCATTACTCCCTCCATAGGGTCGATCCTCTGCATATCCTGGGTCAGCTTCAATGGCCAGACGCTGGGACTGGTTAAAAGCTGTTGCCCAGGGAGAAATCTTTACAGATGAGGCAATAAATACAAGGTTTTTTATCAGCTCTGGATGCATAATGCTGTACTCCAGCGCCTGAAAACCTCCAATTGATCCCCCCATCACAGTATGAATGGCTTTGATGCCCAATTGTGTTCGAAGTAACTCAAAGGCATTTACCTGATCTCTGATGGTAACTTCAGGAAACGCCCTGTACCAGGGAAGCCCGTTTCCCGGATTGGCTGAGGTGGGTCCTGTGGATCCATAACAGGAACCTATCACATTGGCGCAAATGATAAAATAGTTGTTTGGATCCAGCAGGTTACCCTCTCCAAACATACCCGGCCACCAATCTGATATTTCCGAATTGGCAGTAAGCGCATGACAGACCCATATTACATTGTTGGTCTGACTGTTAAGCTTTCCGTAACTGTGATATGCGACATTGAGAGAGGGGAGTGAGCCCCCCTGCTCAAGGTCGAATTTGTGTTTATACTGAAAGATTTGGGGTTTCATGATACACTATTTTTCAAAGGCCTGTTCGAAATCTGCAATGATATCATCGATGTGCTCAAGTCCTACCGAAACCCTTAAAAGGGTAGGGGTTACGCCGGCAGCCAGCTGAGCCTCTTCAGAGAGCTGCTGGTGAGTGGTGGCAGAGGGCTGAATAATTAGTGTTCTCACATCTCCCACATTGGCCAGGTGACTGACCAATTCAAAGCTATCCACCAGTTTAATGGCTTCATCTTTGTCACCTTTTAATGTGAAGGACAATACACCCCCAGCCCCTTTAGGCAGGTATTTCTTTGCGTTTTCATAGTCGGGGCTATCTTCCAGACCAGGGTAGTTCACATGCTTCACTTTCGGATGCTGTTGGAGCCATTTGGCCAGAGCAAGTGTATTTTCTACATGTCTCTCCAGCCTGAGTGAGAGTGTCTCCAGTCCCTGGATAAGCAGGAATGAGTTGAATGGGCTTTGGCTGGGCCCCACATCCCGCAAGCCTTCAACCCGCGCCTTGATAATAAATGCGATGTTGCCAAATGGACCATCGCTCCCGAATACCTCCCAGAACTTGAGACCATGATATCCTTCACTGGGTTCTGTAAACTGAGGAAATTTCCCGTTGCCCCAGTTGTAATTACCTCCGTCTACGATCACACCTCCAATGGAAGTTCCATGTCCCCCAATCCATTTGGTGGCCGACTCTACTATAATATTTGCTCCATGCTCGAACGGTTTGAACAGAAATCCGGCTGCACCGAAAGTATTGTCCACAATAAACGGAATGTCATATTTCTTTGCCAATTCGCCAAATTTGTCGAAATCGGGGATGTTAAATGCCGGATTTCCAATGGTCTCCAGGTATATTGCCTTGGTGTTGGCATCGATATGCTTTTCGAAATCTTCCACTTTAATTGAATCGCTGAACCTGGCTTCCCAACCAAGGTTCTTGAAGGTAACCCTGAATTGATTGTGGGTACCCCCATATAAATAAGGGCTGCTGACAATATTGTCTCCCCGCTTAAGGATGGTATTAAATGTCAAAAATTGGGCAGCATGACCAGAAGCTACTGCCAGTGCAGCCGCACCCCCTTCAAGCGCTGCAATACGCTGTTCAAAAACATCGTTTGTTGGATTCATGATCCGGGAATAGATGTTGCCAAACTCTTTGAGTGCAAAAAGATTCGCTCCGTGCTCCGAGCTATTGAAGGTAAAGGATGTGGT
>Ga0164313_10004526_pt1 | contig 12349 bp, 7 predicted proteins | sample GuaBasSedimGuay4_FD_113735 | JGI IMG/M metagenome (GOLD analysis project Ga0164313, IMG submission 113735) | Subseafloor sediment microbial communities from Guaymas Basin, Gulf of California, Mexico - Guay4, Core 4569-4, 0-3 cm | ecosystem: Environmental > Aquatic > Marine > Hydrothermal vents >... | reverse complement strand
TTTTAGTTTTTATGGAATAATCGATCTTGTATCAACCATACCAAGTTACATCGGGTTGTTTGTTGTAGGCACTAAACCATTTATCTTTTTAAGGGCATTTAGGTTGTTAAGGGTTTTCCGTATTTTTAATCTACCACAATACATTAAAGGATCGAAAAGTTTAATTACCGGATTAAAGGCAAGCAAAGGTAAAATTGTAGTTTTTATGATTGTGGTGTTAACCGTAGTAATGAGCATTGGCGGATTAATGTATTTTATTGAGGGGGAGGCTAATGGTTTTACCAGCATCCCCAGAAGTATCTATTGGGCAATAGTTACAATAACTACAGTAGGCTACGGAGATATCTCTCCGCAAACAGAGGTCGGACAACTTCTCGCCTCGATTTTAATGTTAATCGGTTATGCAATTATTGCCGTACCTTCAGGAATTGTTACTGCCTCGGTTTTATCCCTCAAAGATAAGGGTGGTAAAAAATCGAGATTTATTTGCCCCAGATGTCAAACTTCTATTAAACAAAAGGAAGCGAATTATTGTCTTAAATGCGGAGAAAAACTAAATGAATAAAAAGGATTTAAGAATTGTTTATATGGGAACCCCCGAATTTGCGGTAGCTCCTCTTAAGCAGTTGATAAAAAATGAATTTTATATTGTTGGGGTAATCACCGTTGCAGATAAACCAGCAGGCAGAGGTCGGAAAATCCATCAATCACCGGTAAAGATTTACGCTGAATCGCAAGGATTAACAGTTTTACAACCAACAAACCTTAAAGCTCCTGAATTTATTACAGAATTAAAAGCGCTGAACCCAACACTTCAGATTGTTGTCGCGTTTAGAATGTTGCCCGAAGTAGTTTGGGATTTGCCCGAAATTGGCACCTTTAATTTGCATGCTTCGCTCCTGCCCCAATACCGTGGAGCTGCTCCGATTAATTGGGCTATTATTAATGGTGAAAAAGAAACCGGGGTGACCACTTTTTTTATCGAAAAAGAAATTGATACCGGGGCAATTCTGCTTCAGCGTAAAACAACGATTGCATCTGATGATGATGCTGGAACACTGCACGATAAACTAATGGTTTCAGGAGCTGATTTGGTAATTGAAACCTGCGATAAAATTTTAAAAGATAAGCTTCAATCGGTCAATCAATCAAATTTTATTTCAGATATAGTCGTTTTGAAATCTGCACCTAAAATCTTTAAACCCGATTGCGAAATTAACTGGGAACAACCCACCGAAAAAGTATATGATTTTATCAGTGGCCTCAGTCCTTATCCGGGTGCTTTTTGCAGCATTACTTTAGCAGATGGCGCAAAAAAAACACTTAAGGTTTTTAAAGGCAAAAAAGCAAACGGGTATGATAAAGCCGGAAAAATAACAGTTATTGACAACAAGCTGATTGCCTATACTTTAGACGGTGCTATTGAACTTATGGATGTACAAATGGAAGGGAAAAAACGAATGGCTGCCAGCGATTTTTTAAGAGGAATAAAAATTAGTTAATTGGAGATATCGACATTCTCTGTATTGATATTCCAGGTGTTTTTAGAAATGCTATCGCCATTTTTAAAATAGTACGTACCATGGTTGGTAACCACCATTTTATATTCATCAACTTTATTGCCAAGCACAACCATGCGGCGAACTACTTTATTATTTCCTTCATCTGAAACTTCTTCGGTAACACCTTGTTGGTAAGACCTGGCTTTTTCTTGAGGGTAATAATCGTATGGTCGTTTCTCACTTGGCCATTTCATACTGTTAACTTCTTCAAATTCAACACTTCGCTTTAGATTGGCTTTTTCATTCCAGGCTTTTTTCTCCATTTTTCGCAATTCCTTTTCGCTTTCCAGGTTTTTATAATTTGTAGCAGCTATACCTTTTCCGGTTTCCAGATTTTTCCTTTGATTATTTTTTATTGATTGACTGTTTTCCAGCTCATACAGGATATGTTTTTGTTGTTTGTTATTGTTATCCTTATAAAAAGCTGTTAAACCACTTTTAATATTTTTAATTTCCTCCATGTTTCTTTGTCGAAGATCTTCTTTTTCGCCAAACTGATTATACCTTATTTGTTCGGCCTGTTTACTATTGTTATAATTGCTCATTATAACCTCGTAATGCTTTTCCTGGAGTTTTTTATTATAATCTGCGTACTCCACAGTTCGGTCTGTCATTCTAATCTTGTCCTTATGTTCTTCGTTCTTTTGTTTAACCCATCGCTTATCCATCTCCTTGACCATGGCTACTTCAGCGATCCGTCGTTGATCGTCTTCAAGTTTTGTCTGATCATATAAAAGTCCCCCAACATTTTTTTCTTCATTAATTACATTAGCATTTCCCGATCGGTTACTATCCCCGGTTTCCTGATAGCCTTGTTTTGTTTTTAAAATCGATTCTTTATAGGCTAAAAGTTCTGCATACTTCATATTCTCATTATCATCCTTGGCTGTTCTCGCTTCAATAATGTATTTTTCTTCATCAGATATATCTTCATCCCAACTCGTGTTTTCTTCCTTATTTCTCATTTGTGCGAGCCGGGCAGCTTCTTCCTGTACTTTTATTTTTTCGATTTCAAGTAAAATCCTGTCGATTTCCACAATCTGATTTTTTGGATATTCCTTAGGCTTTAATGCAAAGGCTTGTTGATAATTTCTCCTGGCATCGGGGTAATCTTTCTTTTCAAACTGAACATCGGCTTTTGATATAAAATCGTTGTACATGGCTTCCAGTTCCTGCGCTGATCTAGCTGTTTTTAACAATTGCCTTGCTTTGCCCGCTTTTTGCTGTACCCTGGTATCTTCGGGATAAATTTCCAAGGCCTGATCGTATTTAGTGATAGCTTCGGTATAAGATGCATCATCAATTTTTTCATCGCCTTCAGATTCAAGTTGGGCAAATATGACAGATTTTTCATCTTCCGCTTTTTTGTTTAACAACTCAAGTAATATGAGGTCAATTTGATCGATGCGGTTTTTAGGATACTTTTCGTTCGGTTTTAAATTCAAGGCTTGTTGATAAACCGACCTCGCATTGGTATATGATTCGGCACCGAATTCTGAATCCGCATTAGTAATAAGTTGGCTGTATTGTTCTTCAAAATCGTTTCTTGAATTTGCTTCTGCCATTAAGTTTTCGGCATTACTTTTTTTGTCAATTACCCGTTGGTTATCAGCAAAAATTAAAAGCGCTTCATCATATTTGGCAATCCCACCCAAATAATCAGCCAAAGTAACTTTGTTGTCCCCTTCTCTTTCGAGTTTATTAAATTTCGATTGTCTTTCGGCTTCGGCCTTGCTTAATTCTGCTTCGGCCAATGCAGCCATTTTTAAATCAATTTCATTGATTTTATCTAATGGATATTGCTCATTTTTAAGCTGATAAGCTTCGTTATACTTGCTTTTTGAATTTTTCCAACTTTGCGACCTAAATAAATTATCTGCATCTTTAATCAAAGCAGCGTACTGATCATCTAAAGCGAGTGATGCCATTTTCTCTTTTTGTAATGCCAGGGCATCATCAATTTTTGCCTGCACATTAGCATCACCGGGTTTTATAACAAGTGCATTTTCGTATAATTCAATTCCTGAACTGTAATCCTCTTTACGCACAAATTCATCACCTTCGATTACCAGGGCATTAAACTCGTCATCAATTGCTTTTTGCTTACGGGCTTCATCATCGCTGGCCATTTTTACCAATATCGCATCAATTTCAAGCAGTTTGTTTTTGGGATATTCTTCATTCTCCTTAATCGAAAGTGCTTGTTGATAGAAATCTTTAGCACCATCATATTTAAAATTATCCATCGCTTTATCCGCTTTTCTTATCACCTCAGCATATTGTTCGTCCAATTGTTTAGCTTCAAGCTTATTGTTAATTGCTTTTCTGGCTTTATCTATTTTGGCTTCTACTTCGGCATCCCCTTTTTTTATTTTAAGCGCCTGTTGGTAAAAACCAATGGCATTTTCATAATTCTCCGTTCCAAATGAATTATCTCCCTGTTCAACCAGGCTAGCAAACTGATCGTCCAATTCCTTCTGCTTTCTCTCAGCTTCCAGAGTTGCAAGTAAGGCAGCCATTTTTGCTTCTGCATCTTTAATTTTAGCTATTACACCTTTATCATTTGGAATTATCCCAAGGGCCTGATTATATATGTTAATTCCTTCCTGGTATTGTTCTTCAGTTATTTTAACATCACCATTGGCAACCATATCCTTAAACGATTTTTCTTTGGCTTCCTCTGCCCTGGCCAATGACAAGTACTCTTCAGCCTTATTTATTTGCTCAATAGGATAATTTTCCTGCGGTTTTAAAGTGCTGGCGCTTCTGTATTTATCAATAGCTTCCTCATAGTTTTTTGCAAGAAAAACTTTATCGGCCTGTGAAATCAGATCTGTGTAATTAGCGTTAAGTTCCTGATCTTTTAACCAGGCATCGCGTTTTCTTCTGGCTTCGAATAATTTCCGTTTTGCCTCATCATTATTGGCTTCAAGGGTTAATACTTTTTCGTATTTTTCGATTCCACCATCGTATTCTTCCATAGCCACCAACCTATCCCCCTCTTTCAACAATGCCATTACCTGTGCTGCAACTTTGGCTTGGTTTCTCTCATTATCCAGTTTTTCGTTAATGGTTTTAATCCTTATCTGTGGGTACTGTTCTTCAGGAAATATCCCACTGGCGGATTTATATGCGGTTAAAGCATTGGTCCAATTACTTTTATTAAAAAATGAGTCGGCCTGTTTAATAAAACCATCGTATTTGTCTTGCTTTTCTTTTATTGCTGCAAGCTCGGCAGCTCCTGCCTGGGCATCTTTAAGTTTTTGCTGTACAGCGCTATCATCAGGAATAAGTGAAAGTGCTTGGGTAAAATAACCAACAGATTTGTCAAAATCACGGTTCTTCATCCCAGCATCGCCTAACCGGACCAGGTTTGCAAACTCATCATGCATTTTATCTTCCTTTTCTTCCTCTTGTTCTACCTTTTCATCAAGCCTTCGCATTAAATCCCTGATTTTTTTCTGCATCATGTTAGTATAGGCCATGTCCCAAGCCATTTCTCCGCGTTTTGGATCAAACTGAGCTTTACCAATTGGGTCTTCAAGCAATGATACATCAAGCCCTTCGACTTCTTTAAAAAGTGTCATGTCAATATTCATCTCGAAACCACCTTTGCGGTCAATATCGGGTACATCCCGTACATCTATAGTCAAAAATTTTGATACATAATTTGGGTAATTGTAAACGATTTTATAATACTTATCAAAATCGAGTACAAAATCGTATTTGCCGTTTAAACTTGTTTTTCTTTCGAAAATCTTATTTCCATTTTCATAAATAAGAATATCTACGTTCGGAATCTTCTTATTATCGGCATGGTCCCTAACAACCCCATACAAAGAAATATCGTCACTCTGACCAGTAACATCAATAGTTAAAGATATTAATATAGCTACTATTACACCAACAATATACCGCATGTTATTGATTACCATTTTATATGCACGTTAATACAAATATCGAAAAATAATCTATATGGAAACATATTAGGCTCCTATTAATAAAAAAATCAGTCCAATTGTATAGTCTTTTCTCGAATATACCATGTATTAAACGCTGCTGCACAGCGTTTACGTATAATTTGTATTAACGTTTACTATAATCTTAAATATTAATAATAACTTTTATTTACCTCGAAAGGTTAAAATAAAGTTGTTTAATATTGATGGGAAAAGGCTAATCTTCCTGGTACTTTTGCTTTTCATCATACTTTTGCATTAACGAACTAATTTTTGCTTGTCTTTTACTGGTGTATTTCATATCCCAAATTAGTTCCCCCTTTTTATGATCAAACTCTGCTTTACCAATTGGATATTCCAATATCGAAAAATCAAATCCTTCCATATTTTCAAAAAGGGTCATATCAATATTCATTTCAAAACCGCCCAATTGATCTTCTTCAGGAATATTGGCAGCATCAATGGTAAGAAGCTTGGTTACATAATTTTGTTTAGCATATTCAATTCTGTAAAATTTACCGAAATCCAATACAAATTTATACCTGCCCTTTAAATCGGTTTTTTGGGCATGTGTTTTCTCACCATCTCCAAAAACTGTAATTTTTACTCTGGAAATTAATTGATCATCAAAATGTTCTTTTACAACACCATGAATATAAATATTATCGGTATTTTTCGGGAATAAGTAATCTAACAAAAAGGGTGTAATAAAAATAAAGCCCAAAAAAATAACCAACCTAATAAAGAAATTACCAATTTTAAATTTCTTATACATACTCAGTATTAAATTAAAACAATAAAAAACATTTTTTTGTAATTTAACAACTTTATAAATTATATCATACCTAAGAAAAATTAGAATGCCAAATAAGATGGAATCCCCGAATCTCACTAATAGTATAATGGATTCCGCTTCTGATAGTAATAATTCGTTTGAAGAGATGGCAAGCGATGGGGTGAATTTACATTGGATACTAACGAATTCGGGAGAAATTAAATTTAATAACTCAATTGCTGTTGAATATTTAAAAGAGCAGTTCAATATCGAGGTGAAAAAAGGAATGATATTGCATGAATATCTCCCAAAAGAAATCGGCGATTTGATTAAAAGATTTCTGAAAAACCCTGAAATAATTGGAGAAATGCAAACTTCTGTAACAGTTAAAGGCAGAATTTTACATTTCAGCATAGTTCAAATCAAAAAGAGCAAATCAAAAAATGAATTTGCTCTAAATTTATTCTGCAATTCTGGTCTAGCTGAAAAAGTTGGAGCATTAAAACAAAAACTGCGGCGAAATAAATTTATAACCGATCATCTTTTTGATGTTGTTTGGACAAAGGACCTGAATTTTAAATCAAGTTATATAAGTAAGTCCATCTTGAAACAACGGGGCTTTACATCAGAAGAATTTCTTAAACTTGAGATAGGCCAAGCCATGACCCCTGAAAGTACGGAGTTTATAAATAATTTAGTTTCAACTATGTCCCTTAATGATTATTCTTCTGATAATCCGCTAATTTATTTTATCGATTACTATAAGAAAGACGGAAGTATTATGCATGGGGAAAATACGGTATATCCTATTTTTGAAAATGATAAAATAAAAAGTATATACGGTATTACTAAGGATGTGACCGAACGTATTATAAATAATAGAAAAATAAAGGAGCAAAGATCGGAACTTCAGACTGTTTTGAATAATACCGATGAAATGATTGCCAGTATAGATCTTGATTACAAGATCGTTACAATGAATGAAGCCAACAAAGAGAGAATAAGACTACGGTTTGGGAAAACTCCAAAAATAGGTGATCTAATTTTGGATTATGTTCATCCGGATAATGTTGAAGTATTAAAAAAATTGTTTAAGCAAATCATCGCTGGAAAAAGATTGAGTTTTCAACACATTTTTACGACCAATTACGATAACAATCCTGAATATTTCGAGACCAGTTTAAAACCAATTATACTTGATAATAATGAGATTTGGGGGATATCGGTATTTGTAAAAGATATAACCGACACTATTATTATACAACGAACGCTGGAAGAAAGCGAAAACCGTTTGCACAGGATTACCGATTCAACGCTAGAAGGAATTTGGGAGTATAATATTGATACTAAAGCACTGTACTTATCTCAGCGATTAAAAAAAATTACCGGTTACCGGGGAAAAAACGAACTGGAAGAGTTTAAAGCTTATATTAAAACTGTAATCGAAAAGGATAATTACGAAAAATATAAGCTTCAACTACTTAACCAGGTATCTGATGCCAAATCATTTAGTTTCGAAATAGTGATAAACACATTGGAAAATGTTGGGTTATGGCTACAGATAAAGGCTTTTATTTCATCTAATTTAAAAGGTGAACCTGTTTTGGTTTCGGGACTTATACTTGATATAACTGATAGAAAAATACAAGAAACCGCTTTAAGGAAAGCAAAGGAAAGTGCTGAGGAAATGAACCGGTTAAAATCTAGTTTTATTGCCAATATGAGCCATGAAGTAAGAACACCACTAAATGGTATCCTTGGGGTTTCGCAATTATTGGAAGAAATGGACTTAACAGAAGAAGTTCTTCATTATATTAAACTCCAAAAAAAAAGCGGCTTCAGGTTATTGGACACTATAAATAACATCATGAGTTTATCGCGTTTGGAAGCTAAACCCAACCAACAAGAATTAATATCTTTTGATTTAAATAACTATATTTTGAAGCAATTGGAGCCGTTCGAAATTATGGCCCGTCAAAAAAACATCGCCCTGGAATTTAATCCCTCAGAAGATGTGATTATGGTGCCGCTTAATGAGCATCTTTTTTACCAGGTATTTAACAATCTGGTTGGCAATGCCATAAAATTTACACCGAAAGGCAAAATCAAAATCTATACCAATATCGACGGCTCATTTGCCAAATTTACTATAGTAGATACAGGTATTGGGATAAAAAAAGAAAACCAGGGTAAAATTTTTGATTCTTTTGTCCAGGAAAGCACGGGTACAGGGCGGAAATTTGAAGGATCTGGACTTGGTTTGGCCATTGTTAAAAAATACGTTGAATGGTCGGGAGGAAAAATAACAGTAGAAAGCAAAAAAGGGATTGGAAGCATATTTACATTAAATTTACCCCTTTCAAAAAAAATTAATCGTTAATTAAATAACCTGACTTAAGTGAAATCAATTTTAATTGTCGAAGACGAACCTATTGGGGCCTTACTTTTAAACAAGATGTTAAGTAAGCATTTTAAGTGCGAAATGGCGCAAAACTCGAATGAATGCAAACTTTATTGCCAGAATAAACATTTTGAATTTGTGATTCTCGACATAAACCTCGGAACCGATAGTATTGATGGTATGGATTTATTGCAAGATTTAAAGAATTTACCCAATTGTAATAATACCAACTTTATAGCCATAACAGCCTATGCCATGCCCGATGACAAAGAGAAATATTTAAAAATGGGTTTCGATTTTTACTTTTCGAAACCCATTATTTATAAAGAAGTGATTGATACTTTATTGTTAATCGGTGAAAATAATACCATTAGGAGCAACCCCTGAAGTAAGTGTGTCGCTAAGTTGACCATTATTATCAAACATATAAACCTTGCCTTCCTGTACATAATCTTTAGCATCGCAAACAAAAATTATTTCTTCTTTGTTTACGCTTAATCCGTAAATGGTTTGAAGGCTTTCTACAATTATCGCTTGTGAAGGTAATTCAGTTTCATTAACATCCATCTTAAATATTTTATTGTTAGACACACTAAAATAAATATTAGCACCTTCTGGATCTATTGTAAGTTGTGTAATCGGTTCATCATCTTGAAATAACCACTCCATTTCGATATTCCTTCCTGCCCCATCAATTTTATATAATTTCGAACCTCCTCCAAAAACACTTCCTAAAACCCACAGCTTATTAAACTTATCACGTACCATTTCAAGAGGATCTAAATCTAGTAAAATAGAATCGGTCTGCGATTGTGAAGCAACATTAAAAATACCAACCTGAGGATTTGAAAATAATCCTGCGAAAACATCGGGCCTACATAACACAAATACCTCATTGTCTATTGATTCCATTTGGTCGGTAACTGCGTAAACTTGAATATTTTGGTATTTATTCCCACTTTTCGGATTAATTTGATGAATTAATTTGTTTTTTCCATCGGTAACATAAGCCAAGGTATCGTTAATTGCCAAAAAATAGCGGGGCGAACCCATATCTTCAATTGTAAGGATAGATTCAAAAGACGTTTTTTTAACTACTTCAATTTTTGCAGAACTATTTACAACAATATAATAATTATCGTCTGTTTCACCCATTGATTGTACAACATCGCCTAACTGGAACCCATTTACAGCTTTAAAATAGTTCGAGGAAAATGTTTTTTTCGTTTGGTTAATTTGGGTAATTGATCCATTGTCATGAGTCCATTGGCCTTCGTTAATAACATAAGCAATTTCATCATCGGGATCAGGTTCATTTTCAGGTATGGGCTCGGTGTCTTTATTACAATTTGTAGTTAAAACAATTGTAATAACCAAAAATAAAAGTTTGTAAGTTGTTTTCATTTTCATAAAATTTTCCATGTTAGTTCTAAATTAAAAGTAATGCCCGGCAAAGGTTGTCCGGGTATGGTTTCATAAATTGTACTTAATACATTATCGATCCGGAAATTGGTATGAAACCGGGGTTTCTTAAATTGATACCCCATCACCAAGTCGATTAAATTATAAGGGTCGAGTGCATTTTTATTGAGCCTGTCGGTATATCGTTTACTTACAAAGCGGTAAATAACTGAGGCATTAAAATCCTTTAAATACAGTTCTATAGGTATTATTATTTGGTGTTTTGGTGTTAAGATTAATTGTTTTCCGACTACACCACTGTCATTTTTCTTTGTTTCAGCAACCGTGGTACTTGCATAGGTATAATTAATTCTAAATATCAGGTTATTTGTTTCTGAAAAATTTATACCTGTCTTTAAATTAACCTCTACCCCTTTATTGTTTACTTTCCAGATGTTTTGTGCCTCCCAAATAAAAGGGTTATTTACAGAAGGTTGCCACAAAATCCATTGATTAACCAAGCTGTAAAAGGTACCGAGTCCAAATTCGATATCGATTTTTCCAAACTTATTTTTATAATCATATCCCAATTCATAATTCCATCCGTTTTCGGGATTAAGGTCCGGGTTTCCTCCGGGTTTCCAATACCTGTCGTTAATTGTAGGGAAACGATAAACCTGCGATATATTAGCCCGGAAGTTTCCTGAATTCTTTGGGACTTGCCATACTACTCCTCCGTAAGGCATTGTGGGGGATGAGGATCCTGTAATAGTCATAGTCCGGGCACCGATAACAATTTTTAATTGCTGTAATAATTGCCAATCGGCATTGATTAAACCTGAAAATTGATCTTCAATTACCTGACCAACCCCATCTGAATTTACCCAATATCGATCGAAGCTAAGAGTAGTACTTAATTTTAGCTTTTTAAAACCATAGTAACCAAAATCAACATTGTTGTTCCAGGCTTGTACGCGTGTTTTTGCATCAACAACATTATCTAGTACAAACCTGTTTTCCTGATTTTGAAACCCAGACCTTACTTTAAGGTATAAAACACTTTTCGGAACCCAATCCCATGCCAGCTGACTTAAAAACAAGTTGTCTTTTTGCCAGGCACCATCCTTGCTTGTAGAAGAAACCGGAGGTGGAAGGTTACGTTCTGACTCGGTTAAGACCACACGCGCTGAAAGCGAATGCCTGGGATTAATCCGATAGGCAAATACTTGCTGGAATCCCAATTGGCTTACTTCATTATGCACCCGGTTTTCGGTCGGATGCCCTTTTTTAAAATCGTTAATAAATGTGTAATTATTTTGAGCTCCTTTAAACAAAACCCTCGAATCACTTTTAAACTTTCCTTTGCTCACCAATGCCTTTCCTCCAAGTGTGTAAGACCCAAACGAGCCATAAGCCGCAGACAATTCGATGCTATTATTTTTAAACCTTACGGGGTTAACCAATTGCACACTACCACCCAAACCTCCTCCGCCATCGGTTAAACTGGCTCCACCGAAACGCAAACGGGCGTCCTCTACAAAATAATATGGAAGTAAGGAAAAATCAAATCCTCCCAAGGTTGGGGAATTAACCGGAATGCCATTCCAATAAACCTTTGTTCTTTCAGAGCCCGTACCCCTAAAATCTATTGTTTTAACCCCACCAACACTGTAATTTTTAAAATAAACCGGGATGGTATTTTGCAATAGATCGCCCAAATCGCTTCCCGATTTATTTGCTTGTGAACTGACCGATAATTCTTTGCTTTTAAAAACCGGGTAATTATCATTTTTAAAATCAACAATAGAAACATCCTCGAGCGTAATTGTCTGCATGGGTAAACTATCGTTAACCTGTGCAAAGACAGAACCACTCAAAACCAATCCGGCTATAAAAAGCCACATGCATTTCATTATCAATAAACTAAGGTCGGATAAAACCGGTATTTATAAACATGTATTTCTTTTATCCCGAAAAAAATACAATACTATTTTGGCAGGTCTTCCGGCTCGCCCATCCTTCCCGTTAGCTAATGACTAACAGTGGTTGCAGAAAATCTCATTGCTGAGAGGGCTCACGGCTTCGGGTAAAGCTCAGGATTATCAAATGATTGACTTCCCAATTCCCTTTTATCATCGGATATTGCAAATCCGGTGATACCAAAATCAGGACAAATCTAACGAACAATTAATAATGAGCAATTATCAATGAGTAATTATCACACATTTTTTATCATTTCCTCGTCAGAAGG
>Ga0164313_10004525_pt1 | contig 12350 bp, 6 predicted proteins | sample GuaBasSedimGuay4_FD_113735 | JGI IMG/M metagenome (GOLD analysis project Ga0164313, IMG submission 113735) | Subseafloor sediment microbial communities from Guaymas Basin, Gulf of California, Mexico - Guay4, Core 4569-4, 0-3 cm | ecosystem: Environmental > Aquatic > Marine > Hydrothermal vents >... | reverse complement strand
TTGAAGCTGTTGGTGGATTATTTTCCCAGTTTACCCCACCACTGTATGTGTAGGCAAACTTATAAAATATTACATCTCCATCAAATGAATCATATGTTGCTGCACCTTCATAAACGCTTGGGTCTTCTACTGATGGTGTCAGCATTGTTATATCTGACCAACCATTAAATGAACCACGTGCGGTTAATGTATCTGTTGCTGGATCAAAACGTGAGGCAGCTATTTCTAATTCCATATTACATTGGAATGAGACTGATATTTCTGTTGTTTCAAGACCTTCATCGTTTGCATAGAATACTGGATCAACTGTCATATCTGTTGCTCCAACATCTACACTTCTGTTGCTACTTTCTGCGTTATCCCAATTGGTTCCTATGAGAAACTTATATTCATAAGTTGTACTTGGATCTACTGCGTAAGTAACTGTATAAATTTCATCTCCATCACCATCTGTCATATCTGGTGCATTTTCTGGTGACCAATCCTGGAAAGCACCTGCACAGCGAACTACATCTGTTCCTACTGTAAAGTTACCTTTTTCGATTTGTACACTCATATCTACTTGAAGAGTTAAGTCTACGGTTGATGCTGCATCTTCAGCAACAAAATTATCAAAGTATCCTTTTAAAGGAGAACCTTGTTGGAAGCTAAATAAGCCATATTGTCCTGCATCCATTTGATTAGCCCCAGTGTCATAAATTGGGCATCCAGCTAATAACTCACCATCAAAATAACAATTGAATGCGGTAGTTGTATCATCTACAGTTTGAACTTCTACTTTCATTTTGTGCCATCCATCTTCTGTAGGAATCCCACCTGGGATATCAGCAGCTAAAAAATCGTGCGTGAAGGAATATTGGAAAGTTACAAAATCTAATTTATTGTTATATAAACGTATTCTTTGATCTCCATCAAAATCTGCCACCATTTTAATGTATGTATTTACAGAACTATCAGCATAGAAAACAACGCCAGTATAAGCCGAACCGGTGGGATGATTTGTATAGCAATAAACATCTGCTTCAACTGTATAGTTTGATGATGTTACATCACCAGCTAAAGCCAGCGCAGCGCCAGTAAATGATGTATCTGTATCAATCACAAGACCAACATAGCTTCCTCCTCCAACGAGAGCTGAAGGTACTGAATCCATAGGTGCAGCTGTGATTAACTCTTCGCCAGCACGGAATAATCCCCATCCTGTATCTGGTGTGCCTGATTCAAAATCATCAGAAAAAAGAGCTTGTGCAAAAAGAGAAGAAGAAAGGAAAAGAAATAATACTGAAATTAGTAAAGTAGTTTTGTTTTTCATAAACACTCCTTATAGTTTATTAAATTGTTAAAGTTTGCATATTAAATTCATTTATTTTAATTAATAATGCAAGTGCAAAAAGGACTACCCTATACAAATGTATATTTATACTAATATTTGCATGGTTTATAGTTGTCACTTTAATATCTCACTAATTTACAAAAATATATATTTAACTCAAATGTATTGTTTCATGAACTATATTTTTTCTGAAAACATTTGATTTATATTCATTTTTATCATCCTAATATTTAGTACTAGTTGGCATTTTTTTTACTTTAGATTATATTTCAAACGTGTAATATATTTTTACATATATTTTAACCGATATTTAAATAAAAATTTGGAATAATTATGAAACAAACTCTCCTAGTTTTAGCTTTATTAATTAGTTTTACAGCATGTAACAATCAAGAACCCAAAACAATGAAGTTGGTTGCTGGTAGTGGGCATGAAGGTTTCACGGATGGTAATTCAGCGGATTTAAACAAACCCATTCGTTTTGCTCCATACACGGAAAATTCAATAATATTTGCAGATATAAACAATCATGCGATCCGAATTGTTACAATTGATGGTGAAGTTACTACAATAGTTGGTGCCCCAGATAAAGCTGGTTATCAAGATGGCTCAGCAGAAACAGCAAAATTTGATTCTCCACATGGTGTAGCTTATGATAAGGAGAGTGATATAATATATGTAACTGAAGCTGGTAATCATACAGTCAGAATGATAACAAAAAATGATCAAGGTGGATTTGAAGTCTCAACATTAGCAGGTGCTCCAGACCGAAATGGATTTATGGATGGACCAGTTGACTCAGCCCGATTTATTTCACCTCACGCCGTAGTTGTTTGTAATGATGGTGGGATAGCAGTTGCTGATATTGGAAATGCTCGTATCAGAAAAATTAAAGATGGAATAGTCTATACACTAGCTGGTGGTGGGGCTGGAGAGAATCAAGATGGAACCCCAGAAGAAGCGTCGTTTAAATATGTCATGGATATCGTATCAGATGGAGAATCAATTTATATGGCTGATGCTGGGACGCATCAAATTCGAAAAATAGTTCCTGGCAAAGAAGTAACAACACTGACATTAAGTGATAAACTCAACATACCTCACGGTATTGCTGTTGATAAAAATAAAAATCTCTACATCGCTGATATGGGAACTCATAGAATATTAAAAATTGATCCAAAAGGAAATGTTACAGCCATTGCTGGAACGGGAGAAAGGGGCACCGGCTTATTGCAATTAAATAAACCAGCAGCTGTGCTCGTACACGGAAAATATTTATGGATTGCCGATTTAAATAATCATCAAATAAAAGTAATTGAAATAGAATAATAAGGGAGTAAATATGAAGAGCAAATTTGCATTACTAATAGCGGTATTATTATCAAGTACATTAATTACTGTTGCACAATCATTTGATACTGATAGAATTCCAATTGGTGATCCGGAAAAAAAATATGATTTCTGTTCAGTTAAGTTGGATAAGATATTAAACACAACCACAATGAAAAACACCTCCGAAGATGAATTAATTAAATCACTTGGTGAGTATCGAATAGTTATGGTTGGGGAAACCCATACAAATCAAGCACATCACGATGTTCAATTCGATATTATAAAAGGATTAACCGAATCTGGCAAAAAAGTTATTTTAGCATTGGAGATGTACAATCCTGCTCAGGGTGAAGTGCTTGCTGCATGGAGCAGCGGAACTACTGATGCATCCACATTTATTGAACAAACCGATTTCTTAACAACTTGGAGCCATAATTATAGATACTACGAGGCGATATTTAATTATGTCCGTGAAAATAATATTCCAATGTATGGTGTTAACACACCTCGAAAATATGCAACAAAAATTGGTAGAGGCGGACTTGGCGCACTAACAGAAGAAGACTTGAAAGTGCTCCCAGCAATTGATACATCAACAGTCGAGCATAAATTTTTCTTCAAAGTTGCAATGCAGGGAATGGATGCAACTATGCCAACTCAATTCAGAAATATATATCCGGCACAGTGTCTATGGGATGCAGCGATGGGTGAAGGTGCTATTAAAGCAGCAAAAGAAAATCCAGATGCTGTTATTGTTGTATTGGCTGGTAGTGGTCATGTTGTTTATAATTTAGGAATTGGCAGAACTATAAAAGATAGAAGTGATTTATCTTTTGCCTCAGTTGTAACTGTTGATGTTCCTGAAGAAAATAACGAAACAACAATGATGAAAATTAGAAAGGATGTTAAAAAAGATAAGAAAGAAGGAGAAGGCATGGGAATGCCTGAAATGCCAAAGACAGAGATGAAAGAAGGAGCTAAAGAGAAACCAGCTCATATGGCTCACATGTCAATGGATACAACACCAAACAAAGTTGTTATTCGTAGTCTAGCTGATTTTATTTGGGGCAAAAAAGAGATGGAGCATGATAAATATCCAGCATTTGGTTTTAGCGTAAATGACAATGATGGAAAAGGATATCCAATTAAGCGGGTTATGCCAGAAACTATTGCATACGAAAATGGTTTGAAAAAGGGAGACATTATCCTTTCAATTGATGGAAAAGAATTTGAAAACTCTACTAAACTAAAATTGCATCTTCAATATAAAAACTGGGATGATGAAATGACTTTTGTAGTAGTTAGAGATGATGAAGAATTAGAGATTAAGTTTGTAATTAAACCAGTTGAAGAGGAAGATTAGAATACTTAAGGAAATCTTGTAGTCACAATTTATGACTTTTAAACAAATTGGTTGAATGAATCAAAGAGTATTTATTTGAATCCTTCAAATGCAATAAATCCTCTACGAGGATTAGTTAGATTATAAGTTATATTTTGTACAAAAATAAAACCTCTACGAGGTTAATCAACAATTCAAGATAGTGCTGACAAAGCCTTGTAAGAATGAATATCGTAGATGTTTAATTATTGTAAACGAAAGATAGAAAGAAAATAAAGATGCTTGTAGAGCATCAAATAAATTCTAATAACCAGATTAGATTACTTTATGAACTAAAACATAATGTATTCGTCTTAGTGCAGAGTTAAAAATTATATAAAAAATAAATATCAAGGAGTTGTTTTATGCAAAAAAAGCAATTGTTAATTAATGTATTAATTGCATTCTTATTAATTCAGATTGGGCTAACTGCTAAATCCGCAGAAGAAATTCAACAATTACCGAAAGGTGTTTCAATTCACCAATTAGATAATGGGATAAAAGTATTGTTAATTGAAAATCCTGCCCTTCCTATGATAGGTGTAAATACAGTTGTAAAAGTTGGCTCAGCTTATGAAACATTTTCATCAAGCGGTATGAGTCATATGTTAGAGCATCTTTTATTTAACGGCACTACAAAATGGGATCAGAGAGAACTCTATGATATGACCGACAAAATAGGCGGCTATAATAATGCAAATACATCTGAGTACTACACGAATTATATGATGGTCACACCAACGGAAAAAATTAAAGAAGGAATGGAAATTCAAGCAGGAATGTTATTCGATTCAATTTTACCTGAAGAGAATTTCCAGAAAGAGAAAGGCATTGTTCTCGAAGAGATTGCAAAAAGTCTTGCAAAACCAAGCGAGCAGGCCAGCAGAAATGTAGGTGACATTCTTTATAAAGGACATGCACTTTCGCTTCCGACATTAGGTACATATGAAACTATTAAAGGAATGGATAGAGATTATGTTTATGATTTCTACAAAAACAATTACGTTCCTAATAATATGTTAATGAGTGTTGTTGGAAATTTTAAAACTTCTGAAATGCTAAAGTTACTTGCTGATATTTATGGCCAAGCAGAACCTGGAAATGTTGTTAGACCCAATATGATGGAATGGGGAACAGGATTTGATGCTCCAAAATCTGAAACTAAGGAGATGATAAGTCACAGATTTTATAAAGGAGAAAGCACATTACTTCAGCATTTTTATAAAGCAGATAATTATTCGGATGATTTTTACTCATTACTTAGTAATTCATTGGATAAACAAAAAGATGATATTGAAAGTAAGTTAAATGAAAAATTTCCTGACCAAATAAAAAGTATAAATTTTGTAATCCATACTTATCCTATTGGAAGCTATTTACAAGCTGATGTAGTTATAAAAAGTGAAGAGAATATATCAGAAATATCAAAAGAATATGATAAAGCTCTTAAAGGGTTGAGTCTGAAATTATCTGATGAAGTAGTAAAAGCAACAGCGATAAAATCAAAATCAGCTTTTTTGAAACAGATTGAAAAACCACATATGTTCGGAATTTACAATGCCGACCTAATTGCTAAAAATGGATTGGGTTCTATAATAGAGGCCTTTAGTGGTAATGGAATAATTGAAGCAGGCAATGAGTTGAAGAAATTCAAAATCACTGGTGCGCCGCGTTTAATTATTCAACATCCGACAACTAGCTCAGTTGAAGCAGAAAGTATGGATGTAAAAGTTGAACTTTTTGAAAATGGAAAAACAAATCCGGTGGTTATTGCTAAACAAAATAGAGCAAGTGAACTTCTGGCAATTCATTATATGTTCAAATATAAAGCGGAACATGAAAGAAAATATGGAAATGAAGTTGCAAAAAAATGGCACGATGCTTTTGGAAACAGATTGAAGACTAATGAGATCCAGAAGAAAACTTCAGAATATGGACTTAGTTTCAGAGTCAATGATATTTCATTTATTCCAATGGATGATATCTATTTAAGTCCAACATTTGGATATATTAGAGTTGAAGGACTTGCATCAGATATTAAAGGAGTTGTTGAATTCTTAAATGAAGAGATGCTGAATTTTGTTCCAACAGAAGAAGAGTTTAATAAAGCAAATAAAAAAGGGGGAATGTCATCAATGATGATGGGTGGCGGAAAAGATAAAAGTAAGGAAATTTATAAACAATCTTACGATGCTCTCGTGCTTGAACCCGTAATTGACACAAGAGATATCAAAATCTTAGATTATAATAAATTCTTAGTCTTTGGAAAAGAATACTTTGTCCCTTCAAACATTATTGTTTCGGTAGTTTCAAAAGCTGATCCCAAAACTATTAATGAATATTTTTCAAGCTTCACATCAGATGTAACCTCACCATATAGTGGCCTCGCAAAAGAACGTGCTTACAAAAAATGGGATGAAGCCAAAAAAGATGAACAAGATGGTGGTGGTGAGCAGTCGCACACATTCTATGGTTTTGTAAAAGAATACGATAAAGCTGATGAAGCTGCATTAACTATCCTATCATTGATTTTGAAGGATGATATAGTTTTTAACATTCGTGAGAAGCAAGGACTGGCATACCGAATGTCTGCTGGAATAGGCAAGAAAGGTGGAAAAGTATTAATTTATGTTAATGTTCCAACACAACCAAAAAATGTTGAAAAGCTTGTCCCACAATTCCCAGATTTGTTTAATCCGGATTTTGCTGACGGAATTACTGAAGATGATCTGGACAAAACAATAAATATGTATCTTGGAAAAATGATGTTCAGAAGATTATCGAGCATAAACCAAGGATATTATTTAGCACACTCTTATTATTTTGATGGAAATATAGAATCTGATGGGAATAATCTTGATGCGTTAAAGAGTGTAAAATTGGATGATGTTAAAAGAGTAGCAAAAAAATATTTGGAAGTAGAAAATCCAGTTGAAATAATTATTCACTAAAATAAAATAGCACGCAGATTAAATATGATGATTATGAAAAAGCATGATAAAAACAGTTTCTGTTTAATCTTATGAAATCATAACTATCATAATAATCTGCGTTCCCAAAAACCAAGAGGAAGAAAATGTTAAAAAAAATCTTATTCTTATTGTTTGTTGCATTGGCAGTACACGCACAGAATGCACCAATCCATCACAAAATTAGTGCAACCATTTCACCAACCACTTCAATGCTTGAAGTAACAGATGAAATTACAGTTAAAGAATCACAACTTAAAAATGCATTGGAGTTTAAGTTACATCATGCTCTAGTAGTTGAGGAAAGTAAAGTCGTAAAAAAAATCAAGGATAATGTTACTGGCGAAGATATTGGAATGGATAAAGATGATGTTGGTGCTGAGGTTGATGATGCATTGAAATTACATCTTTATAAGGTATCAGTTCCAAGTGGTCATTCAGGAGATTTTACTTTTACAATAAAGTATAAAGGTGAAATTGCATCACCAGTAGTTCAAAGTGAAGAAAACTATGCCCGCGGATTTAGTGAATCTGCAGGTATCATTTGGGAAAAAGGAGTTTACCTCGCTGGCTCAACATACTGGGTTCCTTACTTCAATGAAGAAATGATTACATTTAATTTAACTACAACTGCACCGTTTGATTGGAGAGTTGTTACTGTTGGTAAGCGTACATTGGATGAAAAGAAAGGTGATGTGCATGTTGATACTTGGGATTCTCCTACTCCACAAGAGGAAGTCTTTTTAATCGCAGCAGCTTTTCATGAATATACATATTCAATGGGTGCTGTTGATGCAATGGCATTTTTAAGAACTCCAGATGAGGGGATGGCAAATAAATATCTTGAAACCACTGCTCAATATATGGAGATGTATCGCAAGTTAGTCGGGCCCTATCCTTATACAAAATTTGCACTTGTTGAGAACTTCTGGGAAACTGGCTATGGAATGCCATCCTTCACACTTCTCGGTGAGAAAATTATTCGCTTCCCATGGATATTGCATTCATCTTATCCTCATGAACTATTGCACAATTGGTGGGGAAATTCGGTTTATGTAGATTTTGAAACTGGAAACTGGTGCGAAGGTATTACAGCTTATATGGCTGACCATTTAATTAGCGAACAGCGTGGACAAGCTGAGGAATACAGAAGAGCAACTCTTCAAAAATATACTAATTACGTTACTACAGAAACAGATTTTCCAGCTAGCGAATTTTTATCACGCCATGATGGACCAAGTGAAGCGATTGGGTATGGTAAAGTTCTAATGGTTAATCATATGCTTAGACGTAAAGTTGGTGATGAAAATTTTATAAAAGCTTATCAAAAATTTAACAGAGATAATAAATTTAAACGGGCTTCGTTTGATGATATACGTGTAGCTTTTGAAGAAGTAACAGGAGAAGACTTAAAATGGTTCTTCGAACAATGGATTCAGAAAACGGGCGCTCCTTCGTTAGTTTTAGAAGATGTAAAAGTTAAAAAGGTTAGAGATTTTAATAATGTCTCTTTTACATTGAATCAGATTCAAGAAGGTGATGTTTTCTATCTTGATGTTCCAGTGGCAATTGTTACGGATAAAGGGATACAATATGAAACATTTCAGATGAATGAAAAGAACGCTTCATTTAATATATCATTAAAAGAGAAGCCTCTTAAAATAATGGTAGATGCCCATTTTGATTTGTTCAGAATATTGGACGCAAGAGAAACACCCCCTACATTTACTAAAGCATATGGTGCAGAAAAATCTCTTATTATTTTACCAGATGAAAACAACAAACGTTATTCACTTTATAAAGACTTTGCTTCGCAGTGGGTAAAAGGAAAAGAGGATAAATTCACAGTTGAAGAAGAGGATGATGTAGACGAACTTCCAACGGACAAAGCTGTTATGGTACTTGGATTAGATAACAAATTCGCCTCAGCTGTTGGCAGTGCAATTAATGGATACGGTTCTGAATTAAAAAAGGACGGTGTTAGGTATAGCAAGCGTGAAATTTCTGCTAATAATAATAGTTTCTTTATTTCGGCTGTTAATCCAGGTAACGTAAAACAAGTGGTTATTCTTCTGTCAATAGGTAATGATGATGCGGTTGATGGGCTTGTAAGAAAACTACCTCATTATGGAAAGTATAGTTACCTTGCATTTGCTGGCGATGAGCCATCAAACATAGCTAAAGGCCAATGGTCAGTAACAAATTCACCATTAATAAAAAACTTAAATGAATCGGTTGATGCAAAAGTTGAATTTGAAAAAAGAAGTGCTCTCGCAACATTAGCTCCAGTATTTTCATCAAAAAGAATGATGGAAACAATTACATTCCTTGCTTCTGATGAAATGAAAGGGCGAGGCATCGGTACAAAAGAGATAGACAATGCTGCAGATTATATAGCTAAGAAGTTTGAAGAGTATGGTTTAAAACCTGGAAGTGATGATGGTTCTTTCTTTCAAACATGGACTCAAGATGTATTGGATAAAAAGAATATTACTTTAAAAAATGTAATTGGAATTATTCCAGGAAATAATCCTAAACTATCTGAAGCTGTTGTTATTAGTGCCCATTACGATCATCTCGGTTTAGGATGGCCAGATGTGCGTAAAGGGAACGAAGGGAAGATACATAATGGTGCTGATGATAATGCAAGCGGTGTTGCTGTTATGTTAGAGATTGCTAAAACATTAGGCAAGTCCGCTAAGCCAGCTCGAACAATTATATTTGTAGCATTTACTGCAGAAGAATCTGGATTAGTTGGTTCGCGATATTTTGTTGCTAACTACAAAAAATTTACAATAGAGAGAATATTAGCTAATCTAAATATTGATACAGTTGGAAGATTATTTGAAAACAAATTGATGGTACTTAATACTAATACTGCCCGTGAATGGAAATTTATATTTATGGGCACAGATTTCACCACTGGGATTTCATCAGAATTAATTACACAAGATTTGGACGCAAGTGACCAAAAGGCATTTATAGAAAAAGGTGTTCCGGGAGTACAGCTATTTTACACAGGTGTTGATTCTGATTATCACGTCCCAGATGATGATACAGAAAAAATTGATGCTGCTGGATTAGTTAAAGTAGCAACAGTTGCTCGGGAAATAATTGAGTATCTCGGGGAGAGAGAAGAACCAATGGCTTTTACTGGAAAAGCCAGCAGCGGTCATCCACAGATGCAACAATCTGGCAAAAAGAGTGGTGGTAAAAGAGCAGCTACCGGTTCCATGCCAGATTTCGCATATTCAGGCGTGGGTGTTAAAATAGCTGGTGTATCGGATGATTCTCCGGCAGCCAAAGCTGGTGTGCTTAAAGGAGACATTGTTACTGCCATTAATGGCAAGCCAGTAAAGGACTTGAAAGATTATTCAAATTATTTAAAAGAGCATCAGCCTGGTGATACAGTTACTTTTACAATTGAACGTGATGGTGAAAAGAAAGATGTAAAAATCACACTTGGTGAGAGATAAAGTCTTTTATATTTTAATAAAGAAATAGCACGCGGATTGAACGGATTTGACTGATGGGAACGGATAAAAATTGACAAACTAAAAACCGTTTTTATCCGTATTATCTTTTTGATCTGCGTGCTATAATATTTTCGTGTCTTTTCGTGTTTTTCTGCCAAAGGCATTCTTACAGAAGTGGCTCGTGGCAAGCTTTATGAAACCAACAAGTAATTAACACCTTCATCAAAACCACGACTTTTCAAAAAACTTTGAATTTCATTTCTTGCATCTTCCTGCTTCATATATACTAAAATAAAAATCTCATTTGGTGAAGGAATTGTTTGGTATTGAATAACCTCCCTATCCAAATTTGTTCGCAATTTAACATCGATGTAATAAAGAATCTCAATACCGTTTTCAAAGAGTGGTTTAGCACGTTTGCGTGAATTTTTACTCGCCCCCCAAACAACAACATTCGGGTGAAATGGGTTGTTCCTTTTCAACCAATCTGAGAGAAACTTAGTTTTAATATTAAAAAATGATTCATTAGAATATATTGGATTTGTGCGAGTAAGCCTCTCATCGGAGTCATACCATTTTAGAACCACTTCTGGAACTTTTGCAATCTTAATTCCTTTGCTCAACCATCGCAACCACATTTCGTAATCTTCTGGAAAATCTCCATGGTGATACATTCCAATTTTATCAGCAATATCTTTACGCCACATAGTTGTCGGATTAACTAAAGGCATTTCAACAAATTGTTTTTTTAGTAAGTCCTCATATGTAATTATTGAATTGCTCCAATTTACATATCGTTTGAATCCATCGGTAAAATCTGAGTGTGGAACATATTCAACCAATCCAGCAACTGCACCATAATCAGGATTGTTATCTAAAAAGTTCACTTGTTTCTGAATTCTTGTGGGACATGCAACATCATCAGCATCCATTCTTGCAACATATCTTCCCTTTGAAATTTCGAAACCTTTGTTGGATGCAAAAACAACTCCTTGCTTCATCTCGCTTTCTACATTAAATCTATTATCCCTTTTCGCCCATTCTTTTGCTATGGATAAACTTTTATCCGTAGAATTATTATCAATTAATATAGCTTCAAAATTAGCAAAGCTTTGCTCTGCGATACTTTTAATAGCTCTATCAATAGTCTGCTCAGCATTAAAAAAGGGGAGTATTACTGATACTTTCGGATTAATAACTTTTTCCTCTTTAGTGAATATAGTCTCGCTTCAAAAATATTATTCAAATATTTTGAGTATTAAAATAATATATTTGGCTTTAAAAATTTAGGAATGATTTAATGAAGTATATATTTCAAATGACGCTAATACTAATCATATTATTGAATACAATTAGTATTGCACAAGAGAGAAATATTGCAAAGATTGGGAATATAAATCTATCAGCAGAAGAATTTAAACAAAGATTTGAATTTACACCAAAAGTAAGATCTGATTTTGACAGCACCAAAATAAATTTTCTTTACTCATTAGTTGCTGAAAAATTATGGGCTTTGGAAGCAGAGTCTCTATCAATGGATACAATTCCATACGTATATAATTCAGTGAAAAACATAGAAAGAAAATTAGTTAAAGATAAACTCTATAAAATTGAAGTGGAGAATAAAGTTTTAATTACAGAGAAGGAGATTGCTGAAAACTCATTTAAGATAGATCAAAAGAGAATTATGCATTTCCTTTTTTCCAAAGATCAAAATGAAATTGAACGGTTATATAATGATCTAATTAGAGGCGCATCCTTTGATTCAATCTTGGTTAGTCGAGTTGAATATAGTGAGCAACCAAAAGGAGTCCCAGTTGTTTTTGGTCAAATGGATGAGGATGTCGAAAATGAAATCT
>Ga0164313_10004524_pt1 | contig 12352 bp, 8 predicted proteins | sample GuaBasSedimGuay4_FD_113735 | JGI IMG/M metagenome (GOLD analysis project Ga0164313, IMG submission 113735) | Subseafloor sediment microbial communities from Guaymas Basin, Gulf of California, Mexico - Guay4, Core 4569-4, 0-3 cm | ecosystem: Environmental > Aquatic > Marine > Hydrothermal vents >... | reverse complement strand
CGTCCTGGGGCGCCACATCCATGGCCACGGTGCGCAGGCTGACCTTGACCATCCGTTCGATGAAGGGAATCAGGATGATCAGGCCCGGTCCGCGAACACCCACGAACCGCCCGAGGCGAAAGATGACGCCCCGTTCGTATTCGCGAAGAATCCGCAGGGAATTGGCGAGGACGAATATAAAGAGAATCAGGAATGTGCCCGGGAACAGGAACGGCATGGTTAACTCCTCTGTTTGACGCTGGATTGATCGGACATGGTTTCAGGGACGACCTGGACCAGGCGGCCTTCGACGGCGACCACCCGCACGCGGGTATCCTGCGCCAGGGGCAGGTCGGCCCGCGCGTCCCATATTTCACCGCGGCACACCACCTTTCCCGACTCGTCGGGATTTTCGATACCCTGGACCAGCCGGCCGGTCTCCCCGACCAGGGCGCCCAGACCGGTGGTCACGGGCCGCTTCTGCGCCCGCACCACCAGCCAGACACACAGAATGAAAAACCCGGCAAACACGATCACCGTGGGGACCAGGACCCGCATGCTCAACCGCGCCCACTCCTGGGTGGAATCGAAAATCATGAGGGATCCGAATACCAAAGCCGTGACACCCCCGATACTCAAAGCCCCGAAACTGGGAACCTTGATCTCAAGGATCAGCATGATCACCCCCAACAGGATCAGCGCGATCCCGGTGTAGTCCACCGGCAGGGTCTGGAAGGCGAACAGGGCCAGCAGAAGACAGATCCCCCCCAGAATGCCGGGCACCAAAGACCCCGGGTTGCTCAGCTCGAAAAACAGTCCGTATATTCCCAGCATCATCAGGATGTAGGCGAGATTGGGATTGGCCAGGGCCTTGAGGAGTTTTTGCCGCGAGCTCATGCTCTTTTCGACAATGTCGGCCCCCGCCGTTTCCAGGACCACGGTCTCCCCATCCAGCACCACCCGGCGCCCCTGCAGGCTGTCCAGAAGAGCAGGCAGGTTTGGGGCGATGATTTCAATCACGCCTTTTTCCAGGGCCTCGGCCGCCGTCAGGTTTGCCGCCTCGGTCACGAACGAGCGGGCGACTTCCACATTTCGATCCTTGCCCGCGGCGATCGAGGCGATGTAGGCCGCCGCGTCGTTGGTCACCTTGTGGGTCATGGTGCTGTCCATGCCGGCCCCACCCATCTGGACCGGGCTGGCCGAGCCGATGTTGGTGCCCGGAGCCATGGCCGCCACATGGCCCGCCAGGGTGATGAAAGCCCCGGCGCTGGCCGCCCTGCTGCCGCTCGGGGCCACGAATACGATCACCGGAACCCGCGCGCCCAACTGAGCCTTGACGATGTCCCGCATGGAGGTGTCCAGGCCGCCGGGTGTGTCCAGTTGAATCACCAGGGCCATGGCACCCTCGTCTTCCGCAGCGGAAATTATCTGGACAAGGAATTCGGAAGTAACGGGCGTGATGGGCCCTTCGTAGGTTACCAGATGGATTTCGGCCGCCCGGACTCCCTCCGGGAAAACGGCGAAACAAATCATAAAAATGAACAGAGGGAGGCTCGGGGGGAAGAAGGTTCCAGGCAGGCGAAAGGACATGTCGGCCTCCTTCAAGTGAAGGCGAGGAACTCTCCTGACATGATACACAATTTTTGGAAAAGGGGAGACCCGAATGTGGAAACCGGGGCTCTTAACCGCTACCGATACATGGCCTTGATGGACCCCCAGCGGGTGTCTTCCGTGGGAAGGACATCACCTTCGGCGTTGATGGTCACGGCCAGACCCGTGAACAGCGCGTTGCCTCCCTCGCAGTCATGGGAGGCGTCGAAGGGTCCCGCCGCCCACAACACGCCACCGGGCGTGGGATTGTTCAGGGTGCAGGTCAGGGTGCCCAGGACAATGAGGTCTTCATCGTAGCAGGTCTCGCTGGTGGTTTGGACTCCCAGCAGGGGATGGCCCGTGTGTTCCAGATCGGAATTGGTCTGGAAATCCACGATATCAATTTCCGCACCGCAGCAAACCTGATGAATAACCCAGGACAACGAAGTAAACGCCTGGCCCACGGGTTCCCCCGGACCAGGACCAAACACGCAGGCATACAAGGTGAACTCTTCACCGGAGGCAACATTCAGGGTATCGATGTATTCCTCCGGAGATGCGCTCAACCCCACCCGCGGGTAGGTGACCTGTGCCGTGGCGTTGGCGACAAACAGGAAAAGAATCGCCAGCAGGGCAAATCCCGTTATAAGCCCGATCACGGGCAGGGAGGGGATCTGGTGCCGGGCCTTGGTGCGGATGCGAGATTTCATTCCATTGTCCCCGGGGCAAAAAGGATCCTCCCGGGCGGGCCTTGCCCGATCCGGGAATTGAATTCGGAGTAGTTTAATAGAGTATATGAAGGGTACGGACCAATCCGCAAGTGGCTTGGCTCTATTTCAAGTGGTTTGGCTATTTCAACAAAGTCACCTTGAGACGCTTGGTTTCCTGCCGGCCCTGCACGATGACAAAATAGATTCCTGAGCTCACCAGCCTGCCGGACCTGTCCCGTCCGGTCCATACCATTTCGTGGGCCCCCGGGCTGAGCATTCCCTGGCCGAGGTCCCGAATCAAACGACCATCCACTCCGTAAATCGAAACCCGCACATCCTGGGCGGCGGCCAGTTCAAAACTGATCACCGTCTGGGGATTGAAGGGATTGGGCGCCGCCATCACCCGTTCGATGGCGGCAGAAGCCACGGGGACCTCAGCCATGATTTTATCGCCGGTACAGGAGACCGGATGCGCTCCCAACGTTCCACAGGATGAACCGGGATCGACCAGCGGTGAACTCGAACTGAGATTGAAGCGGTTGCTGTCGGTTACCTGAATCGAACAGAACTGCGGGTCGACCGAGACATTGCCGTCCTGGAATTCCATTTCAACCAGTTTGGAGGCCCAATCGCCCGCTGAATTTCCGTAGATATCCGTGCAGGAAATCTGGGGCAGCCACGCCCCGGAAACCGAAATGCCCCGGCCCCGGTTGAAAGCCAGAATGGAACCCGTAATCAGGGGAGAGGAATCCACGATCAACATGCCGCCTTCGAGTACCCCGGCCTTGTTGTAGACTACCGTGCAGTAATCCAGGTTGATCGGTCCGTTGCTGAAACTGGCCAATCCCCCGCCAAACCGGGCCTCGTTGTCCGCCACCGTGGTTTGCAACAGGTCGGGCAGGGAAATGTTGTCGGCAAACACCCCGCCGCCGAATCCGTGAAGACCGTCAGCGGTGTTTCCAAGCAATTGTGAATTTTCCACCCGAGGCGACGACCCTCCCCGGCAGGACAAGGCTCCGCCCCAATCCGCCCTGTTGGCGAGGAATATGCAATCCCTGACCAGGGGGGAGGAATCGTAACTCATATCCAAAGCGCCCCCGCCGCCCTGGAGCGCTGAATTGGCGTAGAACTGGCACGAGACGATTTCCCCCGAGGAATGGGAAAAGCGGATGGCGCCACCGTGACCGTCCGCCACGTTGGCGGAAAAAACACAGTTCTCTATCCGGACATTGCTGTTGCTGATGAGTATCGCGCCCCCGCTTTGGTCATAGCTGGTCTGACCGGAGGCCCTGCCGTTAATAAACGTGATGTTCCGGATTTTCACCGTATCGGCGGCACTCTCCAACAGGAGGATCCGACCCTCAGCGTTTCCATTGATCATCACATCCTGGGGTTTGGTTCCGATTCCCGAAATCGTCACTCCGGATGGCACCGTCAGACCGGACTCCAGATAGATGCCCGGGGCCAGTTGGATTTCATCACCGTTGCCGGCTTTTTCCAGCGCGGCGGCAAGGGTTGGATGCTGGGCGGGCACCGCCAGGGTGGCTGCCATCGCGGGTATGCCGGGCAGGGTGGTGGCGACTGCCACCAGGGCGATCCGGGCGAGGAAATTCATCTTGTCCTCCATGGTGGCCGGTCGAGGCCAAATTCCGTTTTATTCTCCCCCTTCCACTGCCACTCCCATGGCAAAGATCAGTCCACCAAAACAAGACAAACTATGTAGGAAAAGCCGATTTTGAGGTTAAATCAGGGTATTGGATATAATTTCAATTTATGTTGATTATGGGCCTTACGGCCCAAAGCCTTGCAGAAACTACCGCTAAAATTTGTTGCCCGGGCAGGTGGGAAGGACATCATCCTGATGGCGGGTGGTCATATATTTATAAGTATCCCAAATGAAAGGCTTTAAGGCCGGGTGATAACTATCCCCGCCACGGGATTGATTCGTGAAAGGATTTGGGGAAAGAGCCTAAATTAATGAATTACAATTCAGTAATGTTTCGCTGCGGATTCCAGGCCGTTCCTGACCAGCGGACACCTTGTCACCAGATGATTTTGAAGGCGGACATTTTGGCAAAAAAAAAGCGTTCAAAGGCGGGTCAGCGAGATTTCAATCGCGCGACGGCGCGCTCCCAGTCTCCGTTCGTGGTCACTTTCCAGTTGTCCTGTTCCCCGGCGACGACCCTGGGCGCGTGGCCCCGGGCAGCCAAAAGTCCGCCATCGTCCGTAAAGTCGGTTCCCGTGTCGGCGGCCCAGGCGTGGGCGTCGCGAAACAGGTCCCACCGAAATACCTGCGGGGTTTGCACGGCCACCAGACTGGATCGATCCAGGTAATCTGCTACACCTGCGTTTGACTGAACGATCGTATCGGGCACCGCCACCCCCGGCACCGCGCCGCCCGCTGATTCAGCGGCCCGGCATAGCCTGACCAGCAGTTCCGCCGAGGCAAAGGGACGGGCCGCGTCGTGCACCGCGACCAGGTCTTCCGGCCGCGGCGAGTACTTTGCCTCCAGTTCCCGGACCGCGTTCCAGGTGGAGGCGGTCCTGGAATGGCCCGCCGGCGCCAGACTCCAGGGAATATCCAGATCAGCCAAAGCATCGTCGGCGGTCTTGCGCCAATCGTCGGGCACGGTGAGAATCAGGTCGGAAGGGCAATATCCCCCCGCGCGGTCCAGGGTGAGAAATTCATTCAGGCTGACGGTAAACAAAGGGCCGCGCCCGGTGGAGCGGAACTGCTTGGGGATATCGCCCGCGGCGGCGGCCCGCAGGCCCTTGCCTCCGGCCAGAAGAATCAGGTGCATTTCGCCGCCGGCCATCTCAGTTCCCTTTCGCCCGGCGGGCGGAGGGCTGCAGGGCCAGGGCCACCGCCTCCTCCACGCTGGTCACGGTCATCAACTCCATGCCTTCGACCTTGCCGGAGCGCGCGCGTGATCCCTCGGCCCGGGCCATGACCGACCTGGCGAAGCCGTGCCGCGCGCCTTCCCTGAGCCGGCTCTCGAGATCGGCGACCTGCCGGACCTCACCGGTCAGACCGACCTCGCCGAGCACCAGCGTGTCCAGAGGAATGGGCCGTTCCCGCAGGGAGGAAGCCAGGGCGGCAATGATGGCAAGATCCGCTCCGGGGTCGTCAATGCGTCCGCCTCCGGCCACTTTCACGAAAATATCGCAACCGGCCAGGTCCATCCCCGCCCGCTTCTCCAGAATGGCGGCCAGCAGGGCCACCCGTTTGTTATCGACCCCCTGAACCACCCGCTGGGGCGTGCCGTACCGGGAGGTCGAAACCAGGGCCTGGACCTCCACCAGAAAAACCCGCGATCCGTTTTTGACCGCGCACACCGCCGACCCGGGTTCCACCCCGCGCCGACCGCTGAGGAACAGGACCCCCGCCTGGTCCACCGGCACCAGGCCTTCGGCGCGCATCTCCAGAACGGCAAGTTCGCCGGTGGTGCCGAAGCGGTTTTTGACCGCCCGCACCATGCGGATGGCGCCGCCGCCGCTGCCCTCGAAATACAGCACCGTGTCAACCATGTGTTCGAGCAGCTTGGGCCCGGCAAGGTCGCCGCTCTTGGTCACGTGGCCCACCAGGAAAACCGGGTGTCCCGTATGCCGGGCATAGTCGGCCAGGACACCGCCGCAATAGCGGATCTGGGTCGGGCTGCCAGGAAAAGAATCGATGTTTTCGCTGTGCAGGGTCTGCACCGAATCGGCGATGATCACCGTGGAGCCGGATTTTCCGAATTCATTGTCGGCCGCGACTTCCCGGTTGAGAGTGTCGATCAGACTTTCCAGATGAACTTCAGGCAGGATGTGGAACCCTTCCTCCTTGTCGGGAGAAAAGCCCAGGCGCTCGGCCCTCATGCGGATCTGGGCCGGAGACTCCTCGCCGGCCACATAGATGACCTTGATCCCCTGGCGCACCCACCACAGGGCAAGCCCGGTCAACAAGGTGGATTTGCCGACACCGGGTTCGCCGCCCAGAAGAACCACCGACCCCTCCACCAGGCCACCGCCCAGAACGCGGGCCACCTCGGCCGGGTCCACCGGAAGACGGTTGGTTTCGGCGGAAGCCACCTTGGCCAGGGGAATGGGCTGCAGCTTGCCGTCGGGCCCCAAAGCCTCGGGCCAGGCCGCGGCGGTTCCCGAGCCGGCGCCCGCGCCTGTCCGGAATCCCACCGACCCGCTGCTTTTGGCGCTGAAGCCCTTGGCCCCCTTGTGTGACGACTTGGCGGCCACTTTGACCTCGGCAAAAGTGTTCCACTCTTCGCACCCCGGGCATTTGCCCAGCCAGCGGATTTCCTCGTGGCCGCAGTTTTTGCAATAGAATCGCGTGCTATTTTTAGCCATGGTTCCTTTTCATGATCAGCGGATCAGAAGCATCTTGCGGACTTCGACCACCGGGCCGCTTTCCAGGCGATAAAGATAGGTGCCGCTGCTGACGGCCTGGCCGTTACGGTCATTTCCATCCCAGACCGCCCTATGGGGACCCGGCGAAAGATCCTCATCCATCAACTTGACCACCAGCATACCACGCACGTCGAAAATGGAAAGCCGGGTCTGGCCTCCACGGGCCAGACCGAAGGAAATTACCGTCCGCGGGTTGAAGGGGTTGGGTACATTCGGACCCAGCACCGTCACCCGGGGAACCGCCCTGTCCTCCACCGGCGTCACGTAGCGGACGAGGGTGAAGTGAAGGCCCCAGGAATCAAGGGTTCCCGCGTTCCCGGGGACCGAATCGATCACCTTCAGGGTCCAATCACCCTTGTTGGAAAGATCGAGGTAGTCGTCCAGGCTGCCCGGACCGTCCACCGTCAGGGACCCGGGCCAGTTTCCGGTCAGATTCGCCGACCCGGAACCCGATTGATCGTGCAGAGTGACGACGGTTCCGTCCGGACCCGTCAGCAGGACCTCAAGCTCACCCCGGTCGGGGTGCGTAACGTCGATATCCACCGTGACCTCGAGCATGAAACCGGAATCCACGATCGGGACGGTGATCACGCTGGTGATCCCCGTGCCGACACCGTCGGGAATGGAAACACCCGGCGTCGCCGCATAATCGCTATGCCGCCAGGGTCCCACCGTAAACGAATGCGCGCCCTCCACTCCCTGGTAAGGGAAGGAGGTGGCAAAACCGTTGGTGCCGGCCGCCTCCAGATAGTACTCCACCAGGGAGGTCGCCGGCTGGCCGGGAATGTCGGCGGAGTAGGTATCGGCGGGCCCGGCGGCCAACAGGGGCAACGTATTCCAACCGCCCCCGTTCACGCGGTAGACGAGCTGGATGCTCGCCGCATCCACTCCCACGCGATCGGTAACGACGGCCGTGGCCGTGTAGGGACCTGTCTCATCCTCGGTGTCAGGCAGAAGCTGATGATCAATAACCGGGCCGAACCAGGTCGCCGCCCCCCAGGCATCGACAATTCCCCAACCTATGTCGTTGTCGGGGGTCCCCGACTGGCTGGCGGTCTGTTGCAGGGCCTCGATGATCTGCAGGGGTGTCAACTGCGGGACGCGCTCCAGCATCAAAGCGACAACACCGGCAGCCACAGGGCAGCTGAACGAGGTCCCCGAAGCGGACAGGTAACCGGAGTCGTCGGTGGGATTGGCCACCGTGTTGGACAGGCCCAGGGCGGCAACTTCGGGCTTGATCCGCCCGTCGAAAGTCGGACCGGGAGATGAGAAACTGGTGACGTCTCCGATGATGTCCACCGCGCCCACCGTCAGGACTATGAATCCGTCAGCCGGCGCCCCAATCGTCCCGGTGGTAGTGCGGGAATTTCCGGACGAGTTGACCACGAGCAGACCTCTGCCGGCGGCCAGGTCCGCCGCGATGGTCGTCACGGCGGTGTTGCCGTCGAGGTCCGAAAAGTCATACCAGTCGAAATAGCTCAAGGAAGAAGAAGCCAGGTCCGCCCCGAGGGACTCGATCCACTCCAGACCGGCTACCCAGTAATCCTCTTCGATGGGAACCTCCTGGGACACGTCCTCGGTCTTGGCCAATACCACCGAGGCGCCGAAAGCGGGGCCCACCAGCCTGCCGGACATGTTGCCGGCCACCGTGGACAGGGTCATGGTGCCATGGTTGATGGAACTGACCGGATCGCTGCCCTCGTTGTCGACGTTGGAGTCGCCGTTGATAAAATCCCATGTTCCCAGGACAGGTATATTTTCCAGGGCCTCGTGGGTGGTGCGAAAGCCCGTGTCGAGCATACCGACCAGCACACCCCTGCCGGACAGACCGACATCATGCAGAGACGGAACGTTGACCTGGGTCATGGCGCCCAGATTGGTGCCGTAATCCACCGAGCCGGCTGCCTTATCCGCAGGGCCCGCTTCCACGATCAGGGGCACCGGTTCACCCACCGGAGTGGGAACCGCCGCGCGGTGGGACCGGTTCACCAGATCCATTCCGGCCACACAATCCAGGCGGGCCAGCCTTAACGCTTCATCTCGGGTGACCTGATAACTGGCGGCGTTCAACCAGCGGCTGGTTTGCCGGGGCGCCGCGCCGGTGGCCAAGGCGCTGGCCAGATAATTCGGGTGGACCGCCAGGTCGGTCTCGTCGACCAGCCGGTCCGGCGGGGACATCACCTTCGCCCGGCGCCGGGCCGCGCGAACATTAAGGTCAGCTTCGGCCGCCGCCAGGGCTTCGGACAACGCGTCGCCGGACAATCCCTTGTCGGTGAAAAACACCCACACGACCCAGGGCCCCTCGCCGTCAAGAGCTTGCTGAAGGCGCGGCGACATCACCGCGCGGTCTACCGGCCCCTGAAAGGAGTACCAGGACAACACCATCAGCAGGGTCAAACAGGCTGACAGCAGAAAGGGGGGATTCCGGAAGTGACTGTGGATCGATTGGCGGATCATGGGCGACTTTCCGAGGATGCCTTAGGGGGATGATCTTTGTGTCATGATTATATCAAAAAAACAGGTGGAGCGAAATGCCCCCCGTGGTCCGGCCCACGATCCGGCCCCTCCACCTCAGTGGGCGGATGGCGTCTCGCCCTCATTCCCCTCGTCACGGGAAACAATCAACCCCATGTCCACTAAAACGTTGTAGAGCCACCACTGGGCCGCGCCCCCTCTTTCCCAGGCATCGCCCAGGATGTCGAGGCATAAAAAAGCCTCCCGTTCACTGCCCGGCACAGGCATGGGAGGCAATTCCTCCTCGGGCTCGGCGCCCATCCCCACCAGCAGCATGGCCACGTGGGGGTTTGCTTCCATAGCATGTTCCAGGGCGTCCCGGGCTGCGTCCTCATCGCCCACCATCAAAAACAAGAGGACCCAGGCCCAGTTGGAAACGGCTTCGGAATCATCATTGTATTCTTCGAGAAGATCCCAGGATCTTTGGATCTCTCCCATGCTGAGATAATAACCGAGCAGCAGGGTGCTGTTGCCCATGTGGTCGGCGGGATCCAGGTCGATCAGGTTTTCATAGTGGGCCACCGCATCGAAGCGGCGGCCGACGTCCCACAGGACTTCCGCCAACTGCTTGATGGTCCGCATATAGGGTCGGGCCTCGACCATGGGCCAGAAGTCGCCCATGAATTCCGCGAAAAAGTCCTCTCCCAACTCTTTTTCACCACAGCTGGCGGCATACTCGAGGGCAGCCACCAGTTCACCGGCGTCTTCACTGGTGATGAAGGCCCGGATGGTCAGGGCATCCACGCAATCAGGGTCCACCAGCAAGGCCTTGTCCGCCAGTTCGAGGGCCGCCTCTTCGCTGGTGGCCTCATAGGCCTCGAAAGCGAATTCCTGAGCCAGTTCGGAGGGATCATCCTTCGGGCGCTTTGCTTGGCGCATCAGACGTTCGGCAAGGAAAGGAGAGCCGGGCTGATCGGGGCTGTCGGAAATTTTCGACATCTTGGTTTTCCCATTCGATGATAAAAGGCGATACCAGATCTCGTGGTTGCGAAAAAGTTCGGGGCTGGGGACCCAAAACGCCAATATTTTGATCCTTGCAAGTCAAAGACCTTTTGGTGCCCGGTCAGACAAAATGTTATGGTTCCTGAAATGGATTTTACCGTCGCAACGCAAAGGAATCATTAAAATGTCCGGATCCATGACCATAGGTCTGGCCCTCGGTAGCGGAGGGGCCCGCGGCTTTGCCCACGTCGGCGTTTTGCAGGCTTTCGAAGAGGCCGGAATTCGCCCCCAACTGGTCGCCGGTACCAGCATGGGAGCTATCGTGGGCGGCCTCTATGCCCAGGATCCCGACCCGGCCAAGGTCTGGCGACGCCTGGAAGCCTATGTGCACAATGATGATTTCGCCTCCTACTGGGCCCCCTTTGTCCCCCGCGATGAAGACGAGGCCTTGGATCCCCAGAGCCGCCTGACCGGCATCTACGACTTCATGCAGCGTAAGATGATTGCCGTTAAGACCGTGACAATGGCCTCCCAGCAGGACGATATCAGGCTGCGGGAACCACTGGCCAAACTGTTCGGGCCGGTGGGTTTCGAGGAATTGGCCATACCCATGGCCGCGGTGGCCCTGGATCTGATATCCGGCGACAAGGTCGTCTACAATTCCGGACCGGTCGTCGACGGCCTCTACGCCAGCAGCGCCATCCCCTCGATCTTTCCCCCGGTCACCACCGATGGCAGGATGATCTGCGACGGCGGAGGCCCCTTCCGCGTTCCCGTGGATACCTGCCGCGATCTGGGCGCCGACTTCGTAATCGCCGTGGACATTCCCGCCTACGAGGAAACCAGTTTTTCCACGGGCCTGGACATGATCCTGCGCAGCAATACCATCGCCCGCCAGCGGTTGAACAAGATTATTTGCGCCCAGGCCGATTTTGTCATCCGGCCCGCCGTGACAGAGTTTCATTGGGCGGATTTCAGCGCCGGCGAGGCCTGCCGCGCTCGCGGTTACGCCGCCGGCCTCGAATCGGTGGGAGAGTTGAAGAAGCTCTTGCGATGGCGGCGGAGCCTGCCTTATCGGATGAAATGCGGGGCGCGCAAATTTTTGCGGATGGGCTGAATTATGTTAAGTCAGCCCCCAACCTATTCCGCCGAAACCGCCCTTTGCTTCACTCCACCTAGTTGGCCGTGTGGCACATGGAGCATATCTGGTTCAAATTTCCGTTCTCGTGCCGCAGGAAAAATTCCGCATCGACAGCGGTATTACCCTGGCGATGCACCGAGTGGCAGGTTTCACAAACCATGCTGTTGGCCGTGGCCGTCGTCCAGTCCACACCGGCGGTTCCATCTTCATCGATCTGATTGGCCCAGGGCATGGCCGGAGTCAAACCGTTGTTCATGTTGACGTCACTTGGAATACCCGTGAAGTGGGTGTTGGCGCCCACCTGCGGGGCACCGGCGGTGGTATGACATGAAACACAGTAGGCCGAGTTGGCGTTATCTTCCATCAGCAGGTAGCCGTATTGGGTCCCCGTGGGATTATGGACGTCATGACACTTGTTGCAGCCCCCCATCGGAGTACCGCCACCCGTGGATATCGTCGGGTGTTTCCACTCGGAGCCATCGTTGGCGGCTTCGGAATAATCGAAGACATCCATGGCCGCCATACCGCCCGTGCCGATGTCCGCTTCATCGGGAGCGGTGCCGTTGTGGCAGGAGATGCAGAAATCTCCGTAGTAGGTGGTGTTGTTGTCTTCCAGAAGGATCGGATGGGTAAGGGAGCCGATCTGGGTGGTCTGCGGGGTGGCGCCATGGGCCGTGTGGCACTTGCTGCAGGTAAAATTGGCATCGATGAAATGGTTGTTGGCCGCGACGTGGTCGCCAAGAGAAGCGGCTAGCCCGGACGGAGAGCCGTCATGGCAGTCCACACACCATGAATTACCGACCAGATTGCACTTCAGAAACTTGCCGGTTCCGTTCGGTCTCTGGATGTGCACATCGTGGCAACTGACCCAGGCGCTGCAACCGACACCGAACAATATGTGGCTTTCGAGAGTGGGATCGAACACGGTAGCCTGACCGATGGTCGTGATGCTACCGTCATGGCAGGTATAGCACATATCCATATAAAACGGAAAGACCCCCGAAGGCACACTTGACCACAGATTGTCGCCAAAAGCATTGTGCGGAATGTGGCAGGCGAAGCACAGTTCCTG
>Ga0164313_10004523_pt1 | contig 12353 bp, 10 predicted proteins | sample GuaBasSedimGuay4_FD_113735 | JGI IMG/M metagenome (GOLD analysis project Ga0164313, IMG submission 113735) | Subseafloor sediment microbial communities from Guaymas Basin, Gulf of California, Mexico - Guay4, Core 4569-4, 0-3 cm | ecosystem: Environmental > Aquatic > Marine > Hydrothermal vents... | reverse complement strand
TAGGCGTACAGGGGGGGCTTGAAAAAGACTTCGGCCTGGAAAACCCGGCCCGCGGCCAGGGTCCGGGCCCAGATATCGAAAAATGATCCATCGACCACCGGGGTTTGCAGGAACAGCGATTTGGAGGCCAGCAGCCAGTGAACCAACCGGAAAGCCAGGGCCACTGTTACCAGGATGATGGCCTGGCGCGTCGGGAACGGAACCCTGGCCGCCCCCGTTTTGGAAGACCGGGCCATCAATGCACCTCGCCGGTTTTCATGAACAACCGCGCGTGGTCGACCAGGGCCTCGGTGTCGGACACATTCCCCTCGGCGCCGTTGGCCAGGGAGGCCGCGAGTCGGGCTGCCAGCAACGTGGCCATCAGCTGGTGGCCCTTGTCCGTCAGGTGAATGCCGTCACGCATGAGAAGCTGTTTCGGATTTCCCACCGCCGCAAACACCTGGCTTGCGTCCAAAAGGTTCGCGCCCGATCCCGCACAGACCTCACGGACCACAGCCAGGTATTCCTGATGGATAGCGCCGGCATTATCACCGCGAATCAAATAGCGGGTCTGCAGAATGCGGGCCCGGGCTTCCTGGGTCAGGTTCGAAGGAGCGGTCACCAGAATCACACGGGTTCCGATCGCCTCGAATTCCGCCACCATGGCCTGGAGGTTCTCCCGGTATTGCGTGCCGGTCACCCGCAGGGGCGGCGGGTCCGGCATTTTCCTGAAAAGTTGGGTCAGGCGAAGAGACGATCCCTGCATTTGCCGGGCATAATCCTCGTCTGTAATACCGGTGGCCCGCCAGTGGTCGTTCCAGCCGAAATAGATCACCGCGACATCAGGCTGAATGGCCAGCAGCTGTTTGGGAAGCCAGGCTCGCCCCTGCCAGGTGGTGTAACCGGGTACGGCCGCGTTCCAGACCTCGATATTCAGGCTTCGCAGGGAATCTTCCAGGAGGGCTGAATAGGGCGGAATAGCCTGGGAAAGGCGGGAACAGGAATCGCCCAGGACCAGGATCCGGCGGCGTTCCCCCTTGGCGGGAACATCGACATCGGGCTGGATGGCGCGGATAGCCGCATCCCGTGGGTGGACCGGAAGCTTCCAGAACAAATCCTCATCCGGCAGGAAGCGGCCCTTGTCCAAAGCCATCTGCGTATTGACACCAAAATTCATCTCCGGAGTGATGCTGCCATAGTCGATCACGCGCAAAACGATCTCACCCATCCCCAGGGCCATGATCACGGCCATGGTCAACAGAACCATCTTTTTTGAAGTATCGGACACGCCGATCCTTTCCTTGGGTAATGTTCGTGAAGGAGATCCTGAAACGGTCTGCAGTGTAATTCCCGGCCCCGTTGGCGTCAATGTCCGTGCCTTTTATCCCACCATAATGCAGGGTTGAAAGTGGACTCCCGGTAACCTACTTTTTCAGCGACACCTTTGTTTTCCTGCCAGCCGGCGCCCGGCGCCCGGGGGATCCATGACCAGCTGCTGCGGGCCCGCGCCCGAAATCGACGCCGCCATGCTCACCGTCTGGGCCGCCTTCGGTATTGGCGTGACCACCAGCCTGGGCCACTGCATCGGCATGTGCGGGCCCCTGATCAGCACCTTTTCCCTGGCCCAGGGCAAGACCGACCATCGCCTCCGCAATCTCCTGCCCGCGTTGCTGGTTTATCATCTGGGACGGGTGAATTCCTACGCCATCATTGGCTTGCTGTTCGCCCTTCTGGCCGCCGCCGCCAAGGCCGCGGGACCTTCCAATGAGGTCCGCGGCGGATTGTTTTTGATCTCGGGCGTGTTGATGATTTTGCTCGGCATGGGCCTGAAGGGCTGGCTGCCTACCACCCGAATTGTCGAAAGCAGCCGCCTGGGCCGTTTTACTGCTGAAAAATTCATGTCCCTGGTCGGCACCCAAAGCATGGCCGGACGGTACATGCTGGGCATGGCCAACGGATTTCTGCCCTGCGGCCCGGTGTACGCCGTGGCCGTGGCCGCCCTGACCGCCCCGACCCCCCTGCACGGAGCCCACACCATGGCGATGTTCGGCCTGGGCACCATGCCGGTTTTGATCGCCATTGGCCTGGGCGCCGGCCGTCTGGCTCCTTCGCTTCAGCGAAAATTCAACTTCGTGGCGGCAATTCTGGTAATCATCGTGGGGTTGGAGTTCCTGTTCCGGGCGGGGAAAATGTTCGGATTTATTGAAGCGATCAAGTGGGGATTTTTACCGGTTTGGTGAGGGAAATCCGCTTGATACAGCCCAATTTCCAGGGCCAGCCGGCAGAGACAAAAAAACCCCGCTTCCCTCCAGAAGCGGGGTCCGTCTCACAGTGTGGGCAGTAAGACTACCAACGGCCTCCGCCGCCACCGCCGCCGCCGCCGCCACCGCCACCACGGGGACGATCCTGAGCCTCGTTCACGCGCAGGGCACGGCCGTCCATTTCGTAGCCGTCCAGGGCCTGGATGGCGTTCTGCAGCGCATCGTCGTCCACTTCGACAAAGCCGAAGCCGCGGGGACGACCGGTCTCACGATCGTTGATCAGGGCCACCGAGTGTACCGTTCCGTACTCGCTGAACAGGGCGGTAACTTGTTCTTCGGTCGCGCTGAAGGGCAGGTTGCCCACGTAGATCTTCTTCATTATCTCTTCATCTCCAAGTGCCGGATTTCCGGCAAACAAAAGCCCTCCGGACAGTCGGCTAGTTCCGACCGATCCTTCGTGCTCCCATACAATCCGGCGCACAGGCCGGACTCCTTCCCCCGACTGTCGAGGGAAGCAGCATGATCCACCATACCCGAAGGAACGGCTGAATCTTCGGGCGGATACTACCATTTTAAGCGATTTTCGCCTAATGATTGTTTGATATCAACCCGCGGCCGACCTTAAACATGGTTGCGCAGCATCAATTCCCGGGGGTGGAGGTTGAGGTAGGTCTGATTGCCGACGCCGGCCACTTCGTGGATTTCGATGTAGTGGTTTAACAACGTCACAGGCACGATCAGGGGCGCCTGGCCCCGCCGAAAATCCCCAATGGACGCCCGCACGCGTTTTCTTTCTGCGGCGGAAAGGTGGTCACTGAGGTATCCCGCCATTTTCTCCAGGGCTTTGGCGTGTTTCCCAAGGGTCGTTTTCAGGGCCATGATTTCCATGAAGGCTTTCATGTAGGCGTCGCGAAATTCGGCCGGCTTCAAGTCCTTGATGGCGGCGGTCAACCGGTCCAGTTTTTTCAAGCCCACGGGACTGTGCGCCATCAATAAAAATTTTTCCCGGGAATGAAAATCGATCACCGCGCCGCGCTTCCAACGACCCTGGAACAGATCCTTCAAACGACGGTAGGCAAAAACCCGTTCGAGGAAATTTTCGCGCAGTTCCGCATCGTGCAGACGCTCCTCGTCTTCGATGGGGACCAAGGGGAAGCGCCTGGAGAACTCGGCCGCGAACAGGCCACGGCCGCGCCGCACGAACCGGTTTCCCTCACCGGTGTAGACCTTGACCCGGAAAACGCCACAGCTCGGGGAATTCTTCTTGAAGATGTAGCCGCACAGATCCTCGGCGCCCAACTCGCGCGCGCGGCGGGCGGACCAGCGGTTCATGGGTGTCGTCCAGTCCTTGACCGAATGGGTGGCGAGCATTTTGGGCGCGGCCGGGTCACCGACCAGCCGCACTGTTTCCCGGGGCGTTCCCATGCCCAGATCATCTTCGGGGCAGACCCCGATCAACGTCACATGTTTGGCCAGGGTTTCCACCACAAAATCATCCCGCGCATGATTACCATCGTATCGGACTTCCCGCCCCAGAAGACAGGCGCTCACTCCGAGTCGGATTTTGAGGTCGGGGGTCTGGGTTGTTTTCAAAGGAATGCTCTCCTGCCTGGTACTGGGTGAAGTCCATCCTCACCCTGACGGGGCCGTGGACAAAGGTATCTCAAACCGGACCTTCCGCAAAGTCATGTTGAACACCAGGCCGGTCAGAAAGTAGTCTGTCGGAAACGAATCGTCACAGGATCCCCCCAGGAAAGGCCCCCGCGCCGTGAACAACAAGCTCAGCACCTTCTACGGCGTATTCACCCCCACGCTGCTGACCATTCTCGGCGTGATCATGTATCTGCGCTTCGGCTGGCTGGTGGGTCATCTTGGCCTGTACAAAGTGATCCCCATCATATTGCTGGCCAACATGATCACCCTGATCACCACCCTTTCGTTTTCCGCCGTCGCCTCGAATACCCAGATCGGGGCCGGAGGGGCCTACTACGTCATTTCCCGAAGCCTGGGGATCGAAATCGGCGGCGCCATCGGCCTGCCCCTGTTTTTATCACAGGCCTTGTCGGTAACGCTGTACGCCTACGGACTGGCCGAATCCCTGCGTTTCGTCTGGTCGGATCTGCCCCTGCGGGAAACCACCTTCGGGGTGATTCTCGCCGTGGGCGCCCTGGCCTACCTCGGCGCCGAAAAAGCCCTCAAGGCCCAGCTGCCGTTATTGCTCCTGGTGTTCATGTCCATCATGGCCCTGGGCATCGGAGCGCTGTTCAATGCCAAGGTCGATGCCATTCCCCTGGGCGGAGGAACCGGCCAGGTCGGTTTCTGGAAAGGTTTCGCGGTATTTTTCCCCGCGGTAACCGGCGTCATGGCCGGCCTCGGGCTGTCCGGTGATCTCAAGAACCCCATGCATTCGCTCCCCCGCGGGGCCTTCGCCGCGGTACTGGTCGGCCTGGTGGTTTATCTGATCGTACCGGTGCTGCTGGTTATCGGAGCCACCGGGGAAGAGTTGCGGAATGATCCCCTGGTCTGGACCCGCATCGCTCCTTTCGGGGCCTTCCTGATCCTTCCGGGATTGTGGGCGGCCATTTTTTCATCGGCGGTGGGTTCCATTCTCGGCGCCCCGCGCACTCTGGGCGCCCTGGCCCGGGACGGTCTGGCACCCCGCTTCCTGAGCCGCGTGAAAAACGGCCAACCCGACCTGCTGCCGGCCCTGATTGTCTCTCTTGTTCTGGCCCTGGCCGCGGTGATGCTGGGTGACCTGAACACGGTGGCCTCCGTGGTTACCATGTTCTTTTTGACCGTATACGGAACCGTCAACTTCGTGGCGGCCTTCGAATCGTTGAGCGGCGACCCTTCCTGGCGACCCAGTCTGGGATCGCCCTGGTTAATCAACTTTTTCGGCGGTCTGGCCTGTCTGGCGGTCATGTTCCTGATCAACCCGGTGGTCGGCCTGATCGCCGTGGTATTGGAACTGGCCCTGTGGTTGGCCCTGTCCCGCAGCGAGCGCAAATCGGGCTGGGGCGACGCCCGCCGCGGCCTTTACGAAACCCTTATCCGCTGGGCCCTGGTGCGTCTGGCCCGACATCCCATGACCCCGCGCAACTGGCGCCCGCACCTACTGGTTTTCGTGGACGACATTCGCTCCGAACTGGACCTCGTTCGCTACGGCGACTGGTTCAGCCAGGGCCGCGGCGTGGTCACGGTCTGCAAACTGCTCGTGGGTGACCTCATGAACGATCCCCCGGAGTCGGATACGTCACGGGATGAAATGCGTGAAGTGTTGGCGGACGAAGGTGTGGTGGCCTTCCCCGAGGTGGACATCGTCCCGGATCTGGTGGACGGGATCGTGGATGTGGCCCAGGCCAATGGCATCGCGGGGATATCGAGCAATACCATCCTGCTGGGTTGGCCCTCGAAACCCCAACTCCAGGTCGATTTCCTGCGGGCCATGCGGCGTCTGGAAACCCTGAAAAAATCCCTCATTTTCGCGCGCATCCGACCTCAGTTGCTTTATCCGCGGGCCAACTCCGAACGACGCATTCTCATCTGGTGGGGAGGATTGCAGCGCAACGGCGACCTGATGCTGCTGTTGACCTTCCTGCTGACCCGCAACTCGGCCTGGCGCCGGGCCAAGGTCCAGATCATGAGTCTGGCCACCACCCCGATGGCCAAGCAGACCAGCGAGAAATTCCTGCAGGAACTGGTCGACGAGATCAGGATCAACGCTGAAATCCGAGTGCTGTTAAAGGATCCCGAAGAAAAGGTGGCCGAAGTCATCCGGCGCGAAAGCGTTGATGCCGAGGTGGTCATGCTGGGACTGGCCACGCCCGAACGGGGCAAGGAGGCCGAATACGCGAAGCGTCTGGAGGGATTGTCCGAGGGACTGACCAACGTGTTCTTCGTCAAGAACGCCAGCCTGTTCGTGGGCGACCTGGTCACCCCCGAGGTAGAGGAAGAGCCGGCGGATGAACCCGAAGAGAGCGATGTCGAATAAAAACCGGGTGATCCATTTGGGATCACCCGGCCATGAAATATCCGGAGACTAACCCTCGATGATCAATCCCTTCACACCGACCAGGGTCAGCTCGAAGGTCAGGTCCTGCCCGGCCAACGGGTGGTTGGCGTCCAGGGTCAGGTTTTCTTCATCCATGGAGATGATCCGCACGGGCATCTCCCCATCGGGCGACTGCATGGTCAGGACCATGTCCACCTCGGGCTCGATATCCTCGGGTAGGTTCGAACGGGGAATCTCTCCCACCATGTCTTTGTTGACCTCCCCGTAGGCCTCGACCGCGGGAATGGTCACGCTCCTGGTTTCCTCGATTTCCATGTCGGCCACGGCGGCTTCAAATCCCGGGATGACGGTACCGGTGCCTATTTCGAATTCGATGGGATCGCGGCCTTCGGAACTGTCGAACACCGTGCCGTCGTTCAGCGTGCCCTTGTAATGGACCTTGACGGTTTTGCCTGCTTCGATCATGGGAAACCTTTCTAAGGGGAATCAGTGGGAATGAGGGCTCAAAATAGGAAATCAGCCCTGGAATGCAATGAAAATCGGGTTTCCAGGGCCGCAGAAGGCTTTAGGGTAATCAGCGGCCGATATCGCGGCTCCAGTTCTGAACCAGCACGATCAGTGAGTCGTCCCCGCCCATGGGCCGCTCATTGACCATGATCCGCTTCCCTCCATCCATCAGACAGAAGATATTGCTGGGCCGGAATCCGTTGATCGGAAACAGGGTTTTGACCTGACCGATCCTCAGGGCGCTGCCGTTCACTTCGACGGCGGCCGAGGTAACCCGGTCCTCGTTGTCCAGATAGATGATGGTGCTCCCGTCTCCGGTCCAGGCAGGACGATCCCCCTCCCGCAGGGAAACCTGCCATTTGCCGCCGGGACCCGGGAAGGGGGCCACATAGACTTCTTCCAGGGTCGATTCGTCCGAAACGAAGGCCAGCCACCGCCCATCGGGAGAAAACTGGGGATCCCATTCACTAAAATTGATGGTTTTCATGAAGGGGAAAGGCTCCTGGCTCTCATCCACCGGCACAATCATGATATCCGACCCCTGGGGGGTCATCGTCGTGCAGGCGATAAAGCGTCCGTCCGGCGACCAGTCGGCGACCAGGATTCCGTCGTCGACCTCCCACAACAGCCTTTCCTCTGCGGCCCCGTTGGCGGCCTTGAGGTAGAGGCCGGGCTTCTCCTGCCGGCGCGAACCGTAGGCAATCATTGAATCATCGGGTGACCAGATGGGGGAAACATCCGAATCCGGATGAAAAGTCAGTCGGTTGCGGATTCCGCGCTGGAGGTCCCGTATCCAGACATCGTAATTGTTGCTGGACTGATCCAGGATGGTCACCGCAACCCTGGTGTTGTCGTGGGATACGTCGAACCCGGTTTGGAACTCCTGTTCTCCAACGGCCTCCAGTTCGGTGCCCTCGAGATCGTAAATCTTCATCAGGGAACCCGTGTTGACCTGACCCTGCCGGTAAACCAGCCGACCGTTTATCGAGGCGGAGAAAATCCCGTGGCTCCAGCCCTGGACATAGGCAACCCCCTCGGTAATGGGAACTGCATCCCCGACCAATTCCAGTTTGCCCGGATCGAAGGGTTGGGCCATCAGCACGCCATCGCGTACAAAAAGTAGCTTTCCCTCGGCATAGACGGGATTCGATTTGGCTCGCAAAATCCGGGTGAAACCGGGTTTGTCCAGCGAGGCGGTGCAGATGGCGTCCTGTTCCCCGCCACCGTCACCCTCGGTACGGGCAAAAAAGAGAAAATCCCTGCCGTTGGGAAGGAAATGGACCCATCGGTGGGTGTAGTCGCCCAGGGTCGTATCCCGGACGGTCACGGCCACGGGATCCCCCCCGGCAGCGGGAACCCTTTGAATGATGTCGTCATATCTGGCGGTGAAAAGGATGACATCATCCTTGCTCCAGGAACCCCCGCGGCCGCTTTGGGCGTTGCAAAGGGTCAGGGTCGGGCCGCCGGTGGCCAGAACTTTCATCAGTTTGTTGTTGGCGAAAAATGCCAGATAGCGGCTGTCGTGGGACCAGAAGGGGAATTGGGCGCCTTTGGTACCGGGCAAAGGGAGAGATGTCATCGAATCCAGCCGCCGCACCCAGAGCTTGAGTTCCCCGCCCACCGAATCGCGGGCGACGAAAGCCAGGCTGGTGCCATCGGGTGATATCTCCATGGAACCGCCGCCGATGTTGGCCAGAACGGCCTTGTCGGGTATGGGCAGTGAGGAACGCACCACCGCGGGTTCAACCAGGGTGCTTTTCAGGAAGAGTCCGCCCATCGCCGAGGCGATCAGGAACAGTACGGCTATCGCACCCCACTGCGCCCATTCGCGGGTCTTCCTCCGTTTGACGACCGGCGCGGGAATACCCACCTGGCTGCCGCCGCCCTGCACCCACATCAATGCGCGCTTCAAGTCGCCCGCGGTCTGCCAGCGGTTGTCGGCATCCTTTTCCAGACACTGGCTGATGGCCTGATCCAGCATGGGTGGAACCATGGGTTGCATGACCGACACCGCGGGCGGCTCCTCCTTGAGGACCGAAGCGATGAGGCTGGCCTGGCTGGTGCCCTCGAAGGGACGCTTGCCGGTAGCCATTTCATAAAGCAGGGCACCGAAGGCGAAGATGTCGCTGCGGGCGTCGGCCTCCTTGCCCTCCAACTGCTCGGGCGACATGTACTGCATGGTGCCAATGAGCGTGCCGTCCATGGTCAACGGCGAAGTCAGGGTCAGGCCGCTGAGGCTGTCGGGCTTGCCTTCGTCGATGGTCAGTTTCGCCAACCCGAAATCCAGGAGCTTGGCGCCGTCACGGCACAGCATGACGTTGCCTGGTTTCAGATCCCGGTGCACCAGTCCCTTGCGGTGGGCGTTATCCAGGGCGTCAGCGATCTGGATGGCGATCTTGAGCGTCTCGGCGATGGGAATGGCCCCCTGGACAAGCCGGTCGGCCAGGGTCTCCCCTTCCAGGTATTCCATCACCAGGTAGTCGCGGCCATCTTCGTGCCCGACGTCGTAAAGAATGCAGATGTTGGGGTGATTCAGGCTGCTGATGGCTTTCGCTTCACGTGCGAAGCGCTCCTTCATATCCTCACTGTCGGCCGTGCGTTCGGGCAAAACCTTGATCGCCACGGTGCGGTCCAGCCGGGGATCGTTGGCCTTGTAGACTTCACCCATACCCCCGGCGCCCGCCTGGGAGACGATTTCATAGGAGCCGAGTTTTTGTCCCGGTTGGAGGCTCATCAGGGGTTTTCCTTGAATGGAGGGAAATGGTCCGCGAAATCACCGCGGTCAGTGAGATTTTCAATTCGTAATACTTTAACTCAAATGACTTTGATTCGCACCCTCAGTCCAGGGGAATATCCGCTCCCTGGCCCTTGGAGGCCTGGTAGACTTCTGACAATTCGTCGTAGGTTTTCCTCAGGACGGCAATACGCGCTTCGAGTTCTTTGCGCTCCGCCCCGGCAACCTGCCCGATGAGCTCCTGAATCCCCCAGCAACACCAGTAATCGTTCTTCCGGGTGTAGCGCCCGTCGGGACAGTTGAAAACCTCGTCGAGAATCTTCAAATCGTGGGGAATGTTGAAGGCGTCCTTGGTGTCCTCGTAGCTGAACAGATAGAAGAAGTTGTCGAAACCGGTCCAGGTGATGCCCGACAGGCAGAGAGAACACGGCTCATGGGTCGAGATGAAGATGCAATCCTTCGTCGCGGGACGTTCTGCGCGCGGGAGCTCATAAAACACGTTGATCGTGTTGATCTCGCCGTGGTTCAGGGGATTACCGGTCTCGGCGTTGGTGACCGCGACCACCGTGGACAGGTCTGATTTCCTTAGGATCGCCCCGCCGAAAATCTTGTTGCCTTCGCGAACACCCTGCCGGGTCAAAGGAACGATTTCCGTTTCGATGAGCGAAAGCAGACGATCGATGAACGCCGACTTGTTATCGGTGATCTTGGCGAGGTCGGCTTCCGTCGGCAAATTTTCCAGGGAACGGTTATCCATGTCGCAATCCTCGGTTACGGTTCATTCACGAACTGCAATTCCCCGCAACAATGCACCAACAACCGCCCTACTTCAACAAGGTCATGCGCAGGGTCTGCTGAACATCCCCCGCATCCAGACGGACAAAGTAGACACCGCCGGGAGCCGACCTTCCGGAATCATCCCTGCCGCGCCACACTGTTTCGTGGCTGCCGGCGGGCAGGGAACGGCCGCCAACCAGGGTCCGCACCGCGTGGCCGGCCAGGTCGAAGACCCGCACCGTGACATTCGCCCGTTCCGATAATTCGTACTGGATGGTGGTGGCAGGATTAAAGGGATTGGGATAATTCTGAACCAGGGCCGTCCGGGTGGGAACCGGGGTATTCAGGTCCGTTACCGGGGACACCCCCTCCCACCAGGCCGGAGGATCAAAGGTGTCGCCCTCGGCCACGATGATCACCGAATAGCGCATGTCCACGTTCTGGCCATAATAGGATAACCCACTGGGATCTTTGGCCTTGCCGATGATCATGGGATTCATCAGCAACCGCGTCCAATCGATCACCCCGTACTGGTACATATCGGGCAGGGCCTGGCTGCCGTAATAGATTCCCGGTCCGCTGAACTGGATGGTCCCGCTGTAGAAACAGGCGTGTTTGGACGCGATGTGGGCATCCTGGAACAAGCACAATTGCGGAGCAAAATACTGGGCCGTAAAATCCGGAGAGCTGCTCTGGCTGGTATTGGTGGTGTACCAGCCGTCGATAGGATCATCCAGGCTGCGCACCTCCACCCTGAAGTAGGCCGTTCCGGTGGCGTAACCTACCGGCTGGGTCCAGTCGTTCGGCTGCCACGGAAAACTTTCGTGGTAGTACCAATTGTTGTGGATGTAGTCCTGGTCGATGCAGGTGAACTGCTCGGCGTTCGCCGGGGCCGTCAGAACTACGAAAAACAGGGAAATCAGGAGCAGGGGAATTTTCGGGAGCAGTTTATCGGGACTCATGAGTGGTATCCTTCCCACATACAAGATTTGAAACATCCTTATTCCCAAGATACTTCCCTGAGCGGGTACGGTCCAATTCAAACCATACATAATTCCGGTTGGGCCGATTCCTGTGTCAGCTCATCCCGCAGCAAAAGGCGCGCGGTGTGGATTCTGGACCTCACGGTGGATACCGGCAGGCCGATGATCCGCCCGATCTCCGCATAGGAAAAATCGAGATAGTGCCGCAATACCAATACCACCCGGTACTTGTACGCGAGAGTGGATATGGCCCGGTTGATGTGGTCGTCCCTTTCCTTGTCCAGCAAACAGTCTTCGGGCGAAGGATCGGATGAAGGAAGTTCGTATTGATCCAACGGTTGGGAGTTTTTCCGCTGGTGGCAGCAATTGATGGCGTCGTTCCAGGCGATCCGGTAGAGCCAGCTGAAAAACCGGTGCTTGGGGTCGTAGGTTGCCAGATGTTCGAAAGCTGAGATAAAGGCCTGCTGGGTGATATCCGCCGCCTGGTCGTGATCCCTGACTATCTTGACAATCGAATGGTAGATGGGTGCTTCGTATTCTTTGACCAGCCGCGTGAAAGCTCCTCGATCCCCCGCCATCACGCTGTGTATGAGATCCTCTTCGCTCGAGGCCATAACCATCCCCCTCAAGCGTTCCCCCTGGACAGGCTAATCAATTCGATCGCCCGCGGCAAACCGGCCCCTGAACACAAAAAGCGACCTCGGAAAGTCTGCTGTCCGAGGTCGCTGTCGCGGAATGAATTGGACTTCCGATCAACGGATCAGGGTCATCCGGTTCGTCATTACGCTCGCCCCTGCCTGAAGCTTGTAGATGTAGGCTCCCGAGGCCACCGGGCTTCCCCGGTCATCTTTTCCGTTCCACGTGACCGAACATGTGCCCGGATCCATCATGTCGCCGGCGACCAACGTCCGAACCAGTTTTCCCGCCACGTCGTAAACCCGCAGCTGAACCCGGGATCTTTTCTGGAGATCAAAGCTGATTTCCGTCCGGGGATTGAGCGGGTTAGGGCTGGCCTGCAGTCCGGATACGTCGGAGCCGGTCAGAGAACGGTGGTAATCCACATCCGGTATTTCTCCCACCCCGGGAATGATGGCCTTCTG
>Ga0164313_10004522_pt1 | contig 12353 bp, 24 predicted proteins | sample GuaBasSedimGuay4_FD_113735 | JGI IMG/M metagenome (GOLD analysis project Ga0164313, IMG submission 113735) | Subseafloor sediment microbial communities from Guaymas Basin, Gulf of California, Mexico - Guay4, Core 4569-4, 0-3 cm | ecosystem: Environmental > Aquatic > Marine > Hydrothermal vents... | reverse complement strand
TATCAGATTCATTAGAAACACAACCAGATGAAGTTAATGATTACTATGATAATAAACGTAAAGGACAACGTGCAAAAATTAACAACTATTTCCAAGGTTGGAATCTATTATCAAATCAAATCAAGGGTGGTGTAATTCCATCCTTTACTGGAAACATAGATAGTCAAGATTTGAAAAATATGTTAGATTATAACAACCTTGATTATCAGGAAGTCTATAAGAAAAGTAAAACACAAAAACGTAAGAATGAAAACTTAACTGATTATATTACAAGGATTGATAGATTCTTAAAAGAGGGTAAACTTGGGTTATCTGAACCAAAAGTTACACCCTTAGATGAAAGTCAAGAAGAATTGAAAGAACGATCAATCAAAATTCAAAATGAAACCCGTAATGAAAATCACGGTCCAAATCATTTGAAAATCTTGGAAACGTATCAAGTGAATTTCTCTATAGCAGAATATGAGAAATTTGTTGAAGTAATGAAAATGATGAACACTCATAACCCATTAATTCCAGCATTTTCAGGTACATCTGGCGTGGGTGCTAATATGATTATGCGTTATGGATTCGCATTAATGCCTAGTGATGCTAAAGGTGTAACAGGTAAAGCGTTAGGTCAAGGTATTTATCTTGCTAAGAATATTGATAAAGTTCAACAATACTTAGGTGAAAATTATACTCAAGGTGCTAGAAAAGTTGGTACAAAAGGTTACATTTTACAAATGGAAGCAGAATTAGGTGAAAATGGCGTAAATTATGAAGAAGCAGGAACGGGATCTGATAATGATTTACACCCTAATTTTGTATCACCTGAATGGGCGGTTAAAGACCCTGAAAAACAATTGAAAATGATGAAACTTCTTCAAGTTGAATTAATTTCACTTCAAGATTGGAAAGAAATGAATAACCTTAATGAGAATATGAATTTTAGCCAATTCTTAACAGAGGAAACTAAAACAGTGAACAATAACCAAGTATCATTTACAATTCACGATAATCACGTATTTATGCCCGATGGTAAAATTAAAGAATTTGAAGAAATTAATCATAGTCATTTACCCGATAATATGACTATTGTGAAAGAACGTACTTATTGTAAGGTTATTTTTACAAAAGTTAATAAATCTGTATATTATGATACAAGGTGGTGTTCAAGTATGGACACAAATACAAAACGTCATTATTTCAAATTAATGAATAGATAATTGTATCATATAATAGTCAATTAAGGGTATTATGTATATTATATGATACACTATATACTTATCATTATCGGTCAAAATGTAAAGCATAGTTATCATTTTTTTGAGAATCAATGACTTAGAACATCAATGTTAAGTGAACTTAACATTTATTTTCAATATCTCTTTATGGGTATTTACAATCATCCTCAAATATGAGACAATATCCCTGTTGTTGAGAAAAATCTATAAAGGAACATAATGAATATTGTAAAGAAAGCAGAATTATTTGCTACTGTTGCTCACGGTGCGGTAGGACAAAAACGTAAATATAGTGGTGCTGATTATATTGTACACCCTATTAGTGTAAAAAACATTCTATCAGATTTTGGATTTTCTGAGGATGATAATCTATTATCTGGAGCATTATTACACGATGTTGTAGAAGATACAGATATTAAATTTGAATTGATTGAAGAAGTTTTCAATGTGGATGTTGCTAATATTGTTTTTGATGTTACGAACCCTTCTAAACATTATCCAGATTTGAACAGGAAAGCACGAAAGGAAATGGATCTCGAACATTTGAAAAGTGCTATGGTACGTTCAAAAGCATTAAAACTTGCCGATTTAATTCATAATTTCACTTCTATTGTTAAAGAAGATCCAGAGTTTGCAAAAATATGGTGTGTTGAGGCACAAAAAATATCAGATGTTTGTAAAGATGGATCTAATGACTTGTATGACGAAATTTCATATTTATTAAATACATTTTTTAAAAGTAAACCCTAAATTTTTAAAAGTTTTTCCTACTGGATTTTCACTTAAAGATTTTAAATATGGGGATTGAATGTATGAGTTTTTTGATATAATTTTATCTGAATTTTTACACCATCTTATGATTGTTGTTTTATTTACATAATCAGGAAAATCATAACTTGATTCAAATATACCCCAAGGTGTTACATAATCACCAATATAATTATGATTATTTCTGCCAAAATTATATTTGGTTCTTTTTTTGGCAGAAATAGAGATATTATTACAATGATCTTTAGTAAATATCATACCTTTTCGTGATTTAGACATTTTATCTTTAGTTTGTTGAGAGTGTTTTCTATGAAAACCAATTATTCTCAATTTAGATTTATGATCATTTGATAGCATTTTACCTTTATTTGATTTTGATATTTTATCTTTAGTTTGTTGAGAATGTTGATAATTGCCATTGCCACCAGTTTTCAAATTATATGTATTTGATGAATTGATAAAATTTTCATCAACTAATTCTGATTCTTTATCAAACATATCAAAAGAATTATCGTACTCAAATAGGATTGATTTAATGAATGATTCTTTACCGTATTTTTTAATAGCACGTTTTATAGCAGTACCAGATCCAAAATATGAATCATTTGGGTTAGTTGTTTTATGAACACCAATATAGATTTTTTGATTAATTGTATTTATAATTTTATACACAGTATAAATAGGGTTAGTCATTTTGTTACTCCAAACAGTAATGATTGATTAGGATAATAAGGATCTCGAAAATTCTTATTATCTGAAACTATTTATAAAAGGAAATAGTATGGATTTGAATGATTTAAACGAAATAGATGATGTAGAAAAATGGGAATATGTGTTAGAGCATATCAAGGATTGTGAACTTATGGACGAGGATGAAATTTATTTTGTATTACAAGATGAACGCACCTTGGATGATTTTGAGTTACATTTTAACGAACCACTTGAAGCAGATGAAAATTTGAACAACTTGCTTCAAGCGTTAGGTTTTGAATCACACAATTATTGACCAGCACTTAACCAATCTTGAACATACTTGATTGATTTTGGATTTGCTTTATTCTTTTGTAATGATTTAATTAATCGTGAAGCAGTTACATCTGGATTTCTAAATCCCCCCACACTTGTCATTCTATTCAAGAACGATCTGAATGATTTTTCAGGTAACATCCATAAATTATTATGAAACACTTCTTTCATAAATTGGTTTTTGCTTTTGGAAATTTCTTCAAATCCTCTAGCAAGTTCTTTAATATTTTCAGTTGACCACTTTATCCCTTTTATTGGTATTCGTGCCATTGCCATTGTTGGTGGTACATTATTATTCAATACTAAATAATTTCCATCTACAACCAATTCATCAATACCATAATTCCCTTTAGAGAAATCTTTGATAGTTTTGTAAACTTTTCTAGGGTTAATATTATTCCACTTATCTAATACCTTGAAACCATTTTTGGATAGAAATATTGCTTGCATAGGTTCAGCAGGGTGGATTGATCCTGTTCCTTGTTTATCAGCAAATCCACAATATCCCAATAGTCTTAAAATATTATTCCAAACTTGGGCGGTTTGATTTACACTTATTGTCCAATCAGTATGCCAAACTTGATTTTTGGGTTGTCCCTCTTTATCAGGAATCTTTTCAAATGTTGGCAATTTAATTTTCTTATATTTTGCCATATCCATACCAACGGTAATACCTGTTCCATCTGGATTTCCATTATAAGCAATCCATCTTGTTACATTCCAAAATGCTGAAAATGGGTTCTTCTTTAGGGATTTTTTAGTAGCATTATCAATTAACACATCTATAGGTGATAACCCTGCTTCTGCTAAGTTTTTCAATTGAATATTAAAGTATGCCTCAATTTCCATTTTAAGGACACGTTTTTTCAATGGGGGAATAACTCCCCCATCAATAGTCGATTTTAATAATCTATCACTTAGGGGTATTTCATCTGCTATATCTTGTAATATTGAATTAGTAGGATCTAGTTCAAAATCTTTCAAAATAGCACCAATTTTACCATCATCCCATTCAAAATGATCGTCAAATTTCCCGATATTTGATTGAGTTGGTGCTTTCTTAACTTTTACAATGTATATTTTAGGAATCACTTTAACAATCCCTACCCAGTTTTTAGAAAATCCCTTATCAACCATTCCTTTCAAATTAGTCAAGATTTTCTTTTGGTCATAAAGTTGTCGAATCTTATTCATATCGTTATCATAGTCTGATGAATTGTATTCTGATATGATTTGAAACTTTTTACAATTTTCTTCTAATATCCATACATAAGGTGATTCACCAGCAAAGGGTACAACAACGTGACCTTTTGTATGATCGAACCCTTGCCATATTTCTTTTAATGGATAAGTATATATCCCGTTAGGGGTATTGAAACCAGAATGGGGATTAATTCCAACTTTATCTATACCTGTAAAGGTGATATAAATTTTAGGATTATCCTTATAGGGTTTTAATGCTTCATACGCTGAAATCTTAGGATTTTGATCGGGATTCTTTCTTTTTTCAGTTAGATAGATTTTAAACGATTTCATCTTTATTTCTCTTTACAATGCTATTATATGATTCTATATCTTCACGATAATTATGATCCATACCACTATGAGAATGAAATCCATCAATATCTTTCTTTTCAATAACATCCCCAAATTTATGATCTCTATCAATCACCTGATTCTTTATCAAGTCTTTATGAATACTTTTGGCAATTTTAATGTCCATATTCTTGAACATTTTATGTAAAATTCTTTCATTGAATAATTTAAACGATTCCATTTTAATCCCTTTTAGGTATATTTATAAAAGTGATTATGATACATCATCTGCAAAGTTAATAGCGTGTTGAGCAACTTCTTTTTCTGTTTTAAGGGTCGTTTCTTTCCCGTAACATCCATAAGCAATATCACCCTCTTTAACTTTATCACCTATTGAAAATCCAAATACTGCTCTATGTGACCATCCATAATATTTACCGTCACAACCTTTGCCCCATGATTGTGCTTTTAATTTTAAACCATCTATATCAGGTTTCTTAATTTTTAACCATTTTTGAAAGGGTACTTTAGGTTTCCCATCTGAATAGCGTGGTAAATTTTTGAAAGTTCTCTTATCATCTGCCACATCTGGTAACTTTTGTTCTTTTAGAAATTGTGAATATTTTAGCATAACTTTCCCTTGGTTAATGTATTATATGTGTGTGAGAATTCGTACAACAATCATATAGGGCATATCTTAACCTACCCTATACTCCCCTACGGGGTCGCACTAAAAACGCCATTTAAACGTCAAATAAAATAAAGTGTGATCTACGTCACAAAAATGAAAGAAAATGACTTGACAGGTATTGACAAGCGATCCCTATAGTGATATAATCCCTCTGTAGATAATGATGTCAATTACTATATCTAGGGTATATTGTATTATATTAGGTAAGAACAAATCAACAACTTACCTTGCCTTTGGCAATGCCGTAGGCACTAATATTATTAATTATTTCATCTCTTTGATCATTTGATATATTTATGAATTCAGTATCACCACCATAATTCCAATTTTTAGGTTTTTCTTTAAATTTTGAATAATGTTCTAATATTTCCTGTTCTTTATTAAATGCTTCAAAAAGTGTAATATTGGTTAATTGTGAAATTATCTTGATAGATTTATAAAATCTCCGTGTTATGTTGTTTGTAGTAATGCCAATTTTATGTAAATTATCGTATTGAATGAAATATAATGTTGCGTTTTGATTTGCTAATTTTGAATTTCTTTGTAAGGATGTTAAATTATATCCCCCTGTCATTTGATTATAAGAACATTTACTACAACCATTACTAATTTTATGTTGATGTGGGGTTTGTTCAAAAATGCCGTGTATAGGACAAATAATTCTGATAATTGTTTTGTTATTTCTATAATCAACTAAAGAATAGTCATATTTGTTATTATGTATTAATTTTGCTTTATTTAAGAAATTTTGAGTTCTATTATAAATAGATGTAGTCATTTGTTAATCCTCTATGATTAATGATTTGATTAGGGTGGTTAGATATATCAGTATCTTTCCATCTGCTATTATTTATAATTATAGGAATGTATGATGTCAAAATGGATTTATAATGGAAAACCCTTTACAAGTGAAATGATTGGTGATTATAAAGGGTTTGTGTATAATATCACTAATAAACTCAATGGAAAACAGTATATCGGTAAAAAATTATTTACAAAAACCCGTAGACTAAATCCACTTAAAGGGAAGAAGCGTAAAAGAATCAAAATTACTGAATCAGATTGGAAATTGTATAATAGTTCAAGTAAATATGTATTATCAGATATAGATGAAATAGGTGAAGATAATTTTGAATTTGAAATATTATCTTTACATAATACCAGAGCAGATAACAATTTTGCTGAACTTAAAACACAAATATATATGGGTGTATTAGAAAAGGTTAATGAAGATGGTAGTAGAATGTTCTATAATGAAAATATTGAAAGAAAGTATTATTTCAATATTAAAGAAAATGTCAATAGAATACAATTGACAGAAAACCTAAATAGTATCAAAGGATAACAAAAATGAGAAATTTATTTATAGTTGCAATATTGTTAATGTTTGTCAATCCTGTTTATAGTGCTGAACAATCATTAAATCCTCCAAGGTATCACGTATCAAAAGATGATAGGGGGGAATTTAGTAAACCACCATCAAGAGAATATGACAATAAAGGTTTTTATGAAAATACTTGGGATAAAGAATTCAATGCTATACCAATAATGCCTTATACGATAGAAGAACGTAAACAGATGATGGAAATGGGATTCTAATATGTGTATATGGGTAAGTTATTTAATTGTACCATTAACAATTTTATCAGTCGGATTTTTAGTATTAGCGTGTAAATTTCATCCATCTTTTAGAGTTTGTAGTGATTAAAGAATCTTTCATTTTAATCAAAGATACAATAAGGATTGAAGATGGACAAATATTTATAGATTATGCTGGTACTATAATGGATGTATTGATTCCTACTATAATCATATTATGCTAAATACTACTATAACTAACAAGGGTAAGAAAATGAGCAAATATACAAGTTATAAAAGTTTCAAAGCAAGTCTAAAAGAAGAAGAACAAAAGTTTCTTGATAAAAAAACAAGTGCAAAAATTAAGAAACAAGCACAGGATATATACGATCTAGCGGATAAATCATTAGAAAAATTACCAGGGGACACTAGATCCCGTGCTAATATGGAAGAAATTCAAATGAAAGCAGGAAATATAGTATCGAGTAAAGAGATTGATACAGAAAAACAGGCTTGGGTTGTTCATACGTTGGGTAGTTTATTTAATAGGAATAAAGAGAAACCAACCAACGATAAGAGACCACTCAGCAAAAGGAAATAATCTATCTCTTTTGGGGTATATACAATCTTACCCCCAATATGCGATAATATCTCATAATTAACAGAAAGAGGTAATTATGAAGAATTTAAAGATACTTGTAATTGGTTCAGCAGGAACAGGAAAATCAGCAATTTCACAACATATTTGTGAATTGTTATCCAAGGATGGATTTGATGTGAGTAATTCTGATGATGATGAAATTCATTACCCTACTGAAAACGATTTACAGAAGTTAAGAATGGAAAATGTTAAAAATCAACATACTAAGATTGAAGTATTGACACAACAATTAGCAAGAGAAAGTGCTTAACTTTAATGATGCTTTGGAAATTATCTCAAATGAGATAGCAATTAGTGATTTTCCAAATGATGAAGCATTGTTGGTTACAATCAAAATAACATTATTGAATATGTCAATAATTTATGATATTGATTATATGATGATATTCAATGCTTTAAAATTTAAGGTATTTGTAAAGCAATAAACAAACTAAATTCATAAGAGGGAGTCTCAAGATGAATAATTAATGGAAATTATTCATGAATAAAATTTGTACAAAATGTAAAAAAGAAAAATGTATTTCTGATTTCTATAAAGATAATAGATCCAAATCTGGATTTCAGAGTGCTTGTAAATTATGTAAATCTATTATGTATTTAGATAAAAAAGATTATTATTCCAATTATAATGCTAGATATAAAATCAACAATCCCCAAAAAATCAAAACAAATAAACAAAGTCGTGAATATTATCACCTTAATAAAAAATCTATACAATTAACTAATAAAAAATGGAAAGATATTAATTATGAAAAAGTTAAGTTATCTGGAAAATTATATCGAAGTTCTCATAAAACTAAATTAGCAATAAAAAGTGCTAAATATCGTGCTAAAAAATTACAAGCAATACCAAAATGGTATGAAAAAGAATTGGTTGCTGAAAAATATAATTTGGCACGAAAATTGAATTTTCACGTTGATCATATTGTACCATTACAGCACGATCTAGTATGTGGACTTCATTGTAATGATAATTTACAGTTATTGAGTGAGTTTGATAATTGTTCAAAAGGCAATAAATTGATTGACTAATATACCCACAATGGGATATAGTAATAAATAGTTTTTTATGAGATAATAAGTCTCAAGTGATAGGAAATTGTCTTTTAACTTAACTAGAGGATTAAATGATGAATTTATCCCTGTAATGGGGAGTTCAAGAAAATGTGAAGTAATATTGCTGGTTGTACTATATGTACCATAAGAAACGGTTTATGAACAGTGATATGATAGTTTACTATCGGGGAACTACTCCCTAATTTGAGCATTTTTCAATTGACTAATTAAATACTGTTGTGTGGTCACGGGTTGCCCTAGTGTGTAACCTTAGCAGTTCAATTCTGAATAGGTATAAAAGTTGGTTACTTTGAGAGAGTGGTTCAATTCCACTATTTTAGTCAATTGAAAAATGTTTACAAATAAAGGAAACAATATGTTTACTGGTAAAAATGAATTTAAAGAACAAGTATTGTTTAGTATCACTGATACTGAATTAACATTATCGGATTATGATATTGAAAGTGAAATTGCTTGTTATACTGGCAATAGTAATTATACTGATATAATTGTCTATTGTTCATATTATGATGATAGGGATCAACCCTTGAAAGAGAATTTAGAAACTCTATTAGAGTGTGACTATCTTAGAATCTATTTTGATGGAGAGTGTGTATTATGGGTAAGATAATATTCATAATATTGCTTGTCTATTGTGGACAAGTGTTTTCAACTGATTATGTTATTAAAGATGATATAAATCGTGTAACAGGTTATGTTAAAACAGATACAAGGGGCAATATGGTATTCAAGGATAAGAAACATAGAATTCTTTACTATATTACACCTAAAGGAATAATGAAAGACAAAAAGCATAGGAAAATAGGCAAAATTAATGAGTTTTAAATTTTATAAATATAAGTATAAAAATAAAAGGATATGTAAATGAGTAAATATAGAGATTTTTTGAGTGAAATAAAGAAAGATAAGGTAAAGTTGCCAAAAGTTGATGGTGTTAAAAAATGGTCTAAAAAAACCAATTCTGATGGGGAATATGTAGGTACTAGTAAAATCAAAAAAAATGGTAAGCATAAAGTATATTATTGGAATCCTAAAAAACCTAATGATGGATATTGGGATTATGTTGACAGTAAAGGTCAATCAGAATTTATGAAAGATTTGATGAAAGATATAGAAGTGAGAAATGATTAATCATTTATGCTGAAACTCAAGATATTTAATTACTTTGATAAAGAGTTATTAACTATTGAAAACTTTGACAAATATGATATTGTCTTAATTGCTAATAATTATGAAAGTGAGTTCAAAATTGCCAAAAATACAATTATGATAGAGGATGAAAATGTTAAGCACAAAATCCTTGATATTAATGATTACATTTTAAGTTGTCACGATGCCTATAATGGGGTAAGTGACTTAAATTTACACAATTATAAATAATGATAAACTTAATAAACTTAATAAAAGGATAATGTAAAATGAGCAAATATAAAGAATTTTTGGAAGATTTAAACGAAGCAAAAGTAAAGTTTCCAAAATTAAAAAAGGTTAAACTTCCGATAAAATGGTCTAATAAGCAAGATGAAGATGATAATTATTCTGGAAAGACTAAAGCAAATAAAGACGGTGAATATATGATGTATTACTGGAATCCAGAAAATCCAAGAGATATTTACTGGGATTTTCTTGATAAAGATGGTGAATCTTTAGAATCTGGTTCAGATGATATTGACGATGTTAAATCGTTTTAATTAAAAGGTAAAAAATTATATAATGGAATTTAAGTTACATAATGGCAAACGTGGTCAATTATTGGTAGATGCTTGTCGTGGTTCTATTCAAAGTGTCAAACGTAGTTTCTTTAGTATTGCCAAATAATATACCCCATTGTGGGTATATACAAACGATTAAAAATATGAGATAATACTTGTGTTGGTTGGGGTTACTTCCCCTTTTTAGAAAAACTTCCAAAAGGAAATATAGAATGATGAATTTTGAAGATGCTGTTGATCAATATGTGACTGATGTTAATGTAGTTCAATTAGACAATAGTGAAAATCTCCCGTATGTTACCTTAGTTGTTGCCAAATTTGCCAGAAATTATGTCAAATTGATTAAAAATAACTATGATAGAAAGACTATGAAAGACCTTAATGCTGGTTCTGTTTATGCTTTTATTGTTAAAAATCCAGATGATAAGAAATTTAATGTGGGTGATATTTTGAAACCTGCTAGTTGGAAAGCACCAGCAAGAAACTTTATAAGGGGTTCAGTTTTCGATAGTTTCTCTTATAGTCCTATTGGTGCTTATTCTGCTTAATATACCCCATTGTGGGTATAGACAAACAGTTAGAAATATGAGATAATACTTGTGTTGGTTGGGGTTACTTCCCCTTTTTAGAAAAACTTCCAAAAGGAAAAGATTATGAAATTTATATCTACAAGCGGTCACGGTTATTTAGTTGTGACAAAGAATCAATTGGCAAAAGCAACGGCATTGGGTGTTGAATTTAGTAAATATTCGTTTTACAATGAAAAGGTTGCTTTGTTAGAAGAAGATGTTGATGCTGGCAAATACTTAATGACTATGTTTCCTGATGGTGGGGAAAAGTTGAATATTGTTTATCAGAATGACATTAACAGAAATTGTTACGAAAGGTTTTAAGATGTTAGAATATAAAAATGCTGTTGAAATTATAGCAAAATCAATTGTCAAAGAATATAAAGATAATTATTATTCAGGATCAGAAGATCCGTGGGGTGATACCAACATTGATTTAATTGTTGAAACTTTGTCTTTAGTATATGAAAGTGATGATATTGAAGAAGATTTAAAGAATATGATTAAAAATGTGATGTAGGTCACACTTTTGATATAATATAGTCTGTTGGTTAGGAAATTGAGGTGATTAATGACTATTGAACGTAAAGATGTTGAAATTCGTAATCAAGTTCATTTGATGGATGCTGAGGGTTGTCATAGTGATAAACCTACAGAAATTGAAATCAAAGAATTATTAACTGAATCAGGTTACAATGGTACAGAAATTGATATTTGGTTTGATGATGTTCAAGGTTTGTGGCGTTGGAATTGTATTATTGAGGTGATTTAATGACTGAATTTATAATTGGTGATTTGTATCAATGGGTTAATTCTGATGGTGAATTGTATATTGACCAAATTAGGAAACATCCTGAAACTGGAGAACCTTACTTTTGGAATATTGATTTTCAACCAGAGCAATATTTTGGTTTGGAAAAGTTGGATGTAAGTGTTCCCTATTTTAACCCATTAGATATATTTGTAGAAGTGTGAACTGAATCACACTTTAGGTATTGACAAGGATGTTCAAATTTGGTATAATGATTGTGTTGGTTGGGGAATATCCCCAAATAGTTAAAATTCCAAAAGGAAAATAAAATGAACTACGAGGATCTTATGATTACTAATCAAAACTTTTTTATGGTATTACCGTTTAACGGTCGATTTCACTTTAACACATATTCAGAGTTACAACAATTTTGTAAACGGAATGATTTAGTGACTGATGATCAGGATATTCGTTTAGGGTATGACAGTGAATTAAGTTTGAACACGTTTCAATTCTTTGATACACAAGATTATATTGCTCCAAAATTGATCGCAGAAGTTGAACGGAATCAACATAGAAAGAAAATTGCCAATATCTTTGAAGAAATCAATGATTATTTAGGGTTATAAATAAAGTTACGAAATGACAATATGGTATAATGGTATTATAGGGGATTGCAAATCCTTTGATGTGGATTCGATTTCCTCTATTGTCTCAAAAAAATGCGTGTATAGTGTAATGGTAGCATCTTGTTCTTC
>Ga0164313_10004521_pt1 | contig 12354 bp, 21 predicted proteins | sample GuaBasSedimGuay4_FD_113735 | JGI IMG/M metagenome (GOLD analysis project Ga0164313, IMG submission 113735) | Subseafloor sediment microbial communities from Guaymas Basin, Gulf of California, Mexico - Guay4, Core 4569-4, 0-3 cm | ecosystem: Environmental > Aquatic > Marine > Hydrothermal vents... | reverse complement strand
TCCCTGAATGACTTATGTTTGATTATTGCTTCAGTTAATACCATCTAAATTATAAAATAAATTCTAAGATTTATAAACTTAACTAAAAAGTGAATGAGAGTTACTGATTGCTGACGGATGAGTATAGGCATCGCATACATTTAGTTTTCGTTTTAGAATAAAGTTGTGTTCCGCAATCACAACATACCATAATGATTTTCTTCTTGATTAAATGGTTTCTTTTGTTCTCCACGCAAGTACTACAAAATCCAGTATGGAAAGGTTTGTGGTGGAGTGGACAAGTATCGTTTTCCCTGACAACCTTAGAATGAGAAATCTTACATTTCTGGTTACAGAATGTATTTTTAGAATTAATGATTAGTTCGTTACAGAACACGTGTTGGCATACCTTGGCTATACGGACTTTCTTGTTTCCTGTGATGTGTTGGACATAATGTTCCTTACATAACCCCGAAATGGAATTTTTCAAAATCTTTTTAGAACACACCCTACACAATGTCATAGTAAGTCTTAGAATTCGTTATATATAAATGTTAGCTTAACTGAAAAGTGAATTAAGGAATATTACTTCCCTTGATACTTTCTTCTGTCAGTTCTGTTTGTCCTGTATTCTTCATACAAGTTTCCACTCTTGGAAATTCTCCATCCTTTATGTAAAGCAACTCTTTTCTTATCCTCGGAAGTCCCTTTAAGTTTATCGCTCTTCTTCTCGGAAGGGGCTAACTTAACCACTACTTCGATTGGAACTGTTTTTCCTCCCGCTCTGGATACTCTCTTGTTATGTGCCACCCATTTGGATACGGCTGGAACAGATAACAAAGCTCCCCTCATACCAACGTCTGCGATAGTTCTCCCTGACGGCATTACAGTGATAGGTTGCCTGTTAGTCCTACTGATTACAGGTCTTCCGTTAAGTGTCTTAGGAAGAAATCTTGTTCGTTTATGTCTTGTATTACTTGCCATAATAAAGATTGTGAATTTATGAGTTTATAAATATATACTATAAAAAGAATGATGAGATGCCTAGCCCTAATACGAATCCTAAAATGAAACTGATTACTCCTGCCTTGAAAGTTATTGTTGAATTCATTTAATATTGAAAGAGAAGATAGATTATAAAGGTTACCATTGCCACGAAATTGAGTGTGGAAATCTTATCCCTGAAAAGAGTCTCTCCCCACGATAAAGGAGTCTCCCTCTTCTTTCCGAATTGTTGATTAGCATCGGCATTGAATGGTAAATCCTTCCACCATTCTGAGTAATAAAGAAACCATTATTACTCTTGTTCCCTCGGTAAATCTGTCACACTCCCTCTAAAATCAATATCAGGTAATATCTCTTTGGTATTTATTAAATACCATTTGTTCGCACATTTTCTTTTTCCTAGAACAACTGAATGTATATTTTTTTGACAATTATAATCCAAACCCATTTGGTATTTTGTTTTTATAACTTTTTCTCCTGTTTCTTTATTTCTAAAAGAATATAATGTATCATCATAACGATTGTGGTTCACGCCAACTCTAGTCTTTGCTTTTATACTCATAAGTTTTTTTATTCTTTCAGGTAAAGTTTTACCTTTTAAAACAGAAGGTCTTCCTTTCATTGAATTACTGATTAATTGTTTTGTTTTTTCTGAACAAAGTATTCCCATAGTTACTTTACCCCCTTTTGTTTCATTATAACCTTTTGATAAAGAACATTCAATAGATATATATTTTATTTCTAAATCGTGTAACACATTTATATAATCTTTTACAATTAATTCATATTTAAATGTATCCCAACCATACTTTCTAATTGCCCTGTAAAAATGACAATTATAACCTTTTGCTTTTGGATTGAAAGCACTACTTTTATGATTTGTCTTTCGCTTATTTTCATTAGTAGTTTGTCCAACATAAACTTTTCCATTTTTTTTGTTTGTATATTTATATATTATTCCCGTTTTCATATTCTTACACATTCAAATTTATCAATCCTAATTAATTACTTGTGTCTGTTGTCAAAGTTCTTAAACTTTCATTAATATTTCCACGATAATCTATGTCTGGAAGTATTTGACTAGGTTTAAATGTCACTCTGTAGTGATAAGCACTTGCTTTATTGCTTTCAAGTTGTTCTACGAAATAAGCTACATTATCACTTAATCCTAAAAAATGTTTCTTATATTGTCCCTCCCCAGTTTTACAAATAACTTCTAATTGGTTATCCATAGTATCTGCTTTTATAGAACATTTACCTACAATCTCAAGTAAATAATTATCAGTAATACCATTGAAAAATACTATCCTTCTTTCAATTTCAAAATTGTCAGAGGCTTTCGCATTATTGTATGACGCTACCCTAGAGTCATCACTACAACCACTAAATAAAATTAGTGCTATTAAACTTATCAATCCTATTAAATATTTATTTATTTTCATTTTTATTTATTAGAATGAACCATAATCATTTCTTTTACTAGGTCTTGGTTTGGGTTTTGGTTTAGGTTTAGGTTGATTCCCTAAATTAATACCAGCAAGACCTAAATCGTTTGGTCTAGCTAACTTGTTCAAGATTGCCTCAGCTGTGCCTGAATTGGAGATGTTGGTAGCACTAATCATCTTTCCTAAATCGAAACCGTTGCCACCATCTGAACCAGTAAACATTTTTATGTCTGCCTCAGTTAATGCCTTAGCACCCTCAAGACCTACGTCTCTGTTCGCTTTAATCCGTAACTCCTCAGTCAAAGCTCTAATGGATACATCATCAAAATTACTTAACACTTTTTGAAGTTTACCTTTACCCTCGGCTTCTCCCAATAATTTCTCTTTGATTACATTCGCTTCAGCCAAACCTTTCTCCTTGATAGCAATACCTTGAGCGATACCCATTTCCTTGGTTTCGGCAGATATACCTATTGCTTGTTGTTCATCTCTTGCCCTGTCACCTTGCCCCTCAAGGATTTTCTTTTCTTTAAGGATTGCCTCTGATTCTTTATCTTGCTTGGCTTTAATAATTGCTGTCTCTTTGGTTTCGTTGGCTTTCACGATTGCTTTCTCTTTATCAATCTCCGCCTGTTTGATTACCTCCACTTGTTTAACGGCATACTCTTTTTCCTTAGCGATTTTCTCTTCCTTGGAAACTGCTTGAGCCATTAACTGTTTCTTTTCAGCGACAACTTTATCTCTCTCAATCTCACGGGCTTTAGTCAATTGGTCAGCCTCCGCTTCCTTCATACTAGCTTGTTTCTTCTTCTCAGCATTCAACTCCCTAGTAGTTGAGGAAATCTCGATTTCTCTTCTCTTGGAAATGTCGGAAATAATACTACTTTCACTAGTATCCATAAAATCAACTAATACAAAGTTAACCAACTCAACACCCCACTCATTAATATCTTTAGATAATAAAGATTCAATCTTGTCAGACATTACTTCCTTTTTAGCCCTAGCTTCGTTCACATCATAATCAACTGTAACTGCTCTAACTGAAGATTGAATTATCTCTTTAAGTTGTTCAGCCATATCATCTTCGTTCCTGAAACTTTCACTCGCTTTGATAACATCCACTACTCTGAATTTCGTGGATGAAGTCACCTTATACCTTGCTTGTTTCTTCTCGTAAGTTTCTTGAGGGAACTTGATTTCCTTAATAGTGACATCCATCACTCTAACCTCCCTACCAAAGTAAGGGATATTGTTTGGTATGTTGAAGTAAGATGAATTCGCCCCCCCAGACTGAAACTTCTTATTTGAAGAAAACACTTTACTTCCTCCTTTCCCGTAAATAACTAAATGGGCTTGACTGGACGGAACTATCCTGTACCAACTAAACGCTACTATAACCGAAACGATTATTAATAGAACTATTCCTATACTCGCTATCATTATTATACTTATCATTTTTTAATCATTATCTTCAATTTTTATTAAACCTAATACTCCCGAACATACCAACTCCCAAACATATTTGGAAGGAATAAATTCGAGTGTTTCGTCATCGTCCACTAAGAAATCTTTTCCAGATTTCAATAATTCCACACATTTTAATAAATGAATTTTGGAATTAAATTTAATCCACTTTTCTTCATCCACTATATCCATAGAGTGAATTTTAATTATTTCTAATTCTTCATCCATTTTTCACCAAGTTCGCACATAACTGGATTTCGCCAGACTTTACTTTACTATAAAGGTTAGTGGCTATGATTAACAAGGAAGTGTCATCTTTGTCAATTATAATGAAATCGTCTTCTGATTCCAGTAAAGAGTATGCTTTCTCCAAACCTTCTTTATCCTTGAATTCAATATACTTTTCCTCTAAATCATATTTAATGATATGTATTGTCTCCATTATGGTTTCTCTCCGTAAATGACATCCCTATGTTTGGCTTTGAAGTTATACACATAAGATACTTTCACACCCCACACTTTTGCTAATTCTTGAGGAAGCATTGTAGGGTTCGCTTTAACAAATTCAACCCGTTCCTGTTTCTCTTCGTCAGTAAGACATACCCATTCCGTGCTAGGTTTTTTCATTCCAGAACTTCTCCCGTCAACTTTCTTATTGAATACAAACATATCCACTATATCATTCATACCTTTGATTAACAATGGTGTCATTTGGTTTGTGTAAACTATGATTTCAATCCCGTTCCCTAAATCGATTGGGAATTCCATACTCCCTCTCTCAGTACTTGCTTTCAACATCCCTTTCGACTTGAACTGAGATAATGCCTGAACAATACCATTCAAGTATTTGTTCGCCTCATCATAATCTAATTCTTCCCTGTCAATGTTCAACACAATATTGTTTGTCAGATTGATTTTCAAACCCATTCTTAATTCACATCCAGTAAACTTACTTGGTCTCGGATTTCTCCTAAAGTACAATTTATATCTCTCATAGTTTGTAACTTCTCCAGTTCTATATGTAATCTCATCAAATCTTTATCCTCATTAAAGGATTCTTTATATAACTCTATCAAATCTTTATCTCTAATCATTTGCTTAAATACTCCTATATATATCTTCCAATGCTTTTACCTTAGCTATCTCAATCTTAATCTTTAAAATCTCTATATCACTAATCTTAGCTTCCATACTTTTTAATTCTTTCGTTAATTCTATACTATTCATTTATCATTTAACCTCTTTACTTTACTACCTTCAAACCCTAACCACTTTCGGTTAGCCACAAACTTCTTAGAATTGATTATGTTCCCTTGAAGCCCAGCAATCTTTCTCTCGCAATTGTCAATGTACGGCACTAACTCTTCTCTGTTGGTAGGTACATAACTCATACCCTTACTAGTCACCACGAAAAACTTGTGAGTGCTTTTCAGTCCCGCAAGACCAGACCTTAATTTAGACCGAAGATAATAAACTAAGAAGTCATCTAAAGTATCAAACTCTAAGAAGATTTTCCTTAATATATCATCTCCTTTTATGGCATTACTTTCCCCTTTATGGTCTAACATTATATTAATCAATGTCTCTTGAGATATAATATATTCGTTAAGATTAAAAGCATTAGTATTTGTTATGAAACCTTTCATTGTAAAATTAGAATATTTAATAAAGTAGATAAACTTAATTATGTGATGTGAAAATCACTAATTAGTTAGATTATACTTTATGTAAGAATTTGTTGTCTTCATCACAATAATTACATTTGTTACACTGGAGTCGGTTATTGGTGGAATACTTAATGGAGAAAGAGTTACATTTCGGACACTTGAACACTTCAGCCATTTGTAAGATTATTTCCCAGCCTCGTCAATGGTTCGCTTTGCGAGAGGGAATGCCCTTTCCTTTGTAGTATGAGGAAACCTGTACCAATGTTTTTGTTTCTTTCTGTCAATGAACTTCACTATCATACTTTCTCCGTCTTTCACGAATGTAATCTTAACTCCTCTGTACATCTCAGGTTTAAGTCTCCTCTTTCCATAGATGCTATCCATACATACTACATAAGGATTATACTTTCCACCTTTAGTGTCAACCTCCTTAGTACATCGCTTGAACTTGTTCTTAGGAAGTTTCCCTTTGATTACTTTAGCCATCTTAAATTATGAATGAAGTTTCGAGTTTATAAATGAGTTGTATGAATAAAAACATAAATTATTTAAAGACCCCAAGATAGAATTATTTAACAAGTTACGATAAATGAAAAAGGTAATGTTTCCACAAACATTTTACCTTATGAGAATAAGTGCTTTTTGTTACTTATTCTTATATGAGTACATTTATAAATCTATGTTTTTTGTTACAAATGGAATTATATGAAAAAATAAACAAGAAAATCCCTGATATGAAAGAACAGAGTAAAAAAAATGTTCAAAGTGTATTGGCATACCTTAACAATGAAGAAGGATTACTTGAAAATGAATTGGAAACTTTCTTGAATGAAAAGTTCTTATCTTGTGGGAATGATAATGTTTGTTCGTATAATGGGTTGTTTAATATTCTAAGTAAAAAATATAAATTTGAAATGGTGAGGTGGCATATCAAAGAACAATGTAAATTGGAAACCTCCACTCAAGAAAATACTTATATTAATATGTTAGGGTTTGAGATATACCATAACTTAATCTCAGGGAAAGAAAATGAATATATCATATTTTATCACAAAGTCAAGATTGGAGAGTTCTCTTACTTAAAATCAATTAAAGTGATTAAGTCTGTCTTGAAACAAAACGGGGTAAGTTTAGAATTGATATTGAAAGAAGTGTGCGGGTTTAATGTGGATTCAATTGACACTAAACAAAAACGAGATTCTATAATCAAGTCTTGGTTTGATGAAACCGAACTTATCGACGGAGTGAATTATTATCCTGATAAGAATGTCAAATTTATATCTATCAAAGGAAAAAAGATACCTCAATTGAACACTTACATTGAACCTGACTTGGATTTCCTTCCTAAAGAAATGTCCACAAAAGGGTTTCCAAACTTGAAACAAATAATAGATAATTTAGTAGGGTTTGACAATGGGGGGTTTAACTGGATATGTAATTGGGTGGCGGGGATATTCCAAAACCCTGTCAGGAAAGTTCCCACAGCAATAATCTTCCAAGGTGTCCAAGGCACAGGGAAGGGTTTGTTTTCAAGTGTGATGCGAAAGTTACTTCAAGAGAATTTCTTCCAAATTGGACTTAATGAAATGGATAGTGATTATAATGGATGGTTGTTTGGGAGGTTGTTAGTGATAGGTAATGAAATCAAACATTACGAAAATAAGTTAACCATTCCTGATAAGTTAAAGAATTGGGTTACTGACGAGTTCGTCAGTATCAGGGAAATGTATAAACCTCCTTACATTGCGAACAATTATGCTCGATTCATATTCAATAGTAACCATTTGCTCCCTTTATCATTGGAAAAGTCAGACAGGAGGTACTCGACATTCAAGTCTCCCACTAAACTTGAGAATAAGTATTATCTTCAATTTAAAGCCAACGAGGATATGGAAATAAGTAACTTTTTATCTTACTTAAAATCCATAGACATCGATTGGACACTGATAAGTTCCCCTTACATTAACCAAGCAAGAAAGGATTTAATTTCGTTAAGTCAAAATAGTATGGATATGTTCCTTGAACGAGTAACTGAGATTGGAGGGTTTGATAAAATGTATCATTATTTGAATCAAGGTGAAAGTTTAGTAAATTCAGATTTCCAAGTTTACACTAAACCTGATGGGTTGTATATTGAGGGTAGAATAATATATGAAACTTATGTGAAGTTTTGTAAATCGGATGGATATAAAAACCATTTCGCCCAGAGATTGTTTACTGCTCACCTTGAACAATATGGTTTCAAATTAAAAGTGATAAAAGTTAATTCTAAATCAATGAGGGCATTCAACATTTCCAATGTGAGAATTAATCCATAGATTTATATATGTGTAAATTTAAATCAATAATATGTATAATTCCAGTTAAGGAATTAAAATAAATTTTGGATTTGTATGGTTACGGTTACACATAAGTTACACTTAGTTACACATAAAAGTTACACATTATTCTTACAGTACAGGCTTCTTATTAATCATATTTTTCATTTAAGGTTTTTAATTACACTTATTTTAAAAAGTAACCTCTTATTATATATTATATATTTATAGTTATTTGTTAATTAAGTGTAACTGTGTAACTATATATTATATACTATATTAAATACATACTATACTATCTAAATACCTTGGTTACACTTAGTTACACATCTCCTAAAAAGTTACGGATAAGTGTAACTTTAGAATAATAATATAAAATAATATTAAATATAATAATAGTAGCATAATTATTTAAATAATATTCAATTAATATAAATATGAACAAACACTTTCAGAGAGATAAATTATTCTTAGCATTGTATTTCAACGATTATGCTTTCGAGTGGCAACTGAAAAAGAAATATAATCTTACTACTTCCCAAATCCAAAAGTTTAGCGAGGAACTTAACATACAAGGGTTGATTTCATTTAGGTTGTTAAGTGAATTGAGTGAGGCACTTCAAGAAATTATTATGAAGACCACTCCTGATTATGCGAAAGTGTATAATGAAAACCCGAAAGTGTATATTATCACACCAAACGGAAAACTCAAAGGGAAAGAAGTAATCAACTTATTACTCAAAGACATTCATTCCAATCAAGGACTTTATGATTTTGTTAAACAATTAAGCGATAATACGAAGAGTTATAGGTACTTGAAACAAATCATACTCAAAGAAGAGAAAAGTATCAGATATAGGCGAATAAAGTTTCCCAATGGGGTGATGATAGACAGACCAAGCAAAGCATTACTCGATATGAAAGTCCAAAGGAGGTTAATGAGTAAGAATTCCAAATCCAATCAATTAGTAATATCTTCTTCAAGTCCCACCTATCTTACCGAACTTAAACAACTTAAATTGGATATGAAAAAAGACAGAGGAGTGATATATAAGGGAGAATATAGTCATTTAACTACTAATGAGTTATCTGAGTTTATGAGTAAACCAGTAAACCTAAAAGAAATTAAGTTATCAAAAGATGACGAAATTGAGTTATCCCACAAAGTTAACGATTTGAATGTTAAGGGTGAGAGAGATTATCTTATTATGAGGGGGTTCAAGATTGGAAAGAGGGAACGAAAACAATTAGATATGGAAGCGACATCATTCTTGGACAGGTTAGGGAAATGAATATTAATGGCATTAACATCAATGTGAGTCCCAAGTCTCACCAGAAGTTAGAGGAACTTAGAATTAAGTTGGGTTTGAAATCCATTCAAGATGTTTTAGTAAGTAGTATGAGTTTAATTGAATTGATTGCTGACAATAGCACTTCAGGAGACAAACTCAAAATCAATGATAAGACTATCGCCACCCTAAACTTTATAAAGAAATAAACATAATAAATATTATGATGAACTTAATTATTGTTACTCATTTGAATTTTAAAGCTAGGCATCAGCCCAGCAGACAACAATAATTTATATTACACTTTTTTTTATTTTTGAAACCATTTTGGAGTATTGGTCTAACTTGGTTATGATGACGTGTCTGGGGCACATCGATATGGGTTCAAATCCTATGTACTCCGTTTCATATTGAAATTAGTGTATTGGTTTAGCACATTTGATTGTGAATCAGGTAGGGTGGGTTCAATTCCCATATTTCAATCTTTATAATAGTCCTTTGGTGTAATGGAAGCATACAAGACTTTGAATCTTGTGGAGTTGAGTTCGATTCTCACTTGGACTATAATCAAAACCCACTAAACACATCATCTTGGCATTTCTGACACATACCCGACTGGTTGAACTCTTTCAAGGATAATTCATCTTTGAATTTAGAACTATCTACTTTCCCGTCACAACAAGGACACTTCCCACTAGCAATATTATCCTTAGCTTTATCGGATATATATTTGATGTTCATTATTCACAAGTAATATATACCCATCCATTTATGTCTTCGATGAATTTGTTAATTCTTTCCCTTTCGAGTTTAGATAACAAACTCGCATTATTCTTTTCCGCCACATCAACAAATTTCCATATATGTTTTTTACGAACTATTTTGGCAGACACTTTCATATCATTGAAATTCCCAACATTATACTTAACTATCTCAAACGTGTCACGATGTTCGACAATAAATATTGTTTTATGTTTCAATACCATTATAGGTTCAAGTTCGGGTTCTTTTACTTTTTTCTTAAATCTTTTTAACCACTTCATTTTCTAGTTAATACTAATACATTTTAGTTTATAAATGAATTCAAAACATTTTTAAAGTACATTAAGGTAATTTTCATAGGATGACAAAAGAGAAACTTGAATTATTTAATTCGATGTTGGAAATGAAACGACAAGAATGGGTTAAGTATGAGGATATGTATGATGAAGCATACAAGAAAATCCTCAGAGATTTAGATACTCAGTACTGGACTATAAATGTGCTTGACGAGGGGAGGATGCCGTTACCTGAGTATATTAAGAAAGCGAAAGAGAAACTCGAAGTGGGGAGATATGTGGAAGTTGCTGAGACAATGTCCGATATAGTGTTCAAGATTGATAACCAGATTTATTCGGTGAAGAACGCATTCGAGGAATTAGTATTGAAATTGATTTACCTTACCCAAGATAAAAAGTCTATCATTGAGAAAGTGGAAGATACTTTACTGGAAGTAGTTAGTGAAGCTCAATCCCTTGAAGATGAAAATGAAGAATTGAAGAAAGAGAACGAACGGTTGCGAAAGTTACATAAGTTTTCCATTGACGGGTATTATGAGTTATGGAAAATGGTGGAGGGGAAGAGTGAAAGTTTAGTGGCATTGTATCAAGGAATATTAGATTCCAAGTCCGTGGAAGAAATGAAATCCGTGTTAGACGCTATCAAGATTGAGATTAGTTCTTCCCTGAAACCTATCGAAATCAAAAGGAAAACCTTACTCAGACACCAAGCAGAGAATATCGGGATTAACGCTCAAGAGTTGGGAGTTCCCGCAACACCTTCCGAGGTTAAAGAATATGACAGGTCGAGCCTTGACAAGTCACTTACTGAGTTAAGCGAGAAGTTATCTGAACCTGTCCAGCAACCCGAACTTCCCACGATACGAAATGGTGTGGAGGTGGGTGCTAAGAAATACTCTCCTCCGAAACCAGAACCAAAAATACCTAGACTGAGAAGACAAGCACCTCAACTGGATAGGTACATTGAGCCTGACATTGACGATAAACTGGAGGATGATTACGATGAAGAAGTATCCTCGGATTAGTACTGTTGATGAATTGATAATCAATTCCATATTACGAGATTTACATAAATGGCATCCCACTCCACGGAACTCTTCTCAGATTGCGAGAAATATTAAGATATATTCTGAGAATGTTAGGTTTCATTTAAACAATTTAGAAAATCAAGGTAGAGTGTGTAGTGCGAAGAAAGGCAACCAAATCTTGTGGAGTTTGACTGAGAATGAAAATTAAAAGGAAAGATTATTATGGTGTTGAAGAACATAATAGAAAAATATTTCTATTGAGGAAACTCAATAATAGGTTCGGATTGATTATGATGATATTAGGATTCGGATTATTTTTCAAGTACACTTATACTGATTGGGAATATTACTTTGGGGCATTCTTATGGATTGTTTTCCTGAACAAACACTGGGACTGGGGATAGTTAAGGTTACCTATACAATCCGTTAATCAATTTAATATATCTTTCGTTTCGTTCAGCCCGAAGTTTTTCCTTTTTATAAAATAATGCTTTCTTGTCAATCAAGACTCCTTTTTGTCTCACTACCACATAATGTCTTTTCCGAGATGAATTTATTCTAAGAATTCCGTGATTAAGGTCTTCCCTCACGTTAACTCCTAAAGGTGCTTGTTTAGAAAGTAATGCTACTGCTTTCGTTCTTGCCACGGTTGAGTCTTTAGCGAAAACAAATTCCTCAAATACACTCTTACTTTTGGGAGAATAAAACTCTACTCGAAATATTGGTTCGTTAGTCATACACTAGAACAAGAAAGAGTTATTTATAAACATAATGAATGAGTTACTCAAAGTTCCCTAGCTGAGTTTCGGGTAATGTCTTACTGGAAATCAATTTCAGTTTCAATGTCTCAACTTTTTCCCTGAACTCAGGGTTGTTTCCGTCATCTATCAATTCCCCAAACTCTTCACTTTCAAAGAAAGCTCTCCCGATTTCTGTAAGTTGAGATAACTTCACTTTAACCATTTTAGGAAATTTGAACGCTCTCCCTATATTCGCCAAACTCTCTTCATCCATATCACAATCTTCAATGAACCCTAACTCCTTACAAGTATCAAAGAACTTATGGGCTTTCAAGTTCCCGATACTCCTCCAGAAGTAAGG
>Ga0164313_10004520_pt1 | contig 12354 bp, 8 predicted proteins | sample GuaBasSedimGuay4_FD_113735 | JGI IMG/M metagenome (GOLD analysis project Ga0164313, IMG submission 113735) | Subseafloor sediment microbial communities from Guaymas Basin, Gulf of California, Mexico - Guay4, Core 4569-4, 0-3 cm | ecosystem: Environmental > Aquatic > Marine > Hydrothermal vents >... | reverse complement strand
TCTACGGCCACCCATCGGTCGCCGCGGAGCTGACGGTCAAGTTTTTGAAAATGGTCCCTCTCGGCACCGTTGTTCAGATCGACGCCTTTATCGTCCAGGTGGATGGGAAAAAGATCGTGACCGCCGGCAGTCTGATCGGGGACGACGGCACAATCTTCTGTGAAGGGCATGGTCTCTTCGTCGAAGTTGATCCTTCACGTTTCGGCGAGTTAGCAGATCATGCGCGGCATGCTAAGCAAAGCAGTTTCGAGCACCCGCGCTCCTGAAGGTCGTCCGCTGCGCCGTCGGCGGCAGAGACAGCTTGCACTCGCCTGTGTCGTCTTTGTGGTGGTCATTTGGTCATCGCCCTCGTGGTCACAGGAATCCACCGCCCCCGCCACCGATTGGCGCCCGCCGCCGCCGTTCCGGATCCGCGATCTGACGCTGCCGAACGCGTTGGTGCTTGGCTTGATCCCGGTCCCTCCCGAAACTGTCGGTCGTGGATCATGGGCCTTCGAGTTCATCTACTCCCACTCGAACACGTTCCAGATGGGTGGCGGTGTCGAGGAATACCTGAGGCGCCGCGACCTCCGTGATCCCCTCTCGCCCGCGGACGTGGTCGCCATCCTGTCCGAGTTCGGGGATGATGCGTTCTACATCGACGGTGAGTTCGGGCTGGCGAATCTGGGCGTGCACCATGGCCTGACCCAAAACCTCGATGTCTTTGTCAACATCCCGTACTTCGTCTTTTCCGGTGGCGTTTTTGACGGCGTGATCGAGGGCTTCCACGATGCCCTCGGCGTTTCTCAGGCGGGTCGCGACCTGGTGGCGAGAAACCAGTTCCAGATCCTGATCCCCTATGAGGGTGGTTATGTCGCGCTTCTCGATCGCCCTTCGTCCGGGGGGTTCGGTGACCCGGTGGTGGGCCTTCGGTACGCGTGGCCGGTCTCGGACAACGGCTGGCGAGTGGGCCTCGAGGCTGCGTGGAAGATCCCCGTGGCGCAGTCGGGAAAGCTCCTCTCCAGCGGCAGCGCCGACTACGGTGTCCAGCTGGCACTCGGCCGAACCTGGCGCAAGAATGCACTCGTTATCAACGCATCGTACGTGATCACCGGTGCCTTCGACGGCGCTCCGGGCTTCGAGCCCGCCAACCTGCCTGCGCTAAACCTGGCCTACCTCCGTCGTCTAAATGCCCGCTGGACCTTGGTTCTCCAGTTCCTCACGGCAGGCAGCATCTTTAGCGACACAATCGACTCCTCACTCTCCGACCTCGAATTCCAGACGACGATCGGAGTGAAGTGGAGGCTCCGAAAAGGCTACGTCGGCATCGCGGTAACCGAGAACCTCTTCAACTACGACAACACCCCGGATATCGCGGGACACGTCAGTTTTAGTGTGGTGGTGTTCTGATTGCGAGTTCGCCCAGCGGCACGACGATAGTGGCGATTTTGCGATGGACGTCACCCTCGCGGTTGTCTCGACGAGCGGAACTGCTGAGAGAAGAACTTTGGGTGCTTCGAGGGGTGATGCTCGAACACTCGGTAACGGGAAACTGTGTGCCGGTGAGTGTGCCAAACTCATCGAACGTCAGCGGATCTCCAAAAACCTGACCCGCCTCAGGCGACATCGGAATGCTAAAAGATCCTTACTCCGAAGAACTCAAGCGTCGTAGGTGGATCTCAGCCAATGCAGGATTTTCAGATTCAGGTTCTTGTATCCGCAAGGGTGTGGGGGTTCGAGTCCCCCCTTTCGCACCAACGCAATTCATGGCGGCTCACCCTGGGACCGCTGAGCTCCAGCTCGGCATCCACCGCGCCGACAATATGCGACAACGCTCGATGTTAATCGTCGCCGTGCGCATCGTGAATTCGCCCCTCAACAGGCTCTGCTCACTGACCCGAAGGATGCCGAGCTGGAGCTCGGCGATCCCAGAGCTCCGCAGAGCATTCTTCGTAAAGATGCCACCTTTACGGCAGAACCGAGCTCTCTTCTGGGCCGCCAGGAGTCCCGCTGACTCGCGGGCGGCATGACGACGGCGGTCCGCTTCGTTGACCCTTTCAGCCAGCACGCATAAAGTCTCTGGAGGCCATAACAAAGGAGCCTCTATGCCTGATCAGCAATTACCTCAAAGTGCCCGGGTCGTGATCATCGGTGGAGGCGTCATTGGATCTTCGGTCGCCTATCACCTGGCCCACCTGGGTTGGACGGACGTGGTTCTGCTGGAACGCCACCAACTGACCAGCGGTACCACTTGGCACGCGGCGGGTCTGATGACCACCTTCGGCTCGACCTCGGAGACCCAGGTCGAGATGCGCATGTACACGCGCGAGCTTTGGGCGCGTCTCGAGGAGGAAACCGAGCTCAGCACCGGCTTCGAGCCCATCGGCTTCATCGAGCTGGCCGCCGACTCAGACCGCATCGAAGAGTATCGCCGGGTGTCGGCCTTCAATCGAATGCTCGGTAACAATGTCGAGGAGATCGGCCCTGACGAAATCAAGAAGCTCTTTCCCCTGGCCAGGGTGGATGACATCAAGGCCGGTTTTTATTTGCCGCAGGACGGGCGCGTCAACCCGGTGGACGCGACCATGTCCCTGGCCAAGGGTGCGCGTCTGTTGGGCGTCAAAATCGTCGAGGGCGTCTCGGTCACGGGCATCACGACGAAGAACGGCTGCGCCACCGGTGTGGCCACCACCAAGGGAGAAATCGAGGCGGAGTTCGTGGTCAACTGCGCCGGCATGTGGGCCCGGCAGCTCGGAGCCCTCAACGGCGTCACCATCCCGAACCAGTCGACAGAGCACTACTATTTAATCACCGAGCCTTTCGAAGGCATGACGCGCGATCTGCCGATCATCGAGGACCCGTCCAGTCACGGCTACTACCGGGAAGAGACCGGCGGTCTGATGATCGGTCTCTTCGAGCCAGTCTGCGCGCCGTGGATGGTGGACGGCGTACCCGAGGATTTCTCATTCGGCGAGATCGCGCCTGACTGGGACCGCATGACGCCCTTCCTTGAAAAGGCCATGAGCCGGATCCCGATCTCGCAGGAGGTGGGGATCTCCAAGTTCTTCTGCGGACCGGAGAGCTTCACCCCCGACATGGGCGTCGCCTTCGGCGAGACGCCGGAGATCCGGAACTACTTCGTCGCAGCGGGGCTCAACTCCATCGGGCTCATCACCGGGCCAGGCCTCGGCAGGATCATGGCCCAGTGGATCACCACCGGCGATCCGGGAGTCGACATCACTCCGATCAACGTCGATCGCTTCCACCCGTACCAGTGCAACCCCGAGTACCGTAAGACGCGCGTGGTCGAGACCCTCGGAATGGTGTACCGACGACACTACCCCACACGTGTACCGCTGACTGCGCGCGACTGCAAGCGCTCCCCCTTCCACGATCGCCTGGAGGACGAGCGGGCCTTCTTCACCGACGTCAGCGGCTGGGAGAGCCCGGCCTGGTACGCGCCGGAAGGCCAGGAGCCGAAGGTCGAGAAGCTCTCCTGGGGACGGCAGAACTGGTTTCCCTTCTGGGAGGCGGAGCACAGGGCCTGTCGCGAGGCGGTCATCGCCATGGACATGACCTTTATGGGCAAGCTCCTGGTCCAGGGACGTGACGCCGGCAAGGTGCTCGACCACATCTCGGCCAACCGCGTCAACGGCCCCGTCGACACCATCACGTACACCCAGTGGCTCAACGAGCGTGGTTTCATCGAAGCTGACGTCACGGTGACCAAGCTGACCGAGGAGGAGTTCATCGTCGTGGTCACAGACACCATGCATCGCCACGTCGAGACCTGGCTCAGGCGCCACATTCCAGATGACGCGCACTGCTTCGTCACCGACATCACCGGCGGCATCGGCCAACTCAATGTGCAGGGGCCGAGATCGCGTGAGCTGCTGCAATCGATCACCTCGGCGGATCTCTCCAACCCGGCCTTCCCCTTCCGCACCTCGCGCGAGATCGACATCGGCTACGCCCGCCTACGGTGCAACCGCATCACCTATGTCGGCGAGCTCGGCTACGAGCTCAACATCCCCGCCGAGCAGGCGGTGCACGTCTACGAACGGGTGGTCGAGGCGGGCAAGAATTTTGGCCTGCGCCACGCCGGTCTGAGGGCCCTGGGCAGCCTGCGCATGGAAAAGGGCTATCGCGACTACGGTCACGACATCGACAACACCGACGATCCCTACGAGACCGGTCTCGGTTTCGTCGTCGATCTCGACAAACCGAACTTTATCGGCAAAGCCCATTGCGTCGAGAAGAAAACTCAAGGGCCCGCCTTCAACCGGCGCCTGTTGCAGGTGCTGGTCAAGGACCCCGAGCCACTGCTCTACCACGCCGAGGTCATCTATCGAAACAACGAGGCGGTGGGCTATATCCGCGCCGCGAGCTACGGCCATACCCTCGGCGGCGCCATCGGTCTGGCCATGATCGAGGCCGGCGAGCCCCTCAACAAGGCCTACGTTCAGGACGGCGACTGGGAGATCGACATCGCCGGCAAAAGGTACCCGGCCGAGGTTTCGATCAGACCCATGTACGACCCGAAGATGGAGCGGATCAAGGCCTGACTGACGACCAGATCACTCAGCCGGTTGATCCCACTTCTCCTTCTGTTCGTAAATCGCCGCCCCCGTACCGTGCACCTCTTCGCTCGATGATGATCGGCACCGCGAGGATCGCGAATTTTCCTGTCACGCAGGCCCTGTTCATCAACGGAGGAAATGCCGAGCTGGAGCTCGGCGGTCCCAGAGGGCCCAGGGCGAATTCTGCCAGCTGGTGCCGCCTGTCATCGGCTATGAGTTACAACGACACCAGGTATTCACAAACAGCTCGCGGTCCGGGTCACGCGCCGAAAAGCCTGATCTCGCGGTAGCTGAGCCCCGACCGCGGCGGAGAGCTGGTGGGACATGTGGATGAGGCGAAGGTGGTTCGCGATCGAGGTCGTCCTTCTGATCGTGATGACCTTCTCCTGGCGCGCTCCCGCCTCGGCCGCGGAGCCGCTCTTTGCCGGCGATGACGTCCTCGACCTCACGATTTACGGGCCGTTGGCGAGCCTGGCTCGTGGTACACCGGACTCCACCCCTGTTGCCGGCCGGCTCGAGCTTGCGAACGGCGAGACGATCCCGATGAAATTTTCAACGTACGGCATCAGCCGCCATCGTGAGTGCGGGACGCCCTGCCTCAAGATCATGGTCGACGAGGAACACGCTCGCGGCACAGTCTTCGAAGGTCACAACAGCGTGCGATTGGTGACGCCGTGTCAACACGGGAGCAGCTATGACAGGTACATTCTGCTCGAGTACCTGGTCTACAAGAGTTACGCGGTCATCGCCGAACCCGCGTTGCAGGTGCGGCTGGTTTCATGGCGAGGCCGGCGAGCAGCCGCCTGAATCACGTCTAGCCCACATATCTCACCAGCTTTCTGCCGCGACCCGACTCCACCAGAAATTGGTCCTCCGAAAGCCCCGAAGGGGCGTCAGATTCATAGCCTGGGGCGCAAGCCCCAGGGTACGAGAGGTTCTCTGGAAACCAGCCCTGGAGGGACGACAGATTGCGGCTGCAGCGTGAGCTGCAGCCAATGATCACCGATTGTCTGTCGCCGCTTCGCGGCTTATCGTTTTTCTTTGACCTGATCCTGGGGCTACTGACGGCCTTCGGCCGTCGTGACGCACCGTCGCCAGCGCGTGGCTCATGGCCTCCTCCTTCGGATGAAGCCTAAGCTCACTGCGCTGCCGCCGGCGGGTTGACGCCCCAGGCTAAGTGTATGTCGCCGCTTCGCGGCTCGCCGTTGTGAACATGCTGTCAAAAACCCTTCCAGCACCACATCGCGCAGAAGTCAGCATTGACGCACATCGTGACAGCCTCGCGATCCGAGGTGGTGAGATAAGCGGGCTAGAGGTTCTTTACCACCGCCTGCAGATGACACAGGCGTTGATGCCTCCTACGCCCATGTTGATCTTCCCAGCCACGTCACCCTCCGTCGGGCGACCCTCATCTTGCACCAGGCAGCGGAAGTAGGGGCGGATCTGGTCGTGGATTTCGTCGCTCGAGAGATTCACGGGAAGCAGCTCACCCTTGGAAAAGCCCAGATGCTGAGCTGTGAGCTCCCACCCACCACAGACCGACATGCCGTGTCCAAACGTGCCCTTGCGTGCCGTGAACGCCGTGGACTCCGGGAGTAGAGCAAGAATATTCTGAAGCTCGCTCCAGTCGCCCGGCGTGGCGGTTGCGTGCATGTCCCATGTGGCCACATCCTCCGGTTCAACACCAGCCTCGGCCAGGGCCTGCTGGATGGCAAGACGCGGTCCCTCTTTTGAAGGAGTGATGATGTGGTCAGCATCCGAGGAAACCGCGACACTGAGGACCTCGAGGCCAAGCGGCTCGAGCCCTTTCTGGATGAGGTACTCTGCGTCACCCACGATCCAGATGCAGGCGCCTCCCGCCACGTGGGTCCCACGGAAGCCGGTGAAGGGCTTGGAGACTTGCCCGTCATGGGACAAGACCTTGGCGCCATAGAAGGTACCGACTGACAGGGCGTGTGGCTCCGGATCGGTCATCCCGATCACGACCACCTTTGCCTGTTCGGAGCGGATCGCGTCAATCGCCATATTCAGCGCCACGCTGAAACCAGAGCACGCGGCAAGCGGTGCGATCGCCGGCCCGGTGATGTTGGCAAGCATCGAGATCTGGGCCCCCGGAATATTTGGAATATTCCACAACAGCCTGGGGTCGACTGCACTCCATGGCTCGGTGGGACAGCCATACTCTGTATTGAGCTTTCGACGAGTCGTCATCTTGCGGCGGATGATGTTTTTCTTGCCGTTCTCGATGTCGCCGGTGATGCCCTCGCTCTCAATCTCACTGTGTTTGTCCAGGTATCGCCGGAGACCGTCTGAGCGAGCAACCCAGAATTCGTCCCAACTCTCATTGATCTCCTCAAAATCCTCACTCCATGGATCAACACTCGCAGGGTCCTGGGGTGCGCCCAGCTGCTCTCGTAGCTGATCCTTCTGCTCATTCGTGGCGAGGCGGTACTCCCTGAGCTCGCTGTGGTGCTCGTCCTGGCACCAGAAACGGTTCCACCTTTTTTGGGCGCGGTGATAGCGCAGTGCAAGATCGTAATGAAGCGGAAAATCACCGAGACCGGTGCCCACGTAAACATGGGCCTGAGGACCCAGGTCTTTCAGCAACGGCTCGAGGCCCGGGTTCTGGCCGAGGGCCTGGATAAAGGCGCCGATCGCGTACTTGACCGTGTTGCCCATCTTGGACTGCAGCTGGGGAAACCTCCGCGGTTCGAATCGCGCATCGATCCACGACTTGTAGGCTTCAAAGTCGAATTCCGGCCGTCCAACGAGGAAGTTGCTTGGCCCGAACCCGTCAAAGGGCTCGAGCCAGCTTGTGGCGCTGCTGAGGTTGCGTTCGAAGGTGTCGATATCCGGCGACTTGGGGGCAACGACGCCCCACCCAAAGATACCGATGCGTTTTTTCATGATGCGGGTTCCCTCATCTCTACACTATTCCGCTTATTGCGGAGAGGAAGGGTATAGCAGCAAATCCACGAACCCGATAGACGCACTGCGGCAGAGAGATTCAGGTTTCAAGCTCCAGCAGCTTGGTGATCACGTCGCGGGCCGTGTAGGACGTCTGCCCCTCGGGAATGAAGCGCGCGATCTCCACCAGGTCGTCACCGCTGGTGAGCAACGGTTTCTCGACCGAACCGTCTTTTCGAACCTGTGGGTGACCAACATTCGACACCAGAGAATTGCAGATGCACTTTCGACCAACCGTGGCCGATTCCTCGCCGCCTTTGGCGAGGTAGATATCAACCGGTTCGGAAGCGCACCGGTATCCCAGGCTGCCGTCGTCCTTGCGATAGGTCTCCCGCAAATATCCGAGATCGCAGACCCGGGTACGCGAAAGGTAGACGTCCTGCTCGGAGAGAGTGCCTTCGAGCTGCGCCACCTTGAACGGGAACCCGGTCGGTGAGGCAAGACGATCTGTGAACACCTGAGCCGTTCCCGCCACCGCTTGTTGCAGCAGGGTGCTCCGATACTCCTCTGTCATTCCCGATTCTTCGCAGAGCGCAAACGCGGTCCCCACCTGGATGCCGGCGCCGCCCGCCTCCAGGACCTCGCGCAGCTTGTCGGCGGACGCACACCCGCCGGCTATCCAAAACGGGAGCCCCAGCTCCCGGATCTTCCCGAGATCCACCACGTCGCGGTCACCGTAAATCGGTTCGCCAACCTCGTTGATCTCCAGCTTGCCGCGAGGCGGTGCGTTGTGACCACCGGCGGTCGGTCCCTCGATGATGAAGCCATCGACCTTGCCGTTGGATCTCCGCAACATCGTTGCCGCCAACACATTGGAGGCGATGATGGGGAGGAATCTGGGGCGTTCAAGCGGTGGGTGATCGCCCTCCATGATGTCACGAGGATCAAAATGTGTGAACGTCTTCTCGCCGGCTTGGGCACCAACGACATTCAGAGGATAAGATGCGGGCTCGTGATGGGAAAAGCTGTCGAGGACGCCGGGGATCATGATTGGAATCCCCGCACCCATCACCACGTATCCGACACCGGCCAACATGGCGCCGTAGATGGACGGTAGATGGGGCATCTGGATCTTCTCCAGATAGTTGATACCGACCGCCCCGTCGTGTCCTTCTCGGGCCAGAAAAACCTCCACAAAATTGCCCAGGACGCACAGCTCGTGGAGCTTTTTTGAACCGGCCTGTTTGTGGAAAGGAACGGAGGCGTACGGTTTGTCGTCGGCCTTGCCGCCGGGAATGTAGTACTTCTCCACGGCGCGCCTGGCCATGTCACGGAATGGAAATTTCTCCAACGCCCGGCGAATATGGCCACCAACGTCACCGTCCTGGAGGCGTCTGACCATCAGCACCTCGAGGGCCACACCGGACACGACCCCGAGCTGTCCCAACTTCGAGACCGTTCGCGCGAGGTGCCAATTCGAGATCGCCACGCCCATCCCGCCCTGAATGATCTTTGGGTATGCAACCATAGGCCTAGTGTACCCTGCCACAATTGGAGTGGTATTCGGTCGCCGATGCATCCATCCTGCCTGTGCTTCGCTTCCTCAACATACAGAAGGTATGTATCAGTTGCGAAGCACAGGCAGGAAGGCGCCTCGGCGCCCTCGATACATCACACCAATTATGGCGGGGCACACTGGCACGGTACCAGTCGTCAGCGTCTTCCGATAGTCAGCCTGCGGCATCGATCTATCGTGGGTGCGGCTAGGGCTGGCGGCGCGCGCCGAGAGGGAGGTTCTCCATGCTGCGAACCGCGGTTGTGATCGACGAGCGGTACGAGGAACACCAGACCGGGTACGGGCACCCAGAACGTGCGGAGCGGGTCGCGGTTCTCCGTGATCTTGTTGAAGGCCCCACCGGCGCCGGCCTCATCCGGGTCGAGCCGCGGCCGGCGACCCCCGACGAGCTCGCGCTGGTGCACAGTGAGGAGCACCTGAGGCGGGTGGCGGCCACCGCCGGCGGCGGACCGCAGGCTTTTGACGCCGACACCCCTGTGTCGTCGCACTCCTGGGAAACGGCTCTGCTCGCCAGCGGAGGTCTCCTGGCGTTGGTTGATACGATCATGGCCGGCGAGGCGGACAACGGCTTCGCCCTGGTGCGGCCACCGGGCCACCACGCCGAGGCCGACCGAGCCATGGGCTTCTGCCTGTTCAACAACGTCGCCATCGCCGCCCGCACCCTACGCGAACGGCACGGACTGGATCGGGTGCTGATCGTCGATTGGGATGTGCACCACGGCAACGGAACCCAGCACAGCTTTGCGGACGACCCGGGAGTCCTTTACGTCTCCACCCACCAATACCCCTTCTACCCCGGCACCGGCGCCGTCGACGAGGTCGGCGTCGGGGACGGTGAGGGCTTCACCCTCAACCTGCCGCTGCCCGCCGGCTGCGGCGACAGCGAGTATCTGGATGCCTTCGTGCGTGTTATCGACCCCGTGTGCCGCCAGTTCGAGCCCCAGTTCGTGCTGGTCTCCGCCGGATTCGACGCCCACCTCCGAGACCCACTCGCCTCAATGGCGGTCAGCGAGGAGGGGTTCGGCTGCCTGGCACGGGTGCTGCTGCGGATCGCCGCCGATCACGCCGGCGGGCGTTTCGCCGCAGTGCTCGAAGGGGGCTATGACCTGGATGCGCTACGCGGATCGGTGGCACGGGTGCTCGACGAGATGGGGGGTGAGCGCCTCGCCGAGCCCCTGCCGGCGATCACCACTGACTGCCCGGTAGTGCCCCGCGGGGCCGAGGTGCACGGCCGGTACTGGGATCTCGCGGTGGATTGAGGAACACGGGTATCTGGTTTGCTCAGCGCTTCCCCTGGCTCCGAAACGTAGTGGTGGCGGGTCCTTTAGGGCCCGCCACCACTCGGAAACAAAATCACCCGGCTGTTCGGCCAACCTGAGGGAACCGGATAGGCAGGTTGTGGAAAAGATCGCCGACAGAACCGCTCAACTTAGCCCTGGAGCAATTCCAGTCTCCGCTGCGCCTCCCGTTTGCCGATGCCCCGAATCTTTGCCCAAGCAGCAAGTTTCTCAGCCCTGGGCTTCGACTTTCCACTTTCCCAACTGTAGATCGTAAGACTTGATACGCCGACCAAGGCGCCGTAGTTCTTCGCGGACAAACCCAGACGCTGACGATCAGCCTTCACCCATTTGGGCGAAAAGCGTACGGCCTTGACGGCGCCTTCCTTGGGCGCAACTTCAAGACGTCGCTTCTCCTGCTTTTCCAAGGAACGTACTTTACGCTGAAGGGTTGCGACTTCTTTTTTGAGTGCCGACACAGAGCGGCGTAACTCTGCGGTGGTCTTCTTGAGAGGGCCGACCTCCTGTCGGACCTCCTTGCGCGCCAGCCGGCTGATCTCGCTACGAAGAACCGAAGCAACGTTTGGCATGAGAGTTCCTTTCTTGTACCTGCGTATGTCTGTGTACACCACCACAATCGGGATGGTATTCGATCGACGATAGTCCCACATACTACGCCATCTGGCTTCGGTTGAAAAGGTGCATCTACCTGGATGTCCATATCGAACCCATGCAATGCGGAGCGTAACATCCAGGGCGGTGCTATGGTTTCCACAACCCGTGGGACCGCACAGGCCGGTCCGCAACAAGGAGTAGCCATGCCGAGGACCATAGTCCGCAACGCCCTGGCCACCGTCGTGATCGCCCTGCTGACCTGCACCGCCGCCGTCTTGGCTGAAGAGATCCACACTGACGACAGCAGCACGAAAATGAAACCGTCGGCAAGGACGCCTTTCCTCGTCGCCGGGAAGATGCCCCATCTGACGGGCATGCTCAAGCAACACTGGGACGACCCCAACCTCGAGCTGACACCCGAGCAGAAGGAGGCCCTCCTCCTGATCCGAAAGAACACCATGACCGCGGTGATGGGCCTCGCCGGAGAGCTCGATCAGTTGGAATCATCGCTCGCGGAACGGGCCATGGCCGCCGTCCCACCCGCACAACTGGCCCCACTCGTCGACAAGATCAGCGATCTCAAGACCGAGGCCACTATGGTCCACCTGAGGTGTATCCACGACACCATGGGAATCCTCGACGATCGGCAGCTGGCCACCCTTTTGGATATGTCTGGGACGCCATAGGAACAATCCGTATATGTGCCACATGGGTGGCAGGGAGCGCGTCTCGAGTTGTTTGCCGAGTTGGTGTCGGCTGGTGTAGCGTTGGGAGACCGCGTCACATCCATCGGCGTTAGGAGGGACATGACGACCGACGCATCGGCGCAACAGCCCGCCCAGCGATTCGGGACGTTTCTCGGGGTCTTCACGCCGAGTGTGTTGACGATTCTCGGCCTCATCATGTACCTCCGCTTCGGGTGGGTGGTCGGCAACCTCGGCCTCCCGGTGACCATGCTGGTAGTGCTGCTCGCAAGCTCGATCACCTTCATCACCGCGTTGTCGGCGTCGGCGATCGCCACCAACATGACGGTCGGGGTCGGCGGCGAGTACTACATGATCTCGCGCAGCCTCGGGCTCGAGCTCGGCGGCGCGATCGGCATACCGCTCTTTCTCTGCCGGACGCTGAGCATCACCTTCTACAGCTTCGGGCTGGTGGAGGCGATCCTCGCCGTGTGGCCCGCCCGGTGGGGTGAGATCCCGAGCGCCGCACCTCAGATCTTGGCCGCGGCGATCATCATCATCATCACCCTCGTCTCCGGCAAGAGCGCGGTGCTCGCCCTCAAGCTGCAGATCCCAATCATGGTGGCGGTCGGCGTCTCGTTGGTGGCGTTGGCGATCGGCGCCCTGGCGGACGGGACCCGGACTCCGGAGTTCGCCATGACGCTGCGTACCGCACCACAGGGTTTCTGGTACGTCTT
>Ga0164313_10004518_pt1 | contig 12362 bp, 9 predicted proteins | sample GuaBasSedimGuay4_FD_113735 | JGI IMG/M metagenome (GOLD analysis project Ga0164313, IMG submission 113735) | Subseafloor sediment microbial communities from Guaymas Basin, Gulf of California, Mexico - Guay4, Core 4569-4, 0-3 cm | ecosystem: Environmental > Aquatic > Marine > Hydrothermal vents >... | reverse complement strand
TCAGACATTACTGCAGCCGCTAACGAAACAATCGATGCAAAACCGGCGGTAGAAACAAACCCCAAGGATATGGATGCGTCAGCGAAAAGTCGGCTGGCGATGGTCAATGCATTGAACAATGAAATTCCGCCCAATTCGACACCAGTAGGTGAAACAATAGAATTAGGCGAGGCCAAGCCAAAAGCAGTTGCCAAGCCGGCAATACCAAATGGCCCGCAACCGGAACCCATCGAGAATCAGATCAACACCTCGATGACACAAACGCTTAAGGCGCTAAGTGCTGCGAAAGCAACTCAACCCAGCGCCATAGAGGAAGACGAGAAACCTTCAGGCGGCCTGTTTAGCCGGTTCCGTCGCTCATCCTAGCCGACGTCGCGTCACTTCAAATCAGTTCCCGGCGTATCCCGTAAGCTCGACGTAGCCACGACCGTTAATAACATTGGCGTCTATCGTTCCCTGCACGTCGACAGCGCCCTCCCAATAGCGCACTGTCGTGATCAGCTCCTGGTTTCGCAACGCCGGCACGACCTCAATCTGCAAATCCAGTTTCGGTACTGATATCGCCCAGTCCGCTGGATAACGACCGCCCTGCTCGCTTTCCCAGTACTTGCTAACCTCAATGGCGACGTCGTCGTGATCCAGGTGCGTCGCCCGGCCAGCCGCATCGATCCAGGTGCCAGCCGAATGCTCATCTCGCGTGCCGTCATTTTGCCGCAGCGCGTAATACATCAGGTCACTGCCATCGGAGAGTTGCAGGGCGAACCAGTCCCAGCCTTGCTGATCTTTCGACAAAGCACTGCTGCCCCATTCTCGATCCAGCCACGACAGGCCGCTGACTGCATACGTCGTGGCACCGATTTGCAATGTGCCGTCCGTTGCAAGGCGTGAGATCGAGTAATAGTAGGAAGCATTTCCAGGCTGCGAGGCTTTTTGGCTAAGTCCATCCTCCCCGTTGAGCACGGGATCCTTTAGTAGCAGCAGATGCAAGTCCAGCGAGATATCCTTATCGCTGGCATGCAGTTCCCAGGCCGACAACGTTTCTGTTTGCTGCACATCAGACTTTTTGATGGTCCAGTCTTCAAGCCAAACACGAAAAGGTACGGCCTGCGCGCCAGCGAGCCCCATGCTGCCGCGCGAATAGCGCTGGGCAACGTGAAACTCTTCGTTATCAATATCGCTAACGGCGAAATGGCCGATGTAAACCTGGTCAGTTTTCCAGGCAGACGCATTTTCATTCACGGCTTCGCTCGGCGGCGCCAGCGAAAACCGGAAAACAGTCAGTTCAAAGCCGAAGCGCTCGCCGCCAGGTCCATCAAGGTTGCCGGTGACGTACCACCACTCATTACGAAAATCGGGATGCGGGCCGTGATCTTCGGGAAAACGGAACGTGCGTGGCTGAAGTGCGCTGGCATATCCTGCGACGTTACCAGCGCCGAGAAGCTCTGCCAGTCGCGAAGAGCCTGGCGGATCCTGCGGGAAGTTCACGGAACCCTCATCCGTTGGTTTGAACGAGGAAACAATGAAGATAATTACTACTGCAATAACAGCAACTAACAGTGCTTTTCTAATGTTTATACTCATAATGAGTCCGGCCCTACTCCTCACGCATGGCCAGTGCCGGCCTGGCGCTTGCCGCACGCCAGGCTGGATAAACGCCGGCTACTAACGCCGCCCCCACGGATAACGACAGCGCCGTTACCAGGTCCGCCGGCACAATCGCAATATCCATCTGCCAGCCGAACGCCCTGCGATTAATAACTTCGACGAGTACCCAGGCCATCACCAGCCCCAATGGAATTGCTGCGAGCCCGCTCAACAATCCAATGAAAGCCGTCTGCAAGGTAACCAGGCCACCCATTTGGCCAGGTGTCATTCCAACTGCACGTAATATTGCCAGCTCGCGAGCACGTTCAAGCTGCAATGCCAGCATGGCCCCGAGAATGCCAATGATCGCGACACCGACCGCCAGCCAGTAGAGAACGTTGGTAATAACAAACGTTCTGTCGAAAATACCGAGGGAAATCTCGCGAATGCGCGCGTTGCTGTTCATGATAAGCGCCTGTCGTCCCGCACTCATCGCACGCAATTGTTCCATGATCGAATCGGGATCAACTTGCGGTTGCAGGTACAAACCGATTGAATCGATTCTTGCGTCGTCAAAATATCGATCGTAGGTAGCGCGATTCATCAGCACGGCACCGTCATTCGAGTCATAGTTTTGATAGACGGCGGCAACGGCAAATTCATGGTGTCCGCCGCGCGTCTCCAGTTCGACTACATCTCCTGGCTGGACTCCGTGCTTGTACGCGTAAGCATCCGAGATCAGCACAGCATTTTCAGAATCAAATTTTCGCCATGCGCTGGGCGAATCTCCGTCGCGCAGATTGATCCCTGCATAACTTCCTGGCGCCATTTGCAGCGCAACAAGTCGGGTTCTGCCAGCGGCCGTTTCCAGCCAGGACCGTCTGCTCGTACTATAGGCGGCGATGCCTTCCAGCGTCGTGAGATCATCGATCAGGCCCAGGTCAAGCGTACCGCGGGCAACACCGACGTAGACGTCGGACTGCAACGTATTACTGAGCCAGTCGCCAACCGCAGTCCGAAAACTGTTAACCATGACACTGACGCCGATCGTTGCCGATACTGCAATCGCCAACGCAACGATCGCGACACCGGTTCGGCTTAGCGAAGTGCCTGTGCCGGCAATAGCCAGCCTGGCCGGCACGCCACCGATCCTGCCAGCCACCGGTGCCATGATCCTGGCGATAAATTTGACAGCAATCGGTATGCAAAATGCGAAGCCGAGGATGAGCACGAACATCGCGCTCAGGCCAGTAACCAGTCCTTCGCCGGGCAAAATTAACAGCAAGGCGGATAGCGCCATCAGCACAATACCGACCGTTGCGAGTATCGGTAATACCCTGCCGGTACGACGCTCCAGTACAGAACGGCTTAAAGCCAGCTGCGGCTGGAATGATGCAGCCTCCACTGCAGGTACAGCTGCGGCGACGATGGTTGCGCCAAGCCCGGCAAGCATCCCCTTGATCAGGGTCGCGGAATCCAGCGAAATATCGGTGACATTGACGACAAAATAATGATCACTGATGGTTCGGGAGACCAAAACGACTAATTGCTCGCCAAGCCATGTGCCGAGCAGTACGCCAAGTGATGCACCAACAACTCCCAACACAGCAGCTTCGGTTACCACCAGCCTGAAGATCTCGGCACGAGTCAATCCCAGCGCGCGCAATACGCCAATAAGCCCGCGTCGTTGCAGGACGGCAAACGCAACGCTGTTGTAAATCAAAAAAACACCAACCAGCAACGCCAGCAGGCTCATTGCGGCAAGATTGGTCGTGAAGGCATCACTCATTGATGCCGTCGTGTCCGTCCTCCCTGCCGCAGTTAACAACTTTGTGCCTGGCGGCAGGAGCTGGCGGATTCGGTCAACGCCCGCTTCGTCGGTTAGCGGAATTTTCACATCGATTCGCGTGAGCCGGCCATACATGTTGAGCCAGTGCTGTAAAACAACGATATCAGCAATCACCAGGTTGTCGAGGCGCCCTTCATCATCGCCACCGAGGAATCCGGCCAATGTCGCCGAATAGGCAATGCCGTTGGCTGAGACACTGAACGACTCATCCATCATCAACCCGAGTATTTCTGCCGTGCCATGCGACATGAGCAGTGCGTCCGGCTCAGTCAGTATTCGACGAATGGTGGTTTCGGTTTTGCCGGAATCCGTTGCAACAATGTTCTTCGCTGTGCCGGGCTGCGAGGTGTAGTTGCGAAATTCTTTCTCAGCGAACATGTCGATGCCGAGCGCCAGCAAGGTCACACCACCGATCTCGATATACCCGGATACGATCGGCGCGATATCACGAATTCCATGCTCAACCCGCAACATGGTGTAAGTCTTCTCATCAACACCCGCGGGCCCGGCAATGATCTGGTGGGTCGCTTCGCCATTGATGGTGTCCATGGACATAAGAAACGCTCTGCGCGAGCTTTCGTTTGCCAGGTCAACGGCGACCATGACGGCCACACCGATACAGATACCAAGGATCGCCATCGCGAGTTGCCATGGATGGCGAAACAGGTAGCCGAAACTGGCACGATAAAGGACTGGTGTCACGGAGTCAGCACACCGTCATGCAATTCAAGAACGCGATCGCATCGGGAAGCGACAGCCGCACTGTGTGTCGCAATAATCATCGTTCCACCATTTTGTCGAACAAGCTGGTCAAGCAATTGCAACACGCCCTCGGCGGTTTTGTCGTCCAGGTTTCCGGTTGGCTCGTCCGCAAGTAACAACGACGGGTTGTGCGCGACCGCGCGTGCGATGGCAACGCGTTGTTGTTCGCCACCAGAAAGTACGTCCGGGTAACTGCTGGCACGGTCGGCCAACTCTACTGCTTCGAGTAAATAAGCGATTCGGTCTCCGGACTCCGGCTCCGGGATTTTGTTCAGTTCCAGAACAAGTCGAATATTGTCTGACACAGTCAAAGTCGGCACCAGGTTGAAGGCCTGGTAAACAAACCCGATATGCTCGCGACGGAATAGTGTTCGGTCGCGTTCAGACATCGTCGTGATGTTGAGACCGGCAACTTCCACTTCACCGGCATCTGGCGCATCGATACCACTGATCAGGTTTAGCAGCGTTGATTTTCCAGAACCACTGCGGCCCCGCAGTGCGACAGTTTCGCCGCGTGCAAAGTCGACGTTGAGATCGTTAAGAACGTAATGTCTCCGACCACCTTCCTGAAAGCTGCGCGAGAGTTTGCGTATGCGTACCTGCAAGTCATTGCGACGAGGCGTCTTGTTCATTCGGCAAGTCTATATCCTTACCGACATGTGGGACAAAAAAAAGGCGCCCCGGTTGGGACGCCTGGAAAGAAACTGCTTTTTTCTAGGAGCCTGTATCCCACAAGTAGTCGGTATGGGATCTACAGATATCGCTGAACTCCTGCGCGAGCGCACTGTGATTCTGGTTGACGTGTTGAATGACCTGGCCATTCGCCGCAACCACGCTGGCGTGGTCCGCACCGGTAATGATCCCCAGACGACGATACCTGCCACCGAGACGGTGTTCATTCCAGCCCCAGCCGGCGATGTCGCCCTTTTTCACCAGCTCATCCAGTTTTGGCGCATAGACTTCCGCGAAAATCTCATCCGCTCGCTGCTGGCCGGTAAGTGAGCAAACGTGGTACGTGGACAAGCTCACCGCGGGGGCAGTTTCCGGAGGGCCGCTGCCCTGACCGGCCGCCCAGATATAGTCATCGTGCCCGTAACACGCATCAGCACGCGCCTGGCCGGCTTCCGCATTGTCCGAATAGATCTCATTGAAGATCGCATTCTGATTGTTGAGTGCATCTTCCATGCTTGATGACACGTGATACTGGAGCCGGCGCCAACGCCCACCGGTGTAGTGTTCATAGTAGCCCCAAGCCATAAGCTTGCCGTCTTCGACCCACTTATCAAATACGGGCGCTTCGTGCTCAGCGACGATGTCATCCATATCACCCTGTGTTGCCACGTCGCAGTAGTAATAAGTTGAATATACGAATGCGGATGGCGCCTCATCTTCCTGCGCCATGCAAGCCACCGAAAACAGGCCGATGGATACAATGGCGATGTATTTATTAATATTCTTCATGCGTTCCTCCAAAGGGTCGCGTAATGCGACTATCACTTAAGTGTAGAAGAGGATTTTGAATTCGCCAGTCGCCGACGTAGTACTCTTGGTCACAGCAACTTCACCTAACTCAGGAATGGCACCGTTATGCAGTCTCTACACCGGAAATCATTGTTCCTCGTCATCGTTGCGGCGGCACTGTCTATCAATCCTGGCCATCCGGGCGTATCCGCTGAACCCCTGCCCGTAGAGACGATCCGGCAGCTGACCCAGGAAAACATACGCCCCGCCATTGCACTCTACCGTGAGTTTCTCAGCCTGCCGAACGATGCCAACTACCCCGACGATATTCTTCGCATGGTCGAATGGATGGAAGATGCGTTTGGTCAGAGGGGATTTTCTGTGCAGCGAATCGCTACTGCCGGTAGTCCGTTATTGTTCGCTGAAAAGCACATCTCGGATGATGCGAAAACGGTTCTGATTTACCTGCAGTCTGACGGCCAACCGGTCGATCCGTCTGCCTGGTTCCAGGAGGATCCCTACACTCCGGTTCTGAAAGAACGAAATGCCACCGGAGAGTGGGAGCGCGTTCCCTGGGACTTGCTCGACAAAACCTTCGATCCGGACTGGCGCGTATTTGCAAGATCGGCATCCGATTCGAAAGGACCGATGACCCAGTTCCTCATGGCGATGGAATTATTTGATCAGGCCGGTTTCAAGCCTGCATTCAACATCAAAGTCATCATCGACACAGAAGAAGAAATGGGCTCGCCGAATTTGCCGGAAGCAGTTGTGGCGAATCGCGACCTGCTCGCAGCCGACATGCTTTTAATTTTCGACGGTCCGCCACACCCAAGTAACAAACCAACGGTTGGTTTCGGCGCTCGCGGTATTGTCACGGTCACACTCGTCACACACGGACCGAAGGTGCCACAGCACAGTGGTCATTACGGTAACTATGTACCCAACCCCGCTTTTCATATGGCGCGTATCCTGAGTTCCATGAAGTCTGCCGACGGACGCGTATTACTCCCGGGATTTTATGATGGGGTCACGATCAGCGATGAAGTGCGTGCAGTTCTCGATGCCGTACCCGATGACGAAGAGAAGATTTTGGCAGACATGGGATTGATCAAGGCCGACGCCGTTGCGCCGACGTTGCAGGAAGCCATTCAATATCCATCGTTGAATATTCGTGGCATGTCATCTGGCTGGGTCGGAAAAGAGTCACGCACCATCATTCCGGCAACTGCTACTGCCGAGATTGATATACGTCTCGTAAAGGAATCCGATTACCAGTACCTGCTCGGACTGGTCAGGTCGCATATTGAGGAGCTCGGTTATTACGTCATTGACCACGTGCCAGGCGAAGCAGAGCGACTGGAGCACTCCGATATCGTTACCTTCAACTATGAATTCAGCTACGCAGCCTATCGTTCCGACATGGATGCACCGCCGGGCCTGCTGGCACGCGCTGGCATGCGGCACCTCTATGGTGAGGAGCCAATTCTGATCCGCACCTCCGGTGGTTCAGTGCCCATTTCTCCATTCGTAGAAACGCTGGGCGTCCCGGCCAGCAAGGTTCCGACTGTAAATATCGACAATAACCAACACAGCCCAAATGAAAACATTCGGCTTGGCAATTTCATTGAAGGTATTGCGATATTGATGTCAGTACTCAGCCAGACGCCGGAGTAGAGCCAGGTCATGACAGCCCCGGTTTGCCCCACCATGAAACGAATTTTTATTTAGAGTAGAATCTCCGCAAGACAACCTACATCCCTCGATTCATTACGAAAGAGGTAGGTACTATGCAAAAAGGGTCTTTCTGCAAAACCGTATCGGTCGCAGGAGGCATCCTTTCCCCGCAATTCCCCGCTGCTGTCACCGCACTCATTTCCGCAACCCTGTCATTAAGAACATCTCAGCTGTCTAATCAGCGCGAGCGTCGCATGGTGTGGCGACTCATTGTCAGTATTTATGAAATGAATCGACGAGTCACAAATAAAAACAAAAGGGACAACCTATGAAACTGGCATGCATATCTAAATTCCGGCTACGGATCGTTTGTTCTGCTTTGCTGGCAATACCCTTACTCCTCACCAGCTGCACAAAACCTGCAGATGACGCGCACGATGATTCCGCCGCAATTACGGATGCAGTCGTAGTGGACGATGCTGGACGATTGCTCGGCGCAGTGCGCTTCCAGACTTCATGCACTGCCGCGGCGCAACCGCACCTGGAGCGCGGCATAGCATTGCTGCATCACATGACCTACCTGGCGTCCAAAAGGTCATTTCTTGAAGCAACAATGGCTGACCCCGAATGTGCAATTGCCTATTGGGGCGCTGCGATGACAAACGTCCATCCACTGTGGCCTGACACAATTTTGCCAGGCGCCCTCGTTACCGGTCAGGAGTTACTGGACAAGGCCACAATAGCGGAACACACAAGTCCAAGAGAGCGCGGTTATATTGATGCGTTGCAAGCTTACTACCGGGAAAGCAACCAGGGTGAGCCTGGCCGACTCGACGCATTTCTTGCGGGCTGGACGAATGTTCATGAAAGCAACCCTGACGATTTAGAGGCCAGTCTTTTTTATGCGCTCGCACTGGTCGCGACGGCGCCTGCCGGTGATAGGACTTTCGCGAATCAGAAAAAAGCAGGCGCGATTGCCGAACACGTAAAAGCCGAGATTCCGCAACACCCTGGTGCCCATCACTACATCATTCATGCTTACGACTCGCCATTGCTTGCCGAAAATGCGTTGGAAACAGCGCGGCATTACGATGACGTCGCACCGGAAAACTCGCATGCTTTGCATATGACTACGCACATAACCATACGGCGCGGTCTCTGGTCGGAATCTGCAAGCTTCAATCGACGGGCCGCTGATGCAGCAACGGACCGTCTGCCCAACGGCGAAGTCTCCATGCATTATTTGCATGCGCTGGATTACCTCGCCTACGCCTACCTGCAGCAAGCGCAAGATGACGAGGCCAACGAGGTACTGGCGGAGATGACGTCTCTGGATGCGCCGTTTCAGAATCATGCTGCCAACGCATATGCGTTTGCGGCGGTACCTGCCCGGATTTCCCTTGACCGACATGACTGGAGTGCAGCTGCCGAGGTCAAGTCACGCTGGCCGGAAGGAATACGCTGGGAACAATATCCACATCTGATTGCAATTCCGGAATTCGCACGTGCACTCGGAGCAGCAAAACAGGGCGACTTCGCCACTGCTGAAGAAGCGATCAGCGAATTGACTGTTCTTCAGGAGCAGGCGGAAGAACTGGACATAGCATATGACTGGGGTTCGCAGGTTGCCATTCAAATAGCGGCAGCTCAAGCCTGGGTTGCATACGGACAAAGCGACATCGAATCGGCGCTGGAGCGAATGCGCCAGGCCGCCGAGATGGAGGCAAATACAGTTAAGAACCCGGTGACGCCGGGCGTCGTGCTCCCCGCAAGGGAACTGTACGGCGACATGTTGCTGGAGACTGGCAGCTATGCGAAAGCGAGCGAGGAATACCTGGCAGTGCTTGCCCGGTCGCCGAATCGTTTTTACAGTCTTTTCGGTGCGGGTCGTGCCGCTGAGCTCGGTGGGGATGCAGATGCAGCGTCGAAGTACTACCAGCTGCTACTGGATAACTGTCCTGACGCAACGGATGAGCGGCCGCAACTGGCACATGCAAGGGATTTTCTTGGTTGAGTATTCTTACACTCTGTTGAAAAAAGCCTTCCATGGCTTTTTCAACATCGTCATTCGAAAAACGTGGTTTTCGAACGACTCCCATTTTCAATGGCATGCAGCCATCGAAAATGGCGGTACATCCTTGTACCGCGCGCACTCTGTTGAAAAACAATGTTTTTGAACAGAGTGCTTAATTTCGGTAACTAGTGGAGAGAATGCGTGAGCGACGTCGAAGCAAAAATTATCGTTGGCAGTCAGGAATGGTGCGCATTTCCGGATCTCGGAGTACCGGCGATCAAGGCAAGAGTTGATTCCGGCGCAAAGACATCATCCATCCATGCATTCAATATCCAGCCATTCAAACGGCACGGCGAGTCCTGGGTGAGTTTTGAAGTTCATCCGCTGCAGGGAAATCGGCGTACCACTATGAAGTGCGAATCGATGGTAATCGATCGACGCATCATCAAGAGCTCCAGCGGCATCAAGGAAAAACGCTATGTGATCAGCACGCCGTTTTCCCTTGGTTATCGTGTATGGGACATCGAGCTGACGCTGGCCAATCGCGATTCGATGGGCTATCGCATGTTGCTCGGCCGGCAGGCGATGAGCGATCGAATACTCGTTGATCCCGCTGCCAGCTTTTGTCACGGTGAAATTGACGAAGAGGAAATCGATCACGTCTACGGCAAAATCGAGAGTACGCATGGCGGTCTGCGCATTGCACTCCTCGCAAACGATCCAAAACTCTACAGCAACAAAAGAATTCTGGAAGCCGGTGAAGAACGCGGCCACGAAATGTTATTCATTAGTACGCGCTACTGTTATATGAAACTCGATGCCACACATCCTGAAGTACATTATCGGGGCAGTCGTGTGCTGGACGATCTTGATGCAGTAATTACACGGCTTCGCCCAAGTGCGACTTTTTACGGATGCGCGATAGCACGTCAGTTTGAAAGTATGGGTGTGTACACGATGAACACATCGACATCGATTGCCCAGTCAAGAGATAAACTATATGCCCTGCAATTACTGATACATAGTGGACTCGACGTTCCGGTAACGGGCTTCGCCAACTCACCCATGGATACGAATGACCTGATAGACATGGTCGGCGGCGCACCGCTGATCGTGAAGCTACTGGAAGGATCACAGGGCCGCGGTGTCGTGCTGGCAGAAACAAGGAAGGCGGCAGAAAGTGTTATCAACGCATTCAAGGCACTGCGGGCAAACCTGCTGGTACAGGAGTTTGTCAAAGAAGCACAGGGCAAGGATCTGCGTTGTTTTGTCATCGACGGCAAAGTTGTCGCTACGATAGAAAGAACCGCTGCGCCAGGCGATTTCCGGGCCAACCTGCATCAGGGCGGCAAAGCGACCATTGTCCGAATTACGAAAGAGGAGCGGCAACTGGCGATCAAAGCGGCAAAGACACTCGGTTTGAAAGTTGCCGGTGTCGACATTATTCGGTCACAGCGAGGGCCGCTGCTGCTTGAGGTTAATTCATCGCCGGGTCTTGAGGGTATCGAGACTGCTACCGGCAAAGATATTGCCGGTCAGATGATTTCATCGATAGAGAAGCAGCTTCACTGGACGCGTGAGCCGTTGCTGGCGGAGGTTGGTAAGTCACGGCTGGCTTCGTAGCTGGGGAAATATGGCGTAAATCATCCCTATTCGCGGCTAAAGCCGCTCCTACGCATTAGTCCAACCCTGGCAAAAACTATCTAATCGGCACAAATCTGTGGGAGCGGCTTTAGCCGCGAATGACAACTTCAACTCCAAAGTGATTCCCGGGGGCGGCATCTTGCCGCGATTGGCTTTAATCGCGGCAGGATGCCGCTCCCACGGTCGTGCTAACGCACCCCTTGCAAAAATCCGACCAATTCGTGAATAAAATAATCACGTGGCGATTCCATGAATGCTGCATGATCACCGCCGGGAACTGTCACCCATTGCTTATGACCTGTCGCAAGGCTCATATACAACTTTGCCTGATATTCGGCTGGCGCGATCGGATCGTATTGGCCTTGGATAACAAGTGTGGGAATGTGAATTTTACTGCCGTCCAGCGCGTTGTACTGGTCCGAATTCTGCACATCCACTCTTACCGGATCCGCCTTCAGCGATACTGCAACATAAGTAGCGACCGCTTTGTCGCTGATTGAACCAGGTGTAATGAAATCGCTCGCAGCAGCCTCTGCCGTATTCGTTTCTTTGAGCAGCTCGAACCCGGGCGGGTCCGCTGGCACTGGGGTGTCAGCATCGTACCAATAGCCAAATAAGGTCAATGATGAAGATGATCCAGGATGCCTCTGTGTCGCCAGCTGTGAAATGGTTGAACCCATCGACCAGCCAAACAAATGCGGTTTGATGCGCCAGTCTTGTGCCGCAGAGATCCAATCGATAACTATGGCAACGTCATCCGCCGCTCGATTCGGCGTAAGCCATTCAGTCTCGTCCCGCGGTGTCTCACCATAGCCTCTGAGGTCCACTGCAAAAACCGCGTAACCTTCTGCAACAAGACCATCCATTAGCGATAGGTCTTCACCTTCGACCTGCAGGTCGAAATCCGGCAGTGCACTCCAGGTTCTGCCGTGCACCAACAGAATGGCTTCGGTCGCGCCCGCGGCACTCTTTTCCCATAGCGCAACAGGATGTCCGTCCACCATAACTGTATGTCTTTTCAGTTCGGCTTTGTCTGCTGCCAAAACGGGAGTAACTGCGAGCAGCAGTATAATTAGCGCAGTCGCGAACGAGTACTTCTGGTGCATTTATTCTCTTCCTGTCATTTTCGGTGCCGGCATTTGATCAGGTTCCACGGTAAAAAGGTAGCACTGTCTCGGAGGGCAGAACATTTGCAGCAGCTGGAGTGAATGCGTATAAAACGTAGTACCCATTGCTGCAGGAACAAAGATATGAAAGCCGCCTTTGCCTTTATCTTTTTCATGCTGTTCCTTGCCGGAATTGCATTCGTCAACCTGAAAGGCGCACAGGAGCAGTCCGGCGCTGGCAACGCGACTCCAGCAGAAATTTCTG
>Ga0164313_10004517_pt1 | contig 12363 bp, 6 predicted proteins | sample GuaBasSedimGuay4_FD_113735 | JGI IMG/M metagenome (GOLD analysis project Ga0164313, IMG submission 113735) | Subseafloor sediment microbial communities from Guaymas Basin, Gulf of California, Mexico - Guay4, Core 4569-4, 0-3 cm | ecosystem: Environmental > Aquatic > Marine > Hydrothermal vents >... | reverse complement strand
TTGCACCACGTAGCATCAATATCACGGTGCTTTTATTGGGGAAGACCACTTCCATGTGGGCTTTGTTTTCGTAAATACTACGTGTTGCCTGCAGTTCACCGTCTACCGCCTCCATAGCCAGCACGTCAGAGGCGAAGCCTGAACCAAGCCGCGCACCGACGGAGGGGCCATAAGCCATACCATTTGCCGAATGGGGGATCAGAACAATGGCCGATTTTCTTTTCTCGACCAATTGGCAAATTATTTCTTCGTAGGTATTAGCGTCGAAATTTCCCGAGGAAATTGTTACTTCGATGACTTCATTAACGCCCACGAAATTCACATCGTCACTAAAAACCGACGGATTATCACCAATCAGCACCACAGCCAGAGGGATGCCCAATTGCGCGCTCAGCTTCACGCCACCGCCAATAGTCTCCGGTGTAATCTCCGCCAATTTACCGCGGACATGGTCCGCAACAACAAGAATCTCACACATCCCATTTACCCTTTGCTTTCGATTAGCTCTCTAACTTTTTGTGCCACTTCATTCATATCACCCTCCAGCATCTGCGCCTTGGTGACGGGCGGTTTAAAAATTCGATTGATCACGAAGCCGCTGTTACTGTCTACTACCGACGTGCCGTCAAGCACATCAATCGTTTTTTTCTTCGCTTTCTTAATCATTCGCATGGTGGCAAAACGGGGCTCAAATGCGCCAGTTTGCACTGTCATGACACAGCTTGCTGGAGCGGTAAAGCGCTCCAACACACCACCCTCTAACTCACGGGTGAGCGCGAGGTGTTCACCGCCGTCCCAGTCCACCCCCACCACTACGGCGGCACAGGTACGACCCAGAATTTTTGCAACCAATCCACCGGTAGCGCCATTTGCTTTGTCACTTGACTGTACGCCGGTAAAGACAAGATCAGCTTCCTCCCTGACACAAACCCCAGCGATGGCTCGTGCCACTGAAACGGGGTCAGCGCCAATCAGTGTGTCGTCCCATATACGCACTCCGCGGTCAGCCCCTTTGGCCAGTGCCTTTCTCAATGTCACCTCGGCATCTTCCGGCCCAATGCTAACCACAATAATTTCAGCACCCGGACCATTTTCACCACCCAGGCTTTCACTGACACGTAGCGCGGCCTCCAGCGCATTGTCATCAAATTCGTTAAATTCGAAATCCAGAAAACTACTGTCAATGTCCCGGGATTTTTCATTCAAACTGAATTCATCCAGTATCTTGCCGATATGCTTTACCGCCACTACGATGCGCGGCTTTCCCTTCTCCGGGATTGTATAGTTCGGTAGCTCCGCTGCTGGTACCGGACTGATACACCAATCTGCTGTCAAAATTTTGGTACTCTGGTACTCAAAGACCGGCGCACCGTTTTCAGCGTGTAATTCTTCGTTTTCTGCTGCTTTTCCCGGGGCCCCCAACGATGACAAATCTAATTCTTTTGCGGCCGAAGAACTGGGCTCAGCCAGCCTCTCAGCGGGTGTAGCGCTAGCGTCATTATTGGCCACGGGTAATGCAGCTGTAATGGTTGCCAGGCGAGCATCCATGGCACTGACAACTTGAACGGTAATTGCGTCGGCCATTTCCTGCATCAGTTGCGGTAGTTCCTTAAAGGACATTTTCTCCAGTTCAATTGCCTCCGCCACTAATTCAGCAATATCCTTGATGACAAACTCGTCCTCATGGCCACTGGTTTTTCTGGCGTCTTCGTACATGGTTAAATCCTTCGGACAGCTGGTAATAAAGTAATCGATTTCGCCTAATTCAGACGCTTCATGCATTCGGCTTTCAGAGGGCTTCTCGGTGCCCGGATCATCCGGAATCCAGATGCGCCCACCACCGGCACCACAACAGAAGGAGTTCTCGCGGTTCCTGGGCATCTCAACCATTTCACAGCCAATGGCTTCTAATACGCGACGCGGCCCGTCATAGCCTGCATTCAGTCTTCCCAAATGGCAGGGATCATGAAAGGTCACGCGCTTATTCAAAGGATTGGTTACTTTTAGCTTGCCCTGCTCCAACAGTTCAGCCAGCATGGTTGAATAATGTTCTATTTGCGCAACATCCGCCAATTCCGGGTACTCGTTCTTAATGGTGTTGTAACTGTGCGGATCGGTCGTGATGATGGAATTGAATGGCTGTGCCGATTTAAACTGTTCGATATTGTGCTCTGCCAGGCTTTCAAATAGCCCCTCCTCGCCAATCCGGCGTACATCGTTTCCAGCATTACGTTCGTCCTCATGTAAAGTACCGAAATCAATCCCGGCTACCCGTAACAACCGTGCAACCGTTTGGCTCACTTGCTGGTTGCGCGGATCGAAAGCGGCAAAGTCACCTACAAACCAAAGATAATCCGCCGATTTCTGTCGGATATCCTTAACCTCAAATTCCAGAGCATTCATCCAGTCTGTGCGTTTTTTTGGGCTTTCGCCGAAACTGTTGCCCTTATCACCAAAGCTCGCCAATGTGCTCTGTAGCAATGGGTCCATCTCGCCCTGGTCAACCAAATGACGGCGCATTTCCACTATCATAGCCGGGTGTTCAATTCCTACCGGACAGATTTCCTGACAGGCACCGCAGCTTCGGCAAGCCCATAGTGTCTCCGGAGAAATAATGTCGCCGATCAGATTTTCATCACTGCCACTTTTGCCTTTGACGCGGTCATTATAGGTGCGAAGGTCCAGTATCAGGTCTCGAGGGCTAAGGGGGTAACCTGAGTCCTGCGCGGGACAGGCTTCATGGCAGCGGCCGCATTTGGTGCAGGCATCAAAGTGGAGAAGGTCCTTCCAGTCAAAGTCCTCTATCCTTGATATGCCTACAGCACTGTCTTCCTCTACCTCTGTCACAGGTATAAGGGACAATCGACGCAGAGCCTTTGGGTCCCGAACACTCAGTGATCCAATGGCTGTCAAAATATGCTTGGCCTTGTACCAGGGCAACAGCACGAGAAAAGCCAGCGCCAACAAACCATGAAACCACCAATTGAAGGACCTAAGAGAGTCGGCATTATTCGCATCGAAACCGATAGCTTCCAGCAACTTTGCTACAGCCAAGCCAACGGGTGACCACCCCTGCCACTGCGGTGTATCGATCAACAGGCGTACTCCTTCCTGCAAGAATCCCGTGATAGCGATTAATAAAAGGAATATCATGAACAGCCAGTCTTCCCTGCGCCATGACTTTGCAGGAATCCGGTATTCGCTCTCACCGCGATAAGCACGTACATACTTCAGTTTGGACAATTTGAAACTAGCCCGACGCAGCATCATCATGAGTATGCCAACCAGCAGTGCAAGCCCGCCCAGATCCAGAATCAAACTAAAAACCAGATAAAATTTGCCCTTCCAGAATGTGATGCCGAACAGGGGTTCCAGTATGTCGTTTTCCAATGTAATAATGGACGTACCGATGAATGCCAGGGCAAATCCATAAAATATCAGGCTATGCGCGAACCCTGCATACCTGTCCCTTCGTCTCACGGTTCGATGCGACAACACATCCCCGATCATAAGTTTGAACGAAGCCAGAATATCGACCGGTACGCGCAGGCTCTGGCCTTTGCGGTACTTGGCAATATTCAGATAAATTCCCAGCAATGCCAGCGCAAGCGCAGACAAGCCGATCGCATAAAACAGCAGGATCAAGTTTGAGGAGAAATCTACAAAAAGTTCGCGTGTTTCCATGTTCGGCCCTTACCTTTTACCAACCACCTTCAGCTTTAGCTCGACCTTCCTGACGCCCTTCATCACCAAGATCGAACACCATCAGCTTGCTTTCAGTAAAAGTATCCATAAACCACTTCGACAATTCTCTGCCTACGCCACTACTTCCCGTCCCACCAAATGGTGCCAACTGATCCCAATAGTTGCTGGTTTCATTAATGTTCACCGTGCCGTGCGGAACGGCTTCAGCCACGCGCCAGGCAGTTGCCAGATCCTTTGTCCAAAGTGAGCAAATCAAGCCTAAATCAGTGGAATTGGCAATCTCAATGGCTTCTTGTACAGAATTTATTTTGACAATCGGAGCGACAGGGCCAAACGTTTCTTCCTGAATAATCTCCATCTCCATCGTTACGCCGGTCAGTATAGTTGCAGGAAAGTAAAGCCCTTCACTTGGTCCAACCTGGGTTATTTGCGCACCTTTGGCTACCGCATCTTCAACGTGCCTCACACACCGGTCACGAGTGACCATGTTACAAACTGGCCCCATGTCGGTATCTTCATCGGCAGGGTTGCCAACTTTTAGCATTTTCGCTTTGGCGATGAATTTGTCAACAAACTCATCATGAATGTCAGCGTGAACCAAGAGTCGCTCCGCAGAAGTACAAACCTGACCTGCGTAGTAAAAACAACCATTGATAGCACCTTCGACCGCAGCGTCAATATCCGCATCCGGAAGAATAATGAAAGGGCCGTCGCCACCAAGCTCCAACAATTGGGGCTTGAGGACAGCCTCTCGGGCAATACGTATGCCTGTTGGTGTAGAACCAGTAAAAAATATGCCCTTAATATCATCACTAGCTACCAAGGTAGCACCAACATCGCCAACACCCTGCACGACATTGATTACACCAGGGGGAAAACCTGCTTCTTCAAAAAGGTCGGCAGTCATTGCACAGGCAGCGGCCGCATATTCGGACGGCTTCCAAACAATAGTATTGCCCGCTGCAGCACAGTGCGCCAAAGCAATACAGGCAATATCAACTGGAAAATTGTAGGGTGTAATCACCGCCACGACGCCCAAAGGACGGAAGAATTGAACGATCCGTTTACTCGTTCTCGCTTCTTGAGTTGATGGAAAAGTCTCACCTCGGTGCCGCACCACCTCTTCAGCAGCCTTTCTCCATGACGGGGCCGCATATTCAAGTATCTCCTCGCGGGCATCCATAATAGGCTTGCCGATTTCGGCACAGACCATTTGCGCTAGGGCTTCACCTTTGCCTCTCTCAGCCATTAGCTCGGTCATGCGCCGCAATATTCCTGCTCGTACGCTGACGGGCGTATTCTTCCACCCGGAAAAAGCAGTCTTCGAAGACGCAATCGCCCGCTCTGCATCGGCGGGCGTACATTTTCCAATGCTGTGCAATACTTCGCCCGAGTGCGGTGAAAATACGTCAAACGTTCCACCTGAAGCGTCTACCCATTGACCATCAATAAGAAGGCCCTTACTTATGCCTGAAGGAAGATCTGTTATTGCCATTACGCTACTCCTACTGATTATGTGGTGTAATTTATCGATTGTTGCCTGGGTTAACGCTGGCAAGCCTATTTCTATGGCCTCACTTTCAGTCCTTTTGCAGGCTCCATAAAACTAGCTGCGCTTCATGTGCATTGCTCTCAATGCAGCTAGAGCGCAGACCAGAGTAAGTGCCGCCATACCCAGAATGAACCAACTCGTTCCTGAATACCCAAATTGCTCGATCAGATAACCACCGACTAGAGGACCACAGGCCATTCCAGCGCTCAAGAACCCACCCGATGCGGCAGCGATGCGTCCTTTGGAATCAAGCTCGGCTGCCAATGCAGTCAGATACGCCAATGTATAGAAGTACGTACCGCTGATAAACATGGCTGTGACCGTATAAGCCAGTTGAGAGCTTGTCATAAGAAGCATCAGGGAATAAACAAGCCCGGAACCAATAATGCCAATCGTGATTGGAATTTTTAACCCAAAACGCGCGCCAATCACTGCGGCGATAAAAGGACCGGATATCCCCACCAGAGACTGTATGGACAGCAGAAAACCAATTTCACCCGCCGTATAACCCACATCAAGGCCGATCCTTTCAACAAAAGCCCAGCCAGACATATCCCGCATAGCAAACAAAAACATTGCACTCAACACCAACAGACTGGTCATTGATAACAGGCGTTGGTGTGCATGCGGGTGCTCATCAGATGGGAGCTGCTCAATAGCGTACTGTGGAAGCTTAAGAAGGAGCGGGCTTACCAAAAGCATACAAATAGCTAGCGCACCATACATTCCCTTGTAACCCCAGGCTTCAGAAGCCCAGGAGAAAACAAGCATCGTAATAGCCATTAAAGTCACAAAAAGAACGGCCATTTGCGCAGCCATTCTCTCCGGGTCTTTCGAGTTGGATACTGTTGCGTTTCCTACGGCCAAGGTCATACCACAACCTATACCGGCAATAATCCTGAATACTAGTAATGAATTATAAGTGGCTTGATCTTGATAAACGCAGAGGATGTTCCCTGCAAGAGCTAGCACCAAACCCAGAAAAGCCAGAGTTCTGCGCGGCGCTCGACTCACAAACGGAGAAACCATGATTGACGACAACATAATTGCCAGGAACTCGGCGGTGCCAAGAAACCCTGCCTTGGATTCACTCAGGCCCAGACCATCCATGGTCGAACCAACCATGAAGGGAAGGCCGAGCAGAGCCAACAAGCCAATACCATAAGAAGCAGCCGTCGCCGAGAGTACCATCCCCCAATCATCGGGTATGGCATCCTTGATAGCTTCCTTCAAGCTTGTCCTGCTTTGCGCTGCTGAGGTTTCTGTATTTTCCACTTGCACTTCCCTCCGTTTTTTGAGGATTTTAATTTTTGTCTGTTAAACGAAACATGATTAACCCACTTCGACCGTTGGACGCGTGTCACCCAATTTTGGAAAGGTTTCGCCTCCCCATATCTGGCGTTCGCGAATCCAGGGTAAGGGGTACTGCGGATGTGGGCTATCAAACTCCCGAGCCAGGCGATGCGCATCAAACAAGGCATTCAATGACTGTTGAGGTGCGCGCCCATCACCAATCTGGAACACATCTTCAAGCTCTTCCTCTGCCCACTCGTCCTTCCTGGCTTTCAGCTCCTTGAACAGCGAATTATCCGAGATGCGAGAAGTCACCAGAATGACTGCATCGGCCTCCAGTTCCAGCATGTTGGGCGTGTACTTTCGAGGCATCTCACCAGTTTCCGGCGGCAACAAATCATGCCCGTGGCTGAAAACATAGGACAGGGTGATCTTGCCGGGTTCAATTTTTTCCGGCCAGAAGTTCAGAATATGGCGGATACCCATCTCATTGAACATCCGCTTATTGTTGAAGATATCGAAAGTGTAGTTGCCGTACTCGGCGAGTTCGGCAGCATCAGTCACATAGGTGACTTCCTTGCCCTGCTCCTTCGCCAACTCAGCCAATGCAACGGCCATGAAGTGTCCGTCTCCGTCCAGCACTACCACCTTTTCGCCAGGGATAGGCTTGCCGGCCCAGATTTGGTCGGGAGTCAGGATGTGAGGCAGTGATGCATCTGCACCTTCAATGGGTTTATGGTCTGTGGCAGACAATCCATCTTCAGCCCAGTGAGAACCGGTAGCAATAACTACTTTGTCCGCGCCGTATTCGAGCACATCATCAGCTGTCATTTTCCCGACTCCCAATTGCACCTCAACATTTTTCAGCTTATCCAACTGAATCTGGCGGTAAGTGACTACGCGATTCCACTCGCTTAAACGGGGCAGTTTGCTTACCTCTTTCCAATGCCCACCCAATTCACTCTGTGCCTCCCGCAGATGCACGTCATAGCCACGGAGGCCCAACACCCTGGCGCATTCCATACCGGCTATACCACCGCCTACTACCAATACAGAGCAGGGTTCTTCCACTTTATCGAATTTCTCCGGATGCCAGCCGCGACGATACTCTTCACCCAGCGTCTGGTTCTGAGTACAGGCGATCTGACCCATCTGGTTAAACTTGGAAACACACATATTGCAACCGATACACTCGCGAATGTCGTCACTGGCGCCCTTCTCAATCTTCTTAGGCAGGAAGGGGTCTGCAATGGATGGACGTGCCGCGCCGATAATATCGGCTACGCCGGATCTCAGTAACTCCGCCATATCATCCGGGCTGGTGTAGCGACCATTCGCTACCATTGGCGTGTCTTTCAGTACCTCCTTTGCGCCCTTTATAAAGGGAACCGCCCAGCCTGACTTACGGAATCGCGAGGCACCGGCGTCTTCACTCGCCCACTCGGCATAGTCACCAATCTTGATTGACCATAGATCAACTACACCTTCATTCTGCATGATTTCAAGGAAACGAATACCTTCGTCTTTTGCCTGAATACCATCGGGACCCTGGAGAGTGTCGATTTCAAAGCGCGCAGTAACAGCACAGGTATCACCCAGTTCTTGTTTCAATCGAGTCATCAGTTCGATAGAAAAGCGTGCGCGATTTTCCAATGAACCACCGTATTTGTCGGTTCGTTTGTTATAGCGGCGCTCCAGAAACTGCAGTAGTATCGTGTTGTCTCCAGCCGATACCTCAAGGATATCGAAACCTGCCTGCTCGGCACGCTTGCCGGCCTCCACATACATATTGATGATAGCCTTGATGTCATCCTCATCCATCTCGGAGCCGTAGACAGTGCGTGATGGATACATAGTAGAAGGGAAAGACGTGGGACCCCGGCCAATTTCACGAGACTCCATATTAATTGCATTAATACCGCTGTACCAAAGCTGAACACCCGCGAGAGCACCCCACTTATGGGCTATTTCGGTCATATGCCGCATATTGATTACATCGCCTTCATCCCAAAGCCTGGCGCAGGCCGCGGGATATTCATCCGCTTCCGGGTGGACCGAACAATATTCGGTAAACACAGCACCCCAACCACCCTCTGCCTTCATACCGCGCAACATGGCTTGAGATCCCGGCCGCTCAGATCCGGGACCGGCACAATGGGTTGTCTGCCAAAAACGGTTTTTCATCGTCTTGGGGCCAAAGGAAATCGGTTCAAATAGCAGATCGTGCTTTGGGTCTCGTGCCATCGTTTTTCTCCATAAATAGCAGGCAGGTTGTGAGATATATCTGCACCCGGCACCGAATCAAAGCACACATTTAAAAGGGAGCATATCCTTTCCCTGAACAAAGCAATTAACGTGCCAACTATTTGTCCCTGCAAAATCATACAGTTATAGCTCTTACGGTTTACAAGCCAACCTACCGATGCAATATTTCATCACTGCATGTGAATATAATCATCATCGGGGTTGAGAGCAGAGAACGGGTGATACGCTCCGCTTCCTATCGGGAATCGATATCCGGTAGCAACAAAACAGTATGGCCTTGTAGAAAAATCAACCCACGAATGGACTGGCAAACAGCTCAACGCTGCCCGTGGTTCATTCTCCAGCCCCGGGGTGACTAGAAATTGTAGTTGACCGTGACACCGGCCCAGCGCGACGCACCACACTTACCCGAACTCTCATTCAGGCTAAAGCGCTGGTTTTGGGCGATAAAGCCCGGGGCGAGCACAGCGGGATTGTTGACGATATTAAAATACCGATCTTCCGTCCAGATGCCGTCATACTGTATATCCAGCCCAGCTACCCCACCTGGTTGCCGGAAAAGGCAACAACCGATATGCCAACATCCTGCAGGCTCTGCTCGCGTTTAAACAAGACATCCACTGCTGCAAAAATACATCATATCTATTAATTTTACAGCACTCTGCTTGCTCGAAGTATTGTTTCTCAGCCCTTATGGCGCTATTATCTTGCAAAATCAACAACTTATATTCGCATCAATTACCGGCACAGCTTTTGCATCCTGAGTAGATACTTAACATAACTGCCATGCGGGGGGTACATGTCCAAAGACAACAATACAGATCTCATTGGGAAGCTCTGGGACCTGGCGCCAATCAGCATAGACCTGCTCGCACCAACGGGAGAGATACTCAGAGTCAATCACCACCAGGCCGGGAAACTCGGCTACCAACCGGCTGAGCTCGAGGGAGACGCGTGGAAGAGCATTTACACCATGCCCAGCCGCGAGACGATTAGCCAGCTGTTTTCTGAAAACATCACTGAATCCGAGCCGCAGGTTCTGCAACTGCGAACTCGAGACCGCAGCCTGATCGAAATGGCCGCACACTTCAGCTTTGTCGATGACCCGACGAATGGTCGCTGCCTAATGATCGCCAAGATCGAGACTGCACCGGTTGACCAACAGGTTGTGCAATTGTCCCAGGACCTCGATATCCTGAAGGGCATCATACAATCGTCGCACCACCCCAGCTGGTGTATCGAGTACCCGGAACCGTTGGACCTGTCGGCGCCTGAAGATGAAATCATTCGTCAGTTTTTTGATAACCGTCGGCACTGGCGCCATTGCAACACCGCCATGGAGAAAATGTATCGTCTGCCTATGGGAGAGAGCCTGAATCAACACTCAGTGGACGAAATTTTAGGTCGCAACCCGGCCAACGAGGAATTTGTGCGTGAACTGATCAAGAACGACTTCAACCTCGAGGGCGGAGCCTCCTATGACCAACGCTACGATGGTACAGCATTCTACGTCGAGAATGATGTGCAGTCTGAGGTTAAGAACGGCTACCTGTTACGCATGTGGGGGACGGTCCGCGACCTCAGCAGACAGCACCGTAGGGAACAGGAATTGCTCTATCGCAAAAGCCAGGTAGAAGCCATCCTCAACGGCATTGTCGATCCGGTATTAGTGCTTTCGGAGGATGGCCTGATAACAGGTATCAACGCCGCCGTCAGCCAGACATTTGGCTGGCCATCCGAGCGACTCCTCGGCGAACGCATCCACCAGCTGGCCGAGGCGAAAGATGTTTCGGACTACCTGCTGAGCGAATTGCTTGCCAGTCGCCCCGTGTCTCGTATGGAGTTTAAAATCGCATGCCGTGACGGTGGCATACTCATGACGGAAGCGAGCGCTGGCAGCTATACCAGCAACCTCGGGCGGGGATACGTTTTGGTGCTGAGACCAGCCCAAAAGCCGCAACTGGCTGCGCAACGCGTATCATGAGTATACAAGGGAGTAATTTTTAACGATGGTATCAGGGCGATGACTACCACAGAATTCTCCTCGCAGGTTATTGACACCTTTCCCCACGGCATTATTTATATTGACGCCGATGATATTGTGCGGGAGATCAATGCAGTGGCGGTAGCATTGAATGGCCTGGGGACGCTGATGCCATTGGGAGAGCCCATTCGAGAGATAGCCGACATTAGCGAGCTGGACTGGAGTGACCTGTACGACGCAATTCAGCAACAGAAAATATATAACGACATTCTGGCATCTCCCCACGGCAAGCGTATCCTAGTGACCGCAAGGCGAGTCGCAAGTTCCGAAAATGGCCAGCAGGGCGTATTGATTATCCTGTACGACCTGGAACTGCTGCAACACACCCAGCGCCTCGCCAGTAATGTCGGCGAACCAGTCGGCTTCCAGAACTTCAGTACTCAGAAAATACGGCCGGACTTCGCGCAACAGCGTATTCTTTCCCCCGAACTGGACAAGCTTCTCGCCCGGGGCGAACGGGCCATCCTGCAGGGCGCTCGAACACTGATTACGGGCGAATCTGGTGTGGGAAAAACAGAACTGGCCCGCTATCTCCACAGCTTTGTGGCAGACCCGACTGACCCATTCATAGTGGTGAACTGTGCGTCTATTCCCGAAACCCTGTTTGAATCTGAACTGTTTGGCTACGAACGCGGCGCATTCACTGGAGCCCTACAATCCGGCAAAACGGGGTTTATCGAAAGGGCAAACGGGGGGACATTATTTCTTGACGAAATCGGCGAGATTCCAATCGCCTCCCAAGGTAAATTGCTGCACTTTCTCGAGGAAGGCCTGGTGCAAAAAGTCGGGGCAGCCAACCCCAAGAAGGTGAATGTACGTGTTATTGCTGCAACCAATCAGGAATTACAGGAGATGGTTGCCCAACGGACGTTTAGAAAAGATCTCTTTTATCGTCTTGCAGTAATCAGGCTGCACCTCAGGCCATTACGAGATTCCACCGAGTTGCTTAACCACTTGATTGAGCAAATTGAACTCAAGGTCAACCAGCGTCGGTCAAAGGCCTTCAGCACTCCCAAGCAGTGCAGACAGCAGCTTCTTACCTACCATTTCCCGGGCAACATCCGCGAGCTATACAACATCATTCAACAGCTCTCTATCTTCGTCGACGAGCCGGGTAACTTGGCAGATATAATGCCCGAACTGCTGACGCCGGATACTGATGCCGACCAGTCCAGTGGCAAAGCGGTGATGCCGATAAACGCCTCGCTGAAAGAGGTTGTGCGGGATTATGAACGCAAGATCATTGATGCGACTATCACGAAACTGGGCAGCAAGCGCAAAGCAGCGGACCATCTCGGTGTCGATATCGGTACGATCGTGCGCAAGACTAAGTCCTGAGTCGGTTGAGGCTTTGCCTTTACTGGACGAAACTGGTCATTCTCGCCCGCGCCTGGTAGTCATGACGCTTGGCCCGGAGGACTTTTGCGCCTCGGCCCCCGACTGTAGACAGGCGTCAAATATTGACCCACAGCGCCCATGAAATTCAACGACTTAGGAGGTGAAT